>ERZ1023213.9-NODE-9-length-83071-cov-89.564277_pt1 | contig 83071 bp, 89 predicted proteins | sample MGYA00380447_ERZ1023213 | MGnify/ENA primary metagenome ERZ1023213 (study PRJEB33173, sample SAMEA4830394) | metagenome | study: EMG produced TPA metagenomics assembly of the PRJEB25223 data set...
TTGGAGCCATCCTGTCGCCATATCACCATTAGCGTTGAGGTAGTACCATGAACCATTGTTTTGGAGCCATCCTGTCGCCATAGCGCCATTGCTGTTGAGGTAGTACCATGAACCATTGTTTTGGAGCCATCCTGTCGCCATTGAACCATCAGTATTGTAGAAGTACCACATACCGTTTTCTTGTTTCCAGCCTGTTTTTGGAGTAGATGGTTGTGCTGGTTTTTCAGTTTTTGGCGGTTGCTGTTGAGTCAAGCGATTATATTCTTCTTCTGATCTACGAGCATAGTCTTCTTCAGCTTGTTGATCAGCTGGTTTTTCTGCTTTTGGTTGTTCAGCTGGATTCTCTGGTTTTGGAGCTGGAGCTGGAACTGGATTCTCAGGCTCTTCAGTTGGTTTTTCTGGTTGAGGAGCCGGCGCTGGTTGTGGTTGTTCAGCTGGTTTTTCTTTAACTTTATCTTCTTCTGCTGCTTTTCGTTTAGCTTCTTCTTCTGCTTTTTTACGATCTGTCTTGATTTTTTCTAGCCTTGTAGCCTCAGCTTTTTTACTCTCAACTTCCGCTTTTGCTTGGTTAATTTTTTCCTCGTTTCGAGATCCCTTAGCTTCCTCTTTTACTAGTTCAAGCTCCGCTTCTTTAACTTTCACATCGGACTCAGCAATTTCAAGGTCAAGCGTTTTGTAAGTATTGGTTGGGTAGTTACGGCGATCTTCTTCTTTTTGATCCTTGGCTTTTTTCTCAGCTTCTGCAACCTTCTTCTCAGCTTCTGCTACCTTTTTTCCTGATTTCAGGGATGGGCTTGGAAGAGTTTCTTCACCTACGCTAGAATCTGAAGACTTCGCATCATTTTCTTTTTTATCAGGTGTTGCTGGCTCTCCAGGAACTGCTCGTTTTGTCCGCCTCTTTAGTTTATCTTTAACTTTATCTTCTTCTGCTTCTGCTTTTCGTTTAGCTTCTTCTTCTGCTTTTTTACGATCTGTCTTGATTTCTTCTAACTTTGTAGCCTCAGCTTTTTTACTCTCAACTTTCGCTTTTGCTTGCTTAATTGTGTCCTTGTTTCGAGTTTTAGCTTCCTCTTTCAATAGTTCAAGCTCCGCTTTTTTAACTTCCACATCGGACTCAGCAATTTCAAGGTCAAGCGTTTTGTAAGTAATGGTTGGGTAGTTACGGCGATCTTCTTCTTTTTGAGCCTTGGCTTTTTTCTCAGCTTCTGCAACCTTCTTCTCAGCTTCTGCTACCTTTTCTCCTAGTTTCAATGTATCTTTTTTAAACTGCTCAAAAGCTGCGTCTAACTTTGCTTTTACTTCTGACGGCAACTCAGCTTCCGACTTCTCTTTTAATCCATACAAATACTCCGTTTTAATTGCGCTCAACTTCATGTTGAAGGCGAAATTTTGGGTATGTTTTCTTCTATCTAATTGAATCTCCCTCAACATTTTTTCTATATATTCATCGACGACTTGTTTAGCAGCTTTCCTATGTTCTGTCTTTGCCATATTAGAAGAAGTGGCTGCTTGGGTACTTCCCTCGTTCTCTGTCGCATGAACCACACTTCCCATAACAAGACTGGCAACTACTACACTAGCTACTCCAATACTAAATTTACGAATTGAATAATGTACTTTTCTTTCGCTTTTTGATGCAAACATGTTTATTTCCTTCTATATTTTTTCTTTAACCTTACTATATCACTTCAATATGAACTGTATATAAATCGAATTTTGTATTTATCTCTTTATGCTTCCATTTGGGATTATAACTTCATGTAATAGCTTTTCCTCTTCAGCTATTCGTCGATACAAAATAACTGCATAAACTGGAAAAACTAAAACAAAAGTCATATAGGCATGACTCAACAAGGTCAAGCCAATCAACTCAGGTAAAATATTTAAAAAGTAATTAGGATGTTTTACTGTCCTAAACAAGATATGATCTACATATTTGTGATTATTGACAAGCATAAGCTTCACTGTCCAAATATCTCCCAACAAGTGAATCACCAACATCAACATCAGCATAGAAAAAATAAGCAAGACTAAACCAACCATGCTCATACCATCAAACATTGTCTTATGCACCATTGCTTCAACGAGGCAAGAGAGATAAAAAACAATATGAGCCAACGTTAATCGTTTTGTATTCTCAACTCCAAATTCTTTCCCGCCATTGCTAAGGATTCGTTTCTCATTCTCTATCGAACGCTTTAAAAAAATCAATCGAATAAGGAATGTTACTAAAATAATCGCTAATACCATATTAGTATCCTTTCTTTTATCTATATTTTTATCTATATAAAGAATAATACACTTATGTTAACCCTATGTGAACTTTAATAAAAAACTAATCTGTCTACAAGCTAATCTTAAATTCCATACCGTGTTCATAAGGGAGAAAACTATAGTCCATTTGATAGCTTTCTAAAATATTACTCACAATGTAAAGACCCAAACCGGAACTTTCATCCTTATCTGTCACGATTTGAGAATGATAGAATATATCAAATAAATGTTCTAGTTCTTGGTCACTTAGAGGCGCACATGTATTTTTGATAGAGAGATAGCCATCTTGCTCGGATATGATTACACGCCCATTTTTATCTGAATATTTAATTGCATTACTAATCAGGTTTGTCAAAACCTTATCCAATGCCCTAAGACTCATGACGACCCTGGTAGCATCTGTCAATTGATTTTCAATTGTAACACCTATTGAATGAGCTAATTCTTGATAACGTGATAAAATATCTACTAAAACTGGCTTAACAGTCAAGGTCTCACGACACTCTGTCCACTCTTGGAATTTAGAAGACTCCAGTACTTCTTCCAATAAGTGGCTCATCTGGTCAATCTTATTTATACTCTTTGCAATATATTTTGGATGATCTTTGTAATCTCCAATATTATGCTGCATATTCTCTAGGATAATTCTAAGACTGGCTAAAGGGGTTTTCAACTCATGTGATGCTCCGCGGACAAAGGAAACCTTTTGATTTTGCAATTTTACAATTTGCTCATTACGACTTTCCAACTCATGAATAACCTTCAACAAGTGCTCATACATACCATTAATCTGTTTTCCAACTTCACCAACTTCATCTTTCCTACTTTCATCAAAACGAATATTGTCATCCAAATCTTGCATTTTACTAGTCACTTCTGAAATGTAAAAAAGAGGATTGAGCAAGCGTTTAGTATAAAAATAAGAAAAAACAAAGGAAAAAGCAATTGTAACCAAAAATGTATATGGGAGATACAAAAGCAAAATATTCTTTGCTTCTTTGTAGACATCCACCCCGTGAACAAATTGCACTGTTACCTGTTTACCATCTGCTGTACTAACAGACATATCTAACATCACGATATAATTTGATAGCTTTCCATCTTTAATATCCAAGTCATGCACAAGAGGGAGTCGCTTATCTACAATATCTCTTTTAAGGTGAGCAGATATGGTCAAGGACTTTGAATAAGACTGGAGTAAGCTTGGAATTTCATCAGATGTCTTAGTCTTTAAATACTCCGTAAACACTCTTGCGCTCTCATTAAACTTTTCCCCCTCCAGTTGAATATAATAAAAAGGAAAGGTCAAATAAATAGCTATATGAATGACTAGACCAACACCACCTAGAATTGCAAAACTTCTTAAAAAAGACTTGGTTAATAATTTAGGATTTTTTATCATAAGCTAATCTTATACCCAACATTTTTCACAGTCACGATACAATCTAAAGCTAATTTTTTGCGAAGAGTACGAATATAGACATCAACGACCCTATCACAAGGTAAATCAGCTACATCTGTTGAAATTTCTTCCAATATCTGCTCTCTACTTAAAACTTGATTTTTATGCTGAATCAAACACTTTAGTACCAGTAATTCCTTTGGTTTGAGATCAATTTCTTCATTTTTATAATGTGCTTTGTAAGAGGTAAAATCCACTGTTACATCCTGATATCGCCAAAGATCCTCTATGACGTAGTAACGTCTGATAAGCGCCTTAATACGCTTGACAAGCAGTACCAAAGAAAAAGGTTTTGTCACATGATCATCAGCATAGAGATCAAATACCTGTGACTGAGTAGTTTCATCTCCCAGAGCACTCAAGACGATGACAGGAATATCGTGCTTTTGATTGATTTCTTTTAACACTTCAAAACCACTCTTCCTAGGCATCATTAAATCCAGTACCATGAGATGGATAGGGAGATCTTGAAATTTTTCCAAGACCTCTTGTCCATCCTTAGCCATAATGACATGATAACCCTCTTCTGTCAGAAATGCTGCAATTCCTTCTCTAATCATTTCCTCGTCATCTGCAACTAAAATGTTCATCTCTCTCCCTTTCTACTACCAGAACTCCATACATCTATTTCCTGTATGCTATTTGAAAATTTCCTACCAGCCTATCATCTATGATAATGGAATGGATTTCATTTATCCGCTACTTTTTGTCAACAACAACGTCAATACAAGAAAATCATTCATCTTGCAGCTTATACTCTTCGAAAATCTCTTCAAACTACGTCAGCTCTATCTACAACCTCAAAACAGTGTTTTGAGCAACCTGCGGCTAGCTGCCTAGTTTGCTCTTTGATTTTCATTGAGTTTCACTCCACTGTGACTTATGGTCAGATGCTGATACTTTTATTCTTTTATGCAATATCAAATTTTAACTGGCCTGCTTTGACACCAATCTTAAGTGTGCTGCCTGCCACTAAATCTCCCTTAAGAAGAAGTTCTGCCAACTTGTCCTCCACTTCTGTTTGCAGGGTTCTGCGAAGTGGGCGAGCTCCCATCTCTGGGTCATATCCTTGATTTGCTAACAATTTCAGAGCTGAAGCTTGTAATTTCAAGTCAATGCCTTTTTCAGCCAAACTTGCCACTAAAGGCTTGACCATAATCTTCACCACTTCCTGCATATGGTCACTAGATAGGCTATGGAAGACCACCTTCTCATCAATACGGTTGATGAATTCCGGTCTATAAGCTTTTTTCAGTTCTTCAAACATGCGTTTTTCCATATTTTCCTGGTCAAAACGAATATCCTTAGCCCCAAAACCAACAGTCTTATCATCACGAAGGGCAGTCGCACCTAGATTCGATGTCATAATGATAATGGTATTTGAAAAATCGACCTTGCGTCCCTTGCTATCTGTCAAGACACCGTCATCCAGAACCTGCAAGAGAACATTAAAGATATCTGGGTGGGCCTTCTCTACCTCATCAAAGAGGAGAACGGAATAGGGTTTATTGCGAACCTTCTCTGTCAACTCCCCACCTTCTTCATATCCTACATAGCCTGGAGGAGCTCCGTTGAGACGACTAGCTGCAAATTTCTCCATATACTCACTCATATCAAAGCGGATAAGGGCTGATTCGTCGTCAAAGAGAACTTCTGCCAAAGCCTTGGCCAACTCGGTCTTACCGACACCTGTGGGTCCTAGGAACATAAAGGAACCGATCGGACGCTTGTGACTGCGAATTCCTGACTGATTACGGCGAATGGCACGACTAATACTTGAAACAGCTTGATCTTGACCGATAACCCGTTTATGGAGTTCTGCTTCAAGATTTAAATACTTCTTAGCATCCGTTTGAGTCAGTTTTTGAACTGGGATTCCTGACAAGCGACTCAAGGTGGTCAAAATATCAGACTCTGTCACCAAGTCTTTGTAGACAGGTACTTCCTCTTCTTTTGCGATTAGCTGGGCTGCCTGTTCCCACTTGCCATCCATCAGGGCCTTGTCAGCTGGACTCAAATCTGAATCGTCTGCTTTTACATGATTTGCCTTATTTTGCACTGTTGCTGCTGCTTCGTCCAAGAGGTCGATAGCAGAGTCTGGCAAGTGACGACTGGTTAAATAACGATGAGCCATCTTAACCGCTGTTTCAACCGCTTCATCTGTGATTTGTACACGGTGATGTTTCTCATAAGTCGCCTTCAAACCTTGTAAAATAGTCATACTATCTGCCACACTTGGTTCTTCAATCGTCACTTTAGCGAAACGACGAGAAAGTGCCGCATCTTTTTCGATATGTTTTTGATATTCTTCCTGAGTAGTGGCACCAACCGTTCTCAAAGTTCCACGCGCCAAGGCTGGTTTCAAGATATTGGCCGCATCCAGAGTCGAATCAATCCCGCTACCAGAACCCATGATGGTGTGGAGTTCATCGATAAAGAGGATGACTTGGCCATCTTCTTCAATATCCTTGATGATATTATTCATGCGTTCTTCAAAGTCACCACGGAAGCGTGTCCCTGCAACGACATTCATCAAATCAAGTTCTAACACGCGCATCTTAGCCATTTCCGCAGGCACGTCACCACTAGCAATACGCTGGGCAAGACCAAGGGCCAGAGCTGTTTTCCCGACACCAGCATCCCCAACCAAGACAGGGTTGTTCTTAGTCTTACGGCTCAAGATTTGAATCATACGTGAGATTTCCTTGTCCCGACCGATGACTGGTTCTAACTTGCCAGAACGCGCTTGCTCTGTCAAATCATGCGTATAATCCTCGAGACCACCACTCGGAGTCTGCGGCATGCCCATCATATTGGCCATAGAATTTTGCTTGTCAGCTACTGTACGATGGCGTTGGCGTAAAGCCTTGAGATCTTCACGAGTCCAGCCTGCCCGTTCTTCTAAATTTCGACGAAGAGCAGCAATCTTGACCTGATCTTTCTTGTCTTCATAAGAAAAACCAGCCCTCTCCAAGATACGAGTCGCCAAGGCATTGCCATCATGCAAAATCGCATAGAGGACGTGCTCTGTCCCTAGTACCTTAGCATGGACCACTGACGCTACATACTCTGCTTCATCAAAAAGAACCTGCAAACGACGGGAGAACGGCAATTCCGTAAAGGTTTCATCCTGGCTATAGTCCGTTTCAGTCAGTTCCAAAGCCACCTCTTCTAAACGGTCCATCTCATACGGATAATCATTTAAAGTTGCCCCTGCTACACTATAACTGTGATTAGACATGGCAATCAACAAGTGCCACGACTCTAGATAACGAGCTCCAAAATGTCCAGCAACCATGTAGGCACTTTCGATACATTCATTCAATGCTTTTGAATAGTTCATCTTACTTCCCTTTTCTATCTACCTCTTGTATGACCTGACGTAGCATGTTTGCTCGAACAACTGGAGCTTCTTCTCCTAAAACGCGATCCAAAGCTACTGATTCTAGCAAATTCATCTCCTGCTTGGTCATCAATTCCTGCTCAACCAAAAGCTGGAGAATATCCTCATAAATTTCTTGACTGACTCGCTCACCAATCGAGTAAAGCAGCTCCCGGAGCATTTCATGATGACTAGAAAACTCAATCCGTCCTATACGAATGTAGCCTCCGCCACCACGCTTACTTTCAACCAAGTAGCCTCTACTTTCCGTAAAGCGTGTCTTGATCACGTAGTTAATCTGACTAGGAACAACCTGAAAGGTATCTGCCAACTGACTCCGTTGCAACTCCACGATACCAGATTGATCTAAAATCGCCTTGATGTAGGCCTCAATATGATCTGATGTATTTTTAAATCTCATAACAAACCCACCTCTCTCTTTAAACCTTGACCTTGTTTGACTATTATACCGAAATTTTCTCATTTTTAAAAGAAAAAGGGCGCTGGTAAAGGATAATCTTCACCAACTCCCTATTTTTCTACTTATCTAAGCCTAATTCTGCCAAGATTTGACGTTTGTAGGCAATCTTTTGGACTTCCTTGTCCTCATCTTCAGACCAATCTAGTTTAATTTCTGAAACAATCTGCCCAGGGCGATTTTTCAAGATATAGATGCGGTCGCTGAGATTGAGGGCCTCCTCAATACTATGCGTGATGATCAGGGTTGTTAGCTGCAACTGCTTGTGAATCTCAAGATACCAAGCGTGGAGTTCCATCTTTGTCATCTCATCCAAGGCGCTAAAGGCCTCATCTAAGAGAAAGAGCTTGTGCCCAAAAAGGTAGGTCCGGAGTAAGGCTACACGCTGGCGCATCCCACCGCTAAGTTCATGAGGATACTTGTCTCTTACAGCTGTCAGCTGGAAGGTCGCAAGAATTTTATCCGCTCGGGAAATAGCTTCTGCCTTATCCACCTTTTGAATCAAGAGGGGCAGAATGATATTTCCAAGCACCGTCTTGTGCTCCAAGAGCAGATCCTTTTGCAACATATAACTCACGCGCCCCTTGGGATTTTCTTCACCATCAAGGACAATTCTCCCTGACTGAACTTCTAAAATCCCAGCGATTAGATTAAAGAGGGTGGTCTTTCCAACACCACTTGGGCCTAGGATGGAAACCACTTCGCCTGAAGTCACCTGTAGGTTGATATCCTCTAAAATCCTCTCCTGACCATAGGCATAACTGACGTGCTCTAGTCTAATTTCTGTCATTATTTCACAAATTCGTTGGTGAAGCCTTTGTCTGTCAAGTCTTCTTTAAGGATACCATTTTCTTTATCCCATTTGTAGAAAGCATTCCAGCGAGCTGCGTCAAATTGACCCCATTTTTCCTTGTCGCTTGCGTATTCTTTTGACAAGTATTTTTGAGATTCGATGACAAAGTCACGTTTTTCCTTGAGTTCAGGTGCATTCTTGATGAGAATATCTGCAGCTTCTTCTGGATGTTCCATGGCATATTGGTAGCCTTTTTTGATGGCTTGGATGACTTTGCGAGCTTCTTCTTTGTTATCTTTCAGATAGTCGTTGTTTGCGATGATAACTGGTGAATAGTAGTCAAACTCCTTGACATAGTCTTTCAAGTACATGAAGTTAGCATCTACACCTTGAGATTTAGCAAGGATACCATCCCAACCGTAGTAAATCCAAGCAGTATCAAAGACGCCATTGGCAATCGGTGTGATTGAGTTTGAGTCGTTATTTGGTACTTTTTCAACCTTCTCAAAGTCTCCACCTTGAGATTCTACCAAGGTTTTCAACATAGCAAGTTCAGTTGGGTCATTCCATGTCCCATATTTCTTACCAACCAAGTCTTTTGGACTGCTTACATTATCAGATTTACGAGAGATGATTCCTGATGTATTGTGTTCAACAATAGCTGCAACGGCAGTGATTCCTGCTCCTTTTTCCAATTTCTTAGCCATGTAGTCTTGGAAATACACTGCAAATGGTGCCTTTCCGTTGATAACCAAGTCAGAAGAACTTTCTTCTGGTGGCAACTTCAAATCAACATCCACTCCAGCTTCTTTGAAATAACCTTTTTCCTTGGCAACATAAAGCCCTGTGTGGTTGGTATTTGGTGTCCAGTCTAGGATAAAGTCAACCTTCTTAAGTTCTGCCTCTTTGTTGTCTTTAGAAGCAGTTCCTTGACCACAGGCCACAAGCACAACAGCTACAAGAGCTGTTACAAGCGTTAAAAACACTTTCCATGTTTTCTTCATTTTGATTTCCTCTTTTCTTTTTCAAAAACGCTCTATTTTAAGTACGTTTCCATTTAATCACATATTTTTCACTGATATCGACCAGCTTCATACCCAAAAGACTGATAATCGACACCAGAATAATAATGGCAAACATGGTATCATACTGAAACAGTTTTTTAGACTGAATCATATAAACACCAAGACCTTCAAAACCTCCCAACCACTCAGATACCACAGTTGTGATAAAGGCGTAGGAGACACTGACCCTCAGACCTGCATAAAAGTAAGGCAGGCTAACCGGGATTTTAAAATGCCACAGGATTTGCCAAGGCTTGGCCCGCATCAGACTAAACAAGGTCAGCATATCCTTGTCACAATGCCTAAAACCGTCCAAAATACTAACGATGATGGGAAAGGTTGTCGTTAAGATAATCAAGACAATCTTGGGCAAAATCCCATAACCTAGCCACAAGACCAGGATAGGAGCTATGGCAATGGTCGGAATGGTCTGAATGACCACCATCATAGGGTAAATCAGGTCATTGAGCCAAGTCAAACTATCCATGAGCACAGCCATAAGACAGGCAATCAAAACTCCCAAAATCAGCCCCAGTAAAGCCACTCTCAAGGTCGCCCAGCTATGGTGCCAGAGAAATTCTCTGTCACGAACAAAGGGCTGGAGAATTTCAAGAGGTGTCGGCAGGATAAACTTGGGGAGAAGTTTAAGAAAACCTGCTAACTGCCAGATTGACAATACTCCGAGAAAGCCCAATAGACTAATGTGTCGTCTCAGTATACTTTTCAAGTTTCTCATCAATACTTAAAATCTCTCCTACATTTATTTTGACATTGGCAAAGACATTGTCTGCCTCCTGCCCTGCCACTTCCAGCGCTTCTTTTAGAATGCGCATAAGCTCATCAAACTCCCCTTCCAAGACCGTTTCAAATGGTGTCACTACCATCGTCACTTCTTGAGTTTGCAGATAAGCAATGACCTGATCAATAACAGCTATCCGATCAATCCCCTGTGCTAGGGGTAAAACTTGCAAGGCAATGCTTGCTTTCATAAGAACCTCCTCTTCTCGTTTTCCTTTTAAAAAAAAGAAAAACCTTTACCATACATGGAAAAGGTGCAAAATTAGACTAAGTATCGTTCCCTCCGCTGGCATTACCCAGATCAGGTGCGGTCGAAGTTTAACACTTCCTCTCAGACTGTACACAGACTCCCATATATTATATGTATATATGATAGCGCAAAATAAGAAAAATGTCAAGGAAACTGCTTACAGAAAAGAGCAGGAAATTTCTCCTACTCCAATTTTCTATACTCGTTCTCCATCACTGTTTACTCTGTAGCCATCCACCGTCGTATTAACAGCTAAGGCGCCTGAAGAGTAAGAATAATACCACTTACCAGAGACCTGGTACCAGCCTGTTTTCATTGCCCCTGAACTACCCAGATAATACCACGAGCCATTCTCCTTTAACCATCCTGTCTGCATTTCACCAGATAATTTCAAATAATACCAGCTAGAACCGTCTTTCAGCCATCCTGTTGATTTAGAACCATTTGATTTGAAATGATACCAACTACCATTTATTTTCTTCCAACCGACAGTTGAACTATTATTGGATCCATAGCTAGAGATATTTCCTGATTGATTCTGATAATTTTGTGAAGAAGTCACTCCCTCTAGCTGTATATAGCGACGACTTCCGTTATAAGCCGTATAACTCAACCACTTGTAGCCGTCTTTTTCGAGAATTTGATCATAATGAACCTTCTCTCCAGGATAATAGTAATCAATCACAGTTGCACTAACTAGGGGTTCAGTTTTGATAGCAGACTTGGTCTTAAAATAATGAGTTCCTCCTGTTGAAGAAAGAACAGAATGACCTAGAGGATTTTTATTCACAGCCTCCAATTGAACATAACGATAGCTTCCATTATAGGCAGTATAACTCAACCACTTATAGCCGTCTTTTTCAAGTATCTGATCATAATGAACCTTCTCTCCAGGATAATAGTAATCAATCACAGTTGCACTAACTAGGGGTTCAGTTTTAATAGCAGACTTGGTCTTAAAATAATGAGTTCCGCCTGTTGAAGTTGAGGATTGACTATTCCCAACACTGCCACCATCCAAATCTTTAAAATGAATAAATCCTGTCATCGTGTTTGCTTTTATAACTCGTTTATTATAGGATTCTGTATAACCATAGTTATATTCCTCAATCTCAATCTGATCTCCCATTACATTTGACACCCAGGCAACATGACCATAAGTTCCTGCAGTAGACCAAGTAATGGAACCAATCGTCGGTGTATTATCTACACGATAACCTTCCCGACGAGCACGATGTCCCCATTCATTCGCATTTCCATAAGCTGCCGGAATTTCAAAACCATTGACATTACTCAAACGAAAGGCTACAAAAGAAGTACACTGACGAGAATACATGCGCCACTTATCAATCTCCTGGCTCCCATTTTTATAATAAGCAGGATAATCATCCCCACGCGCAATCGATCCATTTCCTCCGGAATAGGCATAGACACTATCACCAGCTGCTAGCATCAATCCTACTACTAAAAAAGGAACAAGCTTTTTAACTGACATCTTCAAGTAATAACTTGTCCCTCTTGCTATAAACGGTAAAATTTTCATTCTTCCTCCTTGAAAAATAATATAAAGCGATGATTGCCTTCACCTAAATTATTCGGAGAAAAAAGAAAAAGTGAGAAAATTTCTCACTTTAGTCAAGATAATGAATCAAATTCTTTTCTGTAAGAATATCTGAGTAAGTAAAGGATTCAACGTAAACATTAACTTGTTTATCTCCTTCCACATCCCCAAACTCCACAATAAATAGAGATGGATAAACTTCAATTAGCTTACCCAATCTATTTTTTTGGCGCTTACGACCATTCTCCAAAGTCATTTCTACGACTTGTCCCTCATGTGCCTTGATTTCTTCTTTGATTTTTTTCATCTTGGCTACATCTGTAAATGCATCTGACATCTTATGCCTCCCTCTTTGAGATACTTGAAAATTTATTGTATTCTTTTTGGAAAATCAATTCCACTGTTCCACGAGCTCCACTACGGTTTTTCTCGATAATAACTTCCACCTTATTATTTGGGATACCCTCCTCTTCTTCACCACCACGTTCATAGTAGTCATCGCGATAGAGAAAAGCTACGATATCAGCGTCCTGCTCAATAGACCCAGATTCACGAATATCAGACAAGACCGGTCTCTTGTCCTGACGTTGTTCTACACCACGAGAAAGCTGACTCAGAGCGATTACTGGAACCTTCAATTCCTTGGCTAGTATTTTCAACTGACGAGAAATTTCAGAAACTTCTTGTTGACGATTTTCTCGACCAGTTCCCGTGATAAGTTGCAAATAGTCTATCAAAATCAAACCAAGATTTCCAGTTTCTTGAGCCAATTTACGAGAACGAGAACGAATCTCTGTAATCCGAATACCTGGCGTATCATCGATATAGATACTGGCGTTAGCTAGATTACCCTGAGCAATAGTATATTTTTGCCACTCCTCATCTGTCAATTGCCCTGTACGGATAGAATGTGACTCCACTAAGCCTTCTGCAGCTAACATACGATCTACCAAGCTTTCCGCACCCATTTCGAGTGAAAAAATAGCAACCGTTTTGTCCAACTTAGTCCCAATGTTCTGAGCGATATTCAAGGCAAATGCTGTCTTACCAACTGCTGGACGAGCTGCTAAGATAATCAACTCCTCCTCATGAAGTCCTGTTGTCATATGATCCAAATCACGATAACCTGTCGCAATACCTGTAATATCGGTCGTTTGTTGCGAGCGAGCTTCCAGATTTCCAAAGTTGAGATTCAACACATCTCGAATGTTCTTAAACCCGCTTCGATTTGCATTTTCACTGACATCAATCAACCCTTTTTCTGCCTGAGCAATAATTTCATCAGCTGGTTGTGACGCTTCGTAAGCTTGGTTGACAGACTCTGTCAACTTGGCAATTAAACGACGTAGCATTGCTTTTTCTGCAACAATCTTAGCATAATACTCCGCATTAGCAGAAGTTGGCACAGAATTAACAATCTCAACCAAGTAAGACAAGCCACCAATATTCTGTAAATCACCTTGATTATCAAGGATAGTACGAACCGTTGTTGCATCTATGGCATCACCACGATCGGATAAATCGACCATGGCTTGGAAAATCAAACGATGGGCATACTTAAAAAAGTCCCGAGACTCAATGTATTCTCGCACAAAAACAAGTTTACTCTCATCAATAAAGATAGCCCCTAAAACGGATTGCTCAGCTAAGATATCTTGAGGTTGTACTCGTAACTCTTCTACTTCTGCCATCAGACTTCCCTTCCTTTTACAATCTTGTCAAGAAGGTGTAAACTTATCCTTCTTTCACACGAAGATTGATTACACTTGTGATATCTTGATAGATTTTCACTGGCACATCAATCAAACCAACCGCTCGAATCGGAGCTTGTACTTGAATATGACGTTTATCAATCTTAATTCCAAATTGCTTTTGCAATTCTTCTGCAATCTTCTTATTGGTAATAGAACCAAAGGTACGACCATCTGGACCAACTTTTTCAACAAATTCTACAACAGTTTCTTCTGCTTCAAGTTGTGCTTTAATTGCTTTTCCTTCTGCAATCATCTCAGCGTGAGCTTTTTCTTCCGATTTTTGTTTACCACGAAGTTCACCTACAGCTTGAGCAGTCGCTTCTTTGGCTAGATTCTTTTTGATAAGAAAGTTTTGCGCATACCCTGTTGGTACTTCCTTAATTTCGCCTTTTTTACCTTTTCCTTTAACATCTGCTAAAAAGATTACTTTCATTCTTCTTTCTCCTTTTCCTTTATTTCATTTAATACAATTTCTGTCAGTTTTTCACCTGCTTCTGACAAGGTTACATCTTTAATTTGAGCTGCTGCCAAATTAAAGTGGCCTCCACCGCCTAACTCTTCCATAATCCGTTGTACATTCAGTTTACTACGACTTCGAGCTGAGATAGAGATAAATCCTTGTGTATTCTTCGCAAGAACAAAACTCGCTTCAATACCTGACATGGCTAACATGGCATCTGCTGCCTTACTAATAACAACTGTATCATAGCATTTCGTGTCCTTAGCCTCTGCTATTAGTACATCTGAACCTAATTTACACCCCTGTAAAATAAGTTCATTAACCTCACGATATTCTTCAAAATCTGTCGCAGCAATTTCCTGGATAGCAATACTATCACTTCCGCGCGTTCTGAGATAGCTAGCAACATCAAATGTCCGACTAGTTACTCGCGAGGTGAAATTTTTAGTATCCAACATCATACCAGCCATCAAAACACTTGCTTGCATACGACTCAAACGATTTTTCTTAGAATTCTGGAACTGAATCAATTCCGTTACCAACTCACTGGCACTACTTGCACCACTTTCGATATAAGTAATGACTGCATTATCTGGAAAATCCTGATCCCTTCTATGGTGGTCAATAACAATGGTTTGGGTAAATAAATCATAAAATTCTTTTGATAATGTTAAGGCTGTCTTTGAATGGTCTACAAGAATCAACAAAGAACGATTGGTCACCATCCCCATTGCATCCTTAACAGACAACAACTTCGTAACTCCTTCTTTTTCTATGAATGAAACAGCTCGTTCAATATCTGGAGACATTTGTTCTTCATCATAAAGAGCATAGCTATTTTCAATCACATTGCTGGCGAACAACTGCATACCTACAGCAGAGCCCAAAGCATCCATGTCTAAATTTTTGTGACCGACTACAAAAACCTGATCTACACTCCGAATCTTATCTGAAATAGCTGTCATCATAGCGCGCGTACGAGTCCGTGTACGCTTGATTGAAGCAGCAGACCCACCACCAAAATAAACTGGATTTTTCGTTTCGTCGTTTTCCTTAACAACCACCTGGTCGCCACCACGTACTTCAGCCAAGTTCAAATTGAGCAAAGCAACTTTCCCTATCTCATCATGATTTCCATCGCCATAAGAAAATCCCATACTTAAGGTCAAGGGCAACTGTCTCTGTTTCGACTCTTCTCTGAAAGCATCAATAACAGAAAATTTATCATTCATCAAGCCCTCAAGCACCGTGTAGTCAGTAAATAGATAAAATCGATCCATACTTACCCGACGAGAAAACATCATGTATTTTTCTGAAAACTCTGATATAAAATTAGCTACAAAACTATTGATTTGACTAATATCTGACTCAGAAGTTGCATCCTCCAAATCATCATAATTATCCACAGAGACAATCCCAATCACTGGTCTACTTGTTACCAATTCATCTGTTATGGCTTGTTCCCTGGATACATCTACAAAATACAAAACACCGGAAGAAGCATCCATATGAACAGCATAACGCTTCTCACCAAGCTTGGCATAAGTAGACGGATTTCCTACTGAAGCCTTGATAATCGTTTGAACAGCTTCTAAATCAAAATCACCATCTTCCTTGGTCAAAATCAATTCAGCATAGGGATTAAACCACTCAACCTCTCCAGAAGATAAATTCAATTTCATAACACCTACAGGCATCTGTTCCAATAGAGCTGTCAAACTTTCTTCCGCTTGGTGGTTTACATACTGTATCTGTTCTACATCACTCCTTGTATAATGCACTCTCAGTTTCTTAAATAAAAAAACATAGCCTCCTACAAAAAGAAACAAAATTAAAACCGTCAACAGATTATTATTAACAAAAATAATGAAAGTGGATAAGACTCCAAACGCAATCAATCCTACTAGAATAGGAAAAATTGGACTTACATAAAATTTTTTCATTCAAAACCTCTTGGCACCCATTATACCATAATACCCCTCAAAAAGCGACTTTTTAAAAGTGTAATCAGTAATTCTATCAATTATAAGAAAAAGGTAGTTTACAATTCAGTAAACCTACCTTTACACATATTGAAATTAAGATTCTTTAACCTCTAACAAACCAATTTCGCCATCCTCACGACGATAAATCACATTGGTTGTCTGATCTTCAACATCCACATAGATAAAGAAATCATGCCCCAATAAATCCATTTGTAGAATTGCTTCTTCCAAATCCATTGGTTTTAAATCAATTTGTTTTGAACGAACAACTTTAGACTGGACAATATTTGAATCTTCCACCAAAGCATCTGTAAATAATTGACCAGTTGCTACCTTATTTTTATTTTTACGCTCGATTTTTGTTTTATTTTTACGAATCTGACGTTCAATTTTATCAGTTACAAGGTCAATTGAACCATACATATCTTGAGATACATCTTCTGCGCGGAGAGTAATAGATCCAAGCGGAATCGTTACTTCCACTTTAGCCGTTTTTTCACGATAAACTTTTAAGTTAATTCGGGCATCCAACTCTTGTTCTGGTTGGAAGTACTTTTCGATCTTTTCGAGTTTAGAAACTACATAATCACGAATTGCTTCTGTTACTTCTAGGTTTTCACCACGGATACTATATTTAATCATATGAGTACCTTCTTTCTAAACATTTTTGTTTTTATGATTTTATTATAACGCTTTCATTCTATTTTTGCAAATTTTTTCCTCATCTTACAAGGGAAAATGTTTTTACATCCTTAGCACCAGCTTCTTCCAACAGTTTCTTAACACGATTTATAGTTGCTCCTGTAGTATAGATATCATCTATAAGTAGGATTTTTTTAGGAATAGTGACTCCACTTTTAATAAAGAAAGGAAGTTCTGTCCCCAAGCGCTCTGAACGATTTTTAGAAGAACTGGCTCTCTCTTCTCTTTTCTCTAATAAATCCAGATACTCAAAGCCTGCTGCCTCTACCAAGCCCTCAACCTGATTAAATCCTCTATTAGCATATCTATCAGGACTTAGGGGAATTACAACAAATTGATACTCTTTGTACTTTTTCAACTCCTCACTTAAAAATGAAGCGAAAACTTTTCTTAACAGGAAGTCTCCATCAAACTTATACCGACTGAAAAAATCCTTCATAGCTTGATTGTAAGTAAAAATCGCTCTATGACTGACTTCAACTCCTTCTTTACACCAAAGTTGACAATCTTGACACTTTGTTGACAACTCTGTTTTCATACAATTTGGACAGTTCTCTTCCCCAATTCTTTCAAAAGTAGAATCACAGTCTGAACAAAGACAAGAGTCATCATTCCTCAGAAGTAAGAGACTACTAAAAGTTAAAACAGTCTTCATAGTCTGCCCACATAACAAGCACTTCATAGACCAGCCTCCTTATTCATCATCTGAATTTCCTTAATCGCCTTCTTGATTGAAGCATTTAACCCATCATGGAAGAAAAGCAAATCTCCTGTCGGTCTATCCATGCTTCGTCCAACTCGTCCACCAATCTGAATCAAACTAGACTTGGTAAACAAACGATGATTGGCCTCTACTACGAAAACATCCACACAAGGGAAGGTAACTCCACGCTCCAAGATTGTCGTACTGATAAGTATTGTCAGTTCTCCATCTCGAAAAGCTTGTACTTGCTCTAATCGATCCTCTGTTACAGAAGATACAAAGCCAATTTTCTCATTTGGAAATTGCTCCTGTAAGATTTCTTCTAACTGCTCCCCTTTCTTAATTTCTGAAGCAAAAATGAGTAACGGATAAGCTGTCTTTCTCTGCTTCTCAATATAGGACTTTAACTTTGGTGACAAACGATTCTTGTCTAAGTAGCGATTAAAATCCGATAACCAAATTGGTTTTGGAATAATCAACGGATTTCCATGAAACCGTCTCGGTAAATTCAGTCTTTTTAGTTCTCCTAAACGGACCTTTTTATCTAACTCATTGGTCGAAGTCGCTGTTAAAAAGATTCTCAATCCATTCTCCTTTACACTATTCTTGACAGCATGGTAAAGCGTGGGATTATCAACATAAGGAAAAGCATCTACTTCATCCACTATCAGCAAATCAAAAGCTTGATAAAACTTCAATAACTGATGGGTTGTTGCAACAACTAGTGGTGTTCGAAAATAAGGTTCCGATTCTCCATGTAGCAAAGCTATCCCGCAAGAAAAATCCTGTTGCAGGCGCTTGTACAGCTCCAAACAAACATCTATGCGAGGACTAGCCAAACACACTGCACCACCCGCATTGATCACTTTAGCCACTACTTGATAAATCATTTCTGTCTTTCCAGCTCCTGTTACCGCATGAACTAAGGTTGGCTTTTGCTTGTCTACTGCTTGAAGCAGTCCCTCTGACACCTTCTCTTGAAAAGGAGTTAATTGGCCGCGCCATTTGAGAACATCTTGCTTCGGAAAATCCTCCTGCGGAAAATAGTATAAAGTTTGATCACTTCTGACTCGCTTCATCAGCAAGCACTCTCGACAATAGTAAGCACCGATGGGCAAATACCATTCTTCTAGAATAGTGCTATTACAACGTTGACAGAAAAGTTTCCCCTTCTCCTTTCTCATTGCTGGAAGTTTCTCCGCCAACTGACGTTCTTCTTCTGTTAATTCATTCTCAGTAAATAAACGACCGAGATAATCTAAATTTACTTTCATACTTCTTTATTCGTAAAAACTAGCACTTTAGATGATTTTTTAGTACAATTAAATCATGGAATTTAGGACAATTAAAGAGGACGGCCAAGTCCAAGAAGAAATCAAAAAATCTCGCTTTATCTGCCATGCCAAGCGTGTTTATAGCGAAGAAGAGGCTCGTGACTTCATTACTGCCATCAAAAAAGAACACTACAAAGCGACACATAACTGCTCTGCCTTTATTATTGGAGAACGTAGTGAAATTAAACGTACAAGTGATGATGGTGAGCCTAGTGGTACTGCTGGTGTTCCCATGCTTGGGGTACTAGAAAATCACAATCTCACCAATGTCTGTGTGGTCGTGACACGCTACTTTGGTGGTATTAAACTAGGCGCTGGAGGACTAATTCGTGCTTACGCCGGCAGTGTCGCCTTAGCTGTCAAAGAAATTGGTATTATTGAAATAAAAGAACAGGCTGGCATTGCTATTCAAATGTCTTATGCTCAGTACCAAGAGTACAGTAACTTCCTTAAAGAACATGATCTCATGGAGCTGGATACAAACTTTACAGATCAAGTCGATACGATGATTTATGTTGATAAAGAAGAAAAAGAAACTATTAAAGCTGCACTTGTGGAGTTTTTTAATGGAAAAGTCACTTTAACTGACCAAGGTTTACGAGAGGTTGAAGTTCCTGTAAACTTAGTGTAAACAATGAATAATACAGCGTTTCGTTGACATTCTCACAACTACTTTAGCGAGCAAAATAAAAAGATGCGTACCAAAATATACTAGAAAATGAAGCAATTCAAACGAAACCTGATATCGTTTTCCTTCACACCTATTTACTAGAATTAGCTGAACACAATCACTTGAAAATTAATGACTTTGATCTATGATATAAAAAAATCCTATCGCTTTGATAGGATTTCTATATTTTACAAATGGTATAGATATCGTTATACTAAAGATATCTTATACAAAGAGGTATTCATATGTCTATTTATAACAACATTACTGAATTAATCGGTCAAACACCGATTGTTAAACTTAACAACATCGTGCCAGAAGGTGCTGCAGACGTCTATATAAAGCTTGAAGCATTTAATCCTGGTTCATCTGTAAAAGACCGTATTGCCCTTAGCATGATTGAAAAAGCTGAACAAGATGGTATTCTGAAACCTGGTTCTACTATTGTTGAAGCAACAAGTGGAAACACTGGTATTGGACTTTCATGGGTAGGTGCTGCTAAAGGGTATAAAGTCGTCATCGTTATGCCTGAAACTATGAGTGTAGAACGACGTAAAATTATCCAAGCTTATGGTGCTGAACTCGTCCTAACTCCTGGTAGCGAGGGAATGAAAGGTGCTATTGCTAAGGCTCAAGAAATCGCTGCTGAACGTGATGGTTTCCTTCCTCTTCAATTTGACAATCCAGCTAATCCAGAAGTACACGAAAGAACAACAGGAGCTGAGATACTAGCTGCTTTCGGTAAAGATGGATTAGATGCCTTTGTTGCTGGAGTAGGTACCGGTGGAACGATTTCTGGTGTTTCTCATGCACTCAAATCAGAAAATTCTAACATTCAAGTTTTTGCAGTAGAAGCAGATGAATCTGCTATTCTATCTGGTGAAAAACCTGGTCCTCACAAAATTCAAGGTATCTCAGCTGGATTTATTCCTGATACACTTGATACTAAAGCCTATGATGGTATCGTTCGTGTAACATCAGATGACGCTCTTGCACTCGGACGTGAAATTGGTGGAAAAGAAGGCTTCCTTGTAGGGATTTCCTCAGCTGCAGCTATCTACGGAGCCATCGAGGTTGCCAAAAAATTAGGTACAGGTAAAAAAGTCCTTGCCCTAGCACCAGATAACGGTGAACGTTATCTCTCTACAGCACTTTATGAATTGTAACCATCCAATAACGAAGTATATTGAAAAATCTCCAGACTAGAGAACTCACGGATAGTTCCTAATCTGGAGATTTCTTATTTGCACTTTTCTTGTACAACTTTAGTCCATGGTAAATAGGCCTCTAAAACCTCTTTGTTTACGAGAGTTTCCACGTTTGGAAGACATTCTAGAAGATAGGATAAATATTTCTCACTATTTATAATGGATTGAAATAAGATATGAACAAATCGATTAGGACATGATGGTAAAGCGTAATCCCTTGTTTCTCAGCTTTCCCAGACAAAAAAGTCCAATAGTAAGTCAGCTGACTATCACTCTCTAGCACCCTATAAGAAGTTTCATCCGCATGAAGTAAGGACTCCGTCAATAGTCTCTCTCGCAAGAGGTTATAAAGGGGCTCCAAATAGTATTGACTCGCCTTGATATGCCAATTAGCAATTTCCTTACGTGTGATTGGTAAACCCATCTTAGCCCAATCTTCTTCTTGGCGATAATTGGGTACCTTCAGATTAAACTTCTGATGGATGATGTGAGCGATAATAGAAGCTGAGCCAAAGCTATGCGCTAAAGGGGCTTTAGGAATAGGAGCATCCAGATGATTATTTTTTACTCGTTATGGACAATGCTATATGGCATAAATCAAGTACCTTAAAGATTCCGACTAATATTGGTTTTACCTTTATTCCTCCATACACACCAGAGATGAACCCATTGAACAAGTGTGGAAAGAGATTCGTAAACGTGGATTTAAGAATAAAGCCTTTCGAACTTTGGAAGATATCATGAATCAACTTCAAGATGTCATACAAGGACTGGAGAAGGAGGTGATAAAGTCCATCGTTAATCGGAGATGGACTAGAATGCTTTTTGAAAACAGATGAGTATAAAAAGAAAGTCCTCATTTCAATAGAAATCACGACTTTCTGATAGATTTATAGTAAAATGAAATAAGAACAGGATAAATCGATCAGGACAGTCAAATCGATTTCTAACAATGTTTTAGAAGCAGAGGTGTACTATTCTAGTTTAAATCCACTATATTTGGGGAGTGATAGAAAAGCCCTTCATAAGCCAGTCTACTTGTTCAGATGTGAGAGCTTTGACATCCTTTTCTGTACTTAGCCAAGTCAGTTTTCCGTTCTCAAAGCGTTTATATAGTAGCCAAAATCCTTGACCATCCCAGTAAAGGACTTTAAAGCGGTCTTTACGTCCACCACAAAAGAGAAAGACTTGACCGGAGAAAGAATCCAATTCAAAGTGGGTTTTAACTACATAGGCTAATGAGTCTATTCCCTGCCTCATATCTGTCTTGCCACAAACAATGTGAACTTGACCTAAATCACTTAGTTGAATCATCATAGTACAATACCTTTCCTCCGATAATTATTTTTTATCTAGTATACTGGAAGTTGGGGAATTAGGATAGATACCTTGTTATGACGCGCTTACTATGAATTTGAAGTATAGTCTCCTAAATGCACTTAGCCCTTATTATAGGGCTTTTTGTTTTAATTATTCTAATCGAGTGAGACTGGGGGAAAAACAATTTCAGGAAAAATATAAGCCCTATACAAAAAAGGAAGCAAATTGCTTCCTTTCTATTATTAGTTATTCAAGGCTGCTGCCATTGTAGCTGCAACTTCAGCTTCGAAGTCGTTTGCAGCTTTCTCGATACCTTCACCAACTTCAAAGCGAGCAAACTCAACTACCGAAGCGTTAACTGATTCAAGGTATGCTTCAACTGTCTTGCTGTCATCCATGATGTAAACTTGTGCAAGAAGTGTGTAAGCTTGGTCAACTTTAGTGTTATCAAGCATGAAGCGATCCATTTTACCTGGAATAATTTTGTCCCAGATTTTTTCTGGTTTGCCTTCTGCAGCCAATTCAGCTTTGATGTCAGCTTCAGCTTGAGCAATAACATCATCAGTTAATTGAGCTTTTGATCCATACTTCAAGTGTGGAAGAGCTGGTTTATTAACCATTGCACGGCTTTCGTTGTCTTGGTCGATAACGTGATTCAATTGTGCCAACTCATCTTTAACGAATTGCTCATCCAATTCTTTGTAAGAAAGAACTGTTGGTTTCATCGCTGCGATGTGCATTGACAATTGTTTAGCAAGTGCTTCGTCTCCACCTTCAACAACTGAAATAACACCGATACGTCCACCGTTATGTTGGTATGCTCCAAAGTGTTGTGCGTCTGTTTTTTCAATCAATGCAAAGCGACGGAATGAGATTTTCTCTCCGATAGTTGCTGTTGCAGATACGTATGCAGCTTCAAGAGTTTCACCTGAAGGCATTATCAAAGCAAGAGCTTCTTCATTGTTAGCAGGTTTTCCTTCAGCAATGACTTTAGCTGTAGTATTTACCAATTCAACGAATTGAGCGTTTTTTGCAACGAAGTCAGTTTCAGCGTTTACTTCAATAACTGCTGCAACATTACCGTTAACATAAACACCAGTCAAACCTTCTGCAGCAACACGGTCAGCTTTCTTAGCTGCCTTAGCCATACCTTTTTCACGAAGCAATTCAATCGCTTTTTCGATGTCACCATCTGTTTCTACAAGCGCTTTTTTAGCGTCCATAACACCGGCACCAGATTTTTCACGCAACTCTTTTACAAGTTTAGCTGTAATTTCTGCCATTTTAATTCTCCTATATTTTTTGAAAATAGGAGAGCCGGGCTAAGCCCCGCCCTCCTAGGTAATTACTATTTGTATAAATTAAGCGTTGTCACCTTCTACAACTTCAACGATTTCTTCAATTGAATCTGCTTGAGTTTCTGAAGCTGCAAATTCTGCTTCAACTGCTACTGCATCCTCACCTTGACGTCCTTCGATAATAGCGTCAGCCAATTTAGCTGTGATCAATTTAACAGCACGGATAGCGTCATCGTTAGCTGGGATGATTACATCGATATCATCTGGATCAGTATTGGTGTCAACCATCGCTACAACTGGGATTCCCAATTTTTTAGCTTCTTTAACAGCGATTTGCTCTTTATGTGGGTCAACTACGTACATCACATCTGGGATACGAGGCATATCTTCGATACCGCCCAAGAATTTTTCAAGACGCGCACGTTGTTTGTTAAGAAGTGCAACTTCTTTCTTAGGAAGAACTTCGAAAGTTCCATCTTCTTCCATACGTTTAATTTCTTTCAAACGAGCGATACGTTTTTGGATTGTTCCCCAGTTTGTAAGAGTTCCACCCAACCAACGGTGGTTGATGAAGTATTGACCTGAACGTACTGCTTCTTCAGCAACTGCATCAGCTGCTTGTTTCTTAGTACCAACGAACAATACAACTGCATCGTTAGCTGCTGCATCACGCATGAAGTCGTATGCTTGGTCAGCGTATTTTACAGTTTGTTGCAAGTCGATAACGTGGATTCCGTTACGTTCAGTAAAGATGTACTTAGCCATCTTAGGATTCCAGCGACGAGTTTGGTGACCAAAGTGTACACCAGCCTCAAGAAGTTGTTTCATTGAAATTACTGCCATGAGTATTTCTCCTTTTTGTTTTTTTCCTCTTCTTGACTTCAACTCGCAAAACGACCCAAGGGCAACTGCTTCACAATTCATCAAGAATGAGTATTATCGTTCACACGACAATTTTCATTCTACCATACTTTTCCAATATTTTCAAGCTATTTTGATATAATTTTTAATAGGGATTGTCACGGTAAAACCTGAAAAGAGGGCTCTATTCGAGTCCCTCTGTAAATTAATCTGCATAAATATATGTAACAAAACCTTCAGAAGTTGTTGTTGGATTGAACCATCCACGGTGATTTCCAATTGTACGATTACCTGCATAATTTGATTCTGATACTTGGATACGTGTTGTTGATTCAACAGCTGTAACAACCGCTACGTGACCATATCCACCATCATTCCAACATGCAATTGCTCCAACTTGAGGTGTTGAACCTGTACGGAAACCTGCTGCTGCTGCACTTGTAGCCCACTGTGCTCCATTACCCCAGTAGTCTCCAGCCCAAGGTGCCAATGTTTTTACTCCCCATGTACATTCTCCAATTGGATAACTTGAAGCGTTTGTACTGTATGTTGGACGAACTTTTGCACGGACAGGTGCTGCTGCAGATTCAGATACTGCTTGCACTTGAGCTGTTAAGTTAGTGTTTGCTGAAGCAAGTACTGATTGTTGTTGGCTAGCTCGTTTTTCTTTATAAGCTGCTTCTGCTACCGCAGCTGCACGAGCCTCTGCCTCAGCTGCTGCTTTTTGCTCTAATAGACTTGCTTTTTCCCCTTCAGCTGTCGCTCTCTCAGCAGCAAGACTTAATTCAGCAGCTTTTAGTTCTGCCTGTTTCGTAGTCAATGCTTGAGCATCATCAGCCAATTTTTGTTGATTAGCAATTACAGTATTGATAGCATCATTATTTGCTACTTGTTTTTCAGAAATAGCTTTTTTATCTGCCTTTTGTTGTTCTAACATTTTGTTGTTTGCAGATACGATTTCACTCATTGCAGCAACACGTGAAATAGCTTCTGTAATTGATTTTGAGTTTACAATGGTATTGATATAGCTAGTTACGGCTCCATTTGTTTGAGCACTACGAGCTTGTTTTTCCAACGATTGGTTACGAGAAACAATGTTTTTAGAAAGTTCTGTAATCTCACCCTCGAGTTTCTTAGATTCTGCTTGTAATCTATCATTTTCAGCTTGCAAGTTAGACTGCTCAGCTTGAATAGCTGATACTTGCTCCTGAATTTGGTCAACTTGTTTTTGGGCTTCTTGTTGTTGTGCTGTTAAGTTACTAATTTTATTATCTTGAGCAGCAATTTTGTCATCAGTCGTTTCTGCATGCGCAGTTGTTAAAACAGCTACTTGAGAAACCATTACTGTACTTAATAAAAGTGACGCTAAGATTTTTTTCTTCATATTACGTAGATACTCCTTCTTTTAAAGACAATACTAGTATACCAAAAAAAGGCCTAATAAATATTACGCCTTTGTTACATTTATATGTCGTTCTTATAGATAATATTTTTCAAAAATAAATTGAAAAACAGTAATCCATAAAAAATTTAAAATCATCGTCGGTACCAAGCTATAGACTATAAAAATCGACATGCTATCTACTGTCAACCCTACCATAAAAGCCAAAAGATAACTACCCATTTCAAACAGGAATGTCAGTACAATCATAGCTAGCATTCTTGTCCAACGATTCAACAAAATAACACTATTCAATTTATGAAGGAAGGCTCCCAATAAGATAAATAAGAGAGTTGTAATCCCTATTAGATGGAAAAAGTAAACATCATAAACCAAGCCTATAACAAAACAATAGACTAGGTAGAGATACTCTGATACTTCTATCGTCTCAAATAAGAGAAATAGAAAAAGAAAATGACTAGCCAAATGTACATGGGGGAAAAATGAGCCCAGAAGCTGGCTAATATGGGCGTCAATTAGAACAAAGAAAGGAAGCAATAAAAATACTCCAACTCGCTTCAACTGTCTCATTATGAATTCCCCACTAATTCTATCACATCTACATTATGAGTATCTGCACTCAATTTAACAGTTACTTCTCGTGTCAAATAGTCTGTACTATGCGTTGTGGCAACCACTTCACCAACAGGAATATCAGCAACGTTAAAGTTTCCTAATCCACCAGTAGTCACCTTATCTCCCGCACTAATATCGCTATTACTATTTAATTGGCTAACTTTAAGAACGTCATTTTCCTTGTCATAGCCAATAATAATTCCATAAATTGTAGTAGAGCCATGTTGAATTTTAACAGAAATCTTATCAGCATTTTCCGTATTTGTCAGAAGGTTGACTATAGTAGAGTTCTCCTCTACTTTTGAAACACTCCCAATCAAGCCACCATTTGCAATAGCTAACATGTTCTCAGAAGCACCTTTTGATCTACCTGCATCTAAGGTCAACTCCTGCTTCCAAGATACCGGAGAACGCATAATAACATCTGCTGCTAAAGTCTTTGTGGCTTGCAATTTAGACTTCATATCAAGCAATTGGCGCAGTTGTTCATTTTCTGTCTTTAAACTTTCCACCTCATTTGATTTAACTTCTAATTGGTAAAGCTGTTTCTTCAAACTTTCATTTTCATTATATGTTCGTGTCAAATGAGCCAAATCTGATTTGACAGAATCAAACCACTGAAAAGGTTTTTGTACAACTCTATCAACCAATGAGATTCCATCTCCTAATTTTGTCACAATTGTACTTGAATAAGTCGTCGCTAAGAGAGCTGACACAAGCAGAACAGTGACAAAAACAATAATGACATATTTTGATTTTTTAAAACGGTTCATATTCCTACCTTTATATCAAAAACTGTTACAGTAACTTTTTATCAATTCCTGAAAGCTACTAAGATTTTAAGAAAAATAAACAACAACCAAGTACGAGAATAACAAGAATGGTCAGCGTATCCTTTAGAGTCCATTTCAATTGTCGGTATTGACTTCTGCCTTTTCCACCCTGATAGCCACGCGCTTCCATAGCGATAGCCAAGGAATCTGCACGTTTTAAACTTGTCGCAAAAAGAGGAATCAAAATGGGAATCATCGCCTTTACTTTTTGAACGATGCTTCCTTCTCCAAAATCCACTCCACGAGCTTTCTGTGCATTCATAATCCGCGTCGTATCATCCATCAAGGTTGGGACAAAACGCAAACTCATAGACAGCATCAATCCAATTTCATGAACTGGAACTTTCACACGCTTTAAAGGTGCTAATAAAGCTTCGACAGCTGATGCCAAACTTAAAGGCATGGTTGTTAAGGTTAACAAAGTTGAAAAGAAAATAATCAATACAAAGCGACAAAAAATAATCCCAGCTTGTTGCAAAGCATAATCCGTGATTCTCACAAACGAAAACTCAAATAAAACATTCCCATTAGAAATGAAAAATAGTTGAAAAATAGTTGTGAAGGCAATCAAGAAAAACATAGACTTCAAGCCCTGAATAAAAAATGAAAGAGATACTCCTGACAAGGCAATAAATATCCCTGTCGCTATAAAAAGAATCAGATTCGTCAAGGGGTTATTAGCCCAAAACACAATCAAAATCAGTAGCATCATAGCAAGCAATTTGCTACGTGGATCCAATCGGTGAACAATCGAATCCCCTGGGATATAACGCCCTAAAATCATACTATCCATTTAGCGACTCCTTGAACTCCTCTATCTTAATCGGTAATCGTTTAAATGACACGCCTCTATCAGCCAATCGTTTACAAAAGGCCGTAATTTTAGGTACTCCCAACTGAACTTCTTCCATAAAAACAACGTCTTGAAAGACATCACTTGGTTTGCCCCCCTTTACTAAACGTCCCTTTTCCATTACATAGACTTGATTCGCATATTCAGCAACATCATCCATCAAATGCGTTACCAAGACGATGGTCATCCCTGACTGGTGGAGTTTTTTGAACAGGGTCATCAACTCTTTTCTCCCTAGAGGATCTAGACCAGCTGTTGGCTCATCTAAGACTAATATAGCTGGCTCCATGGCAAGTATGCCTGCAATGGCAACACGTCTCATTTGTCCCCCTGACAGCTCAAACGGACTACGATCAAAAAGTGATTCATCAATTCCAACCAGAGCCAGTTTCTCACGCGCAGTCTTCACAGCATCTTCTTCAGAAACTCCAAAATTTTGCGGTCCAAAAGCAACGTCCTTCAAAACCGTTTCTTCAAAAATCTGATTTTCAGCAAACTGAAATACCAAGCCAACCTGTTTTCTAATTTGACGAATATCTTTATTTTTAGAAGTCGAGGTGATTAAGGTATCAAAAACCCTCACACTCCCTTGACTTGGCACCAATAAACCATTTAAGAGTTGTAAAATAGTTGATTTACCACTACCTGTGTGCCCAATTAAAGCTGTATAAGAGCCATCTTCAATCGTCAAAGAAACATCCGACAAAGCTGCTGAAGCTAAGGGAGTACCTTCTTGATATGTAAAATTCACATTTTCTAGAGCAATTCCCATAGCTTATCCTCTAGCTCACTTTCTGTCAAATAATTTTCAGGTAAATCATAGCCATTCTGGCTCAAAGATTTTTTTAATTGATTAGCAAAAGGATCGTCTAATCCAATTTGATCTAAATCATTTCGAGAGAAAAGCTCCCTTGGACTACTAGTTGATTCAATTTCCCCTTTTTTCATGACCAATACGCGATCACTCATGGCGACTTCTTCCAAATCATGGGTAATAGAAATGACCGTCATATCATAGTCTTTTCGAATTCCTTTTACTGTCCCAATAAGTTCTCTACGCCCCTCAGGATCCAACATACTCGTTGCTTCATCTAAGATTAAAATAGCTGGTCTTAGGGCTACAACACCTGCAATGGCCACACGTTGCTTTTGACCACCTGATAGACGCGCTGGCTCTCTCTTTTTAAAGTCCAACATGCCAACTAAAGCCAGAGCTTCTTCCACTCTCTTTTTCATTTCTTGACGAGAAAGTCCCTGATTTTCCAAACCAAAAGCAACATCATCTTCAACAGTCGCTCCAACAAATTGATTGTCTGGATTTTGAAAAACCATACCGATTTGACGACGTATATTCCAAACATTTTCCTCAGTCAAACGTTGGCCATCAATTACAATCTCTCCGGATTCTGCTTCCAGTAAGCCATCAATTAATCGAACCGTCGTTGATTTACCACTACCATTATGCCCTACAATCGAAAGCCATTCTCCACGTTTCACGTGAAACGTAATATCCTTCACATCGTAGTAGTTCTGATTTTCTTTATAGCGAAAAGAAAGATTTTTTACATCAATTATTGATTTCATTTCGAACCAAATGTCCCTTTAAATACATAGGCACTACCCTTGAAATAGTCATAGCCAGAGTAGATAGTGAAAAATAAGGCTACATAAAGTAGAACTTGACCAAGCAAAGTCCAATGTAATAGCAAGAAAATAATAGCAAACATCTGACTAAAAGTTTTAATTTTTCCAGGCATTGCTGCTGCTAAAATTGTTCCACCAGTTTCAACCAATAAAAGCCTTAAACCTGTCACAGCTAACTCACGACAGATAATCACTGCAACAATCCAAGCCGGAGCCATACCTAACTCAATCAACATAATAAAAGCCGACATAACTAGTAACTTATCCGCCATAGGATCTGCAAATTTACCAAAATTACTGACCACATTCCATTTACGAGCTAAATATCCATCTAAATAGTCGGTAATACTGGCAACAGCAAAGATAATAGCTGCAACTATATGACTCTCTATCGAATTTCCTATCGTTAAAATAAAGATAAAAATAGGTATAAAGAGAATTCGACCTATTGTTAAGAGATTGGGAATTTGTTCTTTTTTCATTCGTTTTTCCTTAATTTTTAGTAAAGGTTACAGTGATTTGTCCAGTCTGAGCTGTTAATTTCGATAAATCAACAGTCTGATTATCTACTGTCAAATCAACACCTTTTACAACACCTAACGTAATTGTTACAGGACTTTTAGTTGCAACTGTTGCTTCTGCACTTTTCTTCTTTGGCGATAAGGTTACACCGCCCTCAAGTTCGCTTTCTGAAACACTGACCCAACTTGTAACATCTGAAACTGCCAATTGCAATTTAACTGTTTCCTTACTTGTCTTATAAGCGATTTCTACATGATTTCCTTCGCCTGATACACTTATAGCTGATTCTATACTAGAAGAACTACTACTTGAGGAGTGGGGAACAGAGCTAGTTGAACTTGTTGATTGAACCACACTGTAATTAGAAAGAGAAGGCTCCTCTGGTTGAGTTTGAATATAGTTCCAAACATAATAAGTCACAAAAATTAAAATCGATAAAGCAAAAAGGATAAAATAAAATAAAGGTAAAAATGATGTTTTTTTCTTCTTTTTCTTACTTGAACGTCTACGACCTGTCAACTCATCTTCATCAACATCTACTTCCTCATAAGTAATCATACTCCCAGAATCATAAGCATCCAAAACAATTTGGTCATCTAACTCAACAGCCCATGCATATTTTTTCAAGAAAGAACGCGTGTAAAAAGGACTTGGAAGTTGATCGAAATCGTCTGCTTCCATTGCTTCCAACATATCTAACTGGATTTCTGTCTTTTTCTGCAATTCATCTAAACTCAATCCCTGATTGATTCTAGCTAATCGTAAAACCTCTCCAATTGTTTTTTTTCTCATACTTGTCATCCCTTCTTTCTAGTGTCTATTATAATAGGTTACTACGATGGGAATATTGTAAAATCAACTATGTCACCATCATCTATTAAATGATGTCCAGCATCAAGGACATCCTCTAAAGTAATTTCCTGTAAAATTTTCGGCAAATCAAAAATTGTCTCACCATTTTCAAAAGCATCATATTGCGTTGCAATAAATTCAAGAGAGTTCATGCTACTGAAAAATTCGCCAAACATCTCTCTTTTGATAATATCTAAATGTTCCTCTGTAATATCTAAATCCTTTGTAAAATTACGAATAGCCTTCCTAAATTGATGAGACAAAGCAACTGGCTCTTTCGTATCCATTGTCAACATGACAAAATGAAAGCGACTTGTTACTTCAACTTCCAGAGATAAGGATGCATCAATTTTACCTGATTCATAACATTTTTGAAAACGATCCGAAGTCCAACCAAACATCATTGCAAACAATAATTTTAATAAAATATGATGTCGATAGCAATCCGCTTCAGAAACTTCTCGCTTACCTCTAACTCCAATCGCTAGTTTGGGAGAAGATACTTCCATTCTCATACTATCTGTTGGCTTTACAGGCTGTAAAAACAACTTTTCTCTTGCTACTTCCTGAAAATCTGAATCTTTCAGTTCTTTGCTTTCAAAATAGTCCTGTACTCGCTCCACATCAAAATTACCAACTAAAAACAGAGACATGTTTACAGGTTTGTAAAACTTTGTAAAATTTTCTTGCAAATTAGTTAGATTGATTTGGGAAATGGACTCCTCACTTCCAACTATATCAGTTGCTAAAGGTGTACCAGGATACAAATTCGCTAAAGTTGAAAAGAATAAACACGAATCTGGATCATCTTGGTACATTTCTCGTTCTTGCTGAATAATATCCTGCTCTGTCAGAATGGAAGCTTCAGTAAAGTGTGCTGATGTTACCAATTCATCAAGTAAATCTAAATTTTCTAAAAAATAATCCGTTGCTGAAAAAAGATAGTTTGTTTTTGTAAAGCTTGTAAAGGCATTACTATCTGCACCTAGACTCGTAAAAGCCGACATCAAATCACTAGAATCTTCTCTCTCAAATAATTTATGTTCAAGAAAATGAGCAATTCCTCCAGGATATTGTTTTACATCTCCGTCAACTTCTGTGACAAACGTATCTACCGAACCAAACTGTACAGTGACACTCCCGTAAACCTCTTTAAATTCCTTTTTAGGCAAAAGAGCAACTGTCAATCCGTTGGCCAAACGAGTTCGATAAACCATTTCTTTTACAGCTGGATAGTATTTTTCTTCAAAAACAACCTTTGTCATTCTATTCCTTCCATAAAGTAAATCGCTTGTAGTTTCACATTATTAGCTACTCTACAAATAGCATCTTTGTCAATTTGTTCAAGCTTTGCAATCCAACTTTTAAAGTCTGCTGAAGATTTTCCAAATAAGGCATTTTGATAAGCACGTTCAATCAATGAAGATTGATTATCTTGAGAAAGTAACAACGACCAACGAATCATTTCCTTGGTCTGATTTAACTCAAACTCTGTAAAATAACCTTTTTTTAAATCAAACAGTTGATTATTCATCATTTTACGAGCCTGGTTACGATTTTCTCGATTGATACCAGCATACATCCTCAAGAATCCACTAAATAAATCAAGCTCACTTGAAATGGTATAAGCTAATCCAGCATTTTCACGGACATTTGTAAAGAGCTTAGAGTGAGCAAATCCACCAAGTAAACCATTCATTACAATCATGGGTAAATGTTGTTCATCACCATATTTAGAACGGTAATGATAACCTAATTCCAAAATGGATTGTCCCACATTTTTCCGAACCATACCTTCCTGAAGGATATTAGAATAAGGTTGACAATACTGAACCTTCACATCTCCTTTTCGACCTTTAAAGCCAAATGATTCTAATACATTTTGAATTTCAACCTCATTAAAATCACCTAGGAAAAAGAAATCTATTCGATCATTGGCTAAAAATTCTTGGAAACAAGAATAAGAACTTTGTGGAGTTTCAGCTAAAATACGATTTCGTAAATCACTATATTCCAATTGAAGACGTTCATCATGAAAAAACAATTTATCCAATTCTTTATGTGCAAAATAAAAAGAATCATCCATATCAGCTGCTAAACTTGCTAGCAATTGTTTTTTCTCAATTTCAAATAAGGCCGGATCAAACCCATTATCAACTACTACGGGTGAAAAAAGAGTTTCTTTTACAAGTTCCAAAATCTGAGAGGTTAGCACGTTTTTCCTACTTAAAAACTCATCACGAACATAGGTAAATGTCAATTCTATAATGTGGCTTTGCCCTCTTCTGAAACAATTGGTTGACATATCTGTACCGTATAGACTGGCCAAGTGTCTCCTCAAATCTTGAGAAGTGGGGTACATCTGATTAGCAGTCTCTAGCATACTTGCACTCAACATGTGACCTGCAATCGTATCAAGGGATAATGGAGCGGTAAAACGCACGGTAATTTTGTTTGTTTTAAACTTTTTTGATTGGATAAAATGTGTTGAAATTCCATGCACTAACTCCATGATTTACCTCCTTATATACAGACTTCTATTATATCACGAAAACCTGAAATTTTCTTGTTCCCTGTAACACTTTTGAAATAAAAATCGCTTACATTTCTCTCTGTCTCTCTCACTATTTTTAGGAAAATATGGTATAATACCAAAGATTGAGGTGAATTATGGAATACAAATTATTTGAAGAATTTATTACCCTCCAAGCACTACTCAAAGAACTTGGAATTACACATAGCGGAGGAGCTATTAAATCATTTCTCTCTGAACATTCTGTTTACTTTAATAGGGAATTAGAGAGTCGTCGTGGAAAAAAACTTCGTATTGGCGATAAAGTTGACATCCCTGACATGAACATTGACATCTTGTTGACACAACCTACTTCTGAAGAACAAGATGAATACCAAGCTGATAAAGTTGAAAAAGAACGGATCGCTAAACTTGTCAAAAAGATGAATAAGGGAGTTAAAAAAGACAAATCGAAACCTGCTTCATCACCTAAAAGTCAACAAGCTCCACGATTCCCTGGTAGATAATCATGTGGCTACAACATCTATCTCTCAAGACTTTTCGTAATTACAAAGAAACGAAAATAGACTTTAATCCTAAATTGAATGTCTTTTTGGGACGTAATGCACAAGGAAAAACAAACATGTTAGAGGCTATCTATTTTTTAGCCTTAACGCGTAGTCATCGAACTCGAACAGATAAAAATCTCATTCATTTTGATGAAGAACAACTTCATCTTTCAGGTCTCGTTCAGAAAAAAACTGGATCCATTCCCCTAGAAATCGAACTAACACAAAAAGGCCGTGTAACAAAAGTTAATCACTTAAAACAGGCACGCCTTTCAGATTATGTAGGACACATGAATGTTGTCTTATTTGCTCCTGAAGATTTACAACTAATTAAAGGAGCACCTTCGATTCGACGAAAATTCATTGATATGGAACTTGGGCAAATTAAGCCAATCTACTTATCTGACTTAACCAATTATAACCACATCCTAAAGCAAAGAAACACTTACCTAAAATCAGATCAAAAAATAGATGAAACATTCCTTTCTGTGTTAGATGATCAGCTAGTTGATTATGGATGTCGTGTAATGAATCACCGCTTAGATTTCATAAAAAAACTAGAATCATTTGGGCGTAAGAAACATTTTGAACTCTCTAATCAGATCGAAGAGTTGTCAATATCCTATCAATCTTCTGTCAATATAACTGACAAACAAAACTTATCCGAATCTTTCAAAATTGCTTTAGAAAAAAGTAGATCCAGAGATTTATTTAAAAAGAATACTGGTGTCGGTCCTCATCGAGATGACATTTCTTTTTATATAAATGGGATGGATGCTAGTTTCGGAAGCCAAGGTCAACATCGTAGTCTCGTCCTCTCGATAAAATTAGCAGAAATCGAATTAATGGAAAGCATTACCACAGAATCTCCGATATTACTGCTTGACGATGTGATGAGTGAACTTGACAACACTAGACAGTTAAAATTATTAGAAACGATTTCTCAATCAATCCAAACCTTTATCACAACAACAAGCTTAGACCATCTTCAAAATCTGCCAGAAAATCTAAGTATCTTCACTATTCAGGATGGTAAAGCTGCTGTAAATGGAAATTGACAACATTGTAAAAGAACTCCTGTTTTCACTGGAGTTCTTTTCATTGTTTTTTACATAGAATAATTTGGTGCCTCATTAGTAATTTGCACATCATGAGGATGGCTTTCTTTCAAACCAGCACCAGACATTTCAATAAATTGAGCATTATCGTGTAGTTCTTTAAGGTTAGCTGCACCACAGTAACCCATACCAGAGCGAATACCACCAATCATTTGGAAAACAATATCAGCTGCCGCTCCTTTATAAGCAACACGACCTTCAATTCCTTCTGGAACAAGCTTGTTTGCTTCATTGACAGAACCTTGGAAATAACGGTCGCTTGAACCTTTCTTCATAGCAGCAATTGATCCCATACCACGGTAAGTCTTGAATTTACGTCCTTGGAAGATTTCAGTTTCGCCTGGAGCTTCATCAGTTCCAGCAAACATAGATCCAAGCATAACAGCATTTCCACCTGCAGCAAGTGCTTTTACAATATCTCCAGAATACTTGATCCCACCGTCAGCAATAATCGTTTTACCATATTCGCGCGCAACAGCTGCAGCATCGTAGATAGCTGTTACTTGCGGAACACCAACACCAGCAATCACACGAGTAGTACAGATAGAACCTGGTCCAATACCAACCTTAACAACGTCTACACCCGCTTCATAAAGGGCACGTGCACCTTCAGCAGTAGCAATATTTCCAGCAATCAAAGTCCGATCTGGGAAATGAGCACGAATCTCGGCAATTTTACGCAAGACACCTGCAGAATGACCATGTGCAGTATCAATAACAATCGCATCCGCTCCTGCCTCAAAAAGAGCCTCTGCACGTTCAAATGTATCTGAAGTAACACCTACTGCACCTGCAACTAGAAGACGACCAAACTCATCTTTAGCCGCATTTGGAAACTCAATAACTTTTTCAATATCTTTGATAGTGATCAAACCAGAAAGACTGCCTTCTTCATCGACCAACGGAAGTTTTTCAATACGATGCTCTTGAAGAATACTCTCAGCCGTTGCAAGATCCGTACCCACAGGAGCAGTAACAAGATTTTCACTAGTCATATGGTTTGAAATTGGTTGATTATAATCTGAAATAAAACGAAGATCTCGGTTTGTCAAAATACCAACCAATTTACGATTTTCAAGTGTTTCAACAACTGGAACACCACTGATGCGGTAACGACCCATAAGCTCATCTGCTTCAGCAATTGTATGTTCAGGCGTCAAGAAGAACGGATCAATAATAACTCCATTTTCAGAACGTTTTACCTTACGAACCTCGTCTGCTTGTTGAGCAATTGACATGTTTTTATGGATAACTCCGAGACCGCCTGCACGAGCAATAGCAATGGCCATTTGACTCTCTGTAACTGTGTCCATGGCAGCGGTAATAATTGGGATATTTAAAGTCAAATTATCTGCCAATTTAGTTGTTAAATCTGCATCGTTAGGCAACACATGACTTTCAGCTGGAATAAGCAATACATCATCAAAGGTAAAACCTTTTTTCAAAAATTTAGTGTCCCAATTAGACATTCGAAGTTTCCTCTTTTCTTTCTTTTTGAGCTTGACTCTTTTTATATTGTATCTATCATACCATTCTATAAAAATTTGTCAAATGTTACAGGGGTAAATAAAAAACTATCTTTTCTTCGAGATAGAAAAGATAGTTTCTTGTAAAATAAACTTAGTTAAAGTAATGAAGTCCCATTGCCCCTTTTACCTCAGATAGGGTTTGACCCGCAACTTCACGCGCTCTTTCACTACCTTTTTGAATCATATTATAAACTTCTCCCATATCCTTAGCAAATTCAATACGGCGCTCACGAATAGGACCCAGTTCACGTTCTAATATTTCAAGTAGATAACGCTTGGTCTTCACATCACCAAGACCACCTCGTTGATAACGTTCTTTCATATCAGCAATTTCTTGAGCATCTTCTGGACGACCAAAAACATCTAGATAATGGAAAACCATATTTCCCTCAATCTTACCTGGATCCTCAACGCGGATATGATCTGGATCTGTATACATACTCATTACTTTTTTACGCAAAGTATCCGCATCATCAGCTAAATAAATACCATTATTTAGTGATTTAGACATTTTAGCATTTCCATCTAAACCAGGCAAACGCCCTGCTCTCTCATTTTCTGGATAAATACCTTCCGGCTCTACCAAGACATCACAGTTATATGCATTGTTAAAAGAACGAACAATTTCACGAGTTTGCTCAATCATTGGTTTCTGATCTGTCCCAACAGGAACATAATTAGCCTTGAAAGCTGTGATATCAGCTGCTTGAGCGATTGGATAGACCAAGAATCCTGTCGGAATGCTTTCTCCAAATCCTTTCTGAGAAATCTCTGTCTTGACTGTTGGATTTCGCTCCAAACGTGCTAACGAAACTAGATTCATATAATACATAGACAACTCAGCCAACTCTGGAATCTGGCTTTGAATAAAAATAGTTGACTTATTTGGATCCAATCCAACTGCAAGATAATCCAAAGCCACATTTCCGATAGACTCTACAATGGTTTGAGGATCTTTGGCATGATCTGTCAAGGCTTGTTGGTCAGCCAAGAACACAAACATATCATACTTATCCTCTTCCTGTAATAATACTCGATTTTTGAGACTTCCAACATAATGTCCAATATGCAATTTTCCTGTTGGACGGTCTCCTGTTAAAATAATGGGTTTAGTCATTTTGTTCTCCTTCGATATAGTCCTTTCAATTATAGCATTTTTTTAATGAAATAACCGTAATTTATCAAAATAAATCAGCCTTGCTTTTTACAGATTTGTGTAAAGGATACTGTAAATATAATTTACACAAAATTGAAAAATAAAAATTTGAATATTTCTGTATTTTCTAGTAGAATAAATATATTACACATATAGGAGAAAAATATTGCTTACAGTATCTGATGTTTCACTACGTTTTAGTGATCGCAAACTTTTTGATGATGTCAATATCAAATTTACAGAAGGAAATACTTACGGATTAATCGGTGCTAATGGTGCCGGAAAATCAACCTTTTTAAAAATTTTAGCTGGAGATATCGAAACTACTACTGGTCACATCTCTCTTGGTCCAGATGAACGTCTCTCTGTTCTTCGTCAAAATCACTTTGACTACGAAGATGAACGTGCCATTGATGTCGTTATCATGGGAAATGAAAAACTTTATAGCATCATGAAAGAGAAAGATGCTATCTACATGAAGGAAGATTTCTCAGACGAGGACGGGGTTCGTGCTGCCGAACTCGAAGGAGAGTTTGCCGAACTTGGAGGTTGGGAAGCAGAGAGTGAAGCCTCTCAACTACTTCAAAACCTAAACATTCCAGAAGAATTACACTACCAAAACATGAGCGAATTGGCCAACGGTGAAAAAGTAAAGGTTCTCCTCGCCAAAGCACTTTTTGGTAAACCAGATGTTCTTCTCTTGGACGAGCCTACTAACGGTTTGGATATCCAATCGATTACTTGGTTAGAAGACTTCTTAATTGACTTTGATAACACAGTTATCGTAGTATCCCACGACCGTCACTTCTTAAACAAAGTTTGTACTCACATGGCCGACCTTGACTTTGGAAAAATCAAACTCTATGTCGGAAACTACGACTTCTGGAAGGAATCTTCTGAGCTTGCTGCTAAATTGCTAGCAGACCGTAATGCTAAAGCAGAAGAAAAAATTAAACAATTGCAAGAATTCGTTGCTCGTTTCTCTGCCAATGCTTCTAAGTCAAGGCAGGCAACATCACGTAAGAAAATGCTTGATAAGATTGAGCTAGAAGAGATTGTACCATCTAGTCGTAAATATCCATTTATCAACTTTAAAGCGGAACGTGAGATTGGTAATGATCTCTTGACAGTAGAAAATCTAACTGTAAAGATTGATGGTGAAACTATCTTGGATAATATTAGTTTCATCTTGCGTCCAGATGATAAGACAGCACTTATTGGACAAAATGATATTCAAACGACTGCATTAATTCGTGCAATCATGGGAGATATTGACTATGAAGGAACTGTCAAGTGGGGAGTTACAACTAGTCAATCTTACCTACCAAAAGATAACTCAGCTGATTTTGCAGGAGGAGAATCAATTCTTGACTGGTTGCGTCAATTCGCAAGTAAAGAAGATGATGACAATACTTTCCTACGTGGTTTCCTCGGCCGTATGCTCTTCTCTGGAGATGAAGTTAACAAACCTGTAAATGTCTTGTCAGGGGGAGAAAAAGTTCGTGTCATGCTTTCAAAACTCATGCTCTTAAAATCAAATGTCCTTGTACTTGATGATCCAACAAATCACTTGGACTTGGAATCTATCTCAAGCTTGAATGATGGATTGAAAAACTTTAAAGAATCAATCATCTTTGCCAGCCATGACCACGAGTTTATTCAAACTTTGGCTAACCATATCATTGTCTTATCTAAAAATGGCGTCATTGACCGTATCGATGAAACCTACGATGAATTCCTAGAAAATGCAGAAGTACAAGCAAAAGTTAAAGAACTTTGGAAAGACTAAATAAAACTTCAAAACTCAGTTGGGTTAACCAACTGAGTTTTCTATCATTCTACGAGGTAACATGAAATCATTTTTAAAAACATATCGAACCTATTTTATTTCTTTCATCATTCCTGTAGTGATTATGTCTGGAGTATATCTATCTCAAGGTATCTACTGGAATAGCGACAACTCTCCTCTATTAGGAGATGGCTTTCATCAATACGTTATTTTTGATGTAGCCTTACGAAATATCCTACATGGAAATAGTAGTCTGTTTTACACCTTTACAAGTGGTCTAGGGCTAAACTTCTATGCCCTATCTAGTTATTACTTGGGTAGTTTTCTCGCGCTTCTAGTTTACTTTTTTGATCTAACGAATATGCCAGATGCTGTCTATCTGACCACTCTCTTAAAATTTGGATTGATTGGTCTGTCAACCTTTTTTAGTTTGAATAAATTGTTTCAATCTATCCCTCAGACTTTAAAACTAGCCTTATCTACTTCCTATGCTCTGATGAGTTTCACTGTCAGTCAATTAGAGATAAAAACCTGGCTAGATGTTTTTATCTTGATTCCTTTAATTATAACTGGTTTACATCTACTGATAACTGAAAAGAAACTCCTATTGTACTTTACAAGTCTGTCAATCTTATTTATTCAAAATTATTATTTTGGATATATGACAGTATTGTTTCTTATTTTCTGGTATCTCTGTCAAATTTCGTGGGACTTTAAGACTCGAAAATCATCTGTTCTTGATTTCATAGTTATCTCCTTTTTAGCTGGTATGGCTAGTTTGATTATGACTCTTCCCACTCTATTTGATTTACAGACACATGGGGAAAAATTGACTGAAGTTACAAAGTTTCAAACTGAAAGTAGCTGGTATCTTGATCTCTTTGCTAAGCAATTCATTGGTTCCTTTGACACAACAAAGTATGGGGCCATCCCAATGATTTTTGTTGGACTATTTCCCTTTATTTTGACCATTTTATTTTTTACGCTGAAATCTATTAAGTTTCACGTGAAACTCATATATGTAATATTCTTTGCATTTCTAATTGCAAGCTTTTACATAGAAGCTCTTGACTTATTTTGGCAAGGCATGCATACTCCAAACATGTTTTTACATCGCTATGCTTGGATTTTCTCTACCTTGTTAATTTACACAGCAGCAGAAGTCTTAAAGCGTCTGAAAGAACTTAAAGTCTGGAATTTTTTAGTTTCGCTTTTTCTTGTAGTAACAGGATTTTTAGCTACCATCTATCTAAAATCGCATTATTCTTTTTTAACAGATTTGAATATTCTGCTTACTCTTGAATTTTTGGTTGTCTATTCTCTTTTACTCCTTGCAGTTATCAAAAAGTTTATATCTGTGAATCTATTTGCCATTCTAATCTCTTTATTTATACTGGTTGAAATGAGTTTAAATGCTTCATCTCAAATGGACGGAATTGCTAAGGAATGGGGATTTGCTTCTCGAAGTGCTTATAGTCGAGATATCCCAGCTATGGAATCTTTCTCAACATATATTGGAAATCAATTTACTCGTACTGAAAAACTACAAACTCAGACAGGAAATGACAGTATGAAATTCAACTACAATGGAATCTCTCAATTTTCATCTGTTCGAAATCGTTCATCAAGCTCTACTTTAGATAAACTTGGTTTTAAATCCTCTGGGACTAATCTCAATCTCCGATATGCAAATAATAGTATTTTGGCTGATAGTTTATTTGGTATCCAGTACAATATCTCAGACAGTCCTATTGATAAGTATGGCTTTAAAGATATCTATCAAAAAGATAATCTTACCCTATATGAAAATCAATACTCTCTTCCGATTGCAGTTGCTAGTCAATCTGTTTACAATGATGTCAAGTTCAATGAACATACCTTGGATAATCAGGCCTCATTTTTAAATCAACTTGCTAACGTCAATTTTGATTATTTTTCTCCAATACCTTATGAAAAAACAGAAAAAATAGAAAATACTAATGATTTGATTAGTGTCACAAGTTCTTCAAATGAAGATGCAGCAATCCAGTATCAAATTGAAGTTCCAGAAAACAGCCAAGTTTATCTCTCTTTCATAAACCTTCACTTTTCTAACGATAAACAAAAGAAGGTTGACATCCTTGTAAATGGTGAAAAAAAGACTTTTACAACTGATAATGTCTTCTCCTTCTTTAATCTAGGATATACTAAAGAGAAAAAAACTTTCAATATCAATGTTAGTTTCCCTGGAAATTCACAAGTATCATTTGAATCTCCTACCTTCTATCGTTTAGATACCAAAACTTTCACCAAGGCAATTCAAAAAATTAAAGAACAACCTGTCACAGTATCAACTTCTAAAAACAAGGTTTTTGCTACATATGATGTCCAACAAGATACATCTATTTTCTTCACCATTCCTTATGACAAAGGTTGGTCTGCCTACCAAGATGGTAAGAAAATAGAAATTAAACAAGCTCAAACTGGATTTATGAAAGTTGACATTCCCAAGGGGAAAGGAACTATTACACTTTCCTTCATTCCCAATGGTTTTATTACTGGAGCAATCTGTTCCTTTACTTCTCTCTTACTATTTGGAATCTATAATCACAGACGAAAGTCATCTAAGGCATAAAAAATCGACCAGTTAATCGGTCGATTTTTTTAATCTTCTTCCATTTTCTTATGTTGATAGGCTAGTATACCTAAACCAGTAAATAGAGCTAGTATGACAGCTAGGAAAATGACTTGTTGATGGAGATTGTTTGTCGTAATCCCGAAACTGAATAGCTCATTGGTAACCAGGGATTAATAGATTTAAAGAAATCATTTGTCAAAGCAAGTGGATAAGTACCTGCACTTGATGCTAACTGTAGTAAAAGCAAAATAAGTGAGAAGAAAGCTCCTATACGGCTATTCCACGTTGTTAAAGTGGTCACCATAGACATGAATACTAAACTTGTTAGGATGATGAGAATAAATATTCTCATCTCATGATTAGCAGTTAAACCAATAAGATGAACTCCTCCATATACCAAAATTCCTGCCAAAACAGCTATAATACCATTAATTCCTGCCAAAACAGCTATAATACCATTTATTTCAGCTCGAGATTTCAACCAAGCCCAACGGATCTCTGGATGACGTCCTGAAGGCAATTTCGAAAATATCATATTTGTTGATATTGCTGCAACAAAAAGAGCAACTGATATCATATAAGGAGCTATTGCGATTCCATTTACAAGAACTTGATCATTGTCTGCTTTTTGAAAGATTGAGTGGATTTGACAAAATCTCTGCATTTTTAGATTCTGTTGATACTGATTTGAGTTGATCACTAGCATTACCTAGTCCTTGTCCTAAAGAAGCAAGTCCTGTCTGTAAATCTTCCAATCCAGAAGTTAACTTTGTTCCACCTTCTGCTAGTTTCCCAGATCCATCTGCCAATTTATTAGCTCCATTCTCTAATGAAGAAGCACCTGAAAGTAACTGACTGGATTTGTCTGCTAATTGCCCAGATCCTGATTGTAATTTATCAACTCCTGCTGTCAATCTAGAAGATTTTTGTGTCAAGGTGGCATTTTTTTCACTTAGTTGACTTGCGCCCTGAGAAACTTTATCAACACCTGTAGTATATGCGTTTACACCTGATGCAATCAACTGACTGGCAGGAACTAATTTGCTAGTAACAGCTCCTTGTATCTCTGTTAATCCACTTGACAATCCTATCAAAGAAGTAGAAGTAATAGGTAATACTTGATTAGCTTGATTTTTTAAAGTCGAAAGATTAGAAGATTGATTTTGTAAGTTTTCTAAACTTCCCTGTAAACCTTGTACTAAAGCTACAATTGACTGAGCCGATTGAATACTATCAGTTGAATTTTGAGATACAGAATCACTTATCCCAGTTTGTTACTCACTTGTCAATGATTGATAAGCTGCTGTCGATTGAATATTGGATAATGTAGTTGTTTTTTTAGATAAATCACTTGGTAAAGTCACTACCATATAGTAATCGCCATCTTCCAATCCCTTCTTTCCTTCCTCTTCATCTACAAAATGAAAATCCAAGGTTTTATTTTCTTTTAAATTGGACACCATGTCTTTTCCTATTGCCATAGTATTACCATTATAGGAAGCCTCTTTATCATTATTTACAACTGCCACAGGTAAGTCAGACAATTGCCCATATGGATCCCACATTGATGACAAAAATATGATATTGTACAGATCTGGAATAAGAGAAATCCCGATCATGACAATAATAAAGGTTGGTTTTTTTTAAATTGCTTTCCATTCTTTAAACTTAGTTTCTCCTTTTTTAAACATATTGTCTAAAATTTTGATATAATAGATTATACATTAAAAAATCTAAATTACAAGATAAAAAATCTATTTTTAGACATATAGTCTAATTTGTTTACAAGGAGGAAATATGCAAGAAAGTAACAAACGCTTAAAAACAAAGCGAACTATTGAAAATGCTATGGTACAATTACTGATGGAACAGCCATTTGATAAAATTTCTACTGTCAAATTAGTAGAAAAAGCCGGAATTAGTCGTTCCAGCTTCTATACTCACTATAAGGATAAGTATGATATGATTGAGCACTATCAAAGCAAGCTATTCCATACATTTGAATATATTTTTCAAAAACATGCTCATCACAAAAGAGACGCTATTTTAGAAGTTTTTGAATATCTAGAGTCAGAACCACTTCTGGCTGCCCTTCTTTCTGAAAATGGGACTAAAGAAATCCAAAATTTCTTACGAAATAAACTTCATATCATGCTTAGTACAGATTTACAAAAGCGATTTATGCAACTGAATCTAAATACCACCGAATTAGAATATAGTAGCATCTATCTAACTCATGCACTTTTTGGTGTCTGCCAAACTTGGATTGCACATGGAAAAAAAGAAAGTTCTCAAGAAATAACAGACTTCCTTATGAAAATGCTTGGTGATACAAATTGATACAAAAAGAGGAACACAGCTGTGTTCCCTTTTATCTATACTCCGCCAGTAGGACTCGAACCTACGACATCATGATTAACAGTCATGCGCTACTACCAACTGAGCTATGGCGGATAAAATAGTCCGTACGGGATTCGAACCCGTGTTACCGCCGTGAAAAGGCGGTGTCTTAACCCCTTGACCAACGGACCTTCTATCTGTAGCAGATATAACCATTATATCAATTTCTTGCTAATTGTCAATCACTTTTGAGATTTTTTCTCTAAAATATCTTTTAATTTTCTAATTTTTAATCTTGAAATAGGACAACGATGGTCTTCATAGAAAACAATTTCTAAGTTTTTTCGATCAATTTCTCTGATATTGCCTATATTTACCAAAAATGACTTATGAGGAGAATAAAATCGCTGAGTATGTTTGTCCTTTTCCTGAATATCTGTCATGGTACCATAAAACTCTTTTGCAAAATTCTTACCAATAATGCGCAATTTATGAGAGACCCCTGTTGTTTCAATATACAAAATATCATGGTAAGGAATTTTTAAATCATTTCCCTTGTAATTGTAGTCGAAATAATCTACAACATCTTCATTTTCAAGTAACATACTCTTCGTGTAGAAGATATTTTGCTCAATTCTCTTCTTAAACATCTCATCATTGATATCCTTATCAACAAAATCTAGGGCTGATACCTGGTATTTATAGGTTAGAGTCGCAAACTCTGATCGACTAGTGATAAAGACGATAATAGCGTAAGGATTGTAATGACGAATGAGCTGAGCCACTTCAAATCCCTTTTTCTCAATTCCATGAATATCGATATCTAGGAAATAAAGCTGATTTACTTCATCATTTTCAATGTATTCTTCAAATTCACGGACTTTTCCCGTTGTCTTGTATGATATTGGAATATTCGATTCTTTCGAAATTTCATCCAATATTCTCTCTAGTCTCACTTGATGTTCAATAACATCTTCTAAAATTAAAACTTTCATTCAAATTCCCTCTTAAATCTAATGATTTGTCTAAATGTACTGCCTTCCATCTCTGTTTCTAAAATAATATTGTTGTACTTATCTAGTAGTTCTTTCACATTATTTAATCCGACTCCGCGATTTCTTCCCTTAGTGGAGAATCCTAAGGCAAATAGATCTCCTGAAGGAGTCATCGTCATTTTACATGAATTCTGAATCACAATAACTGTTTCAGTTTCCATCTTAATAACTGCTACTTCCATCTGCTTTTTATAGCTATCAGCCGATCCTTCGACAGCATTATTCAATAAAACGCTCATGATACGAACCAAATCCAATAGTTCAATTGGAAGCTTGGTAATCGTATCTTTTACTTCCAGTGTAAACTCTACACCATTATTTCGAGCATAGACAATTGACTGAGCAACCAAACTTCGTAAAGCTGAGTCTTCTATGTTGTTCAAATCAAAGTAAGTGTACTTATCTGAACGCAATTTATGATTTGCTTTGACTAAAACTTCATTGTAAATTCTGTCAATTTCCTGTAAATTACCACTGTCAATTGCCATCTGCATGCTGACAAGCATTCCAGCATAATCATGTCGAAAACCACGGATTTCATTATACAGACCAACAATTTCATCTGTGTAATTCTGTAAATGTTTCTGTTCAAATTTCTTCTGCTTCAAAGCAATCTCTTTCTCCATTTGAACTTTATGAGAATTCATTGCAAAGAAGGTCAAAAGGAGAGAGATAAAGACAATAGATGACAAAATACTTCCAAAACTATTCAAATGTTTAATCGTACTTACCATATCTGAAACGAAAGATACAATATGTAGCAATAGTAAAGCAAAAAATACTTTTTTCAAGAAAGGATAAAGGTAGTCCTCGTCAAAATAGGCTAGTTCCAAATGGAAATAGTAAATGATTTTTAATGTAACAAAATAGGTTAACACCGTCACAACGAAAAAGAATGGGAAATGATATTGTAAAACAAAATTATCTCCTGTTATAGAGGAGAAAGTTACGGACAGAAAGTTATGAGTGCTCTCATATAAAAGAGATAGTAGTAAACTTAGGAATAGTCCTCTATCCCTCTCATACTGTTTCATCCATCGAAAATAGGAATATAATCCCAAAGGAAATAAAAATCTTTCAATCCCTAACCCATCTAAATATAGAATATATAAGGGAAAATCAAATACTATTTCTGTTAGTAATGTATAAGCACCAAAAACGAATAATTCTTTTCTATTTATTTGACCTTTACAAATAAAATGGTAACTGTGACTAATAATTAAAAAATGAACAATAACCGTCCCAAATCCAAATAAATCCATTACTCTTTCCCCTTATTTCATTACTTTTTTCTTTGTAAAATAAAATCACGGAAGAATTTTGACAACCTCATCTCCCCACCTTTAATCTTTTGTAAGTCTTTTTCCTTCAAAGCTACAAACTGTTCCAATTTAACTGTGTTTTTCATAATAAAATCTCCTAAAATGTTTTTTCTTGTAAGCTAACTTACAAAAACCATTATACAAAATGGAATTTCGTTTTAGATAAAATTCTCTCAACTGTCATTTTTTTCTCCCAAAGTGTACTTTTTTAAGAAAAAAGCCGGGAAAATTCCCAGCTTTGCTATTATATTGATCCCAGCAGGATTCGAACCTGCGACCGTTCGCTTAGAAGGCGAATGCTCTATCCAGCTGAGCTATGAGACCTAATACAATTATTCTACCAAAAATTCAATTAAAAGTCAATTTTCTATTTATGGTAGGGGAATCCCTGCTGAATCGTAAAAGCGCGATAGATTTGTTCAACAAGAACTAGTCTCATTAACTGATGGGGTAAGGTTAGGCGACCAAAACTGACAGAAAGATTGGCTCTATTTTTTACAGATGATGACAATCCTAAACTTCCCCCAATAATAAAAGTAAGAGTAGAAAATCCTTTTATAGAAGTTTCTTCTAACTGCTTACTAAATTCTTCTGAGAAGAAAGTTTTCCCTTCAATGGCTAACACAATAACGAAATCACGGTCAGCAATTTTTGATAAAATTCTCTGACCTTCTATTTCTAAAATCTTTTGATTTTCTGATTCACTGGCCTTATCTGGTGTTTTTTCATCTGATAACTCAATCATTTCAAACTTAGCAAATCTAGAAATTCGTTTTGAATACTCTGCGATACCATCTTTTAAATACTTTTCTTTCAGTTTCCCAACTGTTACAACTTTAATTTTCATGACTCTATTCTAACATATTCTCTATTTTTTCACATCTTATTCACAAAATAAAAAATAGATTTCAATTAAGAAAATCACAGTTTCAAAAGAGTTATCCACAGTTTGTGTAAAACTTTTGTGTTTAAGTTATAATTAAGCTAGTCAGTTTATACTTTCAGTAATTCAAACATATGGAGGCAAATATGAAACATCTAAAAACATTTTACAAAAAATGGTTTCAATTATTAGTCGTTATCGTCATTAGCTTTTTTAGTGGAGCCTTGGGTAGTTTTTCAATAACTCAACTAACTCAAAAAAGTAGTGTAAACAACTCTAACAACAATAGTACTATTACACAAACTGCCTATAAGAACGAAAATTCAACAACACAGGCTGTTAACAAAGTAAAAGATGCTGTTGTTTCTGTTATTACTTATTCGGCAAACAGACAAAATAGCGTATTTGGCAATGATGATACTGACACAGATTCTCAGCGAATCTCTAGTGAAGGATCTGGAGTTATTTATAAAAAGAATGATAAAGAAGCTTACATCGTCACCAACAATCACGTTATAAATGGCGCCAGCAAAGTAGATATTCGATTGTCAGATGGGACTAAAGTACCTGGAGAAATTGTCGGAGCTGACACTTTCTCTGATATTGCTGTCGTCAAAATCTCTTCAGAAAAAGTGACAACAGTAGCTGAGTTTGGTGATTCTAGTAAGTTAACTGTAGGAGAAACTGCTATTGCCATCGGTAGCCCGTTAGGTTCTGAATATGCAAATACTGTCACTCAAGGTATCGTATCCAGTCTCAATAGAAATGTATCCTTAAGATCGGAAGATGGACAAGCTATTTCTACAAAAGCCATCCAAACTGATACTGCTATTAACCCAGGTAACTCTGGCGGCCCACTGATCAATATTCAAGGGCAGGTTATCGGAATTACCTCAAGTAAAATTGCTACAAATGGAGGAACATCTGTAGAAGGTCTTGGTTTCGCAATTCCTGCAAATGATGCTATCAATATTATTGAACAGTTAGAAAAAAACGGAAAAGTGACGCGTCCAGCTTTGGGAATCCAGATGGTTAATTTATCTAATGTGAGTACAAGCGACATCAGAAGACTCAATATTCCAAGTAATGTTACATCTGGTGTAGTTGTTCGTTCGGTACAAAGTAATATGCCTGCCAATGGTCACCTTGAAAAATACGATGTAATTACAAAAGTAGATGACAAAGAGATTGCTTCATCAACAGACTTACAAAGTGCTCTTTACAACCATTCTATCGGAGACACCATTAAGATAACCTACTATCGTAACGGGAAAGAAGAAACTACCTCTATCAAACTTAACAAGAGTTCAGGTGATTTAGAATCTTGATTGACATCTATGTAAAGAAAGCTTTACATAAGAGAAAAGATGTGTTAGTGTAGAATCATGGAAAAATTTGAAATGATTTCTATCACAGATATACAAAAAAATCCCTATCAACCCCGAAAAGAATTTGATAGAGAAAAACTAGATGAACTAGCACAGTCTATCAAAGAAAATGGGGTCATTCAACCGATTATTGTTCGTCAATCTCCTGTTATTGGTTATGAAATCCTTGCAGGAGAGAGACGCTATCGGGCTTCACTTTTAGCTGGTCTACGGTCTATCCCAGCTGTTGTTAAACAGATTTCAGACCAAGAGATGATGGTCCAGTCCATTATTGAAAATTTACAGAGAGAAAATTTAAACCCAATAGAAGAAGCACGCGCCTATGAATCTCTCGTAGAGAAAGGATTCACCCATGCTGAAATTGCAGATAAGATGGGCAAGTCTCGTCCATATATCAGCAACTCCATTCGTTTACTTTCCTTGCCAGAACAGATTCTTTCAGAAGTAGAAAATGGCAAACTATCACAAGCCCATGCGCGTTCCCTAGTTGGGTTAAATAAGGAACAACAAGACTATTTCTTTCAACGGATTATAGAAGAAGATATTTCTGTAAGGAAATTAGAAGCTCTTCTGACAGAGAAAAAACAAAAGAAACAGCAAAAAACTAATCATTTCATACAAAATGAAGAAAAACAGTTAAGAAAACTACTCGGATTAGATGTAGAAATTAAACTATCTAAAAAAGACAGTGGAAAAATCATTATTTCTTTTTCAAATCAAGAAGAATATAGTAGAATTATCAACAGCCTGAAATAAGGCTGTTCTTTTATTTTTTTATCTCACAAGGTTATCCACTATGTTTTTCGATAAAAAGCTTAATAAATCAATAATTTCTTCTTTTATCCCCAACCTGTGGATAAAGTTTGGTAACATTGTGGATTATTTTTCACAGCTTGTGGAAAATTCTTGCTATCTATGGTAAAATATCTCTAGTATTAAACTTTTAAATAGTAAAGGAGGAGAAAGGATTGAAAGAAAAACAATTTTGGAATCGTATATTAGAATTTGCACAAGAAAGACTGACTCGATCCATGTATGATTTCTATGCTATTCAAGCTGAACTCATCAAGGTAGAGGAAAATGTTGCCACTATATTTCTACCTCGCTCTGAAATGGAAATGGTCTGGGAAAAACAACTAAAAGATATTATTGTAGTAGCTGGTTTTGAAATTTATGACGCTGAAATAACTCCCCACTATATTTTCACCAAACCTCAAGATACGACTAGCTCACAAGTTGAAGAAGCTACAAATTTAACTCTTTATAACTATAGTCCAAAGTTAGTATCTATTCCTTATTCAGATACGGGATTAAAAGAAAAGTATACCTTTGATAACTTTATTCAAGGGGATGGAAATGTTTGGGCTGTATCAGCCGCTTTAGCTGTCTCTGAAGATTTGGCTCTGACCTATAACCCTCTTTTTATCTATGGAGGACCAGGCCTTGGTAAGACTCACTTATTAAACGCTATTGGAAATGAAATTCTAAAAAATATTCCTAATGCGCGTGTTAAATATATCCCTGCCGAAAGCTTTATTAATGACTTTCTTGATCACCTAAGACTTGGGGAAATGGAAAAGTTTAAAAAGACCTATCGTAGTCTTGATCTTTTGTTAATCGATGATATCCAGTCACTCAGCGGAAAAAAAGTTGCAACTCAGGAAGAATTTTTCAATACCTTTAACGCCCTTCATGACAAGCAAAAACAGATTGTCCTAACGAGTGATCGTAGTCCAAAACATCTAGAAGGGCTCGAGGAGAGGCTTGTCACGCGTTTTAGTTGGGGATTGACACAAACTATCACACCCCCTGACTTTGAAACACGTATTGCCATTTTACAAAGTAAAACGGAACATTTAGGCTACAATTTCCAAAGTGATACTCTAGAATACCTAGCTGGGCAATTTGATTCAAATGTTCGAGATCTTGAGGGAGCCATCAACGACATCACTTTAATTGCCAGAGTAAAAAAAATCAAGGATATCACTATTGATATTGCTGCAGAAGCCATTAGAGCCCGCAAACAAGATGTTAGCCAAATGCTCGTCATCCCAATTGATAAAATCCAAACTGAAGTTGGTAACTTTTATGGTGTTAGTATCAAAGAAATGAAGGGAAGTAGACGCCTTCAAAATATTGTTTTGGCCCGTCAAGTAGCCATGTATTTATCTAGAGAACTAACAGATAATAGTCTTCCAAAAATTGGGAAGGAATTTGGGGGAAAAGATCATACCACAGTCATTCATGCCCATGCCAAAATAAAATCTTTGATTGATCAAGACGATAATTTACGTTTAGAAATTGAATCAATCAAAAAGAAAATCAAATAATTTGTGGATAACTTTTAGTTTTTTATCTTTTTTATCCACATTTTTTAAACAAGCTAAAAAACTTGATATGACTTGTTTAAAGGCTGTTTTCCACAGATTTCACAGACTCTATTATTACTATTATCTTTCTAATACTAAAAATAAATAAAGGAGAATCCATGATTCATTTTTCAATTAATAAAAATTTATTTCTACAAGCATTAAATACTACTAAGAGAGCTATTAGTTCTAAAAATGCCATTCCTATTTTATCAACAGTAAAAATTGACGTGACCAATGAAGGTATTACTTTAATTGGTTCAAATGGTCAAATTTCAATTGAAAATTTTATTTCTCAAAAAAATGAAGATGCTGGTTTGTTAATTACTTCTTTAGGTTCGATCCTTCTTGAAGCTTCTTTCTTTATCAATGTAGTATCTAGTTTACCTGATGTAACTCTTGATTTTAAAGAAATTGAACAAAATCAAATTGTTTTAACCAGTGGCAAATCAGAAATTACCCTAAAAGGAAAAGATAGCGAACAATATCCACGAATCCAAGAAATTTCAGCAAGCACTCCTTTAATACTTGAAACAAAATTACTCAAGAAAATTATTAATGAAACAGCCTTTTCTGCAAGTACACAAGAGAGTCGTCCGATTTTAACAGGTGTCCACTTCGTATTGAGTCAACACAAAGAGTTAAAAACAGTTGCAACAGACTCTCATCGCCTAAGCCAGAAAAAATTGACTCTTGAAAAAAATAGTGATGATTTTGATGTCGTAATTCCTAGCCGTTCTCTACGCGAATTTTCAGCGGTATTTACAGATGATATCGAAACTGTAGAGATTTTCTTTGCCAATAACCAAATCCTCTTTAGAAGCGAAAATATTAGCTTCTATACTCGTCTCCTAGAAGGAAACTATCCTGATACAGATCGCTTGATTCCAACAGACTTTAACACTACTATTACTTTTAATGTGGTAAACTTACGCCAGTCAATGGAGCGTGCCCGTCTTTTATCAAGTGCGACTCAAAATGGTACTGTGAAACTTGAAATTAAGGATGGGGTTGTTAGCGCCCATGTTCACTCTCCAGAAGTTGGTAAAGTAAACGAAGAAATCGATACTGATCAGGTTACTGGTGAAGATTTGACCATTAGTTTCAACCCAACTTACTTGATTGATTCTCTTAAAGCTTTAAATAGCGAAAAGGTGACCATTAGCTTTATCTCAGCTGTTCGTCCATTTACTCTTGTGCCAGCAGATACTGACGAAGACTTCATGCAGCTCATTACACCAGTTCGTACAAATTAAGTGAAAGAGGTTGAGCCTGGCTCGCCTCTTTTATGATATAATCGAAAAAGAAAAGGAGAGTAGTATGTATCAAGTTGGAAATTTTGTTGAGATGAAAAAATCACACGCTTGTACAATCAAGTCGACTGGTAAAAAGGCTAATCGTTGGGAAATTACACGTGTAGGAGCAGATATCAAAATAAAATGCAGTAATTGTGAGCATGTTGTCATGATGGGGCGATATGATTTTGAGCGAAAAATGAATAAAATTATTGACTGAGAACCCTTAGTTAGAGGGTTAGCACTTTATCCCTTTTTGTGTTAGATTGTAATCTACACGCTTTTAAACTTGTTTATAGCGCCTAAACCCTTGATATTACTGACTTTTTGAAAAATCTCATTTGATTAGAAATCATTAAAAGTTCTTAAAAATTCTCAAAAAGTCCACAAAAAAAGCCCCACAAAAGGGCAATAAATGACGAGTTCAGCAGGCAAGAAACTAGCACGGTCAAACGTGCTTTTTTTATTGCTGGTTGCTGATAGGTATATTATACCATGAAGCGCGTGGTTTATAAGATTATGACCTCACAAAAGTCCCCCTGATTCGTTTCTAAGGGCTTCTAGTTTATCCATGGTGTTTTAATCGTCCGGTACAAAACCAAGCAAAATAGGGAGGCGAATATGAAGCCTAGGGCACCCTATACACATTAGTCTCTGTGGTAAGGTTAAATCAATCTGCATGTACCAGACCAGCTAAGTGTTCTATGGCTTTTTGCCTTATAAGGTATACTGTAGTCTTTGACCTATCTATTTCTTCAGCAACCTGCCAAGCTTCGAGAACATTCAAGTAGAACAGCCTGAGAACAGAACGCTCAAGCGGATTGGCCAGCTTATCGATCAGCCTAGATATTTCCATTCTCTCCTCAGTAAGTCGCTCAATCCTCTGAAGCGTATCCTCTTTTAGCTTCAGAACACTTATAAGATTATTCTCTGCCGTATTTACCCTGCTTGTTTGTACTCTGGTATTGCTTAGTTCTTGCTTTTTGATAATACCACTTTCTAAAGTTGCAAGCTCTAAATATAAGCCTTCTATCTCTTTGTTTATCCACTTAACGCCCTCTAGTGTTTCTTTTACCTGCTCTGGTGTCATGTCTCGGCCTCCTGTATGATATAATAGTCTTTGTGAGAACTATTAGCTGAGACAGAGAGTGTCTTGGCTTTTTTCGTTTTCTCTATGTTCGCTCTAGCTTCAAATGCTTCCCCGTGAGAAAAAATGTACAATGACGGTGTAAAGCTCATAGAAGTGCGTGGGGAGGGAGATAGCCCCCGTATCTCCTTGTGGTTTGATAAGCAATTAAGGGATGTTTTTATCTCTCTTATTTCCTTGTCATTCTGCAAGGAATTAAGGCAAGTTATTTCTTTGCTTATCTGCTTATCATTTGGTAAGCAACAAATCCAAAAATAACAGACTTTTAAATTGCTCTTATCTCCTTATCATTTGGTAGGAAAATAAGGGGAGTTATTTTAGTTCTTATTTCCTTATCGTTTGACAAGGAGAAAAACGAAAATAAGGAGCTTTTAAATTCGTCTTAACCCCCTATCGTTTTGTAAGCAATTAAGAAGGCTTATTGTCGTCCTTATCTGCTTGTCATTCTGCAAGGAGTAGAACCGAAATAAGAGGGCTAAAAACTTCGCTTATCTGCTTGTCGTTTCTCAAGGAGTTAAGGAGGGTTATTATTTCTCTTATCTGCTTGATAAATGATAAGCTCTAATTATCCTCCAATAAAGCCAAATTGTCCCAGAATATCCGCAATCCTTTTGTATTTTTAATTTCTGAAATAGCTTTTTCTGCTTCTTCTTTTGTCGGATAGACTTCTATAATATCTTTGGGATTTTTTCCACCTATCCTATATCTTACCTCAAAATGTCCAGTATCAATCTGCGTCAAAAACACGGTATCAACTTCATCAACCACCGCTAACTTATTCAACTTATTTAAACGGTTTTTAATCGCCTTCATCTAGTATCTTCGCCTCTAATATTTCTAATTGCTCCACTACCTCAACCATTTCAACCGCCTTATAAGCCATGTTTAGAATGCTTTGGGCGCTTTGTTGTCTCGCATACGGGCTCACTGTCTTATCAAGCATGATTTCCCTTAATACATTGACTGCCTCAACGCTTGCATTCTGTAACAGCGTAGTAGACTCCTTAAGTTGTTCGCTACGTCTTTCACGGTAAATTCTCTTAAAGGTTGCATCGTTCAAGTAATTGTAAGCCGTCTTTCTGGTGATCTCACTTAATTCACTAGCTTTTTTTACATTCCCAGTCATGAGATAATTGGCCATAAATATTTCTTTTTTTCTGCTTAATTCTGTCAAATACTGTTCACCTCGCTTTATTGCTCTAATTCTGAAAACTCACTTATCCCAGTCATTTCCCTAAGTTCATCCATACGTTTTTTTGATTTCTTATAGTCTGCTAGCTTAATATCTTTAAATGGTGTTTTAATAAAATCATCCATATCTATCTTTATTTCATCTTGCTGAAAAGCAAATCTTAAACAATCCACATATAAAGATATACATTCATCAGTTGTTGCATATTCCGTCTTTCCAGCATACTCTTCTAACTTTTCTAGTCTTGCTTTTAAACTTCTAACCATCCCCCTACCTCGTGTGTAATTCTGTCTGATTTATGTAAAAAAAGGGGATTGCTCCCCTGTGTTTATTGACCAGAATAATCAGCAAGGCCTTTATATTCGCCCTCTACGTCCAATTTTTGGAATAGGTTAATACTTTCATTACCCAGCATTTCCAACGTACCAAAAGCAGTCATAGAGTCCATAAGGATAGGCTTATCAGAAAGCAAGCGTTCAGCATAGTCTAATAGTTTCAGCTCGTAGTCTGTGACCTTATTCAGCAAGCTCTCAAAGTCCTCTGACTCTTTGAGTTGAAGCACGCGCTCCCGTTTATAACGTTCTTCAAATGCTTCATCGTTCACTGGTTGCTTGTAATAGTCTTTGAAACCGTCACGGATACGTTTGAAGGTCTTGTTTAGCTTGTGATCCTCCACGTACTCAGCTACTAGCGTCCCTTTATTCTTGTAAGTGATTGAAATAGACGGTACTACATAAGTTCCAATCATGTAGCCCATCAATGCACTCCCTGCCACTTGGGCGGTGTCTTGGTCTTTAAATTCGTAAGTGAAATTAAATGTTTTTGCTTTATCTGAAAATGTTTTTAATGTCATGTTGTTTTTCCTCTTTCTGTTTTTAGGGTGTCACTAGTAGTTACACCATTGCAAGGGGGTCGGTACTATCTACCCCATTTTGTTTAAATGTTTTAGTGTTTGTCAGGTACTGCTTTTAGTTCATCAAGCTCTTTAAAGACTATTTCAAAACTTTCCTGAATCCGTTCGATGTTTTTATTGCTTACTATAGCGTTATGGTTCGCATTCTCAATAAAGCCATCCAGCGCCTCACTGATCCGCTCAACGGTTTCTTCTAGTCTAATCACTCTTTGACAAATGTTCATCGCCATCTGGTTTGCTCCTTTTTTCTCTTAGATTAGGTTTTGATTAGGTTTAAAAAATAACCCTTCAAAAGCTTACTATATCAACGTTTCAAGGGTGTTAGATTAGGGTTAGTTTTACTTTTTAAGTTCGCGCCTATATAACACGTATATATATTATTTTTTATATAGAGATATTAGAAATAAAAACTAACCTACTAACCTAAATACTCGCAAAGACTTTTATATCAACGTTTACAAAGGTTAGTGTTTAGGTTATGTTTCTATTTTTTGCATAACCTAAATTGCTATAACCCTTGGTGTAATTGGTTTTTTAGTATTAAATTTCCTAACCTAAATCTTCATCTTCTAAGTGTATTCCCCATATACCTTTAACAAATCTTTTACGTTGAAAACCTTGTGGGTCAAGTACGTCATAAAACTTAGAGCTAACCGTTCCGTTTTTGGCTGAGTACTTATATGACGTTGTTTTTTCCAATTCGGCCATTACTGCATTGCTAAATTGTCCAAGTTTAGGTTTATCTATACCTATATCCTCAGCAAACTCTTTTAATTTATTTCTTGCAATAAACATTGGAACATGGTTTATTTCATGCCACCCGTTTGGTATGTAGAAATTCTCTACCCAAACTTTGATATAATCGTTATCGTTTTTGTACTTGCTAAGCATTTTTTGTACCGCTTCAGGTTCTATAAAGCTATCAAAATCTGGCATATTTAAAACTTTAAACAAAACCCACTCTAGCAGCTCTTTGTTCTTTATAAATCGGTCTTTGATTTCATGACGTTCTTTCTGACCGTTAAAATCTGCACGGAAAGGAATGATACAAAGCCGTCTATACCACCCCATGGTCTTATTTCTAGCTCTAGGCAAATCATTGCCCGAAAAGATACACAATAGTCTGAAACGTGCTTCCACGGGTTGTAAGCTTTTTTTATTGACCTGCACTGGATCTCCACTAATTACACTCATAAGGTCAGAAACTTCATCCAGGTACTTGTTAGAAATATCATCTCCAATATTACAAACCTTTCCTTCCAAAGCGCCTAAATAGAACTCTTTCCCAAACTGGTCAGGTTTCAAATTACTAATATTTGACCGTCCTATTAAATTCTCCAGCAAGGCTTGAAAAGTACCTTTTCCATTATTACCATCTCCAACCATTAGCACCATTTTCTTACGTGTTCGGTTGGGATTGATAGCCTCATTTATGACTTGCCACAATAAAGCTACAACTTCTTTATCGTTAACTGCTAAAGCCTCTAACCATCTATCAAAATCAAACCAACCATCTAAAATAGGCTTTCTGGCGCATGGATTGTATTCCGTTTGTATCTTACTGGTAATGACAAAATTAGGACTAAATTCCTCTAGTTTATGAGTTTTAATATTATAAACTCCATTCGCTACTGGAATATATCGATAATCGTCCAGCGGTGGTTTCATCTTAGTTTCTGTACGGATATAGGAGATAAGTTCTAAAAAGAACTTGTTAGAAGTCAAACGTGAGTCATATTTTAAAAGCAATTTTCGGAAAATGTCGTTACTTGATACATAATGGCCTAAATCCAAATGGTAAAGATATAACTTACTAATATCACTTATAACCCCCTCACCTATAAAGGTAAAATGGCAAATTTCCTGTAACGCTTTGGCTACGATTGCAACACTTGGTCGTGGGATTTCTACCCTTTCGTTTTTCTTTCCTTCATTGACGATATAGGAGTTTTCCTTACGCCATTGATCCCCAAGCTCCCAAATCCTACTATAAAGTTCCCACATCGTTCTAGGAGGTTGTTCTTGCTCTCTGACCTCCAAGATTTCACTTTTTAGGTTTGCTAATTCTTCTAGTTCTATGGTTCTAACCTCTCTTTCTATACTCAGCCCGTGCAATACTGCTAAAAGTACGGTCTAGCTCCTCAATAGGCAATGGTTCAACCGTCACGCTATTGGCTATCTTTGTCAGTTCATAAGCTGTCTCTAGGTCACAATCAACCCACTTATTAAAGAGTAAGCCTACAAATCGTGTCAGTGCTACGTTGCGCCCTCCTTCGTCTCCAAATCCGTTGAAAAGCGTGTCAATAATCCTCATAGTCATTGACCTCTGGCCACTTACTCTAGGTTTATAACGCTCAGTAGTTCCTTGCTTCGCTCTTGGTTCAACCTTGGGGACTGGATAATCAAGTCCATGCTCTACAATCTTTTGATAAGTTGCTGGGTCGCCTGTTGTTACTGGTAGCCCTTGGAGTTGTGACCAGGTTAAACTGGCCATGTCAAAGGGTAGCCCAATCTTGTCAGCAATCTCTTTTACTACCTGCTTATAGGTTGCCTCGTTCATCACGTTGTTAGATTTCACCACAAGGCGAAAACGGGGCTTTTCTATGCTATGTTTGATAGTCGGGTATAAGATATAAGAGTAGCCAAACAAAGCGCTAGAAACGGCTTCTATGAAGTCCTCAGTCGTCCCCTGTATATCGTCATAATCAAGGAAAATCAAATCCCGATAGATTAGACTGGTGTTGTTTCGTTTGTAACTCCCGTTTTTCTCCGGCATAACCTTACCACTTAAACAATATGGCGCCTGGGTTCTTTTGTATTCCTCCGGATCAGCACTTTCAGGGACTACCAAAGGCTTAAAGCGTTCAATGTACTGGAACGGCTCAATCTTATCAAATGGATAGACAAGATTACTCTGGAAACCTCTAGCCTCGTAAATTGTCATTCATCCACCCCCAGAAACTTCCAGATGTCAGTTACTAAATAGTAAATCATTCTTGAACCATCGTCCGGCGGTTGATAGCGTCTTAAACCCTGACTTTCCCACTTATTCAGCGTGTTGTCACTAATTTTCAATTCCTCTTTGAGTTCAACTCTATTTATTAACTTGGTCAATCTTGGCGGTACTTTCTCACGCGCTTCCAGGTATCTTTCCACTACCTCCAGAATGCCATGCGCTAGGTCTTGCTCGCTTTCTCGGCTTAGGCTAAACATATCCGCCCACCTCCTTCAAGGTTTCTTTGTAGCTTTCTAGGTCGCTATTCATCAACACCGCTAGGCGCTTGCTCTCCTCCTGTACTTGGTTGTAAAAAGCCTTAGCGCCATCTAGTAACTCGCCTTTATTCGCTGGAATAAAGTACCCACTAAAAACGCCACATCTAACCCCTACAATAGGGATGTTGTGCTTAACTACTAGACGCTTGATAATGTCACGTACAGTTCTTTCTGTTAGCTTGGTTGTCAGGCTAATTTCTGACCCTGTTATGGAGTTCTCAGCCCCTACCTTGATTAGTCTTAAAACTCGCTTGTCATTCTCTGATAGACTCATCCAACCCCTCCTCTCCTTTGCTTTTATTTACAAAGGTTATTTGTCCGCTCGCTACCCCTTGCAAAATAGCTTTTTGAGTCTCTATGATTGTATCAAGGGCTTTCAAGATAGCTGTCTTAGTTTCTAAATCCAACGCTTGTTTTGTCAACAAGCCCATAGTTACAGCTAACTTTGTTGCATTGCCCATACACGTAGCTAGAAAAATCTCTTTAGTAAAATAAGGTTCATCTGGTATTTTTTCACTATCAAGGTATATCTTCACTATGTAACTCATTCCATCCCTCCCCATACGTTGACTCCTGCAAGCTGGATATATCGCCCATATTCAGGGTTTAAATCCTCGCTAGGTGTTTTTATCGTCTGTTGGTTTTCTCGCTCAATTTGGGCGCTTTTTTTGCGGTCTCGGTGGTTTAAATAAAGCAGTAAGCCAATCAAAATCACGATTAAGACAGCAGCCTGTGTGTTACTTATATCTAGTTCATTCATGTTTTTCCTCCAATTCTTTGCGGTACATTCTGATAGTATTAACTAGATTTTCCTTTGCATTGATAAGACAATCATAAGCAAGGTTAAAAATAGCGCTCTGTGTGTCGTATTCCAAGGTTAAAAGCATGGTCTTTTCTTTGGTGCTTATGTTTTTGCTGAAAAAGTGAAAAGTAGCGTCAAAAGCGTTTTCAGCGGTGTTAAGTCCTAAGGTTAAATCATCTAGTTCGTCTAAAATATTTCTAATTTCTTCTTTTGTCATGGTTGTTTCCTTTTCAACTAGTCGTCCACCTCTTCGGGTGTTACCTTTCTATCTAAAAAATCAGTGATGAGCTGTAATAGGTTTGGATTTCTTGCCTTGATGTCAGCCATTACTTCATCAAATTCTGCTTGTGTCATTTTGCCTAGGTCTAGTATCATTGCATTGCCTCCTAATCAATCATCATTCCACGAGTATATAAGGATGAATCTGTCCATGAATCCAAAACGTTCTTTTTTCCTCGTTTTTTCTTTGCGATATCAACCGCTATGAGTTCCCATACATAATTCAATAATTGACTTTGTTCCATTGGGTAGGTATTTTCTTTAGTTATTTCAGCTAGGTAAGTGTTTAAGAAAAGAAATCCATCAAAGTTGGAAAGTAGCTTTATAAACTGAGTATCACCCCAAAAATTTCTGTAATAAGACTCTTCTCGTTCTTCTAGTTCACCTATTACCTCAGCAATCACCCTCTGTTTCATCCTTTCTGTTTGTTCCTTTATCGTTTGCTGTTGTTCATGGTATTCTGTGCTAGTTAGTTCACTGTAAACATCATCCAAGTCGTTCAACACTCTACTGATTTCTCTTTTAGCTAATGCAGTTTCAGCCCCTACAAGGCTTTTTTGTATTTCTTCTAAATTTGTTGAAATAGCTTCTAATTTATCTGATATCATGTTTTCCTCCATTGGCCTTTTAATTGTCCTGATAAAACCCATATTCTAGAAAAATCGTTATTTTCGTCAGCTTGGTGTAATTCCATACTAATTCTATCCAAGCTTTTAGCGATAATATCGTATGTTGTTTCTTCCATACTTTTACCTCTGTTTCTATGTTTGTGTAATCGCCTTGATGGCTTTTTAATGCTTTTTTCCTGTCACATGCCTCATGCTCTCGGTCGCCAAACTTCTGAGCGTGGGGCTTTTTTGAGTTGTTTCTTATACAGTTTTTTTCTTGTAAGTACTAGCCTCACGCTCGGAGTCGCCAAATTGAAAGCGTGAGAAAGTACCAGTTTAAAGAGTTGGCGCTCTATGCTTTTCAAAACCTTTTCTAATTGCTTGCCTGCACTTCGGTTTTCTTAGTTTTTCTTCGTTTCGTTTACGGCTTTATCTGCTAGCCGTTGCCATTGTTTTCTAAATTCTTGTTCATCTATCCGCCCATGCAGAAAGTCGCTCAGGACGTAAGTTGCACGGCTGTAAAATCGCTTGGCTCTATCATAATTTGTCATTCTTTGCCTCACTTACTGCTTTTACTACCTTTTCTCTTAGTTTTGTAAATTCTTCAATAAACTCATCTTGAGATATAACCCCACGATTAAAAGTTATAATCAAGGCGCTTGCTCTTTTTGTGTATTGTTCCATCTGTTACCCCTCCATCATGTCATAAAGTAGGGCGTAATGTTTATCTGGGATTCTGTCCAAGGCTTTCAAGCCGTCGTGTTCTGCTTTTTGTCTGGTTTCCGCCTTGACCGTACTATCAAAGGCGATAGAAAAAGCATTCAGCATTGCCTTGTAGCGGTCTACGCTCTTCAAATAGCGCCCACGTTCTGACAATTCTTTATCTTCCAATTCCTCTTTTACCGTACCGTCCAAGAGTGCGAACTTGCTATAAACTCCTTTTTCTAGTGTAAAATCTAGGCGATTGTTTTGTTTCAGCTTGCAGAGGTTGGTTCTGCAACTCTCTAGGTTACGGTAACCTAATACTTTAGTAATTTCTTCTAGACGCTTACCCTCTAATTCTGGCAATTTTTCAGCTATATCTTTAAATTTTACTACTTGATGTTTCTTTCTCATTCTTTACCTCATTTTTGGGTACGCAAAAAGCGCACTCTATTTCTATGTTTGACAAATAAGAGTACGCATGATAAGATATTTACGTACCTCATTCGTGGGGACGGATACTTTGCAACTTCTCGGATTGGCGTTTGACAAGTTGCAAGGTATTTTTTATTTAGTAAGATTTTCAAAGGCTTTTCTCAAGGTTTCAGGTTTTGTCAAACCATTCTTTTTACCGTACTCTTCCAGCTTACTATTTAGCTGTTCGCTAACTCTGACTGTTAATTTTACGGTATTAGAGTTTTCTCCCTTCGGACGTCCTACTTTCTTTATTTTGTCAGTCATCGGATTGCCTCCTTTCTTGACGACATAAATTATTATAATTATTGTCGTCTTAAATGTCAACCCCTAAACCGAAAAAAATTTAAAATCTTCCCAGCGTACCTTATTTTATTTTCAATGTACTAGCGGAAACCGCTGTATTATGCTATAATCTAGGTATAGAAAAATATCTATACCCTTGATCCAGTCGCTTGCTTCAGTCGCCAAACGTTCAGCAAGTGACTTTTTTTTATTGTCTTTTTCATGCTTTCTTCCCTGTCTGGGGGCTATAAAGCAAATCTTTACTTTCGATAAGTTCCAGAATCCAGCTGAATCCCTGCTCCACCGTTTCAAGAAATGCACCTAGGTCTTCACTGTCCAATAACTCGTAGTTCATACAAAGATATTCGGCTAGTTGTCTGTCCATCTCAACTAGCTTTTTAAAATCCTTGAAATACTTAGGAATTTCTACTCCCTTGGCATTTGTAACTGTCTTAAATTCATTTTCCATTTTCTATACTCCTATACTTTAAAAATTAGTTCTTTAATTTCTGAATATCTCATATTCAAGTTGATCATCGCTATTGCCATATCTTCCAAGCGCTGATAGTTTGTCAGTTCCGCACTTGTTAAACTGTCAATACCGTTTTCACTTTCTCGCTCTTGCATGAGTTGGGCTTTGTTTTTCCCAGTCGCTCCCTTTAGCAGTAGGTTTGTAAGAGTGCTATAGGCATGCTGAGGTGCTTTCTCCCATGATTTGATAGCTTCGGTTAAGGTCTTGCGCTTTGGCTTTTCCAGTTCCCGTTGAAGATAGCGTTTAGAAAGTTCATCACGCATTTCAAAAAAGGCTTTAACCAGGTCCTTCTTAAACTCTTTTACGGGTTCTGTATTTCGTAAGTAAGTGATTAACAAAGTAGCTTGTTGCTCGTTCAAGCGATAGATTTTCATTGGTCGCCCTCGGCCGTCTAATTTACGCATTTCAAATGCGATAATTCCGTAGCTTTCAAAATCAGCTTTATGCTTCCTTAAAAGTTCTTGTATTGTGTGATGAGTGACTCCAGCACATTCAGCGATGATCTCACTCGTAGTATACGGCTCTTTCTTGCCGTCCATGTAAACCAGTTCCATGTTTTTGCTCCTTATTGTTAATCAAATTCCTAAAAACTCCGCCACCTCTTTAGCAGTAAAAACTCCATTTGGGCTTGGTTCAATATCATCTTCCAATACTTTAAAATGTAAGAATGGTTTTGTCTCGTAGCTTTCGCCTTTTTCGTAAAGTGCTTTAATACGGTCAAATAGTTTTGTCAATGCAACGTCACTGGTGTACTCAACAATGATTTCACCGTGTCCATTGTAAGTTGTTTCTTCAACGTCTGTGATCATACGAATTTCTTCGCCTAATGCTCTAGCGATACCGTGGTCAGTTGTTTGTGCTTGATATACTTGTTTATTGTTCATGTTGTTTTCTCCTTTATGTTCTAGGTCGGATATTTCTTCCGAGAAGGTCAATCCCCAGTGGTAAAGCACCAGTGGAGTATCTTGTAGATGTAATATAGTATTGCGATTGGGTTACTCCTTTCTATATCCGTTTAAATCGGATATTAGCTTAAAAAAATAATGTCGTCATAAGCAACACCGAAAAGTTTTTCAATCTCTTTTACTTGGGCAACATCAGGAAAACTTTTTCCATTTTCCCACTTACTCCAAGTAGTTGTAGAAATTCCTAATTTTTGTGCTACCTCTGATTGTTTCATGTTGCTATTAGCCCGCAACGCTTTCAATGTAAGACGCAAATAGCCCTCACTCCTTTCTTTTGGATATCCGTTTAAATCGGATACAATGACAGTATACGGTAAAACCGATAACTTGTCAACACTTTTTTTGATTTTATTTTCTTTTTTTTTGTTTCCCTTGCTTTTTCTACGTTTTAACCGTATAATTAAATTATGAATTATAGAAAGGCGGTTGCACTATGTCATTAGGAAATAAGCAAATAATGGCGGACAATATCAAAAGACTTTTAAGTGCAAAAGGTTTAAACCCTCGTCAATTAGCTATTGCATTAGATTTTAAGTATACAACCGTCAACGATTGGGTAAATGCTAAAACTTACCCACGTATAGATAAAATCGAAATGCTGGCTAATTTTTTCAACGTTTCAAAGTCTGACTTAGTAGAAAATAAAAACGCAGAAACACCTACCACTTCCCTCATCCAATCCATCTATGACCAACTCACTCCACCAAGACAAGCCAAAGCCTTGACTTATCTTAAAAAGCAGCTGCTGGAGCAGAAAAACGAAAACATAGTATCAGAAAACATTATCAGTCTGGACGACTATAGGGAAAGCAAGACGCTCCCTGTTATCGGAGTTGTAACCGCCGGAAACGGGATAACCCAAGACGATAACCTAAACATAGAAAAATGCTTTTATACTGATGAAATACCAGACGACTATGACGCTATCGCTTATGTCGTCGGCAACTCCATGGAGCCAAAGATAAAGAATGGCGACTACCTATTTATCAAGAATACACCTCAAGTTGACTATAACACTATCGGTATCTTCCAAGTAGACGGCGCTAACTACGTCAAGAAACTGCGTCAAGGGTATTTAGAAAGCCTTAACCCTGATTGTGCTGATATTCAACTAGACGAAAGCAACGATATACGCACCATCGGCGAAGTCGTGGGCATTTATAGAGAAAAGTAAAAAAGGAGTAAAAAAATTATGAAATTTTGTCCTGAATGCGGAAATTCTGTTGTCGGTTGCAAGTTTTGTCCGAATTGCGGATACTCAATCAATGCCTCGCTTAAAACAACTCCCCAAAAAGTAGCAACTCCATCGTCTAGACCTTCTACTGTAAGAAGTAAACGTACTGATAAAGTCGGACCTCTTGAAATAGACAAAAATCATCGTACATATAGAATACACGGAGCAAGAAAAGCAAAAGGTTCATCAGGTCTGATTGGCGGAACTGCTAAAGTTGTTGGAAAAACTACCTTAGCGCTTGGGACAGGCGGTTTGTCTTTGATTCCATCTTTAATTAAAAAAGATAAAAATGATACCGACTGGTACTCCTTCGATGATTTAGTATCTTACGAATTAGTTATAAACGATCAGTCTGTTGTTTCCGGCGGTGTTGGACAAGCTTTAGTAGCTGGGGCGGTATTTGGTGTAATAGGAGCCGTAGCTGGCGGAATCGTCGCTAAAAGAAAAGCAACTACCAAGATTTTGAATATGACAATCCGAATAACATCTAACGATTTTACTAAACCAGTTGTTTTTATAGATTTAATTAAAAAACCTGTTAAAAACACATCTAAAGAATACAAAGAAGCTATTGAAAATGCTCAAAAGATTATTGGAGCTTTAGATGTTATTACCCATAATTCATAAACAAAAATATACCACCTCATCGAATACCCCCTTTTTTCATGGTCTATTGTGCAAAAACGGGGAAAATTGAAGAATAGAAAGCCGATTTACAGACTAAAGCGTAAAATTGGGCAAAAGTGACAAATAGAAAGGAGAATTATGACCTACTCACAAAACTATCTGGACGATATACTAGTACGCATGGCCTACCATTCTAGCGGTATTGAAGGGAATACTATCTCTCTACCCGAAACCGTCAGCATTATCTTAGAAAGCACCCTGCCACGCAACGGCAAAAGTATTCGTGAGTTTTATGAGATTGAAAACCATAAACAGGCCTTTTCTTATCTCTTGGACTCATTGGCAAACCATCAAGCTCTTACTGTGGGGCTTGTTCAAGATTTTCACGCCTTATTAGTGGATAGGCTGCAACATGATCGCGGACAATTTAAGCAAGTTCAAAATGCCATTATCGGGGCGGAATTTCAAACGGCTAGCCCAGCAGAAACGCCCTACTTGATGACACAATGGGCGGATAATACTGCTTATCGTTTGGAGCATGCTCAGAATGAAAAAGAAGTATTAGAGATTTTAGCAGACACCCATATCCAGATTGAACGGATTCACCCATTTAGCGATGGTAACGGTCGTACTGGTCGCCTGATACTTATGTACTTGGCTATGAAGTATCTAAACGCTCCTATCATCATCCCAAAAGACTCAAGGGCGCATTATATGGAACTCCTCGCAAACCAAAATGTAACGGGACTAGCTGACCTCTTCAAAAAGTCACTGGACTACGAAAGAATACGAAAAAAACAGTTTTAAAACAACAAAAAAAAAAGACAAGCTAGCTGCTGCTGACTTGTCTAATATCGCCTGAACTGAAATAACGGGAAAGATTCAGGCGATTAGTAGCATCTTGAGAGATTGGAAGCAGAAAGGTCTGGTTACTGTTGAGTTGGGACTCTTTCAAACCTCTTAGTCTACGCTATTATTATACCACTCTTGCATTTAAAAAGTGACTGACGGCATTTCTCACGCTCATCAGTCTATAATTCTCTAATGAAGTATAATGCGGTATAATTTAGACGATTTTCAACACTTCGGCATTTTAGAAACGCTTAAAGCGCTCTAAACAATATCAAAAAAAATAAAACTCTTGAAATATTGGGGCTTGTATGCTAGAATGAAAGCATAAAGGGAAAAACAGTGCTTCTAGCATATGTAACTAAAAAGCCCCACCGTTACAGCGATGGGGTTTTTTGCTGCCCTCTTAAAGGGTTAAATGCTACTTGCTACGTCTCTTTATCCATAGCTTGAAAAGCTCAGTTACTACCGTATCTTTTAGTAGTTGCCCTTTCTGTTGTTTTGTTAGATGCGGGTTGTCTTTCTCTACAGCCTCTAAAAAGCCTTGTAGTTTTGCTACGTCCGTGCCTGCTATCAATTTCTTTATGATGTTGTTAAACTTCTCTTCTAGGTAGTCCACAAATGTTTTTAGATGTTCATCTGTCGGCGTTGCGCCTTGAAGTTCTCCTGTATCTTCTAATAGCATGTAAGTAGCTTCAGCAATCTGCCAAAATAATTTCTCTCTTGCTTCTGGATGTTTGTATAACTCGTAAGTGTTGATACTTATATCCTCGTTTTGTAGCTTTTCAGCTAGTTCTAGTAGTTTGTGTGCGTCTGTAAGGTCTACTGGCGTATAGTCTGCCATGTAGTTCTTTCTTGCTTGTTCAATGTCTGTTACCATGCTTACCTCTCTTGAGTGCCTCTAAAGAAAAAGTGATGCCCGTTTCCGCCTTTTCTTTTTACTGGTTTTATTATAGCATACCCCCACTTTTTAAAAGAGTGGGGGGGTGCTCTTTAATAGTCTTAATAGTTTTAATAGTATTGAAAATTTTGACCCCTTAGAAAAGCAGTAATATCAAGGGTTTACAAGTTCGCTACCTCGACGATTACCCCCCTTTTTTGTACCTTTTTAGTATAAATTTGTAGTAATTCTTTTTAAAAAATCGGACTAAAATTAAAGGAACTTAATATTTCTTGTAAGGTTGTTGGAATAAATAGTATAAAAGATATGAACGAGTATAAAGAGATTATGGAAAATGTTAATCAAGCAAAAGAGGAATTAAAGAGAATAGATGAATTAATAGCCGTCAGGAGCTCCAGAATTGATTTTTTAGAGGATAAAACCCTTAGAATTACAGGAAACCAAAGATGAGCTTAAAAACGAAATGGAGAGCCTAAAAAGAGATTTATCTTTTTTTAGAAACGAAAATACTCGACTGAAAAATGTAGTTTCAGATTGTATCAAGGTAGTATTTTTGGGGTATTTTTAGTAGAAAGTATATTGTAATTTCTGAGCGATTTATGCCGTGAAAGCTACTTGACCGTAAGCTAGATCAAAGTACGCTAGTCAGGGACGAGCCGAAAGGCTGTAGCGTTTCGGAGCGGCACGGACAAAGTACGTCGACCTAGGTTACTTGCGGTCAAGTAGACCATGGAATAAAACAAGCGGGTATGATATAAAAAAGTTATCGGCAAACCGAAATATAGACTTGTTTTTTTGTTTATAAAAATGTATTATTATATTGAGAATAAGATTGTTTAATTTATTTAGAGAGGAGTGTAAGTTGATCAGTAAACGATTTTAATTCTGCCTTTAAATAACAAGGAGTTTGTTATGAATAAAGCTTGGTTATTTTGGAGTGTCATAGTCTTATATTTTTTTATAAAGTTTTTTGATAAAGTTTTAGATATAAAGCTTTTTGGTTCTATTCAAATATGGCTAGATAATCTCCCTATTCCGATGAAAATACTGTTAACAATAGCATTAGTTTTGTTTTTATTCATTGTATTTCCATATAGAGGAAAACGGTAAAAACGGTAATTAGATATATAAAAGGAGCTGAAAGCTCCGTAAAAAACCTACTCGAAGAGTAGGTTTTTTCTTATCTTGATACTAGTAGGAAATAACTCTCATGCTATTTTTAGGGTTTCGACAGGGTCTAAACCCTTGATACTACTGACTTTTTAGGTAAAAAAATGCCCTTGACTTTTTTCAACGGATCTTTTATAATTTAGTTGTTCAGAAAAAATTATAAAAAGAGAAAAAAGGCAAAGGTATTTTTGTATTTCTTTGTAATTACAGGTAAATTATAACATGGAGAAGTGGGAAAATCAAGATAAAATTCTTTTAGATAAAAATAAAAGAGGCAAGGATAGAAACTGGCGAGGACGAAAATTATTAAGTTTGAAATTGGCAGATATTTTTAAAGAGTTAGGTTATAGGGAAACCTTGATAGAACGCGTTGAGACTTGTGGAGATACTCTTCGATTTATTCGTCGAGAAGATGGGAGTTTGCGTTTATATCAAGCCTATTTTTGTAAGAATAAATTGTGTCCTATGTGTAATTGGAGACGGTCAATGAAATATTCTTATCAAACAATCTTAGTCAGATTGAACTAGAAATCACCCATCACAAACAAGCCCATATAAGTCCCATATCTACTAGTTTTGTTGATGTCAACAAATGTCAACCACTTACAATATTTTAGAAAGGATACTTTATTATGGAACTCCAACAGTACGATGAATTAACTTTTGAAAATATCAAACACATAGACGAAAATGGAGTAGAATTTTGGTACGCTCGGGACTTACAAAAGACCCTTGAGTATACAGAATGGAGAAACTTTCTTCTAGTAATTGATAAGGCAAAGATAGCTTGCGATACCGCTAAAAACCCCATTGTAGAGCATTTTGTTGACGTCAACAAGTCAATTCCAAACGGTTATAACACAACAAGAGATATCAAAGATTTTAAACTTACCCGTTACGCTTGTTACCTTATTGTCCAAAATGGTGACCCACGAAAAGAAGTTATAGCACTTGGCCAAACCTATTTCGCGTTGAAAACTCGTCAACAAGAGCTACAAGAAAACTTTGACAATCTTACCGAAGAACAGAAACGCCTTGCTATCCGTGACGAAATTAAACATCACAATAAATCATTATCTGAGTCTGCCGAAAGTGCCGAAAATGCGACCTATAGCCTACCACGCGCCACAATGTTCAACAATCCTGAAGCGCGTGCTTTCTCGGGCTTCAGCAAGTCCTCTGACCTTGTCTAAACCCTTCTCCTTTTTAGGGTGTTAGAAATGTTAGTTTTCCAACCATTAAGAACTAATAGAAACGGGATTGGAATTGTTTACCCCATCGCTTTTTAGGGACTCAGAAAATGAAGAAAATTGTTTTTTTCCAGTATTCTTGAAAATCCGACTTTTTCCAACATTTATGTGAAGACTCCGAAAAAAGCGTGGTTGCCAAGACCTAAAAAACAAACAAAAGAAACTTAAAAAGCAACCGGATAATAACCAACTTTCACTCTTTGATGATATGTAAAAACGCTCATACAAACCCCATATCCGCCTTATTTCCTATTCTGGTATTATTTACCGCCTGGCTAATTAAAATCGAAAATAGGGGTATTCTCGTAGCCCCTCGCATGGTATAAACTCAAAACCTTTTCTAATTGCTTGCCTGCTGATGGAAAAAGGAGTAAAACCATGAAAATAACAGAATACACCAAAAAAGACGGGTCTACAGTCTATCGCTCTAGCGTCTACCTTGGTATCGATACCGTAACAGGTAAGAAAGTCAAGACGACTATATCAGGGCGAACCAAGAGAGAACTCAAAGCCAAAGCGCTACAGGCTCAAATCGACTTTGAAAAAGACGGGTCTACAGTATATAAAGCAGTTGAGATAAAGACTTACGCCGAACTGGTGGAGAATTGGCTAGAAACGTACTGCCATACGGTTAAAAAATCGACCTTAATGGGTACCAAATTCAAAATAGATAAATATCTACTTCCAGCTTTCGGAAATTATAGGCTGGATAAACTGACGCCCCCAATCATTCAAAAGCAAGTCAATCAATGGGCAAAAGACTATAATCAACTAGGCAAAGGGTTTCAAGAGTATCCTCTCCTTCACTCGCTAAACAAACGCATACTTAAATATGCCGTATCTTTGCAAGCTATCCCCTTTAACCCTGCCCGTGATGTTATCGTGCCACGTCGTAAGGAAAAAGAAGGGCAAAAACTGAAATATCTGGATGATGATAACTTAAAAAAATTCTTGACTTACCTGGAGCAGCTGCCAAACACTTACAAAAATTTCTACGATACGGTGCTATATAAGACGCTTTTAGCGACTGGTTTGCGTATTCGTGAGTGTTTAGCCCTCAAATGGTCTGATATTGACCTAAAAAACGGCACACTAGACGTAAATAAAACGTTAAATATTATCAAAGAAATCACTGGCCCTAAGACTAAATCAAGTATTAGGGTAATTGACTTGGATAATAAGACGGTGCTCATGCTACGGCTCTATAAAGCAAGACAATCCCAAATAGGGAAAGAAATGGGGTTGACCTATGAGAAAGTATTCTCTAATAGCTTTGATAAGCATATAGACGCTAGAATGCTTAGTTTCAGGTTAGTAAAACATTTGGAACGTGCTGGATGCCCTCGTTTTACGTTCCACGCCTTCCGCCACACTCATGCTAGTATCTTGCTCAATGCTGGACTACCTTACAAAGAGATACAAACACGGCTCGGTCATGCAAAACTTTCTATGACCATGGATATTTATAGCCACCTATCCAAAGACAATCAGAAAAATGCTACTTCATTTTATGAAAAAGCTATTGAAAAATTAAAAAGTTCCTAAAAAAGTCCATAAAATTATTATTTCAGTTATGGGAAATAGCTATATCAAGGAATTTTAGCAAGTTTACCCTTTTTGTGTTATAATATTAGGGATTGAAATGAAAACGGAGAATGAGAAATATGGCTTTGACAGCAGGTATCGTTGGTTTGCCAAACGTTGGTAAATCAACACTATTTAATGCAATTACAAAAGCAGGAGCAGAGGCAGCAAACTACCCATTTGCGACTATTGATCCAAATGTTGGAATGGTGGAAGTTCCAGATGAACGCCTACAAAAACTAACTGAAATGATAACTCCTAAAAAGACAGTTCCCACAACATTTGAATTTACGGATATTGCAGGGATTGTAAAAGGAGCTTCAAAAGGAGAAGGGCTAGGGAATAAATTCTTGGCCAATATTCGTGAAGTAGATGCGATTGTTCACGTAGTTCGTGCTTTTGATGATGAAAATGTGATGCGCGAGCAAGGACGTGAAGACGCCTTTGTAGATCCACTTGCAGATATTGATACAATTAATCTGGAATTAATTCTTGCTGACTTAGAATCAGTGAACAAACGATATGCGCGTGTAGAAAAGATGGCACGTACGCAAAAAGATAAAGAATCAGTAGCAGAATTCAATGTTCTTCAAAAGATTAAACCAGTCCTAGAAGACGGGAAATCAGCTCGTACCATTGAATTTACAGATGAGGAACAAAAGGTTGTCAAAGGTCTTTTCCTTTTGACGACTAAACCAGTTCTTTATGTAGCTAATGTGGACGAGGATGTGGTTTCAGAACCTGACTCTATCGACTATGTCAAACAAATTCGTGAATTTGCAGCGACAGAAAATGCTGAAGTAGTCGTTATTTCTGCGCGTGCTGAGGAAGAAATTTCTGAATTGGATGATGAAGATAAAAAAGAGTTTCTTGAAGCCATTGGTTTGACAGAATCAGGTGTAGATAAGTTGACGCGTGCAGCTTACCACTTGCTTGGATTGGGAACTTACTTCACAGCTGGTGAAAAAGAAGTTCGCGCTTGGACTTTCAAACGTGGTATGAAGGCTCCTCAAGCAGCTGGTATTATCCACTCAGACTTTGAAAAAGGCTTTATTCGTGCAGTAACCATGTCATATGAAGATCTAGTGAAATACGGATCTGAAAAGGCCGTAAAAGAAGCTGGACGCTTGCGTGAAGAAGGAAAAGAATATATCGTTCAAGATGGCGATATCATGGAATTCCGCTTTAATGTCTAAAAATTAATAAATGGTGTCAATTAGGTTGGAAAAAAATTCCAACCCTTTTGGCTTTTGAAAGGAAAAATAAATGACCAAATTACTTGTAGGCTTGGGAAATCCAGGGGATAAATATTTTGAAACAAAACACAATGTTGGTTTTATGTTGATTGATCAACTAGCGAAGAAACAGAATGTCACTTTTACACACGATAAGATATTTCAAGCTGACCTAGGATCCTTTTTCCTAAATGGAGAAAAAATTTATCTGGTTAAACCAACGACCTTTATGAATGAAAGTGGAAAAGCAGTTCATGCTTTATTAACTTACTATGGTTTGGATATTGACGATTTACTTATCATTTACGATGATCTTGACATGGAAGTTGGGAAAATTCGTTTAAGAGCAAAAGGCTCAGCAGGTGGTCATAATGGTATCAAGTCTATTATTCAACATATAGGAACTCAGGTCTTTAACCGTGTTAAGATTGGAATTGGAAGACCTAAAAATGGTATGTCAGTTGTTCATCATGTTTTGAGTAAGTTTGACAGGGATGAGTATATCGGTATTTTACAGTCTGTTGACAAAGTTGACGATTCTGTAAACTACTATTTACAAGAGAAAAATTTTGAGAAAACAATGCAGAGGTATAACGGATAAATGGTGACCTTATTAGATTTATTCTCAGAAAATGATCAGATTAAAAAATGGCATCAAAATTTAACAGATAAGAAAAGACAACTAATACTTGGTTTATCAACATCTACTAAGGCTCTTGCAATTGCAAGCAGTTTAGAAAAAGAAGATAGGATTGTGTTATTGATGTCAACTTATGGAGAAGCAGAAGGACTTGTTAGTGATCTTATATCTATCTTGGGTGAGGAACTCGTCTATCCATTTTTGGTAGATGATGCTCCTATGGTGGAGTTTTTGATGTCTTCACAGGAAAAAATTATTTCACGGGTTGAAGCCTTGCGTTTTTTGACTGATTCATCTAAGAAAGGGATTTTAGTTTGTAATATCGCAGCAAGTCGATTGATTTTACCGTCTCCCAATGCATTCAAAGATAGTATTGTAAAAATCTCAGTTGGTGAAGAATATGATCAACACGCGTTTATCCATCAGTTAAAGGAAAATGGCTATCGAAAAGTTACTCAAGTACAAACTCAGGGCGAATTTAGTCTTCGAGGAGATATTTTAGATATTTTTGAAATATCCCAGTTAGAACCTTGTCGAATTGAGTTTTTTGGTGATGAAATTGATGGTATCAGGTCATTTGAAGTAGAAACACAATTATCGAAAGAAAATAAGACAGAACTCACTATCTTTCCAGCTAGTGATATGCTTTTGAGAGAAAAGGATTATCAACGAGGACAGTCAGCTTTAGAAAAACAAATTTCAAAAACTTTATCACCTATTTTGAAATCATACCTAGAAGAAATTCTTTCAAGTTTTCACCAAAAACAAAGTCATGCAGACTCTCGGAAGTTTTTATCTTTGTGCTATGATAAGACATGGACTGTCTTTGATTATATTGAAAAAGATACTCCAATATTCTTTGATGATTATCAAAAATTGATGAATCAGTATGAAGTCTTTGAAAGAGAATTAGCGCAGTACTTTACAGAAGAATTACAGAATAGTAAAGCATTTTCTGATATGCAGTATTTTTCTGATATTGAACAAATCTATAAAAAACAAAGTCCAGTGACCTTTTTTTCTAATCTTCAAAAGGGTTTAGGAAATCTCAAATTTGACAAAATTTATCAATTCAATCAATATCCTATGCAGGAATTTTTCAATCAGTTTTCTTTTCTAAAAGAAGAAATTGAACGATATAAAAAAATGGATTACACCATTATTCTGCAGTCTAGCAATTCAATGGGAAGTAAAACATTGGAGGATATGTTAGAGGAATATCAGATTAAATTGGATTCTAGAGATAAGACAAATATCTGTAAAGAATCTGTAAACTTAATAGAGGGTAATCTCAGACATGGTTTTCATTTTGTAGATGAAAAGATTTTATTGATAACTGAACATGAGATTTTTCAAAAGAAATTAAAGCGTCGTTTTCGAAGACAACATGTTTCAAATGCAGAGAGATTAAAAGATTACAATGAACTTGAAAAAGGGGACTATGTTGTCCATCATATCCATGGGATTGGTCAATATCTAGGAATTGAAACCATTGAAATCAAGGGAATTCATCGTGATTATGTCAGTGTCCAATACCAAAATGGTGATCAAATTTCTATTCCCGTGGAACAGATTCATCTACTGTCCAAATATATTTCAAGTGATGGTAAAGCTCCAAAACTCAATAAATTAAATGACGGTCATTTTAAAAAGGCCAAGCAAAAGGTTAAGAACCAGGTAGAGGATATAGCTGATGATTTAATCAAACTCTACTCTGAACGTAGTCAGTTGAAGGGTTTTGCTTTCTCAGCTGATGATGATGATCAAGATGCCTTTGATGATGCTTTCCCTTATGTTGAAACGGATGATCAACTTCGTAGTATTGAGGAAATCAAGAGGGATATGCAGGCTTCTCAGCCAATGGATCGACTTTTAGTTGGGGATGTTGGTTTTGGAAAGACTGAAGTTGCTATGCGTGCAGCCTTTAAAGCAGTCAATGATCACAAACAGGTTGTCATTCTAGTTCCGACGACGGTTTTAGCGCAACAGCACTATACGAATTTTAAGGAACGATTCCAAAATTTTGCAGTTAATATTGATGTGTTGAGTCGCTTTAGAAGTAAAAAAGAGCAGACTGCAACACTTGAAAAATTGAAAAACGGTCAAGTCGATATTTTGATTGGAACACATCGTGTTTTGTCAAAAGATGTTGTGTTTGCTGATTTGGGCTTGATGATTATTGATGAGGAACAGCGATTTGGTGTCAAGCATAAGGAAACTTTGAAAGAACTGAAGAAACAAGTGGATGTCCTAACCTTGACCGCTACGCCAATCCCTCGTACCCTCCATATGTCTATGCTGGGAATCAGAGATTTATCTGTTATTGAAACTCCGCCGACTAATCGCTATCCTGTTCAGACCTATGTTTTGGAAAAGAATGATAGTGTCATTCGTGATGCTGTCTTGCGTGAAATGGAGCGTGGAGGTCAAGTTTATTATCTTTACAACAAAGTTGACACAATTGTTCAGAAGGTTTCAGAATTACAGGAGTTGATTCCGGAGGCTTCGATTGGATATGTTCATGGTCGAATGAGTGAAATCCAGTTGGAAAATACTCTATTAGACTTTATTGAGGGACAATACGATATCTTGGTGACGACTACTATTATTGAGACAGGGGTGGACATTCCAAATGCTAATACTTTATTTATTGAAAATGCGGACCATATGGGCTTGTCAACCTTATATCAGTTAAGAGGAAGAGTCGGTCGTAGTAATCGTATTGCTTATGCTTATCTCATGTATCGTCCAGAAAAATCAATCAGTGAAGTCTCTGAAAAGAGATTAGAAGCGATTAAAGGATTTACAGAATTGGGCTCTGGCTTTAAGATTGCAATGCGAGATCTTTCGATTCGTGGAGCAGGAAATCTTTTAGGAAAATCCCAGTCTGGTTTCATTGATTCTGTTGGTTTTGAATTGTATTCGCAGTTATTAGAGGAAGCTATTGCTAAACGAAACGGTAATGCTAACGCTAACACAAGAACCAAAGGGAATGCTGAGTTGATTTTGCAAATTGATGCCTATCTTCCTGATACTTATATTTCTGATCAACGACATAAGATTGAAATTTACAAGAAAATTCGTCAAATTGACAACCGTGTCAATTATGAAGAGTTACAAGAGGAGTTGATAGACCGTTTTGGAGAATACCCAGATGTAGTAGCCTATCTTTTAGAGATTGGTTTGGTCAAATCATACTTGGACAAGGTCTTTGTTCAACGTGTGGAAAGAAAAGATAATAAAATTACAATTCAATTTGAAAAAGTCACTCAACGACTGTTTTTAGCTCAAGATTATTTTAAAGCTTTATCCGTAACGAACTTAAAAGCAGGCATCGCTGAGAATAAGGAATTAATGGAGCTTGTATTTGATGTTCAAAATAAGAAAGATTATGAAATTTTAGAAGGTCTGCTGATTTTTGGAGAAAGTTTATTAGAGATAAAAGAGTCTAAGGAAGAAAATTCCATTTGATATTTTTCTTCTATAAAATAGATAAAAATGGTACAATAATAAATTGAGGTAATAAGGATGAGATTAGATAAATATTTAAAAGTATCGCGAATTATCAAGCGTCGTACAGTCGCAAAGGAAGTAGCAGATAAAGGTAGAATCAAGGTTAATGGAATCTTGGCCAAAAGTTCAACGGACTTGAAAGTTAATGACCAAGTTGAAATTCGCTTTGGCAATAAGTTGCTGCTTGTAAAAGTACTAGAGATGAAAGATAGTACAAAAAAAGAAGATGCAGCAGGAATGTATGAAATTATCAGTGAAACACGGGTAGAAGAAAATGTCTAAAAATATTGTACAATTGAATAATTCTTTTATTCAAAATGAATACCAACGTCGTCGCTACCTGATGAAAGAACGACAAAAACGGAATCGTTTTATGGGAGGGGTATTGATTTTGATTATGCTATTATTTATCTTGCCAACTTTTAATTTAGCGCAGAGTTATCAGCAATTACTCCAAAGACGTCAGCAATTAGCAGACTTGCAAACTCAGTATCAAACTTTGAGTGATGAAAAGGATAAGGAGACAGCATTTGCTACCAAGTTGAAAGATGAAGATTATGCTGCTAAATATACACGAGCGAAGTACTATTATTCTAAGTCGAGGGAAAAAGTTTATACGATTCCTGACTTGCTTCAAAGGTGATAAAATGGAAAATTTATTAGACGTAATAGAGCAATTTTTGGGTTTGTCAGATGAAAAGTTGGAAGAATTGGCTGATAAAAATCAATTATTGCGTTTACAAGAAGAAAAGGAAAGGAAGAATGCGTAAATTCTTAATTATTTTGTTGCTACCAAGTTTTTTGACCATTTCAAAAGTCGTTAGCACAGAAAAAGAAGTCGTCTATACTTCGAAAGAAATTTATTACCTTTCACAATCTGACTTTGGTATTTATTTTAGAGAAAAATTAAGTTCTCCCATGGTTTATGGAGAGGTTCCTGTTTATGCGAATGAAGATTTAGTAGTGGAATCTGGGGAATTGACTCCCAAAACAAGTTTTCAAATAACCGAGTGGCGCTTAAATAAACAAGGGATTCCAGTATTTAAGCTATCAAATCATCAATTTATAGCTGCGGACAAACGATTTTTATATGATCAATCAGAGGTAACTCCAACAATAAAAAAAGTATGGTTAGAATCTGACTTTAAACTGTACAATAGTCCTTATGATTTAAAAGAAGTGAAATCATCCTTATCAGCTTATTCGCAAGTATCAATCGACAAGACCATGTTTGTAGAAGGAAGAGAATTTCTACATATTGATCAGGCTGGATGGGTAGCTAAAGAATCAACTTCTGAAGAAGATAATCGGATGAGTAAAGTTCAAGAAATGTTATCTGAAAAATATCAGAAAGATTCTTTCTCTATTTATGTTAAGCAACTGACTACTGGAAAAGAAGCTGGTATCAATCAAGATGAAAAGATGTATGCAGCCAGCGTTTTGAAACTCTCCTATCTCTATTATACGCAAGAAAAAATAAATGAGGGTCTTTATCAGTTAGATACGACTGTAAAATACGTATCTGCAGTCAATGATTTTCCAGGTTCTTATAAACCAGAGGGAAGTGGTAGTCTTCCTAAAAAAGAAGATAATAAAGAATATTCTTTAAAGGATTTAATTACGAAAGTATCAAAAGAATCTGATAATGTAGCTCATAATCTATTGGGATATTACATTTCAAACCAATCTGATGCCACATTCAAATCCAAAATGTCTGCCATTATGGGAGATGATTGGGATCCAAAAGAAAAATTGATTTCTTCTAAGATGGCCGGGAAGTTTATGGAAGCTATTTATAATCAAAATGGATTTGTGCTAGAGTCTTTGACTAAAACAGATTTTGATAGTCAGCGAATTGCCAAAGGTGTTTCTGTTAAAGTAGCTCATAAAATTGGAGATGCGGATGAATTTAAGCATGATACGGGTGTTGTCTATGCAGATTCTCCATTTATTCTTTCTATTTTCACTAAGAATTCTGATTATGATACGATTTCTAAGATAGCCAAGGATGTTTATGAGGTTCTAAAATGAGGGAACCAGATTTTTTAAATCATTTTCTCAAGAAGGGATATTTCAAAAAGCATGCTAAGGCGGTTCTAGCTCTTTCTGGTGGATTAGATTCTATGTTTCTATTTAAGGTATTGTCTACTTATCAAAAAGAGTTAGAGATTGAATTGATTCTGGCTCATGTGAATCATAAGCAGAGAATTGAATCAGATTGGGAAGAAAAGGAATTAAGGAAGTTGGCTGCTGAAGCAGAGCTTCCTATTTATATCAGCAATTTTTCAGGAGAATTTTCAGAAGCGCGTGCACGAAATTTTCGTTATGATTTTTTTCAAGAGGTTATGAAAAAGACAGGTGCGACAGCTTTAGTCACTGCCCACCATGCTGATGATCAGGTGGAAACGATTTTGATGCGCTTGATTCGAGGAACTCGCTTGCGCTATCTATCAGGAATTAAGGAGAAGCAAGTAGTCGGAGAGATAGAAATCATTCGTCCCTTCTTGCATTTTCAGAAAAAAGACTTTCCATCAATTTTTCACTTTGAAGATACATCAAATCAGGAGAATCATTATTTTCGAAATCGTATTCGAAACTCTTACTTACCAGAATTGGAAAAAGAAAATCCTCGATTTAGGGATGCAATCTTAGGCATTGGCAATGAAATTTTAGATTATGATTTGGCAATAGCTGAATTATCTAACAATATTAATGTGGAAGATTTACAGCAGTTATTTTCTTACTCTGAGTCTACACAAAGAGTTTTACTTCAAACTTATCTGAATCGTTTTCCAGATTTGAATCTTACAAAAGCTCAGTTTGCTGAAGTTCAGCAGATTTTAAAATCTAAAAGCCAGTATCGTCATCCGATTAAAAATGGCTATGAATTGATAAAAGAGTACCAACAGTTTCAGATTTGTAAAATCAGTCCGCAGGCTGATGAAAAGGAAGATGAACTTGTGTTACACTATCAAAATCAGGTAGCTTATCAAGGATATTTATTTTCCTTTGGACTTCCATTAGAAGGTGAATCAATTCAACAAATACCTGTTTCACGTGAAACATCCATACACATTCGTCATCGAAAAACAGGAGATGTTTTGATTCAAAATGGGCATAGAAAAAAACTCAGACGTTTATTTATTGATTTGAAAATCCCTATGGAAAAGAGAAACTCTGCTCTTATTATTGAGCAATTTGGTGAAATTGTCTCAATTTTGGGAATTGCGACCAATAATTTGAGTAAAAAAACGAAAAATGATATAATGAACACTGTACTTTATATAGAAAAAATAGATAGGTAAAAAATGTTAGAAAACGATATTAAAAAAGTCCTCGTTTCACACGATGAAATTACAGAAGCAGCTAAAAAACTAGGTGCTCAATTAACTAAAGATTATGCAGGAAAAAATCCAATCTTAGTTGGGATTTTAAAAGGATCTATTCCTTTTATGGCTGAATTGGTCAAACATATTGATACACATATTGAAATGGACTTCATGATGGTTTCTAGCTATCATGGTGGAACAGCAAGTAGTGGTGTTATCAATATTAAACAAGATGTGACTCAAGATATCAAAGGAAGACATGTTCTATTTGTAGAAGATATCATTGATACAGGTCAAACTTTGAAGAATTTGCGAGATATGTTTAAAGCAAGAGAAGCAGCTTCTGTTAAAATTGCAACCTTGTTGGATAAACCAGAAGGACGTGTTGTAGAAATTGAGGCAGACTATACCTGCTTTACTATCCCAAATGAGTTTGTAGTAGGTTATGGTTTAGACTACAAAGAAAATTATCGTAATCTTCCTTATATTGGAGTATTGAAAGAGGAAGTGTATTCAAATTAGAAAGAATAATCTTTAATGAAAAAACAAAATAATGGTTTAATTAAAAATCCTTTTCTATGGTTATTATTTATCTTTTTCCTTGTGACAGGATTCCAGTATTTCTATTCTGGGAATAACTCAGGAGGAAGTCAGCAAATCAACTATACTGAGTTGGTACAAGAAATTACCGATGGTAATGTAAAAGAATTAACTTACCAACCAAATGGTAGTGTTATCGAAGTTTCTGGTGTCTATAAAAATCCTAAAACAAGTAAAGAAGGAACAGGTATTCAGTTTTTCACGCCATCTGTTACTAAGGTAGAGAAATTTACCAGCACTATTCTTCCTGCAGATACTACCGTATCAGAATTGCAAAAACTTGCTACTGACCATAAAGCAGAAGTAACTGTTAAGCATGAAAGTTCAAGTGGTATATGGATTAATCTACTCGTATCCATTGTGCCATTTGGAATTCTATTCTTCTTCCTATTCTCTATGATGGGAAATATGGGAGGAGGCAATGGCCGTAATCCAATGAGTTTTGGACGTAGTAAGGCTAAAGCAGCAAATAAAGAAGATATTAAAGTAAGATTTTCAGATGTTGCTGGAGCTGAGGAAGAAAAACAAGAACTAGTTGAAGTTGTTGAGTTCTTAAAAGATCCAAAACGATTCACAAAACTTGGAGCCCGTATTCCAGCAGGTGTTCTTTTGGAGGGACCTCCGGGGACAGGTAAGACTTTGCTTGCTAAGGCAGTCGCTGGAGAAGCAGGTGTTCCATTCTTTAGTATCTCAGGTTCTGACTTTGTAGAAATGTTTGTCGGAGTTGGAGCTAGTCGTGTTCGCTCTCTTTTTGAGGATGCCAAAAAAGCAGCACCAGCTATCATCTTTATCGATGAAATTGATGCTGTTGGACGTCAACGTGGAGTCGGTCTCGGCGGAGGTAATGACGAACGTGAACAAACCTTGAACCAACTTTTGATTGAGATGGATGGTTTTGAGGGAAATGAAGGGATTATCGTCATCGCTGCGACAAACCGTTCAGATGTACTTGATCCTGCCCTTTTGCGTCCAGGACGTTTTGATAGAAAAGTATTGGTTGGCCGTCCTGATGTTAAAGGTCGTGAAGCAATCTTGAAAGTTCACGCTAAGAACAAGCCTTTAGCAGAAGATGTTGATTTGAAATTAGTGGCTCAACAAACTCCAGGCTTTGTTGGTGCTGATTTAGAGAATGTCTTGAATGAAGCAGCTTTAGTTGCTGCTCGTCGCAATAAATCGATAATTGATGCTTCAGATATTGATGAAGCAGAAGATAGAGTTATTGCTGGACCTTCTAAGAAAGATAAGACAGTTTCACAAAAAGAACGAGAATTGGTTGCTTACCATGAGGCAGGACATACCATTGTTGGTCTAGTCTTGTCGAATGCTCGCGTTGTCCATAAGGTTACAATTGTACCACGCGGCCGTGCAGGCGGATACATGATTGCACTTCCTAAAGAGGATCAAATGCTTCTATCTAAAGAAGATATGAAAGAGCAATTGGCTGGCTTAATGGGTGGACGTGTAGCTGAAGAAATTATCTTTAATGTCCAAACTACAGGAGCTTCAAACGACTTTGAACAAGCGACACAAATGGCACGTGCAATGGTTACAGAGTACGGTATGAGTGAAAAACTTGGCCCAGTACAATATGAAGGAAACCATGCTATGCTTGGTGCACAGAGTCCTCAAAAATCAATTTCAGAACAAACAGCTTATGAAATTGATGAAGAGGTTCGTTCATTATTAAATGAGGCACGAAATAAAGCTGCTGAAATTATTCAGTCAAATCGTGAAACTCACAAGTTAATTGCAGAAGCATTATTGAAATACGAAACATTGGATAGTACACAAATTAAAGCTCTTTACGAAACAGGAAAGATGCCTGAAGCAGTAGAAGAGGAATCTCATGCACTATCCTATGATGAAGTAAAGTCAAAAATGAATGACGAAAAATAACCCTGAGAGAGGCTGGAGCCTCTCTTTTTTGTACAGTTTAGGAGCTAAAGG
>ERZ1023213.10-NODE-10-length-81533-cov-49.572032_pt1 | contig 81533 bp, 86 predicted proteins | sample MGYA00380447_ERZ1023213 | MGnify/ENA primary metagenome ERZ1023213 (study PRJEB33173, sample SAMEA4830394) | metagenome | study: EMG produced TPA metagenomics assembly of the PRJEB25223 data set...
ATGTCGAACATCCAAACGAACGTCCGCATTCAGATAATGGTTTTGGTAACGCTAGTGACCATGTTCGTAAAAATAAGGCAGACCAAGATAGTAAACCTGATGAAGATAAGGGACATGATGAAGTAAGTGAGCCAACTCACCCTGAATCTGATGAAAAAGAGAATCACGCTGGTTTAAATCCTTCAGCAGATAATCTTTATAAACCAAGCACTGATACGGAAGAGACAGAGGAAGAAGCTGAAGATACTACAGATGAGGCTGAAATTCCTCAAGTAGAGCATTCTGTTATTAACGCTAAGATAGCAGATGCGGAGACCTTGCTAGAAAAAGTAACAGATCCTAGTATTAGACAAAATGCTATGGAGACATTGACTGGTCTAAAAAGTAGTCTTCTTCTCGGAACGAAAGATAATAACACTATTTCAGCAGAAGTAGATAGTCTCTTGGCTTTGTTAAAAAAAAGTCAACCGGCTCCGATACAGTAGTAAAATGAATGGAGCATATTTTATGGAGAAGTAACCTTTCGTGTTACTTCTCTTTTTTAGAAAAATGTAACAGAAACTTGACAAAAGTAATTTTAAATAGTAAACTATTTACTGGTTAATTAAATGGTTAAATAACCGGTTTAGAAAACTATTTAATAAAGTAAAAGAAGTTGAGAAAAAACTTCATCATTTATTGAAATGAGGGATTTATGAAATTTAGTAAAAAATATATAGCAGCTGGATCAGCTGTTATCGTATCCTTGAGTCTATGTGCCTATGCACTAAATCAGCATCGTTCGCAGGAAAATAAGGACAATAATCGTGTCTCTTATGTGGATGGCAGCCAGTCAAGTCAGAAAAGTGAAAACTTGACACCAGACCAGGTTAGCCAGAAAGAAGGAATTCAGGCTGAGCAAATTGTAATCAAAATTACAGATCAGGGCTATGTAACGTCACACGGTGACCACTATCATTACTATAATGGGAAAGTTCCTTATGATGCCCTCTTTAGTGAAGAACTCTTGATGAAGGATCCAAACTATCAACTTAAAGACGCTGATATTGTCAATGAAGTCAAGGGTGGTTATATCATCAAGATCGATGGAAAATATTATGTCTACCTGAAAGATGCAGCTCATGCTGATAATGTTCGAACTAAAGATGAAATCAATCGTCAAAAACAAGAACATGTCAAAGATAATGAGGAGGTTAACTCTAATGTTGCTGTAGCAAGGTCTCAGGGACGATATACGACAAATGATGGTTATGTCTTTAATCCAGCTGATATTATCGAAGATACGGGTAATGCTTATATCGTTCCTCATGGAGGTCACTATCACTACATTCCCAAAAGCGATTTATCTGCTAGTGAATTAGCAGCAGCTAAAGCACATCTGGCTGGAAAAAATATGCAACAGAGTCAGTTAAGCTATTCTTCAACAGCTAGTGACAATAACACGCAATCTGTAGCAAAAGGATCAACTAGCAAGCTAGCAAATAAATCTGAAAATCTCCAGAGTCTTTTGAAGGAACTCTATGATTCACCTAGCGCCCAACGTTACAGTGAATCAGATGGCCTGGTCTTTGACCCTGCTAAGATTATCAGTCGTACACCAAATGGAGTTGCGATTCCGCATGGCGACCATTACCACTTTATTCCTTACAGCAAGCTTTCTGCCTTAGAAGAAAAGATTGCCAGAATGGTGCCTATCAGTGGAACTGGTTCTACAGTTTCTACAAATGCAAAACCTAATGAAGTAGTGTCTAGTCTAGGCAGTCTTTCAAGCAATCCTTCTTCTTTAACGACAAGTAAGGAGCTCTCTTCAGCATCTGATGGTTATATTTTTAATCCAAAAGATATCGTTGAAGAAACGGCTACAGCTTATATTGTAAGACATGGTGATCATTTCCATTACATTCCAAAATCAAATCAAATTGGGCAACCGACTCTTCCAAACAATAGTCTAGCAACACCTTCTCCATCTCTTCCAATCAATCCAGGAATTTCACATGAGAAACATGAAGAAGATGGATACGGATTTGATGCTAATCGTATTATCGCTGAAGATGAATCAGGATTTATCATGAGTCACGGTAATCATAATCATTACTTCTTCAAGAAGGACTTGACAGAAGAGCAAATTAAAGCTGCGCAAAAACATTTAGAGGAAGTTAAAACTAGTCATAATGGATTAGATTCTTTGTCATCTCATGAACAGGATTATCCAGGTAATGCCAAAGAAATGAAAGATTTAGATAAAAAAATCGAAGAAAAAATTGCTGGCATTATGAAACAATATGGTGTCAAACGTGAAAGTATTGTCGTGAATAAAGAAAAAAATGCGATTATTTATCCGCATGGAGATCATCATCATGCAGATCCGATTGATGAACATAAACCGGTTGGAATTGGTCATTCTCACAGTAACTATGAACTGTTTAAACCCGAAGAAGGAGTTGCTAAAAAAGAAGGGAATAAAGTTTATACTGGAGAAGAATTAACGAATGTTGTTAATTTGTTAAAAAATAGTACGTTTAATAATCAAAACTTTACTCTAGCCAATGGTCAAAAACGCGTTTCTTTTAGTTTTCCGCCTGAATTGGAGAAAAAATTAGGTATCAATATGCTAGTAAAATTAATAACACCAGATGGAAAAGTATTGGAGAAAGTATCTGGTAAAGTATTTGGAGAAGGAGTAGGGAATATTGCAAACTTTGAATTAGATCAGCCTTATTTACCAGGACAAACATTTAAGTATACTATCGCTTCAAAAGATTATCCAGAAGTAAGTTATGATGGTACATTTACAGTTCCAACCTCTTTAGCTTACAAAATGGCCAGTCAAACGATTTTCTATCCTTTCCATGCAGGGGATACTTATTTAAGAGTGAACCCTCAATTTGCAGTGCCTAAAGGAACTGATGCTTTAGTCAGAGTGTTTGATGAATTTCATGGAAATGCTTATTTAGAAAATAACTATAAAGTTGGTGAAATCAATTTACCGATTCCGAAATTAAACCAAGGAACAACCAGAACGGCCGGAAATAAAATTCCTGTAACCTTCATGGCAAATGCTTATTTGGACAATCAATCGACTTATATTGTGGAAGTACCTATCTTGGAAAAAGAAAATCAAACTGATAAACCAAGTATTCTACCACAATTTAAAAGAAATAAAGTACAAGAAAACTCAAAACTTGATGAAAAGGTAGAAGAACCAAAGACTAGTGAGAAGGTAGAAAAAGAAAAACTTCCTGAAACTGGGAATAGTACTAGTAATTCAACGTTAGAAGAAGTTCCTACAGTGGATCCTGTACAAGAAAAAGTAGCCAAATTTGCTGAAAGTTATGGGATGAAGCTAGAAAATGTCTTGTTTAATATGGACGGAACAATTGAATTATATTTACCATCGGGAGAAGTCATTAAAAAGAATATGGCAGATTTTACAGGAGAAGCACCTCAAGGAAATGGTGAAAATAAACCAGCAGATTCTTTACCAGAGGCACCAAACGAAAAACCTGTAAAACCAGAAAACTCAACGGATAATGGAATGTTGAATCCAGAAGGGAATGTGGGGAGTGACCCTATGTTAGATCCAGCATTAGAGGAAGCTCCAGCAGTAGATCCTGTACAAGAAAAATTAGAAAAATTTACAGCTAGTTACGGATTAGGCTTAGATAGTGTTATATTCAATATGGATGGAACGATTGAATTAAGATTGCCAAGTGGAGAAGTGATAAAAAAGAATTTATCTGATTTCATAGCGTAAGGAATAGCAGTAGAAAAAGTCTGAATCAAAAATGAAGTTCTCTCAAAAGTTAGAAATAAAACTCTGACTTTGGGAGAATTTCATTTTATTATTAATATATAAACCCAAATCATTCATACCTCTCTCAACTAGATGTAACTTACAAAACCCCTGACCTCATGAGCCACTTTCTTCCTCCTCATGAGGTCAGTTTTACTTTCTGCTGTTCCAGTATCGTTTTTCCTCGCTAGATTTCCTCAAAAGGGCAGACTCCTCCCTTGGTTCGTCACACGATTTTTTCATCTCGACTGTTCTTTAATGCATCATTAACGACGCTTTTCTTCTAGGTGGTTCATAAGGAACAGGAAGATTCAGGTTGACTTTTCTAATCCTAGAATAAAGTGCTGAAAACAATTCGGAATAGGCATAGAGACTAGACAATTTGAGGAGCTGCTTGCGTCCTGTTCGAACACATTTTCCTACCACGTGAAGAAAAAGATGGCGGAAGCGTTTGATTGTTAAAGTTTGGAAGTCCCCTCCAGCTAGATGTTTGAGAAAAAGATAGAGATTGTAGGCGATACAGCTCATCATCATACGAACTTCGTTTTTGATTAAGGTTGAACTATCCGTTTTATCGCCAAAAAATCCCTCCTTCATCTCCTTGATGAAATTCTCGGCTTGACCACGTCCACGATAAAGCTGAAACTGGTCTTGGCTTGTTCCACTCGTCATATTTGTAACGAGAGAAATAACATCGTAGAACAAGTTTCCTTCTTTTCGTTCAGAGAACTGGCAGACACGACGCTTGTGCGACCAAGATCCTGCTTGATAGAGAGTTTCTGAGTAGGCGGAGTGGGGCAAGATGGTTAAGTCCTCATCCTGTGGGCAAGGGAGGGAAAGGTCTCCAAGACGGCTCAGAACAGTATTTTTCTTGAGTTTTATGAGGTAGTATTGCCCTGTTTTTTCAATTAAATCGTATAATTTTGGGGTCGCAAAGCCACTATCCATTCGAAAGAGAAGTTGATTAAACCGTTCTAAAACAGGTGTGATAAAGCTGTCTGCCTCTTCAGAACAATAACGATTACCAGGACGAAGCTGGGCATTGAAACAATAACCTGTCTTCCCCTCGAAAGCATAAAGAGGATGATAGCCATGAGCACGATAGTGGGCGTTATAAGCAACACCTTCTTGCTTGCCATAAGTTGTGAAATGGGTAGAATCGATATCTACAATGAGTTGGTTTAGCTGGTGAAACTGTAAAAAGAATTCGACCAATTCAAGGTTGAGGCATCGCAAACTATGGACTGTTTCCTCGTCAGTTCTGGAAAGAAAACGGGATAAGGTTGGCTGTGAAGCAAGCTGCCCTCCTTCCAACAATTTTGGAAAGTAGGCATCAGCTGACAATTCTTTACAAGCATAGTCCGTTCCATAGCCTGTTAACAGTTGAAAGAGGAACTGGACAAGGATATCTGAATCCGAATAACGACAGTAGCGGCGTTGGTCATTCGTTACTAAATACTTAGAAATCCGCTCTTTTAGTTTCAACTGGGAAAAAAGTTCCTGAAAAAAGATAAGACCACCATACTGGGTTAAATGACCTCCATCGAAAGATAGTTGGTAAAAAGACTTGTTTTGGAAGTGATGATTTGGTAAACTGTTCATGTGAGTTTCCTTTCTTTTTGTGTTTTTTTCTACACTTATACCATAAAGGGGAAACTCTTTTTTGTCTAGTAAAAAACACCCATTGGGTGAAAAAAGAAACCATCCAGGATCTAAGCTAAGGCAAGGATTCTGGATGGTTTTTAGATTTGGGGTGAATAATTGGGGATAAAATTTCTTGACATACAACTTAAAAAGAGGTGGAATATTTACTAGTTAATTAATTGGTTAATCAATTTATTTAATCATTTAATAATGAAGACATCATATAAATAATTATAGAAATGAGGTAATTATGAAATTTAAAAAGAAATATATAGTAGCTGGATCTGTTGTTATCCTTTCCTTAAGTCTGTGTGTTTATGCTCTGAACCAACATAGCTAACAGGCCAATACAGATAAAAATCGTGTTTCATATGTAAACAGTAATAAAGACACTAAGAAGACTGAAAATTTGACTCCAGACTAGGTTAGTCAAAAAGAAGGAATTCAAGCAAAACAAATTGTTATTAAGATTACAGATCAAGGTTATGTAACTTCTCATGGCGATCATTATCACTACTATAATGGTAAAGTTCCTTTTGATGCGCTCTTTAGTGAAGAGCTATTAATGAAAGCCCCCAACTATCAGCCGAAAGATCAAGATATCGTCAGTTAGGTTAAGGGAGGATATATTATTAAGGTAGATGGAAAGTATTATGTTTACCTTAAAGATCAAGCTCATGCAGAAAATGTACGAACAAAAGATGAAATCAATCGCCAAAAACAAGAACATGGTAAAGACGATAAAGGAGCTAGTGCAGAAGTATCTGTAGCAAAATTACAGGGACGTTATACTACCGATGATGGTTATATATAGTGAGTTGAATTTAGAATAGCACATCATAATTTCTAAATCATTGTTAGAAATTACTTTAAAATCCCCTTATCAATTTGCTCATATTCTATTTCAACCTACTATAGTACCACATGGTGGTCACTATCATTTCATTCCTGAGAGTGACTTGTCGGCAGGTGAATTAGCAGCTGCAAAAGTATAATTATCAGAGAATACTACAGCTCTCAGTCAATCTTTGTCGGTGACACCGAATAATGGTGTTTCTGCAGCAGATGATGGTTATGTCTTTAACCCTAATGATATTGTCAGAGATACAGGTGATGCTTATATAGTAAGACATGGGGTCACTATCACTATATTCCTAAGTCATCTCTTAACAATCCCCCATCACACTCTAACACGGAAAAGGTAGGAAGTTCTTCTAGTTCTGTATTAAGTAATCCGTCACTACATGTCCACCATGAGGAAGAAGATGGTCATGGTTTTGATGCCAATCGAATTATAAGTGAAGATTCAGAAGGTTTTGTGATTCCTCGTGGCGACCACAATCACTACATCAAGGTTCAAACTAAGGGATATGAAGCGGCTTTGAAAAACAAGATTCCATCCCTGCAATCCAACTATCAACCTGGAACTTTTGATGAGAAGGCAGTCTTGGCAAAAGTAGATCAACTTCTAGCTGATAGCAGAAGCATCTACAAAGACAAGCCTATCGAACAAAGACAGATTGAGTTAGCTTTAGGTCAGTTTACTGAAAGTTTGAAAAAAATAAAAGTTAGTTGATTGATTACTTCTCTAAATTTTGGGCACACTAAAAAGAGGTCTTGACACCTAAACTTTAAAATTAAAGCATATTGAATCCGTGCTGCTGTGCGAAGCGAATAGCGTCTTGGACGAACATTGTCTTATCTGGATTTCTTATTTCTGTAAGGCCTTGTAATCTTGGATTATAACTCTCCTGTTTTAGGAGTACATGGTAGATAGCAACCAATAATCTGCGACAGATAGCAAGGAAGAAGTAGAAAGTCTTTTGAGCAAGGCAAATCAACTCTTGGAACGAATCCATGAAGAAGGAATCAGACAATCCTTGGCAGAAGAAGTAGAAAATCTAAAAGCTGCCACAAACAAGGCTGATGCAGACTTGGATGAAGTAAACAGTCAGGTAAAAGATGTCTTGACTCGTATCGCTAGCGCCCTTCAACAAGAAAAGGAAAATGCTGAGCAAGATCCTCAGACACTTGTACTCTATCAAAAACTCTACGATATTCTCATGTCGCTTCACTCTTATTTAGAAAGTAATAATGGATCTGATGCGGACTTTGATAAGGTGGATGCATTATTAGATCAACTTTCTGCTAATAGTAAAGACAAAACAGCTTTACTTGAATCGACAAAAGCTATTCTAGTTTTGAATCATCAAATCCAGTCAAAAGCTAGCGCAAGTGAAGAAACAAGTCCAGCAAGAAATGCTGAAGCAAATGGTGATAACACCAGTGCTGAGAACCAACCAAACGCAACTGCAGAATCTAACATTGAAACTGCTAGCGACGAAAACAAACCAAGCAATACAAGAGATTCTAAACCTGCTGAATCAACTTCAGAAAATAAAACAACAGAATCTTCTACAACTACTGGAAATCAAGAAAAACCAGTAGAATAAAAAGAAAGGCGAAGTAGCTGAGCTACCTCGTCTTTTTAGCCTTTATAAGCTACGATGCCAATGATGGTATCAACTGCACGTTCCATAGTCTGAAGGCTAACGTATTCAAAACGTCCGTGCATATTTTCGCCACCTGCAAAGATATTCGGAGTTGGGATTCCCATAAAGGAAATCTTAGAGCCGTCTGTTCCACCCCGGATTGGTTCGATAATAGGCGTGATACCTAGATCTTCCATAACGGCTTTAGCAATGGTAATTGGAGTCATATCTTTTTCAATGACTTCTTTCATATTGTAGTACTGGTCTGTCAAGTTGAGAGTGACACGGTTGCTCCCAAGTTCTTCATTCATCTTATCAGCGATAGATTGCATGGATGCTTTACGCGCTTCAAAGGCATCTTTTTCAAAATCACGAATGATGTAGCTTGCACGCGCCTCCTCAACACTACCTGTCACATCCATTAGATGGTAAAAACCTTGGTAACCTTCAGTTAACTCAGGTCGGTCATTTTCTGGAAGTTGATTATGAAAATCAATTGCTAGCTGAAGGGCATTGACCATCTGCCCTTTGGCAGTACCAGGGTGGACATTACGGCCTTGGAAATGCAATTCAGCACCAGCGGCTGAGAAAGTCTCGTACTGAAGTTCACCTAGTGGACCACCATCAACAGTGTAGGCAAAATCCACATCAAAATCTTCTGCATCAAATTTATTGGCACCAACACCGATTTCTTCATCTGGACCAAAACCAACACGAATCTCACAGTGCTTAATTTCAGGATGAGCAGTTAGATATTCAATGGCTGTCATAATTTCAGCAATTCCTGATTTGTCATCAGCACCTAGCAAGCTTGTTCCATCTGTTGTGATGAGCGTTTGTCCTGGATATTTTTCAAGACTCTTGAAGTCAGCTGGGTCGAGTTTGAAACCAGAATTCCCTAGTTCAATCACACCACCATCGTAGTTTTCAATTACCTGTGGATTGACTCCTTCAGCATTAAAATCAGCAGTATCCATGTGCGATATAAAACCAATCTTACGTGTTAAAGACGGATCGTTGGCTGGCAAGGTTCCAATAGCAAAACCATTCGGTAGATAGTAAACATTTTGCAGTCCAACACGTTTCATTTCAGGAATTAGGACATTTGTTGCGAAGTCAACCTGACTCTGTGTACTTGGAGTAGTAGTAGAGTGTTCATCAGAGCGCGTGTTGACCTTAACGTAGGTTAAGAAGCGGTCCAAGAGATTTGGATAAGTCATAAAAAACTCCTTTTGAATTTATTTTTTCCATTGTATCATAGAAAGAAGAGAAAAACAAAAGACAGAAGATTGAGAATGTCCCTATGCTAGCGTTTACTTATCGATGAATTAATGATAAAATAAACTTGATAAAAACATCACAAGGAAGCAGTCATGAAAAAAGCAATTTTAATGATGACCTTCGGTTCACCAGAAGAGATTACCTTTGAAGGTGTAGCTGATTTTTTCACAAATATTCGTCGTGGGATGAGACCCCAAGACCACGAGATTCAGACTCTCTATGATAATTATGTACGAATTGGAGGCACGCCTCTGCAAAAAATTACCCGTCAAGAGGTTGCCTTGGTAGAAGCTAGGCTGGGGAATGAATACAGTGTCTACTTTGCTAATAAGTTTTCCAGTCCCTTTATTCCAGATGTGATCGGTCAAATGGAAGCAGACGGAATTGAACAGTGTATTTGCTTGATTTTGGAGCCCCATTATTCTTTCTACTCTGTCATGGGCTATGAAAAATTTTTAGAAAGCAAACAAATTCAATTTTTGGTCATTAAGGACTGGTATCAGGAAGAAGCGCTCTTAAACTATTGGGCAGATGAAATTGCTAAGATTTTAAAAGAAGAAGTAAAGCAAGACAGCTTTAAAGTCATCTTTTCAGCCCATAGTGTGCCTATTTTTGCCTTGGACTTTGGAGATCCTTATATAGACCAAATTTTCGAAAATAGCAAGCTAGTCGCTGAAAAACTGGGCTTGAGTTCAGAACAATATACCAACACTTGGCAGAGTGAGAGTGATATTGGTATTCCATGGATTAAACCAGATGTTTTGGAGTATCTCAGAGAACAGACAGAACATCCAGACCATTATATTTTTGTACCTATTAGTTTCATCAGTGAGCATATTGAGGTCTTGTTTGACAATGATGTGGAATGTTATGATTTATGTCAGGAATTTGGGGTAAACTACCATCGTCCACCAATGCCAAATACAGATTCTCGTTTGATTGATGCCTTGGTCAATACAGTTAGAGTCAATGAAAATCAAGAGTTTAAGGAATTTCTCCCAGAAGAAGAAACCTTTGATGAGTTAGTGCCTTCAGATGAGACTAAAAATATCTTAGCCGAATCTCAAGATTTACAAATGCCAGAATTTGTGAAAAAACTGATTGAGAAAAAAGGGCGGGAGAATGTTAAGATGCCTTATCTTATCAAAAAAATGCTTGAAAAAGCAGGCAAGTTACCCAAAGAGTAAAGAAAAAAGGATTTAGCTTTGCGCTAGATCCTTTTAATCGATTATTTTTTCTCAAGGAGAGCTTTTATTTCTTGAAGGACTTCCAATTCGGTTGGTTTTTTTTCGGCAGTTTTTTCTTCCTTTATGCCAGTCAGTTTCTGTGCTTTTTCAATGCCCTTGATAATAAAGAAGAGGGCGGTACCCACAAAGATAAAATTGATAATAGCACTTAAGAAGTTACCATAGCCGACTCCATGCCAAGAAAGTTGAGCGATACGTTCAACTTTAGCAGCTTTCAAAGCGGGATTTAAAATAAGAGGAGTGATAATGTCGTTTACAAGTGAAGTAACGATAGCACCAAAAGCAGAGGCAATTACAACACCGACAGCAAGGTCAATAACATTTCCTCGAAGCAAGAACGATTTTAGATTTTTTAACATACTGTTTTCCTTTCAATGTTTCGTGTTTCATTGTATCCTAAATCATTATAGAAGGCAATTAAAAGGCTCATAAATGGAGCATTATTTTCTAAAAATATAGACCTTGCTCAAGATATAATTGATGATAATAATGAATATTTGTGCAATTATTGTTTCAATAGCATTTATCTTATCAATGTTTTCAGTTACGAATTGCCCTATGATGTGAGGAAATTGGGTTACAAAGAGAAAAGTTAAAAACAAGTCTAACAGAAAAGTAGAAAGGCGAGCAAGAGAAAATTTCACTAAACGGATAAGTCTATTTTTCTTTTTTTGCTTAAATACAATCGTATCATTTGTGATAAAGGCAAATAAGATACCGATAATATTTGCCAAGGCCGTAGCAAGGAGTTCCTGATGACTTAGTTGATAAATGACTAGTCGTGAGAGAATCGAAACTAGAGTTGTCGCAAGGCCAAAAAAGAGATAGGCTAAGATTTCATTGTTAAAAAATTTTTGAATAGGTTTTTTCATGCTTTAAGTATAGCATAAAGCAGGCTATTGTGCTATACTAGTAAGGTTGAATGAATCAACCCTTGGTGCTTAGCTTCTTTCACCAAGCATATTACACGCGGATAACCGCCAAAGGAGAAAAGATGAAAAAATTAACTATTCGTGATGTTGCAGATATTGCAATCGTCGCTGCTATCTACGTCGTTTTGACTGTCACACCGCCCCTAAATGCCATCAGCTATGGTGCTTATCAGTTTCGTATTTCAGAAATGATGAACTTTATGGCTTTTTACAATCCTAAGTACATCATCGGAGTTACCATCGGTTGTATGATTGCTAATTTCTTTAGCTTCGGACTGCTAGATGTCTTTGTTGGTGGTGGTTCAACCTTAGTATTCCTCAGTTTAGGTGTTTGGCTTTTTGCAAAATATAGCAAGGATTACCTCTTTAACGGATTGATTCGAAAAGATCATTTCTTCTTTTCAATCCTCTTTTCAATTTCCATGTTTACTATCGCTGCAGAGTTAAATATTGTAGCAGAATTACCATTCTTCCTTACTTGGTTTACAACAGGAATCGGTGAATTTGCTTCATTGATTATTGGAGCGATTATTATTGGTAAAATTGGTCGTCGAATTGATTTAAGTAAATAGAAGAAGATAAGCTAGGTAGTTCTTACCTGGCTTTTTCCTATGGAAAATTTCTAAGGAAACTTGACAAGTTTTTCTGAATATAGTATACTTCTTAAGTAAGCTGATTTAGCTCAGTTGGCAGAGCGCATCCATGGTAAGGATGAGGTCGCCGGTTCAATCCCGGCAATTAGCATGATATGTATAGGGAAACTCTTGAATACGGGAGTTTTTTTGTTATACTCGATCGAAAAAATTTCTTATTGACAAAATCAAGTATCTCTAGTAATATAGAATATGCGATGAGTCGATAGGTAGTCTTCGGACTACTATTGAGCATAAGGAGGTCATAACGCAGGAGCGGACCTTGATGAGTTGTGTGAACCTGCTCATCACATGAAGATGCCTCTTAGTCCCTAGTCTAGCGACTGGGATTTTTATTTTCCAAAAAATGATGAAAAAGCTTTGCAATTCATGGAAAAAGTAGTATAATACTTCTATTATAGAAATTTTTAGAAAATTCCGAAAGAGGTTATTTATGGGATATACAGTTGCTGTAGTCGGCGCGACAGGTGCTGTCGGTGCTCAGATGATAAAAATGTTGGAAGAATCAACACTTCCAATCGATAAAATCCGTTACCTTGCTTCTGCACGTTCAGCAGGTAAGTCATTGAAATTTAAAGATCAAGATATTACGATTGAAGAAACGATTGAAACAGCTTTTGAAGGAGTTGATATTGCTCTCTTTTCAGCAGGTGGTTCGACATCAGCTAAGTATGCACCATACGCAGTAAAAGCTGGCGTGGTAGTAGTGGATAATACATCTTATTTCCGTCAAAATCCAGATGTTCCTTTGGTTGTTCCAGAGGTCAATGCTCATGCACTTGATGCCCACAACGGAATCATTGCCTGCCCTAATTGTTCAACAATCCAAATGATGGTGGCTCTTGAGCCGGTTCGCCAAAAATGGGGCTTGGACCGTATCATTGTTTCAACTTATCAAGCCGTTTCAGGTGCTGGTATGGGAGCAATTCTTGAGACACAACGTGAACTTCGTGAGGTCTTGAATGATGGAGTGAAACCACGTGATTTGCATGCGGAAATCTTACCTTCAGGCGGTGACAAGAAACATTATCCTATCGCCTTCAATGCTCTTCCACAAATCGATGTCTTCACTGACAATGATTACACTTACGAAGAGATGAAGATGACCAAGGAAACTAAGAAAATTATGGAAGATGATAGCATTGCAGTATCTGCAACATGTGTGCGTATTCCAGTCTTGTCAGCTCACTCTGAGTCTGTTTATATCGAAACAAAAGAAGTGGCTCCAATCGAAGAAGTAAAAGCAGCTATCGCAGCCTTCCCAGGTGCTGTTCTTGAAGATGATGTAGCTCATCAAATCTATCCTCAAGCCATCAATGCAGTTGGTTCGCGTGATACCTTTGTTGGTCGTATCCGTAAAGACTTGGATGCAGAAAAAGGAATTCACATGTGGGTTGTTTCAGATAACCTTCTCAAAGGTGCTGCTTGGAACTCAGTTCAGATTGCTGAAACTCTTCATGAACGTGGATTGGTTCGTCCAACAGCCGAATTGAAATTTGAATTAAAATAGTCATATCGTTTAGGAGTTCAGATGAACTCCTTCTTTGAAATAGAGAGGTGTTTTCGTGTCTTATCAAGATTTAAAAGAATGTAAAATCATTACAGCCTTTATTACCCCCTTCCATGAGGATGGTTCCATTAACTTTGATGCTATTCCAGCCTTGATTGAGCATTTATTGGCCCATCATACGGATGGAATTCTTCTCGCAGGAACGACTGCTGAGAGTCCAACTTTGACCCACGATGAGGAGTTGGAGTTGTTTGCGGCTGTACAAAAGGTTGTCAATGGACGCGTTCCTTTGATTGCGGGTGTAGGTACTAATGATACGCGTGACTCTATTGAGTTTGTCAAAGAAGTAGCGGAATTTGGTGGTTTCGCAGCTGGGCTTGCTATTGTTCCTTACTACAACAAACCTTCTCAAGAAGGGATGTATCAGCACTTTAAGACTATTGCAGATGCTTCTGACCTACCAATTATTATCTATAACATTCCAGGGCGTGTAGTTGTCGAATTGACTCCAGAAACCATGCTTCGCTTGGCTGACCATCCAAATATTATCGGTGTCAAAGAATGTACTAGCTTGGCTAATATGGCTTACTTGATTGAGCACAAGCCTGAAGAGTTCTTGATTTATACAGGTGAGGATGGAGATGCTTTCCATGCCATGAACCTTGGGGCGGATGGGGTTATTTCTGTTGCCTCTCATACAAATGGGGATGAAATGCACGAGATGTTTACTGCCATTGCAGAAAGCGATATGAAGAAAGCCGCAGCAATTCAGCGTAAATTCATTCCTAAGGTTAATGCTCTCTTCTCTTATCCAAGTCCTGCTCCAGTTAAGGCAATTCTTAACTATATGGGATTTGAAGCTGGACCCACTCGTCTACCTCTTGTTCCAGCACCAGAAGAAGATGCCAAACGCATTATCAAGGTTGTCGTAGATGGCGACTACGAAGCAACTAAGGCAACTGTAACAGGGGTCTTAAGACCAGATTACTAATAAAGACAATAAAATCCATGACCGAATGAAGGATCATGGATTTTTCTTATTTTCCTAAACAGAATTGGCTAAAGAGTTGGGTAATAAGTTCATCTGGAGCAGCATCCCCAGTGATTTCTCCGAGGATTTCCCAAGTACGAGTCAAGTCAACTTGAAGCAAGTCAACTGGCATCCCCAGCTCAAGACCTTGATTAACGGCTTGTAGGCTTTCAACTGCTTTTTCAATCAGGGAAATGTGACGGGCGTTTGACAAGTAGGTAGCATCTTGCTCGACCAAGCCAGCATTTTCAAAGAAGAGGTTGTTGATTCGCTCTTCAATCTTGTCGATGTTTTGGTTTTTAAGGACTGAAATACGGATAACGTCTTCAGGTAGTTTCGAAGTTTCAATCGTTTCTGGCAGGTCGGTTTTATTAAGTAGAATAATGCGATTGGTATCTTGGCTAATTTCAAGAAGTTGTCTGTCTTGCGCAGTCAGTGGTTCACTGGCATTTAGCACTAGTAGAACCAAGTCGGCTTCCTTGAGAGCTTTTTTCGAACGCTCAACACCGATTTGTTCCACTATGTCATCTGTTTCACGAATACCGGCTGTATCAATCAATTTGAGAGGTACACCATTGATGTTGACGTACTCTTCGATGACATCTCGTGTTGTCCCAGCGATATCTGTTACGATAGCCTTGTCCTCACGCAAGAGGTTGTTGAGAAGGCTGGATTTCCCAACGTTGGGACGTCCGATGATAGCTGTTGAAATTCCTTCACGAAGGATTTTGCCGCGACGGGCTGTTCTAAGAAGATTGGTTAGCAATTGCTCAAACTCCATAGTCTTCTCACGGACAACGGCAGTAGTAGCTTCCTCAACATCATCATATTCAGGATAGTCTATATTGACCTCAACTTGGGCAAGTGTATTGAGGATTTCTTGACGGGTATTGTTAATGAGGTCAGAAAGGGAGCCGTCTAATTGCTTAACTGCAATGTTCATGGCCTTGTCAGTCTTGGCACGGATGATGTCCATCACTGCCTCAGCCTGTGTCAAATCTACGCGACCGTTTAAAAAGGCACGTTTGGTAAATTCACCAGGTTCTGCCAACCGAGCTCCTTCACGGATAGCTAGCTGGAGAATCTCATTGGTCACCGCAATACCACCGTGGGTGTTAATCTCGATAATATCCTCACGAGTGAAGGTCTTTGGAGACTTCATAGCCCCAACCATAACCTCGTCCATGACTTTACCAGTCAGAGGATCAATAATGTGACCGTAGTTGAGAGTATGGCTGGCAACCTTGTTCAAGTCTTTTCCTTTAAAAATCTTTTGCACAATAGCAAAACTGTCTGTTCCGCTCAGGCGGACAATACCAATAGCCCCTTCACCTAGTGGAGTAGAGATAGCAGCGATGGTATCAAATTCACGTGTAATCATAATGTTTCCTTTAATTAATAGCTCTTTTCTTGGAAATTCTCCAAGTTTCTTTTCAAATTGTAACAAATTTAGGATATTTCTTCAATGAATGCTACTTGGAGATTGAAAAAGCCTAAGCAATTCTGCTTAAGCTAGCTTATTTGGTACGCATTTCCCCTTGTGGGAAGTAAGTTCCTTCTGGCATGTCGTTGATGATGACATGGACAGCAGATTGAGGGGCTCCAGTGTTGCGGACAACCGCTTCCGTTACTTCTTTAGCAAGAGCTTTCTTTTGCTCGAGCGTGCGTCCTTCAAATAAATCGATGCGTACAAATGGCATAATAGCTTCCTCCACTAGTTTTGATTTCTTCCATTTTACCACATTTTGCCGTTTAAAGCTTAAGAAAATTATGATATACTAGAATGTAGCAAAAATTTAGAAATGGACGTGAAGCAAGAAACATGGCACAGTTGTACTATCGTTATGGGACCATGAACTCTGGTAAAACGATTGAGATTCTCAAAGTGGCCTATAACTACGAGGAGCAAGGAAAAGGTGTTGTCATTATGACCTCGGCTCTGGATACGCGTGACGGTGTTGGCTATGTGTCGAGTCGAATTGGCATGAAACGCCCTGCCCTTGCGATTGAGGAAACAACGGATATCTTTGGCTATATCCGAGACCTACCAGAAAAACCTTACTGTGTTTTGGTCGATGAAGCCCAGTTTCTTAAACGCCACCATGTTTACGACCTAGCTCGTGTTGTGGACGAGTTAGACATACCCGTCATGGCTTTTGGCTTGAAAAATGACTTTCGCAATGAATTGTTCGAAGGTTCCAAATATCTCTTGCTTTTAGCGGACAAGATTGACGAAATCAAGACCATCTGTCAGTATTGCAAGAAAAAGGCGACCATGGTGTTGCGAACACAGGATGGACTGCCCGTTTACGATGGAGAACAGATCCAGATTGGTGGTAATGAAACCTATATCTCGGTTTGCCGTAAACATTATTTTGCGCCAATGATAACCTCTAACAAGGAGCAAAACTATGACAATTGAACTAAGAGATGTTACAATGGAAAATTATTTTGATGTTTTAAATTTGGATGTCAAGGAATATCAAAAACAATTCATTGCAACCAACGCAATTAGTTTAGCTGAAGCATACGTCTACACTAAAAATGGAGATTTTGTAGCTCCATTGGCAGTTTATGATAATGATGTAATTATAGGTTTTGTGATGATAGCTTATGATAAAAAGATCGGAATTAGTAGTGGAAATTATTTACTATTTCGTTTTATGATTGATAAGAATTTTCAAAATCAAGGATATTTTAAACCAATTATGGATAAAGTACTAGACTATGTTCGAACAGCGCCAGCAGGTTTAAGCAATAAACTTTGGTTGTCTTATGAACCAGAAAATGAACAGGCAAGATTTTGTTATCTCAGTTATGGATTTAAAGAAACTGGGGAAATATCCGAGAATGAAGTAGTAGCAATCTATGATTTAACAATTGAGAAATAAGGAGAAAAAATGAACATCTATGATCAACTACAAGCTGTAGAAGACCGTTATGAAGAACTAGGAGAATTGCTGAGTGACCCTGATGTCGTTTCAGACACCAAGCGTTTTATGGAGCTTTCAAAAGAAGAAGCTTCCAATCGTGACACCGTAATAGCCTACCGTGAGTATAAACAAGTCCTTCAAAATATCGTCGATGCCGAAGAGATGATTAAGGAATCAGGCGGAGATGCGGACTTGGAAGAAATGGCCAAGCAAGAACTCAAAGATGCCAAGGCTGAAAAAGAAGAATATGAAGAAAAACTGAAAATTTTGCTCCTTCCAAAGGATCCAAACGATGACAAGAATATCATCCTTGAAATCCGTGGAGCAGCTGGTGGAGACGAAGCGGCACTTTTCGCTGGAGATTTGCTAACTATGTACCAAAAGTATGCGGAAGCCCAAGGTTGGCGCTTTGAAGTCATGGAAGCCTCTATGAATGGTGTCGGTGGTTTTAAAGAAGTGGTTGCTATGGTTTCAGGTCAGTCTGTATACTCTAAGCTTAAGTATGAATCAGGTGCCCACCGTGTGCAACGTGTTCCTGTGACAGAAAGCCAAGGCCGTGTTCATACTTCGACAGCGACAGTTCTTGTTATGCCAGAAGTTGAAGAGGTTGAATACGACATTGATCCAAAAGACCTTCGTGTCGACATCTATCACGCCTCTGGTGCTGGTGGACAGAACGTCAATAAGGTTGCGACTGCCGTTCGTATCGTTCACTTGCCAACCAATATCAAGGTTGAGATGCAGGAAGAACGTACCCAGCAGAAGAACCGCGAGAAGGCTATGAAGATTATCCGTGCACGCGTCGCTGACCACTTTGCTCAGATTGCTCAGGATGAACAAGACGCTGAGCGTAAGTCGACAATCGGTACTGGTGACCGTTCAGAACGGATCCGAACTTATAACTTCCCACAAAACCGTGTCACAGACCACCGTATCGGCTTGACCCTCCAAAAACTAGATACGATTTTGTCTGGTAAATTGGACGAAGTTGTGGATGCCTTGGTGCTTTATGACCAAACACAAAAACTAGAAGAATTAAACAAATAATGAAATTAGCTCAATTATTTTCAAATTTTGAAGAAGAGTTGATAAGACAAGGAGAGGAAGCGGAAAGCCTCTCTTTTGTCTATCGTAGTCTGAAAAATCTATCTTTTACAGACTTTATTTTTGCCCTCCAGCAGGAGGTGACAACAGAGGAAGAAAAACAATTTGTAGAAGATATTTACCAGCAACTAGCAGCTCACAAGCCAGCTCAGTACATCATTGGACAGGCAGATTTTTATGGAATGCATTTAAAGGTGGATGAACGGGTTTTGATTCCTCGTCCAGAAACAGAGGAGTTAGTGGAGCTTATTCTAACTGAAAATCTTGAGACGAATCTCTCAGTTCTGGATATTGGAACAGGTAGTGGAGCTATTGCTCTCGCTCTAGCAAAAAATAGACCAGATTGGTCAGTGACAGCAGCAGATATTTCTCAAGAGGCCTTAGATTTAGCTAGAGAAAATGCTAAAAATCAAAATCTTCAAATATTTTTAAAAAAATCTGACTGTTTTACAGAAATTTCTGAAAAATATGATATAATTGTTTCCAATCCACCCTATATCTCTCGTGAAGATGAGTCAGAGGTAGGCTTGAATGTCTTGTATTCGGAGCCTCATCTAGCTCTCTTTGCAGACGAGGATGGCCTAGCTATTTACCGTAGAATTGCGGAAGATGCAAAAGACTATCTCAAAGATGGTGGTAAGATTTACCTTGAAATTGGATACAAGCAAGGTCAAAGTGTTCCCGAACTTTTTAGGAAACATCTTCCTGAAAAAAGAGTTCGAACACTCAAGGACCAATTTGGTCAAGATAGGATGGTCGTGGTTGATGATGGACAGGATTAGACAAGAGTTGGAAAATGGTGGAGCTGTCGTTCTACCTACAGAGACGGTTTATGGTCTTTTTGCCAAGGCGCTAGACGAAAAAGCAGTTGACCGTGTTTACCAGCTCAAACGTCGTCCTAGAGACAAGGCGCTCAATCTCAATGTTGCCTCTTTAGAGGACATCTTGCACTTTTCAAAGAATCAGCCAGCTTATCTACAAAAACTTGTAGAGACCTTTTTGCCAGGTCCCTTGACCATTATTCTCGAAGCCAATGACAGAGTCCCCTATTGGGTCAATTCTGGTCTTGAAACTGTTGGATTTCGGATGCCTAGTCATCCCATTACCCTTGATTTGATTCGAGAGACAGGTCCCTTGATTGGGCCGTCTGCCAATATTTCAGGTCAGGCAAGTGGAGTAACCTTTGATCAAATTCTAAAGGATTTTGACCAAGAGGTTCTGGGGGTAGAAGACGATGCTTTTCTAACTGGACAGGATTCAACTATTGTGGATTTGTCTGGAGATAAGGTGAAAATCTTACGCCAAGGGGCCATTAAGCGAGAAGATATACTTGCTCAGTTGCCAGAGATTTCTTTTGAGGAGGAATGAGATGTTAAGAGATTTGCAAGAAACAGATGTGAATGCTATATGTGAGATCAACCAAGAGGCTTTGGGTTATTCTTTTAGTCCAGAGGACACAGCTAGTCAACTAGCTAAATTATCTCAGGATTCCCATCATTTCCTTCTTGGATATGAGGATGCAGCTAGTCATGTCTTACTTGGATATGTCCACGCTGAGGTCTATGAATCACTTTATTCTAAAGCAGGATTTAATATCTTAGCCTTAGCAGTTTCACCTCAAGCGCAAGGTCAAGGTATTGGTAAAAGTTTACTACAAGGGTTGGAAGAAGAAGCCAGAAGATGTGGTTATGGGTTTATCCGCTTAAATTCTGCCAATCATCGTCTGGGTGCTCATGCATTTTATGAAAAAGTTGGCTATACTTGTGATAAAATGCAGAAACGGTTTATTCGCATCTTTTAGTTTGATTTTCTTATTGTAAAATCAAACTAATGGACTAGTCACACAATAAAGGAGAAGACCTATGATTTTTGATAAAGATGATTTTAAAGCATACGATGCTGATCTCTGGAATGCTATTGCCAAAGAAGAAGAACGCCAACAAAATAATATCGAGTTAATTGCTTCGGAAAACGTAGTTTCCAAGGCTGTTATGGCAGCTCAAGGGTCTATCTTGACAAATAAATATGCCGAGGGTTACCCAGGACGCCGTTATTATGGTGGAACTGATGTAGTAGACGTTGTAGAGACTCTTGCTATTGAACGCGCAAAAGAAATTTTCGGTGCTAAATTTGCCAATGTCCAACCACATTCAGGAAGCCAAGCTAACTGTGCGGCTTACATGTCCTTGATTGAGCCAGGTGATACGGTTATGGGAATGGATTTGGCATCAGGTGGTCATTTGACTCATGGGGCTCCTGTTAGCTTCTCTGGTCAAACCTACAACTTTGTTTCTTATAGTGTTGATCCTGAAACGGAACTCTTAGACTTTGATGCTATCTTGAAACAAGCCCAAGAAGTCAAACCAAAACTGATTGTAGCTGGTGCTTCAGCATATTCTCAAATTATCGATTTTTCAAAATTCCGTGAAATCGCAGATGCTGTCGGTGCGAAGCTCATGGTGGACATGGCCCATATCGCTGGTTTGGTTGCGGCTGGCCTTCATCCAAGCCCAGTTCCATACGCTCATATCACAACAACAACGACCCACAAAACCCTTCGTGGACCTCGTGGTGGTTTGATTTTGACCAATGACGAAGAACTTGCTAAAAAAATCAATTCAGCTATTTTCCCAGGTATTCAGGGCGGTCCTTTAGAGCATGTTGTGGCGGCTAAGGCAGTTTCCTTCAAAGAAGTTTTGGATCCAGCCTTCAAGGAATATGCTGCCAATGTAATTAAGAACAGCAAGGCTATGGCAGATGTCTTCTTGCAAGACCCTGATTTCCGTATTATTTCAGGTGGAACTGAAAACCATCTCTTCCTTGTTGATGTGACTAAGGTTGTAGAAAACGGAAAAGTTGCTCAAAACTTGCTGGATGAAGTCAATATTACCCTAAATAAAAATTCAATCCCTTACGAAAGCTTGTCACCATTCAAGACAAGTGGGATTCGTATCGGAGCAGCAGCTATTACTGCACGTGGATTTGGTGAAGAAGAAAGTCGCAAAGTGGCTGAACTCATCATTAAAACCCTTAAGAATTCAGAAAATGAGGCTGTATTAGAAGAAGTGAGAAGTGCAGTCAAAGAATTGACAGATGCCTTCCCATTATACGAGGAATAAAACTTTTATGGACATTTATATTAAGAAAGCCATTATTCACCAGTTCAGTCCGGATGATACCGAGCTGTTCTTAGCAGATAAGTTTCTCAATATTACTCCAAAAATCGAAGAATACCTACGTAAAAAAATTGAACATGTGTATTCAGATGAAGCCAAGACTGGGATTTTCGAAGAAGAAAATCCCTTCTTCAATCATATTACAGACGATTTGTTGGAGACATCAGTAACGCTGGCTAATCTCTGGAAAGAGGAGTTTAGCATTTCTGAAAATCTCAAGACCAATGACTTGATTTTTGTTCAATTTTCTAAAGAAGGTGTAGAACATTTCGCTTTCTTGCGAATTGCCCTGCGGGAGACCTTGACCCACCTCGGAGGAGAAGTTGATAATCCAATCAAGCTGACTCAGAATAACCTGCCTGGATTTGGAACGGGTGCTGACGAGGCCTTGGTGGTCAATCTTCAGAGTCGCAAGTATCACCTGATTGAAAAACGAATCAAGTACAACGGGACTTTTTTGAACTATTTTTCAGATAATCTTCTTGCTGTCGCTCCTAAGATTTCTCCTAAAAAATCTATCAAGGAACTGGAAAAAACAGCCCAGAGAATTGCTGAATCTTTTAACACAGATGATTTTCAATTTCAATCCAAGGTCAAATCAGCTATTTTCAACAACCTAGAAGAAAGCAATGAATTGTCACCTGAGAAATTGGCTAATGACCTTTTTGACAACAATCTGACGGCTCGTTTGAGCTTTATTGACCAAGTCAAAGAAGCCGTACCAGAACCTGTTCAATTTGATGAAATTGATGCCAGTCGCCAATTAAAGAAATTTGAAAACCAAAAACTCTCCTTATCAAATGGAATTGAGCTCATCGTTCCCAATAACGTCTATCAAGACGCCGAGTCTGTTGAGTTTATCCAAAACGAAAATGGAACCTACTCTATCTTAATCAAAAATATCGAGGATATCCAAAGTAAATAATGTTTAAACGAATTCGAAGAGTGCTTGTACTAGCAGTCTTCCTTTTTGCTGGCTATAAAGCTTACCGCGTTCATCAAGATGTCAAACAAGTCATGACCTATCAACCCATGGTGCGAGAAATATTGAGTGAAAAAGACACCCCAGCAAACGAAGAGCTTGTGCTTGCTATGATTTATACTGAAACAAAAGGAAAAGAAGGCGATGTTATGCAGTCTAGTGAGTCTGCAAGTGGTTCCACCAACACCATCAATGATAATGCCTCTAGCATTCGGCAAGGCATTCAAACTCTGACAGGCAATCTCTATCTGGCGCAGAAGAAGGGTGTAGATATCTGGACAGCTGTTCAAGCCTATAATTTTGGACCTGCCTATATCGATTTTATCGCTCAAAATGGCAAGGAAAATACCTTGGCTCTAGCCAAACAGTACTCTCGTGAGACTGTTGCCCCCTTGCTTGGTAATAGGACTGGAAAGACTTATAGTTATATTCACCCCATTTCCATTTTTCACGGTGCTGAACTCTATGTAAATGGAGGAAACTATTATTATTCTAGACAGGTACGACTTAACCTTTACATCATCAAATGTTTCACTCTCTTTTCAACATCTGGCTAGACCAGGTGTTTTTGTTATAAGTTTTCTTTAAGATAGATATATTACTATAAAGAAGTAAAGGAGGAAATTCCCTATGAGAAAGAAACTCTTTCTGACTAGTGCTGCGGTCTTGTGGGCAGTAACAGCTATGAATAGCGTCCATGCAGCAACAGATGTTCAAAAAGTTATCGATGAAACCTATGTCCAACCTGAATATGTCCTAGGTTCCTCCCTATCTGAAGACCAAAAAAATCAAACTCTTAAAAAACTGGGCTACAATGCCTCAACAGATACCAAAGAACTCAAGACCATGACACCTGATGTTTATTCTAAAATCATGAATGTGGCCAATGACTCTAGCTTACAGTTGTATTCATCAGCCAAGATTCAAAAGCTAGGTGACAAATCGCCACTTGAGGTCAAGATTGAAACACCAGAAAATATCACTAAGGTGACTCAGGATATGTACCGAAACGCAGCAGTAACGCTGGGTATGGAACATGCCAAAATCACTGTAGCAGCCCCTATTCCAGTTACAGGAGAAAGTGCTTTAGCAGGGATTTACTATTCGCTAGAGGCTAATGGAGCCAAGGTGCCACAAGCTAATAAAGATTTGGCTCAAGAAGAGCTAAAAGCTTTGTCAGATATCAATGCTGAAAACAAGGACAAATCAGGCTATGATGCTAATAAATTAAACGTTGCCCTAGCTGATATCAAGTCAGGACTCGCCAAAGCTAAAGAAAGTAAGGGAAATCTGACAGAAGAAGATATCCGCAAGATTGTTGAAGATACCTTAAAAAATTACAAACTTGATCAGGTCATAACAGGAAACCAGATCAATATCATCATCAATTTTGCCTTGAATCTCTCAAAGAGTGATATCCTCAGCAATGCAGATTTCACTAAAACCCTAAATGACCTTAAACAAAGCATCGTATCACAAGCTGGCGACAGTTTTAAAAATATCAACCTTAACTTTGATGCGGATAAGGCGCTAGAGGACGGTGGTAACTTCTTAAGCTCCCTCTGGCAAGCCCTTGTCAACTTCTTCAAGAGTTTTGGTTCTTAAGAAATTTCATGGTATAATGGATGGTAACCGTAACGTTGCCGTCTTTTTTGTCGGCCAATAGAAAGAGAAAAGAATGTTAAAGAAAAATGATATTGTAGAAGTTGAAATTGTTGACTTGACCCATGAAGGGGCAGGAGTTGCCAAGGTAGATGGTTTGGTCTTTTTTGTAGAGAATGCTTTACCGAGTGAAAAAATTCTCATGCGTGTCCTCAAGGTCAATAAAAAGATTGGCTTTGGAAAAGTTGAAAAATACCTTGTCCAGTCACCACACCGTAATCAAGATCTAGATTTGGCTTACCTGCGTTCAGGAATCGCGGATTTAGGACACCTTTCTTATCCAGAACAGCTCAAGTTTAAAACCAAGCAAGTCAAGGACAGTCTCTACAAGATTGCTGGAATTGCAGATGTAGAAGTTGCTGAAACGCTTGGTATGGAACATCCAGTCAAGTATCGCAATAAGGCGCAGGTGCCCGTTCGTCGAGTGAATGGTGTCTTGGAAACAGGATTTTTCCGTAAGAATTCGCACGACCTCATGCCCCTTGAAGATTTCTTTATCCAGGATCCTGTCATTGACCAAGTCGTAGTAGCTCTTCGAGACCTGATCCGTCGTTTTGATTTAAAACCTTATGACGAAAAGGAACAGTCTGGATTAATTCGGAATCTTGTGGTGCGTCGTGGCCACTATTCAGGACAAATCATGGTCGTTTTGGTGACAACTCGTCCAAAAGTTTTTCGTGTTGACCAATTGATTGAACAAGTTATCAAGCAGTTCCCAGAGATTGTGTCTGTCATGCAAAATATCAACGACCAGAATACCAATGCGATTTTTGGTAAGGAGTGGCGCACTCTTTATGGTCAAGACTATATTACGGACCAGATGTTGGGAAATGACTTCCAAATCGCTGGCCCAGCCTTTTACCAAGTCAATACTGAAATGGCGGAGAAACTCTATCAAACAGCCATTGACTTTGCAGAGTTAAAAAAAGATGACGTGATTATTGATGCCTATTCTGGTATTGGAACCATTGGTTTATCAGTCGCCAAGCATGTCAAAGAAGTCTACGGTGTTGAACTGATTCCAGAAGCGGTTGAGAATAGTAAAAAAAATGCTCAGCTGAACAATATTTCAAACGCCCACTATGTCTGTGACACAGCTGAAAATGCTATGAAGAATTGGCTTAAAGATGGGATTCAACCAACCGTTATCTTGGTTGATCCTCCACGCAAGGGCTTGACAGAAAGCTTTATCAAAGCAAGCGCCCAAACAGGAGCCAATCGCATCGCCTATATCTCCTGCAATGTCGCAACCATGGCGCGTGATATTAAACTATACCAAGAGTTGGGATATGAATTGAAGAAAGTCCAGCCGGTGGATCTATTTCCTCAAACGCATCACGTCGAGACGGTAGCACTTTTGTCCAAACTCGATGTCTATAAGCACATAAGTGTTGAAATTGAGCTGGATGAGATGGATTTGACAAGTGCGGAGAGCAAAGCAACATATGCTCAAATCAAAGAATATGTTTGGAATAAATTTGAATTAAAAGTTTCGACATTATATATTGCACAGATAAAAAAGAAATGTGGAATAGAATTACGAGAACATTACAACAAGTCTAAAAAGGATAAACAAATTATTCCACAGTGTACACCTGAAAAAGAAGAAGCCATCATGGATGCTTTGAGACACTTCAAAATGACTTAATAGAAAAGAATGACAGTATATGACTTTCTGCATTTATTACATTCCTACTTGGTATAGGAACAGCTATTATTCCTTTCTTGCAAGGTATCAATTAGAAAATAGGCTCAATATAAAGATTGATAGGATCATTTTTATATTTAAAGGAGCGTTGAAATGATTGATAAAGGCAACAAAAAATTTTAGGATAAATTTGCTAAGTTGTATGCCCCTTTTATGAAAAAAGATAAAGAGGTTTATGATAAAGTTTGTGAATATCTTAGTCCTCATTTGAATAAAGATATGGAGGTGCTTGAACTTGCTTGTTGGTTTCGTGTCATAACAGTTATAGAGGCAAATAGTTATGTAAATATAAGGAGTTCAAGACTTCTACCAAAGTTTAAAACTCAAAAAATAAATAGTTGGTGTGCTGCTTACAATATCCATTTTAATAATGGATATTGTAAGCAGCATACCAATGAATTTAAAGATTCTTTAAAGAGTCTTATTTTGTGATGAAAATTTAATATGTAAATCTCAGACGATAGAAATTAAAAACTCTATCGTCTTTTTTATACTCAAAATTAGGAGGTAAAAATGGTAAGGATAAGAGGTCCCACTTAAAACAATTTATGGCAAAATAAGGACGGAATAACACAACAAATTCTCTAAAACAAATCACTAAATCAATGTAAGATTGAATGAAATCAATATTTATGCTATAATTAAATAAATTTAATGAAGAAAAAAAGAGGGATATTATGGCACTTAACTATAAACCATTATGGATACAGTTAGCAAAAAAAGACTAAAGAAAACAGATGTAATAGCTATGGCAGGACTTACAACAAATGTTATGGCACAAATGGGAAAGGATAAACCAATTACATTTAAGAATTTAGAAAGAATATGTAAGGCTTTATCTTGCACTCCTAATGATATTATTAGTTTTGAAGATAATTTTAGTGACGAGGAATAGAAAATGACTTTAAGGACAGAAGATCAAGTTAGGGATTATGCAAGAGAAGTATAGGCTTTAATGAAGTTGAAGAAAACATCAATCAAGGTACTGGTCAAATAACTACTTTTAATCAATTAGGCTTCAAGGGATATTCAGATAAGCCAGATGGTTGGTATTTACCTAAAAATATGAATGATGTAGCAATAATCCTTGAAACAAAATCAGAAGAAAGAGATATTAGCAAACAAATTTTTATTGATGAGTTAATGAAAAATATAGACATAATTTAACTAAAAATAAAAACTAGATCCTTTTTTGAAAAAATTATATTATTAAATTTGTAACTGTATCTATTGACAATGATAATTATTATCGATACAATAGACTTGAAATATGTTTAAGGAGTTTTTATGAAAAACAAATTTTTTCTAATAGCTATTTTAGCTATGTGTATAGTTTTTAGCGCTTGTTCTTCTAATTCTGTTAAAAATGAAGAAAATACTTCTAAAGAGCATGCGCCTGATAAAATAGTTTTAGATCATGCTTTCGGTCAAACTATATTAGATAAAAAACCTGAAAGAGTTGCAACTATTGCTTGGGGAAATCATGATGTAGCATTAGCTTTAGGAATAGTTCCTGTTGGATTTTCAAAAGCAAATTACGGTGTAAGTGCTGATAAAGGAGTTTTACCATGGACAGAAGAAAAAATCAAAGAACTAAATGGTAAAGCTAACCTATTTGACGATTTGGATGGACTTAACTTTGAAGCAATATCAAATTCTAAACCAGATGTTATCTTAGCAGGTTATTCTGGTATAACTAAAGAAGATTATGACACTCTATCAAAAATTGCTCCTGTAGCAGCATACAAATCTAAACCTTGGCAAACTTTATGGAGAGATATGATTAAAATTGATTCAAAAGCCTTAGGTATGGAAAAAGAAGGTGATGAGTTAATCAAAAATACTGAAGCTCGTATATCCAAAGAATTAGAAAAACATCCAGAAATCAAAGGAAAAATCAAAGGAAAAAAAGTATTATTTACTATGATTAATGCTGCAGATACATCAAAATTCTGGATTTATACTAGTAAAGATCCAAGAGCAAATTATTTAACAGATTTAGGTCTAGTTTTCCCTGAATCATTAAAAGAATTTGAGAGTGAAGATAGTTTTGCAAAGGAAATTTCTGCAGAAGAAGCAAATAAGATAAATGATGCTGATGTAATCATAACTTATGGTGATGATAAAACTCTTGAAGCTTTACAAAAAGATCCTCTTTTAGGTAAAATAAATGCAATTAAAAATGGTGCCGTTGCTGTAATTCCAGATAATACACCGTTAGCAGCCTCATGCACTCCAACACCACTTTCAATAAACTATACTATTGAAGAATACCTAAATCTTTTAGGAAATGCATGCAAAAATGCGAAATAAAAAACAAATAAACCTAGGCATAATTTTTGTAATCTGCCTAGGTCTTCTTATTACAATATTTTTGTCATTAAAGCTTGGAACAAAAGAAATTAATATCAGAGATTTTTTAGCAGCTTTTGGAATGGGCAATACAAATGATGATTTTATTAAATCAATTATATATAAAAGAATACCTAGAACTATTTTTGCAATTTTAGCAGGTTCTAGTCTTGCCATAAGCGGTGTATTGATGCAATCAGTTACTAGAAACCCAATAGCTGATCCAGGTATACTCGGTATAAACACAGGAGCAAGTCTTAGTGTAGTAATTGGTCTTTCTTTTTTAGGAATTTCATCAAGCATAAGCCATATAAGTTTTGCAATCATTGGTGGCTTAGTAAGTGTAATTTTTGTATACGCGATTGCTGTAAGCGGAAAAGCAGGCCTTACCCCTATAAAACTAGCCTTATCAGGAACTTGTGTTAGTATGGCTTTAAGCAGTTTTGTAAGTTTTTTAATTTTACCGAATAATAACGTCTTAGACAAATTTAGATTTTGGCAAATAGGTAGCCTTGGAGCAGCTACATTATCTTCTATATCTACACTACTACCTTTTATAATTTTAGGTCACTTGATAGCTATATTTATTTCATCAGATTTAAACGCTTTAGCTATGGGTGATGAAATGGCTGTTGGTCTTGGAGTTAATGTTAATAGGATAAGATCACTTGCAATAATTGCAAGTGTGCTTTTATGTTCAAGTATTACTGCAATTGGTGGACCTATTGGCTTCGTAGGTCTTATAGTTCCTCACTTTTGTGGCTTATTTATAAGCAAAGATATACGCACAATGACCATTTCTTCATCTTTTATAGGTGCAGAGCTCTTGCTTATATGTGATATAATCGGCCGTATGTTAGGTAAACCAGGTGAAATTGAAGTAGGGATAATTACTGCAATAATCGGGGGTCCAGTACTTATTTATGTAACTATGAAAAATAGAGGGGTTAATAACTAATGCAAAATTTAATTATAGGTATTCAAAAAAGAAAAAATAGAATAACACTATTTTCCTCACTATTTTTATTAATAATAATCAGTCTATCATTTTTCATTTTACTTATCGGAGATGAAAGTTATTCTTTTTCAACTTTGATTAAAGTCTTAAATAGTGAAACTGTTCCTGGAGCTAGTTTTTCGATTATGGAAATTAGATTACCAAAATTATTAGCAGGAATTATAGCTGGCTGGTCTTTTGGATTGGCAGGATTTATCTTTCAAACTATGTTAAGAAATCCTCTTGCAAGTCCTGATATAATCGGTGTCACAAGTTCTTCATCTATTGCAGCGGTCTTTTGCATATTGGTATTAAAAACAAATAGTTTAACTACTGGAATTATTTCAATAACTTGTGGACTAACATCATCTTTAATATTATTTTTACTAGCTAAAAAAGATGGTTTTTCAGCAGCAAGACTGATAATATTAGGTATTGGTTTTCAAGCTGTCACAAGAGCAGGCACCTCATTTTTATTGTTGAAAGTAGCAAGATATGAATTACAAGAAGTTATGAGATGGCTCAGTGGCTCTTTATCTTTTACAAAGTTAGATGACATACCTCTTGTTCTAATAGTAAGTATTATTGCTACTATATTAGTTTTATTTTTTAATAAAAGACTAGAAATTATTGAACTTGGTGAAGAAATAGCAATCGGACTTGGAGCAAATCCCGAGCTTTCAAGGCTTGTTTTAATTTTTTGCGCTGTATCTTTAACTGCTTTTTCTACTTCAATTACAGGACCAATAGCTTGTATATCTTTTTTAGCTGGTCCCATAGCCTTAAATATTGGCAAGAAAAGAAGCCCAATATTAGCTGGATTGGTTGGAATTTTACTAGTTTTGTTATCAGACATATTCTCTCAAAATATTTTACCAGCTAGATATCCAGTAGGTGTTGTAACTGGCTTGTTAGGTTCACCATACTTAATATACTTACTAATAAAAATGAACAGGAGGAATATATAATGAAAGGTCTGTGGTCAAATAGTCTTACCTGCGGTTATGATGAAAAAATAATCTTGGAAAATATAAATATAAAAATACCTGAAGAAAAAATATCAGTTATTATTGGGTCAAATGGTTGTGGGAAATCAACACTCATTAAAACCTTGTCTCGACTTATAAAGCCATTAGAGGGAGAAGTATTGCTTGATAATAAATCAATTAATTCTTATAAAGAAAAAGATTTAGCAAAACACATAGCTATATTACCTCAATCTCCAATAATCCCTGAATCAATAACAGTAGCTGATCTTGTAAGCCGTGGTCGTTTCCCCTACAGAAAGCCTTTTAAGAGTCTTGGAAAAGATGACCTTGAAATAATAAACAGATCAATGGTTAAGGCCAATGTTGAAGATCTAGCAAATAACCTAGTTGAAGAACTTTCTGGGGGTCAAAGGCAAAGAGTATGGATAGCTCTAGCCCTAGCCCAAGATACAAGTATCCTACTTTTAGATGAGCCAACTACTTACTTGGATATCTCATATCAAATAGAACTATTAGACCTCTTGACTGATCTAAACCAAAAATATAAGACAACCATTTGCATGATTTTGCACGATATAAATCTAACAGCAAGATACGCTGATTACCTATTTGCAATTAAAGAAGGTAAACTTGTTGCAGAGGGAAAGCCTGAAGATATACTAAATGATAAACTAGTTAAAGATATCTTTAATCTTGAAGCAAAAATTATACGTGACCCTATTTCCAATTCGCCTCTAATGATTCCTATTGGCAAGCACCATGTTAGCTCTTAATAATTGAATATCGGAATTCATTTAAAAGTCGCAAATTTTGAACTGACCCTCAAAAGTTAGGCCAAAAAACTAACTAAAGGAGGTCAGTTTTTTAATGGCAAATACAGCACAGAATTTAAGATAAAATTAGTAAAAGAATATCATGAATGAAAAATAGGATATAGAGAATAACAGCAATATTAAAAAGATCAGGACTGATAATAAACAAAAAGAAAGTACAACGACTAGTTCAAAAGCTAAAACTTCAAGTAAAAAGTTATTCAAGAAAATCTAGAAAATACTCATCCTACAAAGGACAGGTAGGAAAAATATCAGACAACAAAATAAAAAGAAATATTTATTACCGAAAAAAAGGGGAAATCGAGTCAAGTACCAACAGGCTCATCTATTCCAAAAAGATATTTACTCGATGGAAAAACTCCTAGAATTAGTGCTACAAATATTGACAATGGTATCTTAGGTTACTACGAAGATATAGATGATAAAAATTATAGAGTTTTTGAAAATTTTATATCTGTTTCATGTTTAGGAGCAGTCTTTTATCATAAATATAAAGCAAGCCTAGATATGAAAATTCATTGTTTAAAATTAAAAAATAAAGAATTGAATAAAGAAGTAGCATTCTATTTAACTTCAATTATTAGGCAAGCTTTAAAAAATACTGAATATAAAGATCAAATATCTAGCACAGTATTGCCAGATATCAAAATTAAATTACCGATAGACAGTAGAGGTACTCCAGATTGGAATTACATGGAAAGATATATAGAGAGAGGGAGAGATAGATAAAAAGTCCACCCCCATTTTTTATGGAGAATTCAAAAATGTAAGGTTAAGCAAAGAAGAATATAAAAATCTAAAAGAAAAATTAAACTCACACACAGATATAATGATAAATAAACTATCCAGATACATGGAAAGCAGTGGTAAGACCTATCAAAACCACTATGTGACAATCTTAAAATGGTATGAAGAAGATAAAGACAAACTAAGACAGAAAGGTTTAAATAAAAAAATGAATTATGATGTAGGAGAATCTTTATAGATAAAAAGAGGTGGAAAGGCACTATTAAAGACTTTAAGTCTAAAAAGGTATCAAAGTATGCCAGAGATAAAAAAATATAAATATGACACTTTAAAGGCGATTAGAAAATTAAAGAAATGCTAGAAGACTTTTAGATGACAGTTACCAAGAGGGTCTAATTTTCACTGCTACTTATGCAGTGGGAATTGGACCTTTTTATATAAGCAAATTCTATTTCAAAATTGGTTACCAAGAAAGACTTCTTTTCACTGTTAAGTATAAGAGGGTAATTTATAGAATTTTGTTACATCAAGATAAATATTTTCTGATGGTCAAATTTTAAAAAGATTAATAACTCTCGATAAATTTTGAACCTTAACAATTGAATAGACCAAGACAAGACGTTAATTATTTTTGGAGCGTAATAACCTATCCGTCAAGATCTTTCGGCTGAATAATTCGGCAAAAAAAGTTCTGCTAAGCAAAAAGAAAGTGAGCGATAAGTAAGAGTTTGAATATAGGGAGGGATACCCTATCCGCTATGAAGAAAATGAGGATAATGATACTTCTAAGGTTGAAGCCGGCTCATCCGGAATAGAGGCGGAGGTGAGATTCCTATGTTGCTAATCCAAAGCACTTGTCAATGTCAAAAAACTTAATTAAACAAATAATTATTAGATATAAAACTTTAGAGGAGGTATATATTGGACAATGACTGGAATGGATTGGCTGATTTAATAGCAAATCTGATTGCAAAATATGCTGGTGCTTTAGATTTAGATAATCTACCCGATCCAACGCCAGCAAAAAATCAAGAGATGAAAAATAGTTTTGACATGGCAAAAACACAAATTGAGACGGACTAATAAAAGTGTTATAATATACTTGAAATGATAGTCCAAACTTAAATTAAAAAAATTATATATGATATAGAAAAATTATATTGAGGTTAATACTATGTCAAAAGAAAAAATAAAAGTATACCTCTATACACGAGTATCTACGTCAATACAGATAGAGGGGTATTCGTTAGAGGCACAAAAATCACGAATGAAAGCTTTTGCTATTTACAACGATTATGAAATTGTTGGAGAGTATGAAGATGCCGGGAAGTCTGGCAAGTCTATTGAAGGTAGAATACAGTTCAATCGAATGATGGAAGATATAAAATCTGGAAAAGATGGAGTATCTTTTGTTCTTGTGTTTAAGTTATCAAGATTTGCAAGAAATGCCGCTGATGTTCTTTCTACACTTCAGATAATGCAGGATTATGGAGTTAATCTTATCTGCGTTGAAGATGGCATTGATTCATCTAAAGATGCTGGGAAACTAATGATTTCTGTTTTATCAGCTGTGGCTGAAATAGAAAGAGAAAACATCCGTATTCAAACAATGGAAGGTCGCATTCAAAAAGCAAGGGAAGGAAAATGGAATGGTGGCTTTGCTCCGTATGGATATAAACTTGAAGACGGCAAGCTGTTTATAAATGAGGAAGAGGCAGTTGCAATAAGAACGATTTTCGACCAGTATGTAAATACTACGATAGGAGCCAATGGGATATCTAAATACTTAGAGAATCATGGAATTAGAAAAATCCCAAGACAGAATGGTAAGAATCCTTTGTTTGATGCAGGTCTTATAAGAAAGATATTAAAGAATCCTGTATATAATGGGAAAATAGCATTTGGAAGAAGAACTTTAGAAAAAGTTCATGGTACAAGAAATGAATATAAGCAGGTTGAACAAGATGAATATCTAATATCTGAAGGGATACATGAAGCTATAGTTTCCGATGAAGTTTGGCAAGCTGCTCAGGTTAAGCTAAAATCTCAAGCAAAGAAATATGAGCATGTGAATAAAGGAAAAGATACACGCACACACTTGCTTTCTGGAATTGTAAAATGCCCGATATGTGGAGTGGGAATGTTTGGGAACAAGTGTATCAAGAAAAAGAAAGATGGCACAAAGTATAAAGATTTTTATTACTATGGTTGTAAACATAGGCAGATGATAAGAGGTCATAAGTGTACATTCAGTAAGCAAATTAGAGAAGAATTGTTAGATGATGCTGTTGCAGAGGTGATTGTCAAGATAGTAAGTAATCCGAAATTTGCTTCTATGATGCAAGAAAAAATCAACATGAAGGTGGATACCTCTGAAATAGAAAAAGAAATAGATAATTACCAAAAGGAATTGAGAAAGAGTCATTCTACAAAGTTTAAGCTAATTGAGGAAATAGATAATTTAGATGTTGAAGATAAGCATTATAAGAGAAGGAAACAGGATTTAGATGATAGACTATATCGTATGTATGACAAAATAGATGAATTAGAATCATCACTAATTGATGCGAAAGCAAAGAAACAGACTATTGAAGCTGAAAAGCTTACAGGAGATAACATATATAAGGTTCTAATCTATTTTGATAAGCTCTATAAAGTCATGAATGATGTAGAGCGTAGGCAGTTAATTTCAGCTTTGATTTCTGAAATTCAAGTTTATGAAGAAAAACAATCTAACGGACAATGGCTAAAATCCATTACTTTTAAGCTACCAATTATAGAAGAAAATCTCAACATAGGTTTGGACAATGATGAACAAGTTGAATGTGTAAGTTTATTAGAGAAACGTAGTTAATCCTCAAAAGGTTCCCCGAACCTTTTGAGTCCCACTGACGCATCACGCTGAGGCGGTATCACTGCTTGTACGAGTTGAATCATCAGCAAAGTAAAAGTAGATGTTCAGCCAATGCGACGAGGTGAGACCGAAGGTCGATAAGGTGTGTTCTGGGTATAAGACTCGTAAAGTAAGTAGGAAATATGATGAGATGATACAGAGAGCCTGAATTGGTCAGGTGACGTGCTTATTTACATTAGCCTGATAATGAAAATGGAGAGATTATCGATGGTTATATTGGAATTGTACCAAAATGATTATTCTAAAGATTTAGTAGCATTTGATTCCATAGAAGATGGGAAAGCCTTTGTAGCTCAAATCCCGGGATACACTCTGGAAACAGAAGATGGTTTTGAAGTGGAGTATTTTAATCCTAAAAACATACCGGATTATATGGAAATTATTTTTAACGGAAATATTGTTCCTTTATCTAAATTTATGTTCGATCCTGAGGAAAATGTAAACATTATTTGGAAAGAGATTTCAAATTTATCCCTCAAAAATGATAGAGTGATCGAAGGATATTCAAAAATTGATGCATATGTCGTTAACAACCATGAAGTTAAAGCCTATGTCGAAACAAGAGAAACGAACTATCGTAAAGCAAAAGACTTCTTAGAAAGCCGCGGATATGAAATCGACAGAAGCTTTTTCGGAAGTGAAGACGGTGAAGCGATTCTTTACAGAAAAAAAGGGATCGAAGTTTGGCATTTCTTGTGTCACTTAGACCCAATGTTTGTAGAGATTGAAGATGTAGAAGGATATGTTAAAGAAGAAGTTGGAGAGATTCAATAGTCAACCAAAGTTCCTTGTGAGTATATACCTTTGCTAGTAAAAGAGTCAAAACGTTATAACGAAGGGGGGTAAGAAAACCCTTGAGTGTAAGTCTTTTTCTTGTTTAGAGGGAAAGTATTAGAGTAGCCGCTCATAATTTATACTAGATTTGATAACTGATTTGAGACAGATTTTATTTCTATAAATATTGTGAAAATTTTTTAATACCAAAGATTTAAAGTTACTGTGTTAAAAATCCTCTCCACTTTTAAACTAATGTATTATAAAAGCCAGTTGACACAAGTGTTACACCTGTGATAGAATTAACTTGAGGTGATGAAAATGGCAACCGATAAAAATAGAATAATGATTAGCTTGGATGATAAAAATCTAGAGAAACTTGAAAATTTAGTAGAAGATGCTAGAGATAGAAGGGGAATGCGACTAACAAAGTCCCAGGTTATTGAATTACTCCTAAATACCGTTGATTATTTCGATGATATTATGGGGGCTATTTACTCAAAAAAATAAGAGCAAAATTGCTATTATTTTTTACAAATTGGTGTAACACTAGTGATATAGGAGTGATGAAATGGTTGTTTATATTAGACAAAATAAATTACCAAGTGAGGTTTCAATTAATAAATACAATGCTCAAGTAGGTGCCTACTTACAAGGAGAAGAAGTTATTTTATATCAATCTTTTTCTGAAATAAAAGAGTTAACAAGTGAAGATATAGTTGTAGATTATATAATGGAGACTAGAGCATTACTAAAAATGATGGGCTTAAACGTTCCGGTTTATGACTATCCTATTGAGCTTAAAGAGTTTTATGGTCGAAAGATTTATGCTGGTATTTTAGGAGAGATTGTGAATATACCTGATAATTGGGGAAAATTTATTAAGCCTAAAGCTGGTTCAAAAGTCTTTACTGGAAGAGTTGTTAATGGAACCCATGATTTAATAGGTATTGGTCTACCTTTCGACTATCCTATATGGATTAGTGAGGTTGTAGAATTCATAGCTGAATGGCGTTGTTTTGTGTTAGATGGTCGCGTATTAGATGTTCGACCCTATACAGGTGATTATCATGCACAATTTGATGCAAGTGTAATTGATGAAGCGATATCATGTTGGAAAGATGCGCCAATAGCTTATGGACTAGATATCGGTGTTACTCGCGATGGCAGAACACTTGTTGTTGAAGTAAATGATGGTTATGCATTGGGAAATTATGGCCTATCTCCTTTAAAATCAATCAATTTTCATAGAGCTAGGTGGAAAGAAATGGTAAAACCCTATTTTGAAAAAAATGAAATTTTTAAAATCCAACAGGATGTTATTTTCTAAAATAAATATGGTAGATAACCAATATAAAAAGCATCAAAATGAACAAGGAGGAATCTGATGCTTGGAGCAATTATTGGAGATATTGTCGGTTCTGTTTACGAATGGAACAATATCAAAACAAAGGACTTTCCTTTATTTCGGAAGGACTGCTTTTTTACAGATGACACGGTTATGACCTGTGCTGTTGCAGAAGCAATTATGAATGGTGGACAAAAAGACGACTTCATTGACGCGATGAAGAAATATGGCAGAATGTATCCGAATGCTGATTACGGTGCTCGGTTTAATGCATGGCTAAACAGCGATAACCGTGAGCCTTATAATAGCTTTGGGAATGGATCAGCTATGCGTATTTCTCCATGTGCTTGGATCATGGACTGTGGTTTTTATGCGAAAACTGGTATATGGCCATCATCTAGAGGACTTACGAGTCTTTCTGCAGAGGTAACTCATAATCATCCAGAAGGTGTCAAAGGCGCTATGGCTACAGCTGATGCTATCTTTCTATGTCGTTTTTACTTTGGTGGTTATTGTAGAGAGTACGAGCAATCAATTAACGACAATCCTACAGAGTGTAAAAGACGAATTAAGGATTATATAGAAAAAGAATACGATTACAATCTATCTCAAACTTTAGATGAAATCCGTCCTAACTATCGTTTTAACGAAACATGTCAGGAAACTGTCCCTCAAGCCATTATCGCCTTTCTTGAAAGTAGAGACTTCGAAGATGCGATAAGAAATGCCATCTCACTTGGTGGCGACAGTGATACTCTCGCAGCAATCACTTGTAGCATAGCAGAGGCAGCTTACGGTATTCCTGATTGGATCAAGGATAAGGCCTATTCTTACTTGGATGAACCCTTAAAGGATGTAGTTAGGCGATGGGAAAATAGAATAAAAGCGTATTAATCTCCAGTACATCAGATTTCTCTTTTCTGTATTTTCATTGTATAATAGGATTACATTTACTTGCATACGACGAAATGTAAACATTTCTATTTAAAATTAAGGATAAAATCAATGAAAAAAGCAATGGTAATTATCAACCCCACTTCTGGTGGCGAGAAGGCTTTGGATTACAAAGAAAAGCTGGAGAATAAAGCAAAAGAATACTTTGAATATGTTGAAACCAAAATTACCGAAAAAGCGCTGGATGCAACACATTTTGCTGAAGAAGCTTCTCGTGAGCAGTATGATGCAGTGGTTGTGTTTGGTGGAGATGGGACTGTCAATGAAGTCATTTCAGGTATTGATGAGAGAGACTACATTCCTAAGTTAGGGATTATCCCAGGCGGTACGGGTAACCTCATTACAAAACTTTTGGAAATCAATCAAGACATCGATGGCGCAATTGACGAACTGGATTTTGATTTAACCAATAAGATTGATATCGGTAAAGCAAATGACAACTATTTTGGTTATATCTTTAGTATCGGTTCTCTGCCTGAGGCGATTCACAATGTTGAAATAGAGGACAAAACAAAATTCGGTATTTTAGCCTATGCTGTAAATACCATGAAGTCTGTCATGACAGATCAGGTCTTTAACATTAAGGTTGAGACAGAAAATGGAAATTATGTTGGTGAAGCTAGCCATGTTTTGGTTCTTTTGACAAATTACTTCGCTGATAAGAAAATCTTTGAAGAAAACAAGGACGGCTATGCCAACATTTTGATTCTGAAAGATGCCTCTATATTCTCCAAATTATCCGTCATTCCTGATTTATTAAAAGGGGATGTTGTCGCAAATGATAATATCGAGTATATCAAAGCGCGTAATATTAAAATCTCTTCAGATAGTGAATTGGAGTCAGATGTTGACGGAGATAAATCAGATAACCTACCTGTAGAAATCAAAGTCCTAGCTCAGCGAGTAGAAGTATTTTCAAAACCGAAAGAGGATTAGTATATAGAGAAAGCCTTTTTTAAGGCTTTTTGTATACTTTAAAAGATAGTTCCTTTAACAACGGACATTCCTTGCAAATAGTTTACAAAAATAGTATACTGGATTTATTGGGTTTGAAAACGTTTGCGTAAAATTTGAATGAATACTTTAGGAGACAAATTGATGGAATTAAGTGCTATTTACCATAGGCCTGAGTCGGAGTATGCCTATCTTTATAAGGATAAGAAACTCCATATTCGAATTCGAACTAAGAAAGGGGACATTGAAAGCATCAACTTGCACTATGGGGACCCTTTTATCTTTATGGAGGAGTTTTATCAGGATACAAAAGAAATGGTCAAGATAACTTCTGGTACCTTATTTGACCATTGGCAGGTTGAAGTGTCAGTTGACTTTGCACGTATCCAGTATCTCTTTGAGCTCAGAGATACAGAAGGTCAAAATATTTTGTATGGCGATAAAGGGTGTGTGGAAAATTCTCTAGAAAATCTTCATGCAATTGGGAATGGATTTAAGTTGCCTTATCTTCATGAGATTGATGCCTGCAAGGTTCCTGACTGGGTTTCAAATACGGTATGGTATCAGATATTTCCTGAAAGATTTGCCAATGGCAATGCTCTATTAAACCCAGAAGGGACTTTAGACTGGGATTCATCTGTCACACCTAAGAGCGATGATTTCTTTGGTGGTGATTTACAGGGGATTATTGATCATATGGATTACTTGCAAGACTTGGGTATTACTGGACTATATCTTTGTCCCATCTTTGAATCTACAAGCAATCACAAGTACAATACGACAGATTACTTTGAAATTGACCGTCATTTTGGAGACAAGGAGACCTTTCGGGAACTGGTGGATCAAGCGCATCATCGTGGCATGAAAGTCATGCTGGATGCGGTATTTAATCATATTGGTTCGCAATCTCTTCAATGGAAAAATGTCGTCAAAAATGGTGAACAGTCTGCTTATAAGGATTGGTTCCATATTCAACAATTCCCAGTGACAACTGAAAAGCTAGTTAATAAGAGAGACTTACCCTATCATGTTTTTGGTTTCGAGGACTATATGCCTAAGCTAAATACAGCCAATCCAGAGGTCAAGAATTATCTTTTAAAGGTTGCGACTTATTGGATTGAAGAGTTTAATATCGATGCTTGGCGTTTGGATGTGGCTAATGAGATTGACCATCAGTTCTGGAAGGATTTTCGTAAGGCAGTTTTAGCTAAAAATCCTGATCTTTATATCCTAGGAGAAGTCTGGCATACATCTCAGCCTTGGCTAAATGGAGATGAGTTCCATGCCGTCATGAATTATCCTTTATCTGATAGTATCAAGGACTATTTCTTACGAGGAATTAAGAAGACAGACCAGTTCATCGATGAAATCAATGGAGAGTCTATGTATTACAAGCAGCAGATTTCAGAGGTCATGTTTAATCTCTTGGATTCACATGATACAGAGCGAATCCTGTGGGCGGCCAATGAAGATGTTCAACTGGTTAAATCAGCCTTAGCCTTTCTCTTTTTACAAAAAGGAACACCGTGCATTTATTACGGAACCGAGCTAGCCTTGACTGGAGGACCAGATCCAGATTGTCGTCGTTGTATGCCTTGGGAACGTGTATCAAGTGACAATGATATGCTGAACTTTATGAAGAGGCTGATTAAAATTCGGAAATACGCGTCAGTAATCATTTCGCATGGCAAGTATAGCCTTCAAGAAATCAAATCTGATCTAGTAGCTCTGGAATGGAAATACGAAGGACGGATCCTCAAAGCAATATTCAACCAATCAACAGAAGATTATCTTTTAGAGAAAGAAGCAGTAGCACTAGCAAGCAATTGCCAAGAATTGGAGAATCAGCTTGTCATCTCTCCAGATGGATTTGTGATTTTCTAAAAACTAGTTGATGAAGATTATGGTACATTTCATATCTTATATAGTATAATAAGGTTAGTTACTAAACTTGTAAAGGAGAACTTAAATGAATTGTAGAGGACATGAAACAAGACAAAGAATTGTTAGAGATTTTGAAGTTTAGCCTAAAGCACATATTAAGCTGTTAGCAAATCAACAAAAACATAGTGATGCAGGAGCAACTATTGAAGATGAATATTATGTATTTATCGCTGAGAGTAAAATTGATGGCAAGAAGGAAGTTATTCAGTGTTGCATGGGTGCGGCAAGGGATTTTTTAGAACTAATTAATCACAAAGGGCTACCTCTTTTTAATCCGCTTGTAGGTGATTCTCATGTAAATAATAGACAAGAATATGACAATACAGGGAGTAGAAATTTACAACCTGAAAAGTGGAATGAAACTGCAAAGCAGCTTTATAATGCTATAATGTGGTTGATTATTTTATGGAATGCTAAGCCGGATACACCTTTATTTAATTTTAAAGACGAAGTAATTAAGTATAAAACATATGAGCCTTTTGAAAGCAGTATAAAATTGGTATCAATCAATGAGTAACAAAGTATCAGCATGATTCGAAACATTTGCTTGTAATTTGCGGAGGAACATCAATATGGATGGAATAACAAAAGATTTTATAAAAACGGCTAAACTAATGAAACAATTATGGCCCCAATTGACCGATAAAGAAGCTATTGATGAAGTAAAAAAATATACGAATGGCAAAAATACTGCAATCTTTACTGAAGTTGAAGGTGACACAATTGTAGGTCTAGCACTATGTTCACTCAGATTTGATTATGTTGAAGGTTGTAAATATAGTCCTGTTGGATTCTTAGAAGGGATTATTGTTGACGAGGAATATCGTTTAAAGGATATTGCTAAAAATCTCTGTACAAAATGTGAGGAATGGGCGAAAAATAAAGGATGTAAGGAATTTGCAAGTGACTGTACTTTAACGAATACGGATTCTATAAGATTTCATCTCAATATTGGATTTCAGGAGGCAAATAGAATTATTCATTTTAAGAAAAAATTATAATTTAGAAACGTGAATAAACTTGTTTAAACTTTATGTATCTTTAGAAAGTGTGTTAACTTGAAAGAACAAATTTTTTTGATGGGTGGGAATCCCCCAATGAAGAAATATAGTATTGTTGATAAAATTGTATTATCAACCAAGATTAAAAGAATTATCATTTTTACAGTTTTTCGAGAAAATTGGGAACCGTACATGAAAAAGTACACGGAAGTTTTTCAAAGTCAATTTCTTAATCTAAACATTGATTACTTGCTCCTGGACACTGAGCAGATTGATCTTGATAGCTATCTAGATGCTGACATAATTATCATCGGTGGTGGAAATACGGAAAAATATATTTCTACTTATGTTAATCAGGAGTTCAAAAGTTATATCGATCATATGCTTAATAAAGAGGCAAAAATTATAGGATTTTCTGCAGGAGCCCTACTATTAGGAGAAAAAGTCTATGTCTCACCTAATGATAATTCAGATCATCAGATAAAGATAAAAAATGGATTAGGACTCTTTAGTCAGTTTTTAATTAGTGTCCATTATGATTCCTGGAATGATAAAGCAAATAAGGATAGAGCTGAAGAACTCGTTAATGTTCCCATAATTCCACTAAATGATCATTCTTGTCTTGTATTGGATAAACTTGGAAACATCATAGAGAAAATTGACTAACTTTCATAATGTAAAAATGGATCTAGGAAATAAAAGTGTAGACGAACTGGATAGGTTACTAGTGAAAACTGTAAAAAGTGTTGTAAAGTGAATCGGAGTGTGCTTGATGGATTTTAGTAGTAAGATAGCCATAAATAAAGGCTGGTCAGATGATAAAAAATATTGTGTGACAGATCAAAATCAGTAAAAATATTTCTTGCGTGTTTCTGATAAGTCGAAGTTAGATTATAAAAAAATTTGAATTTGATATGATGGAGAAAGTAGCTTCTCTTGGAGTTCCGATGTGTAAACCAATTAGCATTGAACTCTGCGATGACGAAGTACATTCTTTACACGAATGGATAGACGGAAGAGATGCAATAGATAGCATTTTAACTTATTCAGAAAACCAACAATACACATATGGTGTAGAAGCAGGAAAGATACTTAGAAAGATTCATACAATTCCTGCTACAGAAGCTTGTGAAGATTGGGAAATCTTTTTTAATCTAAAAATTGATGATAAAATCTCCAACGAAATGATATGGTAAGTCCGAAACGCTCAGTGTGTAAGCTTGTTGCTAAAAGCGTAAAAACCTTGGAACGAAAGGAATAATAGACTTTCTGCGAAACAAAAATACAACACAATAAAACTATGAATGATGAAGCAAGTAAACAATTAAGAGATAGCCGTTTCAAGAGCCTTGCAGGTGTTCAGCGCACGACTTTTGAAGAGATGTTAGCCGTGCTAAAAACAACTTATCAACGTAAACACGCAAAAGGTGGACGAAAAACCAAATTAAGCCTAGACGATCTCCTCATGGTAACTATTCAATACATGCGAGAATAGCGCACTTATGAACAAATTGCGGCTGATTTTGGCATTCACGAAAGCGACATAATTAGTCGGAGTCAATGGATTGAAGCAACTCTTATTCAAAATGGTTTTACGATTTCAAATTCTGCCTTAATTCTGTAAAAACAGTAAAATTCGAAGGATTGTAAGGTAAGAGTTTTTTTCTTTCTGAAAAAATGGTATAATAGCAATCAAAACTAGAAAATAAAACGGAATTTGGAACAGATTTGTCTGTATCCTAGTAGAGTGGTGATACTATGAAGATTAGTAAGAGGCACTTATTAAATTATTCCATCTTGATTCCCTACTTACTTTTATCTATTTTGGGCTTGATTGTGGTCTATTCGACCACCAGTGCTATTTTAATTGAAGAAGGCAAGAGCGCCTTGCAGTTGGTTCGAAACCAAGGAATCTTTTGGATTGTTAGTTTGATACTGATTGCCTTAATTTATAAATTGAGACTAGATTTTTTGAGAAATGAGCGACTAATCATTTTAGTTATATTAATAGAAATGCTTTTATTGTTCTTGGCTCGTTTTATTGGTATTTCAGTAAACGGGGCATACGGTTGGATTTCGGTTGCAGGAGTAACTATTCAGCCAGCTGAGTACTTAAAAATCATTATTATTTGGTATTTAGCTCACCGATTCTCCAAACAGCAAGAAGAAATAGCTACTTATGATTTTCAAGTTTTGACTCAAAATCAATGGCTTCCCCGTGCTTTTAATGATTGGCGATTCGTTCTCCTAGTTCTGATTGGAAGTTTGGGAATTTTCCCTGATTTAGGAAATGCGACTATTTTAGTCTTGGTTTCCTTGATTATGTATACAGTTAGTGGAATCGCTTATCGCTGGTTTTCAACCATTCTGGCGCTCGTATCTGCCACTTCTGTCTTTGTCTTGACCACTATCAGCCTAATCGGTGTTGAGACCTTTTCAAAAATTCCAGTATTTGGCTATGTAGCCAAGCGCTTTAGTGCCTTTTTTAATCCTTTTGCCGATCGTGCTGATGCAGGTCACCAGTTAGCTAATTCTTATTTTGCCATGGTCAATGGTGGTTGGTTTGGTCTAGGTCTTGGAAACTCGATTGAAAAACGAGGTTATTTGCCAGAAGCTCATACAGACTTTGTCTTTTCTATCGTGATTGAAGAATTTGGCTTTGTTGGTGCCAGTCTTATTTTAGCTCTCTTGTTTTTCATGATTTTGCGGATTATCTTGGTCGGTATCCGAGCGGAGAATCCTTTCAATGCCATGGTTGCACTCGGTGTCGGAGGGATGATGTTGGTTCAGGTATTTGTCAATATCGGAGGGATTTCGGGCTTGATTCCATCTACAGGAGTGACTTTCCCTTTCTTATCCCAGGGTGGAAATAGTCTTCTAGTCTTATCAGTGGCAGTAGCCTTTGTCTTAAATATTGATGCCAGTGAAAAACGTGCTAAGTTGTACCGAGAATTGGAAAATCAACCAATGAACCTTCTGTTGAAGTAGGATAAAGAAAGGATAGTTTATGTCTCTTCAAAAATTAGAAAATTATAGTAATAAAAGTGTTGTGCAAGAAGAAGTCTTGATTCTAACAGAATTACTGGAAGATATTACTAAAAATATGCTTGCCCCAGAGACCTTTGAAAAAATAATACAGTTGAAAGAATTATCAACGCAGGAAGATTATCAAGGTTTAAACCGTCTAGTGACTAGCTTATCAAATGATGAAATGGTCTATATTTCACGCTATTTCTCTATCTTACCTCTTTTGATTAATATTTCAGAGGATGTGGATTTAGCTTATGAAATCAATCATCAAAATAATATTGATCAGGACTATTTAGGTAAATTATCTACAACGATTAAATTGGTAGCAGAAAAGGAAAATGCCGTTGAGATCCTAGAACACTTGAATGTTGTCCCTGTTTTGACAGCCCATCCAACACAAGTGCAACGCAAAAGTATGTTGGATTTAACAAATCATATTCATAGTCTTTTGCGTAAATACCGTGATGTTAAGTTGGGGTTGATCAATAAAGATAAATGGTACAATGATTTGCGTCGTTACATCGAAATTATCATGCAGACAGACATGATTCGTGAGAAAAAATTAAAAGTGACTAACGAAATCACGAATGCTATGGAATATTATAACAGCTCCTTTTTGAAAGCTGTACCTCATTTGACGACGGAGTATAAGCGCTTAGCGCAAGCGCATGGTCTGAATTTAAAACAGGCTAAACCAATCACCATGGGTATGTGGATAGGTGGTGACCGTGATGGAAATCCATTTGTTACAGCAGAGACCTTGAAACAGTCTGCACTCACTCAATGTGAAGTCATCATGAACTACTATGATAAAAAGATTTACCAACTTTATCGTGAATTTTCTCTTTCAACTAGCATTGTCAACGTCAGCAAGCAAGTCAGAGAAATGGCTCGTCAATCCAAGGATAACTCGATTTACCGCGAAAAAGAGCTTTACCGTCGTGCCTTGTTTGATATTCAATCAAAAATTCAGGCAACTAAAACCTATCTGATTGAGGATGAAGAAGTTGGGACTCGTTATGAAACCGCCAATGATTTCTACAAGGATTTGATTGCCATTCGAGATTCTCTACTAGAAAATAAGGGCGAGTCCTTGATTTCAGGTGATTTTGTGGAATTATTGCAGGCAGTAGAGATATTTGGTTTTTACCTAGCATCAATTGATATGCGACAAGACTCTAGCGTCTATGAAGCCTGTGTGGCAGAACTCTTGAAATCAGCAGGAATTCATTCTCGTTATAGCGAGTTGAGCGAAGAAGAAAAGTGTGACCTTCTCTTGAAAGAATTAGAAGAAGATCCCCGAATTCTTTCTGCGACTCACGCAGAAAAATCAGAATTATTAGCAAAAGAACTAGCTATTTTTAAGACGGCTCGTGTTTTGAAAGATAAGTTGGGAGATGATGTCATCCGTCAGACCATCATTTCACATGCAACCAGCCTTTCTGATATGCTAGAATTAGCTATTCTGTTAAAAGAAGTAGGACTGGTGGATACGGAAAGGGCGCGTGTTCAGATTGTTCCCCTTTTTGAAACAATTGAAGACTTGGATCATTCAGAGGAAACAATGAGAAAATATCTTTCTCTTAGCCTTGCCAAAAAATGGATTGACTCACGAAATAACTACCAAGAAATCATGCTTGGCTACTCTGACAGTAATAAAGATGGCGGTTACCTGTCATCATGTTGGACCCTCTACAAGGCTCAACAACAATTGACTGCTATTGGAGATGAATTTGGCGTTAAGGTTACCTTCTTCCATGGTCGTGGTGGTACTGTCGGTCGTGGTGGTGGGCCAACCTATGAAGCCATTACATCTCAACCGCTCAAGTCTATCAAGGATCGTATCCGCTTGACGGAGCAGGGTGAAGTAATTGGGAATAAATACGGTAACAAAGACGCCGCTTACTATAACCTTGAAATGCTAGTATCTGCAGCTATTAACCGTATGATTACTCATAAGAAGAGTGATACCAATACCCCAAATCGTTATGAAGCCATTATGGATCAAGTAGTGGACCGTAGTTACGATGTCTACCGTGATTTGGTCTTTGGTAATGAGCATTTCTATGATTATTTCTTCGAGTCAAGTCCAATCAAGGCTATTTCAAGTTTTAATATTGGTTCTCGTCCAGCCGCTCGTAAGACTATTACTGAAATCGGTGGTTTGCGTGCCATCCCTTGGGTATTCTCATGGTCACAGAGTCGTGTTATGTTCCCTGGATGGTACGGGGTTGGTTCAAGCTTCAAGGAATTTATCAATAAAAATCCAGAGAATATTGCTATCTTACGAGATATGTACCAAAATTGGCCTTTCTTCCAATCGCTTCTTTCAAATGTTGATATGGTTTTGTCAAAATCAAATATGAATATTGCTTTTGAATATGCTAAACTTTGTGAAGACGAGCAAGTTAAGGCCATCTATGAGACTATTTTAAATGAATGGCAAGTTACTAAGAACGTTATCTTGGCTATTGAAGGACATGACGAACTCTTAGCTGACAATCCATATCTAAAAGCTAGTCTGGATTACCGTATGCCTTACTTTAATATTCTCAACTATATTCAGTTAGAGTTGATTAAACGCCAACGTCGTGGAGAATTGTCCAGTGATCAAGAACGATTGATTCATATCACCATCAACGGAATTGCGACAGGATTGCGTAATTCAGGTTGATAATTTTCAAGAGTGAATACTAAAAGTGAATATCAAAAAAATTCTAATAGACTATTGACAAGTAATTTAAAAATGATATAATTTAACCATTCAGAAAAGTAATCATACAAACTTTTTAGAGAGTCTGTGGTAGCTGAAAACAGATAAGTGGCGATGATGAAAATTGGGCTGAATGCTATTTAGAATTTGAAATTATAAAAATTCGGTAAGCACACCTTACAGTGCATCTCGTTATTGCGAGACTGAGCGATAGGGAAATTCCCTATAATTGAGGTGGTACCGCGCATCGACGTCCTCACACAAGTTTTTTGTGTGAGGATTTTTTTGATGGAGGTTAGTATGGAAAGAAAACGATGGCGTCGCTTGTTTAGATAAGTGAAATATGTTAAAGGAAATAAAAAGGAGAAACAGAATGAAAAATAAACGTTTAATTGGAATTATTGCTGCATTAGCAGTCTTAGTAGCAGGAAGCTTGATTTATTCTTCAATGAATAAATCAGAAGCTCAGAATAATAAGGATGAGAAGAAAATAACCAAGATTGGTGTGCTTCAATTTGTGAGCCATCCATCCCTTGATTTGATTTATAAAGGGATCCAAGATGGACTTGCAGAAGAAGGATATAAAGATGATCAAGTTAAAATTGATTTTATGAACTCAGAAGGTGACCAAAGTAAGGTTGCGACAATGAGTAAACAATTGGTTGCAAATGGGAATGACCTTGTGGTTGGTATCGCAACACCAGCAGCCCAAGGGTTGGCTAGTGCAACAAAAGACCTACCGGTTATCATGGCCGCTATTACAGACCCAATTGGTGCTAACTTGGTTAAAGATTTGAAAAAACCAGGTGGCAACATTACAGGGGTATCTGACCACAATCCAGCTCAACAACAAGTTGAACTCATCAAGGCTCTGACACCGAATGTGAAAACAATCGGAGCTCTTTACTCAAGTAGCGAAGACAATTCAAAAACACAGGTCGAAGAATTTAAGGCTTATGCTGAAAAAGCAGGTCTGACAGTGGAAACATTTGCAGTTCCTTCAACAAATGAAATTGCCTCAACTGTCACTGTTATGACTAGCAAGGTAGATGCTATTTGGGTTCCAATTGATAACACCATTGCATCAGGATTTCCAACGGTTGTCTCTAGCAATCAAAGTTCTAAGAAACCAATTTATCCCAGTGCGATAGCTATGGTAGAAGTAGGTGGTTTGGCATCAGTTGTAATTGACCAACATGACCTTGGTGTGGCAACAGGTAAAATGATTGTGCAAGTCTTGAAAGGTGCAAAACCAGCCGATACCCCAGTCAATGTCTTTTCAACTGGTAAGTCAGTCATCAATAAAAAAATAGCACAAGAACTAGGTATTACTATTCCTGAGTCTGTTCTCAAAGAAGCAGGACAAGTCATCGAATAAATAAGGTAGGGAGGAGGAGACTCTTCCCATTTTTTAAAAAGATGAATATAGAAAGGATTAAATAAAATATGATTGTTTCCATTATTTCTCAAGGATTTGTCTGGGCTATTCTAGGTCTGGGAATCTTTATGACATTTAGGATTTTAAACTTTCCAGATATGACGACAGAAGGTTCCTTCCCTCTTGGGGGAGCTGTTGCTGTCACTTTGATAACCAAAGGCGTGAACCCATTTTTAGCGACACTTGTTGCTGTAGGAGCAGGTTGTTTGGCTGGAATGGCAGCAGGCCTTCTTTATACAAAAGGGAAGATCCCAACCTTGCTCTCAGGGATTTTGGTGATGACTTCTTGTCACTCAATCATGCTCTTGATTATGGGACGTGCGAATTTAGGCCTGCTTGGAACCAAGCAAATTCAGGATGTTTTGCCTTTTGATTCGGATTTGAATCAACTCTTGACAGGTCTCATCTTTGTGAGTATTGTTATTGCTCTCATGCTCTTTTTCTTGGACACTAAACTCGGACAAGCCTATATTGCTACAGGGGATAATCCTGATATGGCTAGAAGTTTCGGGATTCATACTGGACGCATGGAGCTCATGGGCTTGGTCTTATCAAATGGTGTGATTGCCCTTGCAGGTGCCCTCATTGCTCAGCAAGAAGGTTATGCCGATGTGTCTCGAGGGATCGGGGTTATCGTTGTGGGGCTTGCAAGTTTGATTATTGGAGAAGTTATTTTCAAGAGTTTGAGCTTGGCAGAGCGTTTGGTTACTATCGTTGTAGGTTCTATCGCTTATCAATTTTTAGTGTGGGCAGTTATCGCACTTGGCTTTAATACAAGTTACCTTCGTTTATACAGTGCCTTGATTTTAGCAGTCTGCCTCATGATTCCAACATTTAAGCAAACAATCTTGAAAGGAGCCAAGTTAAGCAAATGACAGCAATTGTAGAATTAAAAAATGCAACCAAAATCGTTAAAAATGGCTTTGATGAAGAAAAGATTATTTTAAATGATGTTTCCTTAGAAATTTTTGAACAGGACTTTATCACGATTTTGGGTGGAAATGGTGCTGGTAAATCAACCCTCTTTAACACTATTGCAGGAACCATATCACTAACCAGTGGAACTATCCGTATTTTAGGTGAGGATGTTACCAAGTTTTCACCAGAGAAGCGCGCTAAGTATCTGTCTCGAGTCTTCCAAGATCCAAAGATGGGGACAGCTCCTCGTATGACAGTGGCAGAGAATCTCCTGATTGCCAAGTTTCGTGGTGAAAAGCGTGGACTATTTCCGAGACGTCTGGCTAGCTATAAGGATAAGTTTCAGGCGACCATTGAAAAAGTGGGAAACGGTCTTGAGAAACACTTGAATACACCGATTGAGTTCTTATCAGGTGGACAAAGACAGGCTTTGAGTCTCTTGATGGCAACCTTGAAGCGACCTGAATTACTCCTGTTAGATGAGCATACTGCTGCCCTGGATCCAAAGACTAGTGTTGCTTTGATGGAATTGACAGATGAATTTGTTAAGAAAGATCAGCTAACAGCCCTTATGATTACTCATCATATGGAAGATGCTCTCAAATACGGCAATCGCTTGATTGTCATGAAAGAAGGACGGATTATCCAAGATTTAAACCAAGAAGAAAAAGCAAAAATGAAAATCTCTGATTATTATCAACTCTTTGAATAAAGTAAGGAAAATGAGTGAAATGGTTTACTTTTTTTCTGAAATAAAGTATACTATATAAAGTAAACTATGATAACATGGAGGTATTGTGTATGGTTGACAAACAAGTCATTGAAGAAATCAAAAACAATGCCAACATTGTGGAAGTCATAGGAGATGTGATTTCTTTACAAAAGGCAGGACGGAACTATCTAGGGCTCTGTCCTTTTCATGGCGAAAAAACACCATCTTTCAACGTTGTAGAGGATAAGCAGTTTTATCACTGTTTCGGTTGTGGTCGCTCAGGTGATGTCTTTAAGTTCATCGAGGAGTACCAAGGGGTTCCCTTTATAGAGGCAGTCCAAATCTTAGGTCAGCGTGTTGGAATTGAGGTTGAAAAACCGCTTTATAGTGAGCAGAAGTCAGCCTCACCTCACCAAGCTCTTTATGATATGCACGAAGATGCAGCCAAATTTTACCATGCTATTCTCATGACAACGACTATGGGCGAAGAGGCCAGAAATCACCTTTATCAGCGGGGTTTGACAGATGAAGTGCTTAAACATTTTTGGATTGGTTTAGCACCTCCAGAACGAAACTATCTCTATCAACGTTTGTCTGATCAGTATCGTGAAGAGGATTTACTGGATTCAGGCCTGTTTTATCTCTCGGATGCCAATCAATTTGTAGACACCTTTCACAATCGCATTATGTTTCCCCTGACAAATGACCAAGGAAAGGTCATTGCCTTCTCAGGTCGTATCTGGCAAAAAACGGATTCACAAACTTCTAAGTATAAAAACAGCCGATCGACTGCAATTTTTAACAAAAGTTACGAATTATATCATATGGATAGGGCAAAAAAATCTTCTGGAAAAGCTAGTGAGATTTACCTGATGGAAGGATTCATGGATGTTATTGCAGCCTATCGGGTTGGAATCGAAAATGCTGTGGCGTCGATGGGAACGGCCTTGAGTCGAGAGCATGTTGAGCATCTGAAAAGGTTAACCAAGAAATTGGTTCTTGTTTACGATGGAGATAAGGCTGGGCAAGCCGCGATATTGAAAGCATTGGATGAAATTGGTGATATGCCTGTGCAAATCGTCAGCATGCCTGATAACTTGGATCCTGATGAGTATCTACAAAAAAATGGTCCAGAAGACTTGGTCTATCTATTAACGAAAACTCGTATTAGTCCGATTGAGTTCTACATTCATCAGTACAAACCTGAAAACAGTGAAAATCTGCAGGCTCAGATTGAGTTTATTGAAAAAATAGCTCCCTTGATTGTTAAAGAAAAGTCCATCGCTGCTCAAAACAGCTATATTCATATTTTAGCTGACAGTCTGGCGTCCTTTGATTATGCCCAGATTGAGCAGATTGTTAATGAGAGTCGTCAGGTGCAAAGGCAGAATCGCATGGAAGGAATTTCCAGACCGACGCCAATCACCATGCCTATCACCAAGCAGTTATCGGCTATTATGAGGGCAGAAGCCCATCTACTCTATCGGATGATGGAATCCCCTCTTGTTTTGAACGATTACCGTTTGCGAGAAGACTTTGCATTTGCTACACCTGAATTTCAGGTCTTATATGACTTGCTTGGCCAGTATGGAAATCTTCCTCCAGAAGTTTTAGCAGAGCAGACAGAGGAAGTTGAAAGAGCTTGGTACCAAGTTTTAGCTCAGGATTTGCCTGCTGAGATATCGCCGCAGGAACTTAGTGAAGTAGAGATGACTCGAAACAAGGCTCTCTTGAATCAGGACAATATGAGAATCAAAAAGAAGGTGCAGGAAGCTAGCCATGTAGGAGATACAGATACAGCCCTAGAAGAATTGGAACGTTTAATTTCCCAAAAGAGAAGAATGGAGTAATAATGGCAACAAAACAAAAAGAAGTAACAACATTTGACGTACAGGTAGCAGAATTTATCCGTAATCATAAGCAAAAAGGGACAGCAACAGATGATGAAATCAATGCAAGTCTGGTTATTCCTTTTACCTTGGACGCTGATGGGATTGAAGATCTCTTGCAACGGATTCAGGATGCAGGCATTTCTATCACAGATAACGAAGGAAATCCAAGTGCGCGTGTTCTTAGCAATGAAGAAGAACCAGAACTCAGCGATGAGGACTTGATTGGGTCAACTTCTGCTAAGGTCAATGACCCTGTCCGTATGTACTTGAAAGAAATAGGGGTCGTTCCTCTCTTGACCAATGAAGAGGAGAAAGAGTTGGCACTGGCTGTTGAAGCTGGCGATATCGAAGCCAAACAACGTCTTGCGGAAGCCAATCTTCGTTTGGTTGTTTCTATTGCCAAACGCTATGTCGGTCGTGGCATGCAGTTCCTTGACTTGATTCAAGAAGGAAATATGGGCTTGATGAAGGCGGTTGACAAGTTTGACTATTCTAAAGGGTTCAAGTTTTCAACTTATGCAACTTGGTGGATTCGTCAGGCTATCACTCGTGCTATTGCGGATCAAGCTCGTACCATCCGTATCCCAGTTCACATGGTTGAAACTATCAATAAATTGGTTCGTGAACAGCGGAATCTCCTTCAAGAATTGGGGCAAGATCCGACACCAGAACAGATTGCTGAACGAATGGATATGACACCTGATAAGGTTCGTGAAATCTTGAAGATTGCCCAAGAACCAGTATCTCTTGAAACTCCTATCGGTGAAGAGGACGATAGCCACCTTGGAGACTTTATCGAAGATGAAGTGATTGAAAATCCAGTGGATTATACGACTCGTATCGTCTTGCGTGAGCAATTGGATGAAATCTTAGATACTCTTACAGACCGTGAAGAAAATGTTCTGCGTCTACGTTTTGGACTAGATGATGGAAAAATGCGCACACTTGAAGATGTGGGGAAAGTCTTTAACGTAACTCGTGAGCGTATCCGTCAGATTGAAGCAAAGGCTTTGAGAAAACTACGCCAACCAAGCCGCAGCAAACCGCTTCGTGATTTTATTGAAGACTAAGAGTGAGGAAAATATGGCTTATACAGAAGAGCAAATTGAAAACATCAAAACACGGATTTTAACAGCCTTGGAAGAAGTCATCGACCCTGAGTTGGGAATCGATATTGTCAATCTTGGTTTGATCTATGAGATTCGTTTTGACGGTGACACAGGGCAAACAGAGATTGACATGACTTTGACAACTATGGGTTGTCCCTTAGCAGACCTTTTGACAGACCAGATTTATGATGCTATGATAGAGGTTCCAGAAGTAACGGATACTGAGGTTAAATTAGTCTGGTATCCAGCCTGGACAGTTGAAAAAATGAGTCGCTATGCCCGCATTGCCCTAGGCATTAAGTAAACATATAAAAGCATGTGAGAGACTGTTGGAAAAGCGAGGAAATTTCCCCTCTTTTCCTCTAGTCTCTCCTTTCTTTTGCTGATTTTATTCAAAGAAAATGATATAATAGTAGTTATGGAGAAAAAGAAATTACGCATCAATATGTTGAGTTCAAGTGAGAAAGTAGCAGGACAGGGAGTTTCAGGTGCTTACCGTGAATTAGTTCGTCTTCTTCACCGTGCTGCCAAGGACCAATTGATTGTTACAGAAAATCTTCCAATCGAGGCAGATGTGACTCACTTTCATACGATTGATTTTCCCTATTATTTATCAACCTTCCAAAAGAAACGCTCAGGGAGAAAGATTGGCTATGTGCATTTCTTGCCAGCTACACTTGAAGGAAGTTTGAAAATTCCATTTTTCTTAAAGGGAATTGTGAAACGCTATGTATTTTCTTTTTACAACCGGATGGAGCACTTGGTTGTGGTCAATCCTATGTTTATTGAGGATTTGGTAGCAGCTGGTATTCCACGTGAAAAAGTGACCTATATTCCTAACTTTGTCAACAAGGAAAAATGGCATCCTCTACCACAAGAAGAGGTAGTCAGACTGCGCACAGATCTTGGTCTTAGTGACAATCAGTTTATCGTAGTAGGTGCTGGGCAAGTTCAGAAACGTAAAGGGATTGATGACTTTATCCGTCTGGCTGAGGAATTGCCTCAGATTACCTTTATCTGGGCTGGTGGCTTCTCTTTTGGTGGTATGACAGATGGTTATGAACACTATAAGAAAATTATGGAAAATCCCCCTAAAAATTTGATTTTTCCAGGCATTGTATCGCCAGAGCGGATGCGCGAATTGTATGCTCTAGCGGATCTTTTCTTGTTGCCTAGTTACAATGAGCTCTTTCCTATGACTATTTTAGAAGCTGCGAGTTGTGAGGCTCCTATTATGTTGCGTGATTTAGATCTCTATAAGGTGATTTTGGAGGGAAATTATCGGGCGACAGCGGGTAGAGAAGAGATGAAAGAGGCTATTTTGGAATATCAAGCAAATCCTGCTGTCTTAAAAGATCTCAAAGAAAAGGCTAAGAATATTTCCAGAGAGTATTCTGAAGAGCATCTGTTACAAATCTGGTTGGACTTTTATGAGAAACAAGCCGCTTTAGGGAGAAAGTAAAAAGTGAGGTAATCTATGCGAATTGGTTTATTTACAGATACCTATTTTCCTCAGGTTTCTGGTGTTGCGACCAGTATTCGAACCTTGAAAACAGAACTTGAAAAGCAGGGACATGCTGTTTTTATCTTTACGACGACAGATAAGGATGTCAATCGCTACGAAGATTGGCAAATTATCCGCATTCCAAGTGTTCCTTTCTTTGCTTTTAAGGATCGTCGCTTTGCCTACCGAGGTTTTAGCAAGGCACTTGAAATTGCTAAACAGTATCAGCTAGATATTATCCATACTCAGACAGAATTTTCTCTTGGCCTGTTGGGGATTTGGATTGCGCGTGAATTGAAAATTCCAGTCATCCATACCTATCACACCCAGTATGAAGACTATGTCCATTATATTGCTAAGGGGATGTTGATCCGGCCGAGTATGGTCAAGTATCTGGTTAGAGGTTTCCTGCATGATGTGGATGGGGTTATTTGCCCTAGTGAGATTGTCCGTGACTTGCTATCTGATTATAAGGTCAAGGTTGAAAAACGGGTCATTCCTACTGGGATTGAATTAGCCAAGTTTGAGCGTCCGGAAATCAAGCAGGAAAATTTGAAAGAACTGCGTAGTAAACTAGGGATTCAAGATGGTGAAAAGACGTTGCTTAGTCTTTCGAGAATCTCCTATGAAAAAAATATTCAAGCAGTTTTAGCAGCCTTTGCTGATGTTCTGAAAGAGGAAGACAAGGTTAAACTGGTAGTAGCTGGGGATGGCCCTTATCTGAATGACCTCAAAGAGCAAGCCCAGAACCTAGAGATTCAAGACTCAGTCATCTTTACAGGGATGATTGCTCCTAGTGAGACGGCTCTTTACTATAAAGCGGCGGATTTCTTCATTTCGGCATCGACAAGCGAAACGCAAGGTTTGACCTACTTGGAAAGCTTAGCCAGTGGAACACCTGTCATTGCTCACGGAAATCCTTATTTGAACAACCTCATCAGTGATAAAATGTTTGGAACCTTGTACTATGGAGAACATGATTTGGCTGGTGCTATTTTGGAAGCCCTGATTGCAACACCAGACATGAACGAGCATACCTTATCAGAGAAATTGTATGAGATTTCAGCTGAGAACTTTGGGAAACGAGTGCATGAGTTTTATCTGGATGCCATTATTTCAAATAACTTCCAGAAAGATTTGGCTAAAGATGATACGGTCAGTCAGCGTATCTTTAAGACAGTTTTGTATCTTCAGCAACAGGTGGTTGCTGTACCTGTAAAAGGATCTAGACGCATGTTGAAGGCTTCAAAAACACAGTTGATCAGTATGAGAGACTATTGGAAAGACCATGAAGAATAGAAAGAGGAACAGCTATGAAAAAAACAATTAATGAGAAGCGGTCGTGATAAAAAGATTGCGGGTGTTTGTGCTGGGGTGGCCCATTATCTGGATATGGATCCGACTATCGTTCAAGTCATTTGGGGTGTTCTTACTTGCTGTTACGGAGCTGGAATTGTAGCTTACATTATTTTATGGATTATCGCACCAGTAGCAACTGACTATTGAAAACTAGCTCAATTCATGCTAAGATAATAGAAAATAGAATGTAACGAAGGAGAGAAAAATGGCATTTGGAGATAATGGAAATCGTAAAAAAACTATGTTTGAGAAAATAACCTTGTTTATCGTGATTATCATGCTAGTAGCAAGTTTATTGGGAATTTTTGCAACTGCAATTGGTGCCCTCAGTAATCTATAAAATAGATTCAAGAAAATTTAGTGACTGGGATTTCCCAGCCCTTTTTTAAAGTGAGAAGAAATAATGAGTATGTTTTTAGATACAGCTAAGATTAAGGTCAAGGCTGGTAATGGTGGCGATGGTATGGTTGCCTTTCGTCGTGAAAAATATGTCCCTAATGGAGGCCCTTGGGGTGGTGATGGTGGTCGTGGAGGCAATGTGGTCTTCGTTGTAGACGAAGGACTACGTACCTTGATGGATTTCCGCTACAATCGTCATTTCAAGGCTGATTCTGGTGAAAAAGGGATGACCAAAGGGATGCATGGTCGTGGTGCTGAGGACCTTAGAGTTCGAGTACCACAAGGTACGACTGTTCGTGATGCGGAGACTGGCAAGGTTTTAACAGATTTGATTGAACATGGGCAAGAATTTATCGTTGCCCACGGTGGTCGTGGTGGACGTGGAAATATTCGTTTCGCGACACCAAAAAATCCTGCACCGGAAATCTCTGAAAATGGAGAACCAGGTCAGGAACGTGAGTTACAATTGGAACTAAAAATCTTGGCAGATGTCGGTTTAGTAGGATTCCCATCTGTAGGGAAGTCAACACTTTTAAGTGTTATTACCTCAGCTAAGCCTAAAATTGGTGCCTACCACTTTACCACTATTGTACCAAATTTAGGTATGGTTCGCACCCAATCAGGTGAATCCTTTGCAGTAGCCGACTTGCCAGGTTTGATTGAAGGGGCTAGTCAAGGTGTTGGTTTGGGAACTCAGTTCCTCCGTCACATCGAGCGTACACGTGTTATCCTTCACATCATTGATATGTCAGCTAGCGAGGGCCGTGATCCATATGAGGACTACCTAGCTATCAATAAAGAGCTAGAGTCTTACAATCTTCGCCTCATGGAGCGTCCACAGATTATTGTAGCTAATAAGATGGACATGCCTGAGAGTCAGGAAAATCTTGAAGACTTTAAGAAAAAATTGGCTGAAAATTATGATGAATTTGAAGAGTTACCAGCTATCTTCCCAATTTCTGGATTGACCAAGCAAGGTCTGGCAACACTTTTAGATGCTACAGCTGAATTGTTAGACAAGACACCAGAATTTTTGCTCTACGACGAGTCCGATATGGAAGAAGAAGCTTACTATGGATTTGACGAAGAAGAAAAAGCCTTTGAAATTAGTCGTGATGACGATGCGACATGGGTACTTTCTGGTGAAAAACTCATGAAACTCTTTAATATGACCAACTTTGATCGTGATGAATCTGTCATGAAATTTGCCCGTCAGCTTCGTGGTATGGGGGTTGATGAAGCCCTTCGTGCGCGTGGAGCTAAAGATGGGGATTTGGTCCGCATTGGTAAATTTGAGTTTGAATTTGTAGACTAGGAGACTGGTATGGGAGATAAACCGATATCTTTCCGAGATGCGGATGGTAATTTTGTTTCCGCCGCAGACGTTTGGAATGAAAAGAAATTGGAAGAACTATTTAATCGTCTCAATCCAAATCGTGCCTTGAGATTGGCACGAACTAAAAAGGAAAATCCATCTCAGTAAAGAAGCTAAAAAATCCCGTGCCTCATCAGACACGGGATTTTGTGGTACGACAGGCATGTATAGCAAACTGAATCTGGAATAGCACAGCATATCTTCTAAAATATAGTAAAATGAAATGAGAACAGGACAAATCGATCAGGACAGTAAAATCGATTTCTAACAATGTTTTAGAAGCAGAGATGTACTATTCTAGTTTCAATCAACTATATTGTTATAAATTGATTTGAATTTCAAAATTAAATTGTTTGATTCTTATTTCAATTTGTTATAGTATATCTGATGTCAAAGTTCTCGGCGAGTCAAATAGCGATTCCCAAGCCTGACTATCGTGAGGTAGCGGATTAAAATGGTCTGGGGATAGACCGTTTTAAGTCTGACGCTGGAAATAAGAATTGTCAGAAGAAGGGATAGCGAAATCGTGGCTCTACGAACAGGAACGTGATAATAAGGCGTATATAGCGGATAAGAGGGCATCAAACTCTAAAGTCCAAAAAGGTAGTCGTAACCTATATGCGTAAATCACGAGAGTAATTGAATTCGTACTAAGATTTTCTATTTTCACTGTAACCTTTTAACGCCCTTATATCTTGTATACACGAGGAAAGATGTACGACTTATCCCGTGAGGTCTATCACTATAAAGAGAAAACGACAGATAGAAGTGATCCTGAGTCACGGTTATCTGTCTGATAGGACGGTATGTATAAAACGCTTCTGTGAACTGAGAGAAGGGGGAGAAGTTCTTGCTAAAATTTAGTTGAACAGCCGTATTCCGATACTTAGATAAGAGATCTAGTCTTAGCTCCTACTCAGTTTTAGGGGATAAAAAAGGGGCAATAGCGATTCGAGAAAGATTATACTCTTCGAAAATCTCTTCAAATCACGTCAATATCGCCTTGTCGTATGTGTAGGATACTGACTACGTCAGTTCCATCTACAACCTCAAAACAGTGTTTTGAGCAACCTGCGGCTAGTTTCCTAGTTTGATCTTTGATTTTCATTGAGTATTAGTAATTCAGTTACTAACTCGTCAACTCTGATTTATCCAATAAAATTGAAAAGGATGGAAAAAAGGATAAATTTATGATATACTTTATTTTGAAGACCTTATTAGAAATCTTGAAAGAGTATTGAAAACTTAGAATGAGAAAAATTGTTATCAATGGTGGATTACCACTGCAAGGTGAAATCACTATTAGTGGTGCTAAAAATAGTGTCGTTGCCTTAATTCCAGCTATTATCTTGGCTGATGATGTGGTGACTTTGGATTGCGTTCCAGATATTTCGGATGTAGCCAGTCTTGTCGAAATCATGGAATTGATGGGAGCTACTGTTAAGCGTTATGACGATGTATTGGAGATTGACCCAAGAGGTGTTCAAAATATTCCAATGCCTTATGGTAAAATTAACAGTCTTCGTGCATCTTACTATTTTTATGGGAGCCTCTTAGGCCGTTTTGGTGAAGCGACAGTTGGTCTACCGGGAGGATGTGATCTTGGTCCTCGTCCGATTGACTTACACCTTAAGGCGTTTGAAGCTATGGGTGCCACTGCTAGCTACGAGGGAGATAACATGAAGTTATCTGCTAAAGATACAGGACTTCATGGTGCAAGTATTTACATGGATACGGTTAGTGTGGGAGCAACGATTAATACGATGATTGCTGCGGTTAAAGCAAATGGTCGTACTATTATTGAAAATGCAGCCCGTGAACCTGAGATTATTGATGTAGCTACTCTCTTGAATAATATGGGTGCCCATATCCGTGGGGCAGGAACTAATATCATCATTATTGATGGTGTTGAAAGATTACATGGGACACGTCATCAGGTGATTCCAGACCGCATTGAAGCTGGAACATATATATCTTTAGCTGCTGCAGTTGGTAAAGGAATTCGTATAAATAATGTTCTTTACGAACACCTGGAAGGGTTTATTGCTAAGTTGGAAGAAATGGGAGTGAGAATGACTGTATCTGAAGACAGCATTTTTGTCGAGGAACAGTCTAATTTGAAAGCAATCAATATTAAGACAGCTCCTTACCCAGGCTTTGCAACTGATTTGCAACAACCGCTTACCCCTCTTTTACTAAGAGCGAATGGTCGTGGTACAATTGTCGATACGATTTACGAAAAACGTGTAAATCATGTTTTTGAACTAGCAAAGATGGATGCGGATATTTCGACAACAAATGGTCATATTTTGTACACGGGTGGACGTGATTTACGTGGGGCCAGTGTTAAAGCGACCGACTTAAGAGCTGGGGCTGCACTAGTCATTGCTGGGCTTATGGCTGAAGGTAAAACTGAAATTACCAATATCGAGTTTATCTTACGTGGTTATTCTGATATTATCGAAAAATTACGTAATTTAGGAGCGGATATTAGACTTGTTGAGGATTAAACCGTAGAGGTGTTTATGAATATTTGGACCAAATTAGCAATGTTTTCTTTTTTTGAAACGGATCGCTTGTATTTGCGTCCTTTCTTTTTTAGTGATAGTCAGGACTTCCGCGAGATAGCTTCAAATCCAGAAAATCTTCAATTTATTTTCCCAACGCAGGCAAGTCTGGAAGAAAGTCAATATGCACTGGCCAATTACTTTATGAAGTCCCCTTTGGGAGTGTGGGCAATTTGTGACCAGAAAAATCAACAAATGATTGGTTCTATTAAATTTGAGAAGTTAGATGAAATCAAAAAAGAAGCTGAGCTTGGCTATTTTTTGAGAAAAGATGCTTGGTCGCAAGGATTTATGACAGAGGTTGTTAGAAAAATTTGTCAGCTTTCTTTTGAGGAATTTGGCTTAAAACAATTATCTATCATTACCCACCTTGAAAATAAAGCTAGCCAAAGAGTTGCTCTTAAGTCTGGATTTAGTTTGTTCCGTCAGTTTAAGGGAAATGATCGTTACACAAGAAAAATGCGGGATTATCTTGAATTTCGGTATGTAAAAGGAGAGTTCAATGAGTAAGCATCAGGAAATTCTAAGCTATTTGGAGGAATTACCAGTAGGTAAAAGGGTCAGTGTTCGTAGCATTTCGAATCATCTAGGAGTTAGTGATGGAACAGCCTATCGGGCTATTAAAGAAGCTGAAAACCGTGGAATTGTGGAGACCCGTCCTAGAAGTGGAACAATTCGTGTTAAATCCCAGAAAGTTGCTATAGAGAGATTAACGTTTGCTGAAATTGCAGAAGTGACTTCTTCTGAGGTTCTGGCTGGGCAAGAAGGTTTAGAGAGAGAATTTAGTAAGTTTTCAATTGGTGCCATGACTGAACAAAATATCTTGTCTTACCTTCATGATGGGGGGCTCTTGATTGTCGGAGACCGAACCCGTATTCAGTTGCTAGCCTTGGAAAATGAAAATGCAGTTCTGGTTACAGGGGGATTTCAGGTTCATGATGATGTGCTTAAACTGGCCAATCAAAAAGGGATTCCTGTTCTAAGAAGTAAGCATGATACCTTTACCGTCGCGACCATGATCAATAAAGCCTTGTCAAATGTCCAAATCAAGACTGATATTCTGACAGTTGAGAAACTTTATCGCCCTAGTCATGAGTATGGTTTTCTGAGAGAGACAGATACAGTTAAAGATTATTTGGACTTGGTTCGTAAGAATCGTAGCAGCCGTTTCCCTGTTATCAATCAACATCAGGTCGTTGTTGGCGTTGTAACCATGAGAGACGCTGGTGATAAATCACCAAGCACGACAATTGATAAGGTTATGTCTCGTAGTCTATTTTTGGTTGGATTATCGACAAATATTGCCAATGTGAGTCAACGGATGATCGCAGAAGACTTTGAAATGGTACCAGTTGTTCGAAGCAATCAAACTTTGCTTGGCGTTGTGACGCGACGAGATGTCATGGAGAAGATGAGCCGTTCCCAAGTTTCGGCTCTACCAACTTTTTCTGAGCAGATTGGACAAAAGCTCTCTTATCACCATGATGAAGTAGTCATTACAGTGGAACCCTTTATGCTAGAAAAAAATGGAGTTTTGGCTAATGGTGTATTGGCAGAAATTCTGACCCACATGACCCAAGATTTAGTTGTTAATAGTGGTCGCAATCTCATTATCGAGCAGATGCTGATCTACTTTTTGCAGGCTGTTCAGATAGATGATATATTGCGCATTCAGGCACGGATTATTCATCATACGAGACGGTCAGCTATAATTGATTACGATATTTATCATGGTCACCAGATTGTTTCAAAAGCAAATGTGACTGTTAAAATTAATTAGAAACTAGGAGAAAAGATGATAACATTAAAATCAGCTCGTGAAATCGAAGCTATGGACAAGGCTGGTGATTTTCTAGCAAGTATTCATATAGGCTTACGTGATTTGATTAAACCAGGCGTAGATATGTGGGAAGTTGAAGAATATGTCCGCCGTCGTTGTAAAGAAGAAAATTTCCTTCCACTTCAGATTGGGGTTGACGGTGCCATGATGGACTATCCTTATGCTACCTGTTGCTCTCTTAACGATGAAGTGGCTCACGCTTTCCCTCGTCATTATATCTTGAAAGATGGTGATTTGCTCAAAGTTGATATGGTTTTGGGAGGTCCCATTGCTAAATCTGACCTGAATGTCTCAAAATTAAACTTCAACAATGTTGAACAAATGAAAAAATACACTCAGAGCTATTCTGGTGGTTTAGCAGACTCATGTTGGGCTTATGCTGTTGGTACACCGTCCGAAGAAGTCAAAAACTTGATGGATGTAACCAAAGAAGCTATGTACAAGGGTATTGAGCAAGCTGTTGTTGGAAATCGTATCGGTGATATCGGTGCGGCTATTCAAGAATACGCTGAAAGTCGTGGTTACGGTGTAGTGCGTGATTTGGTTGGTCATGGTGTTGGCCCAACTATGCACGAAGAACCAATGGTTCCTAACTATGGTATTGCAGGTCGTGGACTCCGTCTTCGTGAAGGAATGGTCTTAACCATTGAACCAATGATCAATACAGGCGATTGGGAAATTGATACAGATATGAAAACTGGTTGGGCGCATAAGACCATTGACGGTGGATTGTCATGTCAGTATGAACACCAATTTGTCATTACGAAAGATGGACCTGTTATCTTGACTAGCCAAGGTGAAGAAGGAACTTATTAATAAAAAGTGAAAAGACTACTGGAAGTTTATTTTGATAAAAAATCCAGTAGATCTTTTCATAATAAAACGCATTGTATCAAGTGTTAGGAGCTGATATCATGCGTTTTTCTGCTTTTAAGATTTTTTCCAACTCTGTTTGTAAGCGCATCATAACAAAGGGTCTAGGATTCAGGGCTCTCCTCCTATATACTATTAGTAAAGTAAAACTAAGGGAGGATATTTTAGTGTCGCAGTCTATTGTTCCTGTAGAGATTCCACAATATTGTCGTTTTGATTCTAAAAAGAGAAATGGAATTCTGTTTAACGTTCGTATTGCCAATCTTAAATTTATTTTTTTATATTAGACTCCCTGCGAAACAAAATATGGTATAGTAGTTCTATGAATGATGAAGCAAGTAAACAACTAACTGATGCACGATTTAAGCGTCTTGTTGGTGTTCAGCGTACCACTTTTGAAGAGATGTTAGCTGTATTAAAAACAGCTTATCAACTTAAACACGCAAAAGGTGGACGAAAACCTAAATTAAGCCTAGAAGACCTTCTTATGGCCACTCTTCAATATGTGCGAGAATATCGAACTTATGAAGAAATTGCGGCTGTTTTTGGTATCCACGAAAGCAACTTAATCCGTCGGAGCCAATGGGTTGAAGTAACTCTTGTTCAAAGTGGTGTTACGATTTCAAAAACTCATCTTAGTGCTGAGGACACGGTAATGATTGATGCGACGGAAGTAAAAATCAATCGCCCTAAAAAAAGAATTAGCGAATGATTCTGGTAAAAAGAAATGCCACGCTATGAAGGCTCAAGCGATTGTCACAAGTCAAGGGAGAATTGTTTCTTTGGATATCACTGTGAACTATTGTCATGATATGAAGTTGTTCAAAATGAGTCGCAGAAATATCGGACAAGCTGGTAAAATCTTGGCTGACAGTGGTTATCAAGGGCTCATGAAGATATATCCTCAAGCACAAACTCCACGTAAATCCAGCAAACTCAAGCCGCTAACAGTTGAAGATAAAGCCTGTAACCATGCGCTATCTAAGGAGAGAAGCAAGGTTGAGAACATCTTTGCCAAAGTAAAAACGTTTAAAATGTTTTCAACAACCTATCGAAATCATCGTAAACGCTTCGGATTACGAATGAATTTGATTGTTGGTATTATCAATCATGAACTAGGATTCTAGTTTTGCAGGAAGTCTATTGAGGTATTGAGCTAGTTTATGAAAAAATTGGGTGAAAAGTCGAGTGTTTTAGAAACCCACAGTGTAGTATTCTAGTTTCAATCCACTATATTTTGCTACTCCCCGTAAAGTTTCTATTTTCCCTGATTTCTGATATAATAGAAATATTGACTTCAAGAGTAAGGAAGAGAAGATGAACGCATTATTAAATGGAATGAATGACCGTCAGGCTGAGGCGGTGCAAACGACAGAAGGTCCCTTGCTAATCATGGCAGGGGCTGGTTCTGGAAAGACTCGTGTTTTGACCCACCGTATCGCTTATTTGATTGATGAAAAGCTGGTCAATCCTTGGAATATCTTGGCCATTACCTTTACCAACAAGGCTGCGCGTGAGATGAAAGAGCGTGCTTATAGCCTCAATCCAGCGACTCAGGACTGTCTGATTGCGACCTTCCACTCCATGTGTGTGCGTATTTTGCGTCGCGATGCGGACCATATTGGCTACAATCGTAATTTTACAATTGTGGATCCTGGTGAACAGCGAACGCTCATGAAACGTATTCTCAAACAGTTGAACTTGGATCCTAAAAAATGGAATGAACGAACTATTTTGGGGACCATTTCCAATGCTAAGAATGATTTGATTGATGATGTTGCTTATGCTGCCCAAGCTGGCGATATGTATACGCAAATTGTGGCCCAGTGTTATACAGCCTATCAAAAAGAACTTCGTCAGTCTGAATCCGTTGACTTTGATGATTTGATTATGCTGACCTTGCGTCTCTTTGATCAAAATCCTGATGTTTTGACCTACTACCAGCAAAAATTCCAATACATCCACGTTGATGAGTACCAAGATACCAACCACGCTCAGTACCAATTGGTCAAACTCTTGGCTTCCCGTTTTAAAAATATCTGTGTGGTTGGGGATGCGGACCAGTCTATCTACGGTTGGCGTGGTGCTGATATGCAGAATATCTTGGACTTTGAAAAGGATTACCCCAAAGCCAAGGTTGTTTTGTTGGAGGAAAATTACCGCTCAACCAAAACCATTCTCCAAGCGGCCAACGAGGTTATTAAAAATAATAAAAATCGCCGTCCTAAAAATCTCTGGACTCAAAACGCTGATGGGGAGCAAATCGTTTACTATCGTGCCGATGATGAGCTGGATGAGGCTGTATTTGTAGCCAGAACCATCGATGAACTTAGTCGCAGTCAAAACTTCCTTCATAAGGATTTTGCAGTTCTCTATCGGACTAATGCCCAGTCCCGTACAATTGAGGAAGCCCTGCTCAAGTCTAACATTCCTTATACCATGGTTGGCGGAACCAAATTCTACAGCCGTAAGGAAATTCGCGATATTATTGCTTATCTCAACCTTATTGCTAATTTGAGTGACAATATTAGTTTTGAGCGTATTATCAACGAGCCTAAACGTGGAATTGGTCTAGGTACAGTTGAGAAAATCCGTGATTTTGCAAATTTGCAAAATATGTCTATGCTGGATGCTTCTGCTAATATTATGTTGTCTGGTATCAAGGGTAAGGCAGCCCAATCTATCTGGGATTTTGCCAATATGATGCTTGATTTGCGGGAGCAGCTAGACCACTTAAGCATTACAGAGTTGGTTGAGTCCGTCCTAGAAAAAACAGGTTATGTCGATATTCTTAACGCCCAAGCGACTCTAGAAAGCAAGGCACGGGTTGAAAATATCGAAGAGTTTCTTTCTGTTACGAAGAACTTTGATGACACCACTGATGTGACAGAAGAGGAAACTGGTCTGGACAAACTGAGTCGTTTCTTAAATGACTTGGCTTTGATTGCCGACACAGATTCAGGTAGTCAGGAGACATCAGAAGTGACCTTGATGACCCTGCATGCTGCCAAAGGTCTCGAATTTCCAGTTGTCTTTTTGATTGGGATGGAAGAAAATGTCTTTCCACTTAGTCGTGCGACTGAAGATCCAGATGAATTAGAAGAAGAGCGCCGTCTAGCCTATGTAGGTATCACGCGTGCAGAGAAAATTCTCTATCTGACCAATGCCAACTCACGCTTGCTTTTTGGTCGTACCAATTATAACCGTCCGACTCGTTTTATTAACGAAATCAGTTCAGACTTGCTTGAGTATCAAGGTCTGGCTCGTCCTGCAAATACAAGCTTTAAGGCATCATATAGCAGTGGTAGTATTTCCTTTGGTCAAGGTATGAGTTTGGCTCAGGCTCTTCAAGACCGTAAACGCGGTGCTGCCCCAAAATCAATCCAGTCAAGCGGTCTTCCATTTGGTCAATTTACAGCTGGCGCAAAATCAGCATCTAGCGAGGCAAATTGGTCCATTGGTGACATTGCTCTCCACAAGAAATGGGGAGAGGGAACTGTTCTGGAAGTTTCAGGTAGCGGTGCTAGGCAGGAATTGAAAATCAATTTCCCAGAAGTAGGTTTGAAAAAACTTTTAGCCAGTGTGGCTCCAATTGAGAAAAAAATCTAATTTTCCATCCTTCTCACGAATAATAAAGTGAGGAGGATTTTTATGTACAGTATTTCATTCCAAGAAGATTCACTATTACCAAGAGAAAGGCTGGCCAAGGAAGGAGTTGAAGCGCTTAGTAACCAAGAGTTGCTAGCTATTTTACTCAGGACAGGAACACGTCAAACTAGCGTTTTTGAAATTGCCCAAAAAGTCTTGAACAATCTTTCAAGCCTAACGGATTTGAAAAAAATGACCCTGCAGGAATTGCAGAGTTTGTCTGGTATTGGGCGTGTTAAGGCCATAGAATTACAAGCTATGATTGAACTGGGGCATCGTATTCACAAACACGAGACTCTTGAAATGGAAAGTATTCTCAGCAGTCAAAAGTTGGCCAAGAAGATGCAGCAGGAATTAGGGGATAAAAAACAAGAGCACCTGGTGGCACTCTATCTCAATACTCAAAATCAAATCATCCATCAGCAGACCATTTTTATCGGTTCTGTAACTCGTAGTATCGCTGAACCGCGAGAGATTCTTCACTATGCAATCAAGCATATGGCGACTTCTCTTATCTTGGTCCACAATCATCCTTCAGGAGCGGTAGCGCCTAGCCAAAATGATGATCATGTCACTAAACTTGTTAAAGAAGCCTGCGAACTGATGGGGATTGTTCTCTTGGACCATTTGATTGTCTCTCATTCTAATTACTTTAGTTATCGTGAAAAGACAGATTTAATCTAAAGTTCATTAACGACATAGTCAAAGAGTTTTTTATCTTTGGGACGATTTTCAAAAAGAAGTTCTGGATGCCATTGGACACCGAGAAAGGCGACATCATCCGTACTCATGACAGCCTCAATGATACCATCTTTAGGATCATGAGCCACAACTTTTAAATTTGGTGCTAAGTCCTTGATGCTCTGGTGGTGGAAGGAGTTGATATGAGAGATTTCTCCATAGATTTCTTGGAGAACGGTATCTGGTTCTGTTACCAAGCGTTGAGTTGTGTACTCAACAGAAGAATCCTGCCAATGGTCTTCGATATCTTGGTACAAAGTTCCACCCATGGCAACGTTAAAGAGTTGGGTACCACGGCAGACAGAGAAAATGGGCTTTTTCTGTTTAATAGCTTCCTTGATGAGGGCCAGTTCGAAGATATCTCTTTGAAGGTGATAATCATCGCTATCAATGGTTTTGGGTTCGCCATAGAATTTTGGATCGACATTTTGCCCACCTGTCAAGATGAGCTTGTCAATCAAACTGATATAGTGGCAGGCCATTTCTTGATCACCAATCGGTAGGATGATGGGAATCCCTCCAGCATCTTTAACGCCTTCAACAAAGCCTTTTGCTGCGTAGCTCATCATGATGTCATCATCTGGATGAGTTTTTTCGTTTCCTGTAATCCCAATAACTGGTTTTTTCATAAAATGATTTTCGCTTTCTAATCCTCTTTTCGCATGAAGTAGAGGAGGGTTTGGAGTTCACTTGTCAAATCGACATACTGAACGACCACGTCTTTTGGTAAATGCAGATGGACTGGTGAAAAACTGAGAATTCCTTTCACACCAGCATCAACCAAGAGATTAGCAACCTCTTGTGACTTGACGCTGGGAACAGTTAGGATAGCAGTCTTCACATCAGCATCCTTGATTTTATCCTTGATCTGAGAAATCCCGTAAATGGGAATCCCGTCAGGAGTTTGGGTACCGACTTCAGGATGGTCGTCTAGGTCAAAGGCCATGATAATCTTCATCTTGTTACGTTCGTGGAAGCGGTAGTGGAGAAGGGCATGGCCCATATTTCCAATACCAACCAGCATGACATTGGTAATAGAGTTGTCATTGAGCAAATCGGCAAAAAATGTCATTAGTTTTTTGACATCATAGCCAAAACCACGACGACCAAGTTCACCAAAATAGGAAAAATCACGACGTACGGTCGCTGAATCAATACCGATAGCCTCTGCAATTTGCTTAGAGTTGGCACGTTCAATCTTTTCTGCATGAAATCTCTTAAAAATTCGATAGTAGAGAGAGAGTCTTTTTGCTGTAGCTTTTGGAATAGCAAACTGTTTATCTTTCACAAAATCACAACCTTTCTATTCTTCTATTTTATAGAAACATTGTGAAAAAATCAACAAAAATAAGAAAAAACTAAGAAAAATCTTAGTTTTGATGTAAAAAATCTGCATGAGATAGAAAACGGTAGAGGTCTCCGACCAGACCCTGATAAACTTTTTGGCCCCTAAAAGTCAGAGAAGTCACATAAAGTGTATCTGGTAAGGTTACACATCCTGACAAAGTCAACATGAGAGCCTCATGATCCTCATACTTGAGAGTACGCTCTACATGATAGCAGTCCTTATAGGTCAGTTCAAACATTTTGGCTCTATCTTTCCGATTTTGTAAAGACACCACGTTCTACCAAGCTATCCATGAGGAAGTAGAATTTTTCCTGATGAATATGGTGGTCTTCTGATTTGAAAATATCAACTAGACGAAGGCCAAACTTGTCAGTGATATTGATTTTAGCCCCTGTAAGTTCCTTGTTAATGATGATTTTGAGTTGGAAGCCTTCACCGCTGTTTGGCACTTTTTCCAAAAGGCGAGTCAGTTCATAGTTACCAACCTTAGTTTCAAAAAAGGTGTTATCTTTGAGGGTGAATTTTTTAACAGAAGGGCTAAGAGTGTAATCGTAACGACAATTTTTTAACTGAATGATTTTTTCAAATGCCATATGGCTAACCTCCGATAATTTCTTTTAAGGTTTTTGCGAGGGTTTGTAGGTCTTCAACGGTATTTTGTGGCGACAAACTGATGCGAAGGGATTCCTTCAAGCGTTCTGAATTTGCGCCATACATGGCTTCAAGAACATGGCTGGATTGGACAACGCCTGCAGTACAGGCTGAGCCAGTAGAGATTGAAATTCCAGCTAAATCTAGCCGAAGGAGTAAGAGGTCATTTTTCTGACCAGGAAATCCAATATTGAGAACATAAGGGAGATTATGTTTTCCTCTATTCAAGTAATACTGAATGCCCTCCAGCTCTGCCAGAAAGGCAGTTTCTAGATTTTGTACATGTTGAAAATGTTCTTCTTGTTTTTCTAGGTCTTCTTTTAGGGCTGCAACCATGCCTACGATAGCAGGCAGATTTTCAGTTCCTGCACGTTTTTTCTGTTCCTGGTCTCCGCCATGTAGATAGGAATCAAAGTCCATGCTAGATGCGTAGAGAAAACCGATTCCCTTAGGACCATGGAATTTGTGGGCAGAAGTAGTGAGAAAATCAATGCCCGATTCTTCTGGATGAATAGGGATTTTACCAATAGCCTGAACTGCATCGACATGATAGGCGGCTGGGTGTTGCTTGAGTATTTGGCCAATTTCAGCGATGGGCAGTAGGTTTCCTGTCTCATTATTGGCAAACATGGTAGAAACCAAAATCGTATCGTCACGTAAAGCCTTTTGAATTTGCTGGGCTGTGATTTCTTGATTTTCTGGCTGGATAATGGTTGCTTCAAACCCAAAGTGTTGAACCAAGTAATCAATTGTTTCAAGGACAGCATGGTGCTCGATGGCAGTTGTGATGATATGTTTTCCTTGTTCTTGGTGACGAAGACAGTAGCCAATGATGGTAGTATTATTGCCTTCAGTCCCACCAGAAGTGAAAAAGATATGTTGAGGTTTTGTCCTTAGTAACTGGGCTAGTTCCTGACGGGCTTCTCGCAAGAGTTTGCCAGCTTGACGACCATGACCATGAATACTAGAAGGATTTCCGTGGGTTTCTTGCATAACCTTGGTCATAGCTGAAATAGCAACTGCTGACATAGGAGTCGTTGCAGCATTGTCCAAATAAATCAAAGAATCACCTTATTTCTTTTTATTGTAGGCAAAGAGTGGGCTGACTGGTTTTCTTTCGTGAATACGGACGATAGCATCACCAATTAACTCACTAGCAGTGATGTAGCATACATTTTTAGGAGTTTTTTCTTTTGTTGCTACTGAATCAGTCACAAGAATTTCTTTAATATTAGTATTGTCAAGAAGCTCAGCAGCTCCCTCGACGAAGAGACCGTGGCTAGAAACAGCATAAATTTCTGTAGCTCCTTCACGTTCAACGATTTTAGAAGCTTCAGAGAAGGTACGTCCTGTATTTAAAATATCATCAATCAAGATAGCTTTCTTACCTTCAACATCACCAATAATATAACCTTCGTTACGAGTTGCATCGTCTTGAGGGTAGTCGATAATGGCGATAGGAGCATCAAGATATTCAGCCAGGCTACGCGCACGTTTGACACCTGAATTTTTAGGGCTAACGACAACAACATCTGAACCAAGCAATCCTTTATCGCAGTAATGTTTTGCGAATAGGGGAACAGTGAAAAGATTATCCACTGGAATATCAAAAAAACCTTGAACCTGAACGGCATGCAAATCAAGAGTCAGGATACGATCAACTCCAGCCTTAACCAGCATATTGGCAACTAGTTTTGCTGTAAGTGGCTCACGAGGACAAGCAATGCGGTCTTGACGTGCATAGCCAAAATATGGAAGGACAACGTTGATACTGTGGGCACTTGCACGCACACAAGCATCGACCATGATTAACAGTTCCATTAGGTGGTTGTTGACAGGGAAACTTGTTGATTGGATGATGTAAACATCATAACCACGGACACTTTCTTCGATATTTACTTGGATTTCTCCGTCTGAAAATTGACGTGATGATAGTTTTCCAAGTGGGACACCAACAGCTTGGGCAATTTTCTGTGCAATCTCTTGGTTAGAGTTAAGTGCGAAAAGTTTCATGTTTTTTCTATCTGACATTATAGACCGTCCTCTGTAAACTTTATAAATCCTAGTTATATTTACCTTACATATATGAACTAGGGTTTGTGTATTTTTATCTTTTCTATTTTACCAAAAAATGGAGATTATTTCAGCTATTTTTCATACTTTTGACAAATCGAACCAATTTTGAAGGAGCTTTTTGGTAGGAAATCTGATTTTTCTCTAAAAATTGTCGGAAATCCTGTTTGCCTTGCTCATGATTTTCCACTTCAAGCTCCAATTCGTAATCTGTCATATCAAAGTATCGGCTCTGATCCAGTGCCATGAGACCAATAGCTGTTTTCATTTCATAGCGAAGCGTTGTTAGACAACCAAGAACCTGCCAGTTCTTACTTTGGATACCATGTTTCGCCAATTCATCCAGTACTAGTCCTTGAGGAAGTTCTTCCTTACTCAGATAGTTCTCAGCATCTTTTAGTTGCAATTTTTGGTTGTATTCCATGTTTCCAACACTCTGCGGGACTTTGAGTGTCAACTCAGCCCAGTCTTCAAAGGTTCGAATGCGCATAGCGACTTTCTTTTCTCGCAGTTCAAAATCAGGCGTGTCTATGTAGTAATTTGTTTGAAGAACAGGAGTGACACCTGTGAACTGGTCTTTTAGACGATTGTATTCATCTTTTTTCAATAGTGTTTTCAATTCAATTTCTAAATGTTTCATTTTTCTTATCTTTTTTTATCGTTGAAAGCGGATTTATGGTATAATAAGCATTGTATTTATTGTATATGAATCTGGAGAAAAAATCAAAGATATTTTTGACGGATAATATGAGAACAAGGGAGAATATATGACCTTAGAATGGGAAGAATTTCTAGATCCTTACATTCAAGCTGTTGGTGAGTTAAAGATTAAACTTCGTGGTATTCGTAAGCAATATCGTAAGCAAAATAAGCATTCTCCAATTGAGTTTGTGACCGGTCGAGTCAAGCCAATTGAGAGCATCAAAGAAAAAATGGCTCGTCGTGGCATTACTTATGCGACCTTGGAACACGATTTGCAGGATATTGCTGGCTTACGTGTGATGGTTCAGTTTGTAGATGACGTCAAGGAAGTAGTGGATATTTTGCACAAGCGTCAGGATATGCGAATCATACAGGAGCGAGATTACATTACTCATAGAAAAGCATCAGGCTATCGTTCCTATCATGTGGTAGTAGAATATACGGTTGATACCATCAATGGAGCTAAGACTATTTTGGCAGAAATTCAAATTCGTACTTTGGCCATGAATTTCTGGGCAACGATAGAACATTCTCTCAACTACAAGTACCAAGGGGATTTCCCAGATGAGATTAAGAAGCGACTGGAAATTACAGCTAGAATCGCCCATCAGTTGGATGAAGAAATGGGTGAAATTCGTGATGATATCCAAGAAGCCCAGGCACTTTTTGATCCTTTGAGTAGAAAATTAAATGACGGTGTAGGAAACAGTGACGATACAGATGAAGAATACAGGTAAACGAATTGATCTGATAGCCAATAGAAAACCGCAGAGTCAAAGGGTTTTGTATGAATTGCGAGATCGTTTGAAGAGAAATCAGTTTATACTCAATGATACCAATCCGGATATTGTCATTTCCATTGGCGGGGATGGTATGCTCTTGTCGGCCTTTCATAAGTACGAAAATCAGCTTGACAAGGTCCGCTTTATCGGTCTTCATACTGGACATTTGGGCTTCTATACAGATTATCGTGATTTTGAGTTGGACAAGCTAGTGACTAATTTGCAGCTAGATACTGGGGCAAGGGTTTCTTACCCTGTTCTGAATGTGAAGGTCTTTCTTGAAAATGGTGAAGTTAAGATTTTCAGAGCACTCAACGAAGCCAGCATCCGCAGGTCTGATCGAACCATGGTGGCAGATATTGTAATAAATGGTGTTCCCTTTGAACGTTTTCGTGGAGACGGGCTAACAGTTTCGACACCGACTGGTAGTACTGCCTATAACAAGTCTCTTGGCGGTGCTGTTTTACACCCTACCATTGAAGCTTTGCAATTAACGGAAATTGCCAGCCTTAATAATCGTGTTTATCGAACACTGGGCTCTTCCATTATTGTGCCTAAGAAGGATAAGATTGAACTTATTCCAACAAGAAACGATTATCATACTATTTCGGTTGACAATAGCGTTTATTCTTTCCGTAATATTGAGCGTATTGAGTATCAAATCGACCATCATAAGATTCACTTTGTCGCGACTCCTAGCCATACCAGTTTCTGGAACCGTGTTAAGGATGCCTTTATCGGTGAGGTGGATGAATGAGGTTTGAATTTATCGCAGATGAACATGTCAAGGTTAAGACCTTTTTAAAAAAGCACGAGGTTTCTAAGGGATTGCTGGCCAAGATTAAGTTTCGAGGTGGAGCTATTCTGGTCAATAATCAACCGCAAAATGCAACGTATCTATTGGACGTTGGAGACTACGTTACCATTTACATTCCCGCTGAGGAAGGCTTTGAAACCTTGGAGGCTATTGAGCATCCATTAGATATTCTCTATGAGGATGACCACTTTCTAGTCTTGAATAAACCCTATGGAGTGGCTTCTATTCCTAGTGTTAATCACTCTAATACCATTGCCAATTTTATCAAGGGTTACTATGTCAAGCAAAATTATGAAAATCAGCAGGTTCACATTGTTACCAGACTAGATAGGGACACTTCTGGCTTGATGCTCTTTGCCAAGCACGGTTATGCCCATGCACGATTAGACAAGCAGTTGCAGAAGAAATCTATCGAGAAACGCTACTTTGCTTTGGTTAAGGGAGATGGACATTTGGAGCCAGAAGGGGAAATTATTGCTCCGATTGCGCGTGATGAAGATTCCATTATTACCAGACGAGTGGCTAAAGGCGGAAAGTATGCCCATACTTCATACAAGATTGTAGCTTCTTATGGAAATATTCACTTGGTCTATATTCACCTGCACACTGGTCGAACCCATCAAATCCGAGTCCATTTTTCTCATATCGGTTTTCCTTTGCTGGGAGATGATTTGTATGGTGGTAGTCTGGAAGATGGTATTCAACGTCAGGCTCTGCATTGCCATTACCTATCCTTTTATCATCCATTTTTAGAGCAAGACTTGCAGTTAGAAAGTCCCTTGCCGGATGATTTCAGTAACCTTATTACCCAGTTATCAACTAATACTCTATAAAAACTGTCTCAGAGTATAATTATTATCTTAAAGGAGAAAACTCATGGAAGTTTTTGAAAGTCTCAAAGCCAACCTTGTTGGTAAAAATGCTCGTATCGTTCTCCCTGAAGGGGAAGAGCCTCGTATTCTTCAAGCAACAAAACGCTTAGTAAAAGAAACAGAAGTGATTCCTGTTTTGCTTGGAAATCCTGAAAAAATTAAAATTTATCTTGAAATTGAAGGAATCATGGATGGTTATGAGGTCATCGACCCTCAACATTATCCTCAATTTGAAGAAATGGTTTCTGCCTTGGTGGAGCGTCGCAAGGGCAAAATGACTGAAGAAGATGTACGCAAGGTTTTGGTTGAAGATGTCAACTACTTTGGTGTGATGTTGGTTTACTTGGGCTTGGTTGATGGAATGGTGTCAGGAGCGATTCACTCAACAGCTTCAACAGTTCGTCCAGCTCTACAAATCATCAAAACTCGTCCAAATGTAACTCGTACTTCAGGAGCCTTCCTCATGGTTCGTGGTACGGAACGTTACCTATTTGGAGACTGTGCCATTAACATCAATCCAGATGCAGAAGCCTTGGCTGAAATTGCCATCAACTCAGCAATCACAGCTAAGATGTTTGGCATCGAACCTAAAATTGCCATGTTGAGCTATTCTACTAAAGGTTCAGGGTTTGGTGAAAGCGTTGATAAGGTCGTTGAAGCAACTAAAATTGCTCACGACTTGCGTCCTGACCTTGAAATCGATGGTGAGTTGCAATTTGATGCAGCCTTTGTTCCTGAAACTGCAGCTCTGAAAGCTCCTGGAAGTACGGTAGCTGGTCAAGCAAATGTCTTCATCTTCCCAGGTATCGAGGCAGGAAATATCGGTTACAAGATGGCTGAACGCCTGGGTGGCTTTGCGGCTGTAGGACCTGTTTTGCAAGGTTTAAACAAGCCAGTTAATGATCTTTCTCGTGGATGTAATGCAGATGATGTTTACAAGTTGACCCTCATCACAGCAGCTCAAGCAGTTCATCAATAGTGAAAACTATAAAGCGATATACTATGCTATACTGTAGTTATGAAACTATGTACGAAAAGCACTGCCATTAATTCCTGAGAACTAAATTACTGATTGGTGTCAAAAAGGAAAACTTCCAAGCGATGATATCCTGTCTATACACGACCTATAGAAATCTGTAATATGTATGTCCGTAAAACGATAATTTCCCTTTTTGATTTTAAATGAGTATGAAAAGAGAATTTTTTCATGAGAAAACGCATAATATTAAGTGTCTTGACACCTGCTATTATGCGTTTTCTGGCTCTTTGTCAACTGTAGTGGGTTGAAGAAAAGCTAAGCTCGAGAAAGGACAAATTTTGTCCTTTCTTTTTTGATATTCAGAGCGATAAAAATCCGTTTTTTGAAGTTTTCAAAGTTCCGAAAACCAAAGGCATTGCGCTTGATAAGTTTGATGAGATTATTGGTCGCTTCCAATTTGGCGTTAGAATAGTGTAGTTGAAGGGCGTTGACGATTTTCTCTTTGTCCTTTAGAAAGGTTTTAAAGACAGTCTGAAAAAGAGGATGAACCTGCTTAAGATTGTCCTCAATGAGTCCGAAAAATTTCTCCGGTTCCTTATTCTGAAAGTGAAACAGCAAGAGTTGATAGAGCTGATAGTGATGTTTCAAGTCTTGTGAATAGCTCAAAAGCTTGTTTAAAATCTCTTTATTGGTTAAATGCATACGAAAAGTAGGACGATAAAAACGTTTATCACTCAGTTTACGGCTATCCTGTTGAATGAGTTTCCAGTAGCGCTTGATAGCCTTGTATTCATGGGATTTCGGATGATGGCTTGTGTTCTGCTCTCAAGAACAGTTATGATATTGAGCTTATCAAAGTCCTGAGCAATAAAGCTCATCTCCATCTCCCGATTGAAACAGTCACTCCCCGGACTGTTTCAACGTCCCAGGACATAATCTCAGGAAGACGCGAAAAATCATGCTCAAAGTGAAAATCATTGAGCTTACGAATAACAGTTGAAGTTGAGATGGAAAGCTGATGGGCAATATCAGTCATAGAAATCTTTTCAATTAACTTTTGAGCAATCTTTTGGTTGATGATACGAGGGATTTGGTGATTCTTCTTGACGATAGAAGTTTCAGCGACCATCATTTTTGAACAGTGATAGCACTTGAATCGACGCTTTCTAAGGAGAATTCTAGTAGGCATACCAGTCGTTTCAAGATAAGGAATTTTAGAAGGTTTTTGAAAGTCATATTTCTTCAATTGACTTCCGCACTCAGGGCAAGATGGGGCGTCGTAGTCCAGTTTGGCGATGATTTCCTTGTGTGTATCCTTATTGATGATGTCTAAAATCTGGATATTAGGGTCTTTAATGTCTAGTAATTTTGTGATAAAATGTAATTGTCCCATATGAATCTTTCTAATGAGTTGTTTGGTCGCTTTTCATTATAGATCTTATGGGATTTTTTTCTACAATAAAATAGGCTCCATAATATCTATAGTGGATTTACCTACTACAAATATTATAGAGCCCAAAGTTTTAGGTTGCTTGATACTATGCGTTTTTTATAATTTTTGCACCTTTCTTAGCCTTTGTTATCGACAAGTATTGTTCTAGCTCCTTGTTTTTAGAATGGCAATTTCCCAGCGAAAGCACCCAGTTTTTTCTTAGTAGTTTCATCGATTTGTTCAAGAGCAGAGTTGATGGCTTGAACGGTCATATCAGAAAGAGTCTCAAGGTCCTCTGGGTCAACGACAGCTGGATTGAAATCAATGCTGACAACTTTCTTATCGCCAGTTAAGGTCGCTTGGACAAGATCTTGAGCAGATTTGCCAACAAATTGCATAGCAGCAAGTTCAGCTTGGCTTTGTTCCATTTGTTTTTGAAGTTTTTGTGCTTGACGCATCATGTTTTGCATGTTCATCATAAGATTTCTAAAGTTCCTTTCATCTCAAGGGGATAATCCTTGTTGTTAACAAGTGCCTGATTTTCTCTCCTAATTGTTATTAGTAGCATAGCCATCAAGCCCAAGTATTGATTTTATTATACCATTTTTTTAAGACATAGTCTTTTATTGGTGAGAGTTATTTATGTCAAGGAGTGATTAGAAATAAATTAAAATAATGATTTTTGCTAAGAGGGGCTCTATTCTAGTTTCATGGAAATGATTTTACTAAAGATTCGTATGCTTTGTTTGCAAACATGTTACCTCTATCTATTTTTGGATAAATAGTTGTCTATTATTATTTTTATGCTAATAGTAAAATCTAAATGGTAGTCTACGATTTTTTAGAAAGAAATGGTACAATATTTCTAAGAGAAAATACAATGGGAGGGAAAATGAGGTTATTACCTATAAGAAAAATATCACGTCAGTCTAAAAGGTTAGCACTTTTTTTGACGTTTTGTGCTGGATATGTGGATGCTTACACTTTTATTGTTCGCGGGAATACCCTTGTAGCTGGACAAACTGGAAATGTTGTCTTTCTTTCAGTAGAATTAATTAAAAATAATGTTTCGGATGTTAGGGACAAGGTTCTCACCTTGCTAGCGTTTATGATGGGAGTCTTTTTATTAACGATTTATAAGGAAAAATTGAGAATTGTGAAAAAACCTATTCTGTCCTTGATTCCCTTGGCAATCTTATCAATCATTATTGCTTTTGTGCCGCAAACTGTGGATAATATCTATCTAGTGCCGCCCTTGGCCTTCTGTATGGGACTGGTGACAACTGCTTTTGGAGAAGTGTCGGGTATTGCCTATAATAACGCTTTTATGACAGGGAATATCAAACGGACCATGCTGGCTTTTGGAGATTATTTCCGAACCAAGCACACTCCTTTTTTGCGTGAAGGATTCATATTTGTTAGCCTGCTTAGTAGTTTTGTCCTTGGCGTTGTCTTTTCAGCCTATTTGACGATTTTCTATCATGAAAAGACCATTCTTGGTGTTCCTATTATGATGAGCGTTTTTTACCTCAGCATGCTTTTTGCCTCTTGGCAGAAAAAAGTAAAAGAAAAAGCTTGATTTTAGGTGTTATTACTTGTAAGAAAATAGGAGATATGCTATACTTGAAGAGTTGACTATGCACGATCCTGTGCAACCGCACGAACATCGTTGCTTGATTATTCAAGTTTAAGTGGTTCGTCCCACGATGCTAGGCGAGTCTTCACAAAAAATCGGGGAAACCCATAAAAATCATAGGAGGTGCATAATGAGCACATACGCAATTATCAAAACTGGCGGAAAACAAGTTAAAGTTGAAGTTGGTCAAGCAGTTTACGTTGAAAAATTGAACGTTGAAGCTGGTCAAGAAGTTACTTTTAACGAAGTTGTTCTTGTTGGTGGTGAAAATACTGTTGTCGGAACTCCACTTGTTGCTGGAGCTACTGTAGTTGGAACTGTTGAAAAACAAGGAAAACAAAAGAAAGTGGTTACTTACAAGTACAAACCTAAAAAAGGTAGCCACCGTAAACAAGGTCACCGTCAACCATATACAAAAGTTGTCATCAACGCAATCAACGCTTAATTTTAAGGAGAACACATGATACAAGCAGTCTTTGAGAGAGCCGAAGATGGCGAGCTGAGGAGTGCGGAAATTACTGGACACGCCGAGAGTGGCGAATACGGCTTAGATGTCGTGTGTGCATCGGTTTCTACGCTTGCCATTAACTTTATCAATTCTATTGAGAAATTTGCAGGCTATGAACCAATCCTAGAATTAAACGAAGATGAAGGTGGCTATCTGATGGTTGAAATACCAAAAGATCTTCCTTCACACCAGAGAGAAATGACCCAGTTATTCTTTGAATCATTTTTCTTAGGTATGGCAAACTTATCGGAGAACTATTCTGAGTTCGTCCAAACCAGAGTTATCACAGAAAACTAACACGGAGGAAAACATTATGTTAAAAATGACTCTTAACAACTTGCAACTTTTCGCCCACAAAAAAGGTGGAGGTTCTACATCAAACGGACGTGATTCACAAGCAAAACGTCTTGGAGCTAAAGCAGCTGACGGACAAACTGTAACAGGTGGATCAATCCTTTACCGTCAACGTGGTACACACATCTATCCAGGTGTAAACGTTGGTCGTGGTGGAGACGATACTTTGTTCGCTAAAGTTGAAGGCGTAGTACGCTTTGAACGTAAAGGACGCGATAAAAAACAAGTTTCTGTTTACCCAATCGCAAAATAAAAAGGTTCATTGAACCTTTTATCCCGAACCTTGAAATGTAAAGGTGAGGAAGCTAGAAACAGCTTAAAATAAGGCTTTCCGAGTTTTCGGAGAGCCTGTTTTTTATTTTGATACCCATACTTTTTAAGACTCTTTGTCAACTGTAGTGGGTTGAAAAAAAGCTAAGCTCGAGAAAGGACAAATTTCGTCCTTTCTTTTTTGATATTCAGGGCGATAAAAATCCGTTTTTTGAAGTTTTCAAAGTTCCGAAAACCAAAGGCATTGCGCTTGATAAGTTTGATGAGATTATTGGTCGCTTCCAATTTGGCGTTAGAATAGTGTAGTTGAAGGGCGTTGACGATTTTCTCTTTGTCCTTTAGAAAGGTTTTAAAGACAGTCTGAAAAAGAGGATGAACCTGCTTAAGATTGTCCTCAATGAGTCCGAAAAATTTCTCCGGTTCCTTATTCTGAAAGTGAAACAGCAAGAGTTGATAGAGCTGATAGTGATGTTTCAAGTCTTGTGAATAGCTCAAAAGCTTGTTTAAAATCTCTTTATTGGTTAAATGCATACGAAAAGTAGGGCGATAAAAATGTTTATCGCTGAGTTTACGACTATCCTGTTGTATGAGCTTCCAGTAGCGCTTGATAGCCTTGTATTCATGGGATTTTCGATGAAACTGATTCATGATTTGAACACGCACACGACTCATAGCACGGCTAAGATGTTGCACAATGTGAAAGCGATCCAACACGATTTTAGCACACGGGAAAAGTTGTCTAGCTAAGTCATAGTAAGGGCTAAACATATCCATAGTAATAATTTTGACGCGACATCGGACAACTCTATCGTAGCGAAGAAAGTGATTTCGAATGATAGCTTGTGTTCTTCCCTCAAGAACAGTGATAATATTAAGATTATCAAAATCTTGCGCAATGAAACTCATCTTTCCCTTAGTGAAGGCATACTCATCCCAAGACATAATCTTTGGAAGCCGAGAAAAATCATGCTCAAAGTGAAAGTCATTGAGCTTACGAATAACAGTTGAAGTTGAGATGGAAAGCTGATGGGCAATAT
>ERZ1023213.11-NODE-11-length-80429-cov-75.211623_pt1 | contig 80429 bp, 65 predicted proteins | sample MGYA00380447_ERZ1023213 | MGnify/ENA primary metagenome ERZ1023213 (study PRJEB33173, sample SAMEA4830394) | metagenome | study: EMG produced TPA metagenomics assembly of the PRJEB25223 data set...
AGGTTGTGGATGGAACTGACGAAGTCAGCTCAAAACACTGTTTTGAGGTTGTGGATGGAACTGACGAAGTCAGCTCAAAACACTGTTTTGAGGTTGTGGATGGAACTGACGAAGTCAGCTCAAAACACTGTTTTGAGGTTGTGGATGGAACTGACGAAGTCAGCTCAAAACACTGTTTTGAGGTTGTGGATAGAACTGACGAAGTCAGTAACCATATACGGCAAGGCGACGTTGACGTGGTTTGAAGAGATTTTCGAAGAGTATAAGTCTCTACATAATAAAACGCATATTACCAAGGTTGTTAACTTGATAATATGCGTTTTTCTTTTTTATTCAATGTGGGTTGTTTGATTAGCAAAGGCGATAATAGCTTGCTTCAACTCATCTCCACTGAGAGTGCGGAACTCTCCAATCTTTTGATTGATGGATTCTAAAGGCATGACATTAACCTTACCAACGAAAATCTTATCCATAACTTGATTGTCAACGAGTTCGGTTGATACCAAGAGTTCTTCGTAGAGTTTTTCACCTGGGCGGATTCCAACTTCAACGATTGGAATTTCACTTTCAGTGTGGCCACTTAGAAGCACCATCTTCTTGGCCAAGTCATAAATCTTGACTGGTTTGCCCATATCAAGGATAAAGACTTCCCCATCTTTGGCATAAGCACCAGCATGGATAACCAGACGGCTAGCTTCTGGAATGGTCATAAAGTAACGGGTCATGCGGAAGTCTGTCACCGTTACAGGCCCACCTTCAGCAATCTGACGTTCAAAGACTGGAATGACACTACCACGGCTACCAAGAACATTCCCAAAACGAACTGCACAGTAGGTTGATTGGCTACGTTGGTTAAAGCCAGTGACAATCAACTCCGCCACGCGCTTGGTTGCTCCCATAACATTTGGTGGATTGACTGCCTTATCTGTCGAAATCATAACCATCTTAGACACTTTAGCTTCATCAACAGCCTTAGCAACATTGTAAGTTCCACGGATATTGTTTTTGAAGGCTTCTTTTGGATTGCGCTCCATCATAGGAACATGCTTGTGGGCTGCCGCATGATAAACAATAGCAGGTTTGTACTGCTCAAAGACTTGCAACAAACGATCATAGTCTTGAATGTCCGCAATCACAGGTACATAATCAATCCCTTGGAACTTACGAATCAATTCATGATAAACAAGGTAGATTGAGTTTTCCCCATGACCGAGCAAGACAATGCGTTCAGGATTGAAGCGACTAACTTGACGACAGATTTCAGAACCGATTGAACCTCCAGCTCCTGTGACTAAGATGGTCTTACCTGTCAGTTCTGCACCCAGACGCGATTCGTCAAGACGGATTTCCTGACGACCCAAAAGGTCCGTAATATCAATTTTTTGGAAGCCAGTACCTGCTTGGTGAAGGCCCTGAACAACAGTTTCAACCTTAGGCATCTTGTAACATTTGACACCCAGCTTATTACACATCTGCAAGATACGCTCATATTCTGACGGATCCAGCGACGGAATCGCAACGATGACACGCTCGATTTGATGGCGTTTGGCTAATTCAGGCAGATTGTCATAAGAGCCCAAAACAGGAATACCACCAAGTTTTTGACCCTTTTTCTTAGAATCCTTATCCAAAATACCGACCAGTTCTAATTCACTGGTTGGATGTTGGTAACTATCCATAAAGAGAGCCCCACCATCACCGGCACCAATCAAGAAGGTCCGACGGTGTTCTCCATCACCACTACCTTTTTTGCGTCTGGAGTAGATTAACTGCCAAGTAATCCGTGGCAATAAAATCAAGAAGGTACTCAACAAGATAAAGAGAATGATAAAACGGATGGAGAAGAGTGGCAAGAAGGCATAACAGATACTATATGACAAGACACTGCTAGCAGTCACACCAAAAAAGATTTTCATGAAATCCGTAATCTTGCTGTAACGACTAATGCTCGCGTTCAACCCCCAAAAACCAATCATCAATTGATAGAACAGGAAGGCCAAACTCGTATAGATAATGTAGTCAACAGGTGCTGGATTAATCAGCCCATAAAATAAAATATAAGATACAATGATGGAAACCACCATACTGAAAATATCAAATATTCCCCAGAAAACCTGCTTTTGTTGTTTATTTAAAATTTCCACCAGATCAATCACATAATCTGTTAGTTTTTTATTCATAGAAATCTACTCCTCCTTAAAAGAGTTTTACTATATTGTTATTATAGCATATTTTGATTTATTTGGCTTATTTTATCCAAATAAATTATTGTTCTCTTGTACTCCTTCTTCCATTTAAATCCTCTAATTAAACCTACAATCGTCCCAAAGCCATAAGCAAAGTGAATGGAAAATAAAAGAAAGGGCATCACAATTAGAAATCCATTTTTATGTTTTAATAAAGTCAGCAAAGTGAGTAGTGACAAAAGTAGAAAATAGGCACCTAATAGTAAAGTTATGAATACGAATGTGATCGGTAACAATGCTAGACTAAACACAAGACTCAAAACAAATAAACAAGGAACATAGTGAAATAATGATAAACACTTAAACTGAACATGACTTGTCAAGCCAATCCACAAACCATTTAAATACTTTTGATGCAGCATTTTCTTGAATGTTGGTCGAATATACTGATAAGATAGAATACTTGGGCTATAGCGGATTTTATAACCATGTTCTCGAATTCTATAATGAATATCATTATCTTCAGTTCGGCCAAGTTGCTCATTTACTAAACCAACCTTCTGGAAAACCTCTCGTTTATACATCCCATGAAAAATAGAAGAAACATATCTATCCTCGGAACTATTTCGATAATTGGCAATACTACTGCCAAACATATTTTCCTCAACAAGATGCAAGGTCTCTGCCCATTTTCCTTTTCCTTCGACAATCGTCGGTCTAGGCCCCCCACAGACAAATTCACCTTGTTGAATAATAGCCACATTGTTCATTACAAAAGTCTCAGTAACTTTTGAATGAGCATCAATTTTTAAAATAAGGTCCCCTACAGAATGTTTAACTCCCAGGTTAAAACCACTAGCTTGATTTTTCTTAGGATTGTTATACAATCTAATTGAGTTAAACTCTGTATCTTCCTTTATAAATTGCTGAATGATAGCTGTGGTCCCATCTGTGGACATAGCATTTATAAATAGAATTTCAATATTCTCTTTAGGATAAGTTTGATTTTTTAAGTCTTCAATTAGACCAGGCAGATATTTTTCTTCATTGTATGCACTGATTACAATGGATACGAGAAGACTTTCAACATTTTGAGTCACTACTACTCTCCTGAATTTTTCCTTCCACCATTCTATCATAATTTTCAAGACTTTCCCATTTTTATCTTGAAAGCCAGAAACCTTACTTGACATTATAGTGAAAAAGCCTTAAAATAAGCTGTTATTAAAATCAGCTAGAAGAGGTATTATATGAAAAAGCAATCACTCTTTTTTGTTCCAGGTATTATCCTGATTGGTGTTTCCTTGCGAACTCCTTTTACTGTTTTACCCATTATTTTGGGAAATATTTCGCAAGGTCTGGAGGTAGAAGTTAGTTCGCTTGGTGTCTTGACCAGCCTGCCTCTCCTTATGTTTACCCTCTTTTCACCATTTTCTACCCAACTGGCTCAGAAAATCGGCTTGGAGCATCTCTTCACCTACAGCCTCTTCTTATTGACCATCGGCTCACTTATTCGACTAATCAATCTGCCCCTACTCTATCTAGGAACCTTGATGGTTGGGGCAAGTGTCGCAGTCATCAATGTCCTGCTTCCTAGTCTTATCCAAGCCAATCAACCAAAGAAAATTGGTTTTCTGACCACCTTATATGTAACGTCTATGGGGATTGCAACGGCTCTGGCTTCCTATCTAGCTGTGCCCATTACACAAGCCAGTTCTTGGAAAGGACTTATCCTCCTCCTCACGTTACTCTGTCTAGCAACTTTTTTGGTCTGGCTCCCAAATCACCGCTATAATCATAGACTAGCTCCACAAACCAAACAAAAAAGTCAAATAAAGGTCATGCGTAATAAACAGGTTTGGGCAATTATTATCTTTTCAGGTTTTCAATCCTTGATCTTTTACACCGTCATGACCTGGTTACCTACCATGTCTATCCATGCAGGTCTATCCAGTCACGAAGCTGGCTTGCTGACTTCTATCTTATCTCTGATTAGCATTCCTTTTTCAATGACCATCCCAAGCCTGACAACCAGTTTATCTACTCGCAACCGTCAGCTCATGCTCACTCTGGTTTCACTAGCTGGTGTGGTCGGCATTTCCATGCTCTTTTTCCCAATCAATAATTTCATTTACTGGCTTGCCATCCATCTCCTCATCGGAACCGCAACCAGCGCCCTCTTCCCTTATCTCATGGTCAACTTTTCACTCAAGACAAGCGCCCCTGAAAAGACAGCCCAATTGTCCGGCCTATCTCAAACAGGAGGCTATATCCTAGCAGCCTTTGGGCCAACCCTCTTTGGTTACAGTTTTGACCTGTTCCACTCTTGGGTACCAGCTGTAGCTGCCCTCTTGCTCATCGATATCCTGATGACTGTGGCCCTCTTTACAGTGGACAGAGCGGATAAGATCCTTTAAACTTCTAGTTTTAGCTAGAAGTTTTTTATATATAAAAATTTTACACATTTCTCTTGACAGGGCTTTCTTTTAGATGTACAATGTATGTGTAGAAAAATTATATATAAAAATCTTACACATTAGAAAAGGAGGTTTCCCATGTACTTTCCAACATCCTCTGCCTTGATTGAATTTCTCATCTTGGCTGTACTGGAGCAGGGTGATTCTTATGGTTATGAGATTAGCCAAACCATTAAGCTGATCGCTAATATCAAAGAATCCACACTCTATCCCATTCTCAAAAAATTGGAAGGCAATAGCTTTCTGACAACCTATTCTAGAGAGTTCCAAGGTCGCATGCGCAAATACTACTCCTTGACAAACGGTGGTATAGAGCAGCTCTTGACCCTAAAAGATGAATGGACACTCTATACAGACACCATCAATGGCATCATAGAAGGGAGTATCCGCCATGACAAGAACTGAATACCTGACTCAGCTAGAACTCTATCTCAAGAAACTACCTGAAGCTGACCGTATCGAAGCCATGGACTATTTCAGAGAGCTCTTTGACGATGCTGGAGTCGAAGGAGAAGAAGAACTCATCGCTAGTTTGGGAACTCCCAAAGAAGCGGCCCACGAAGTTCTATCCAATCTTCTCGATAAAAAAATCAATGAAGCACCCGCTCAAAAAAATAACCGACAAATTTTACATATCGCCTTGTTAGCCCTCCTTGCAGCACCTATCGGCATTCCTCTGGGAATCGCCATCCTCGTGACCCTGTTCGCAATCCTTGTAGCCGCTTTGACTGTCATTCTGGCTTTCTTTGCAGTTTCCATACTGGGTATCATCGGCGGATTCCTATTTTTAGTTGAAAGTTTCACTATCCTCGCCCAAGCCAAATCAGCCTTTATCTTGATTTTTGGTTCTGGTTTACTGGCTATCGGTGCTTCTTCGCTAGTTTTACTTGGCATTTCCTATGTAGCTCGCTTCTTCGGTCTACTCATTGTTCGCCTGGTACAATTTGTTCTTAAAAAAAGAAAGAGAGGTAATCAGCATGCGTAAATGGACAAAAGGATTTCTCATCTTTGGTGTGGTGACTACCGTTATCGGCTTTATCCTGCTTTTTGTAGGTATCCAATCTGACGGGATTAAGAGCCTACTTTCCATGTCCAAAGAACCTGTCTATGATAGCCGTACGGAAAAGCTAACCTTTGGCAAGGAAGTCGAAAACCTAGAAATTACTCTCCACCAACACACGCTCACCATCACAGACTCTTTCGATGATCAAATCCACATTTCTTACCATCCATCTCTTTCTGCTCACCATGATCTTATCACCAATCAGAACGATAGAACTCTGAGTCTCACTGATAAGAAACTGTCTGAAACTCCGTTTCTCTCTTCTGGAATTGGTGGGATTCTTCATATCGCAAGTAGCTACTCTAGTCGTTTTGAAGAAGTTATTCTCCGACTACCAAAAGGGAGAACTCTAAAAGGGATCAACATCTCAGCCAATCGCGGACAAACCACCATCATAAATGCTAGCCTTGAAAATGCGACCCTCAATACAAACAGCTATATCCTCCGAATTGAAGGAAGTCGTATCAAAAACAGTAAACTCACAACGCCCAATATCGTTAATATCTTTGATACAGTTCTTACAGATAGTCAGCTAGAGTCAACAGATAATCACTTCCACGCTGAAAATATCCAAGTCCATGGTAAGGTTGAACTGACTGCCAAAGATTATCTCAGAATCATCCTAGACCAGAAAGAAAGCCAACGAATTAACTGGGACATCTCAAGTAACTACGGTTCTATCTTCCAATTCACAAGAGAAAAGCCTGAATCAAGAGGTACGGAATTAAGCAACCCTTACAAAACTGAAAAAACCGATGTCAAGGATCAACTCATTGCGAGATCTGATGATAATATTGATCTAATATCCACACCAAGCAGACGTTGACAAAAACGCTTACATCTGCTACTATGGAAGCATATTTATCTAACTAAAAAGGAGGTTCTACCATGAAACAAGAATGGTTTGAAAGTAATGATTTTGTAAAAACAACAAGCAAGAACAAGCCTGAAGAGCAAGCTCAAGAGGTTGCAGACAAGGCTGAAGAAACGATAGCCGATCTCGATACACCAATTGAAAAAAATACTCAGTTAGAGGAGGAAGTCCCTCAAGCTGAAGTCGAATTGGAAAGCCAGCAAGAAGAGAAAATTGAAGCTCCTGAAGACAGTGAAGCGAGAACAGAAATAGAAGAAAAGAAGGCATCTAATTCTACTGAAGAAGAGCCAGACCTTTCTAAAGAAACAGAAAAAGTCACTATAGCTGAAGAGAGCCAAGAAGCTCTTCCTCAGCAAAAAGCAACCACGAAAGAGCCACTTCTTATCAGTAAATCTTTAGAAAGTCCTTATATCCCCGACCAAGCTCCAAAATCTAGAGATAAATGGAAAGAGCAAGTGCTTGATTTTTGGTCTTGGCTAGTGGAAGCGATCAAATCTCCTACAAGTAAGTTGGAAACAAGTATCACACACAGTTACACAGCCTTTCTCTTGCTCATTCTGTTTTCTGCATCTTCCTTTTTCTTTAGTATCTATCACATCAAACATGCTTACTATGGACATATAGCAAGCATTAACAGTCGCTTCCCTGAGCAGCTAGCTCCTTTAACTCTTTTTTCTATCATCTCTATCCTAGTAGCGACAACACTCTTCTTCTTTTCATTCCTCTTGGGTAGTTTCGTTGTGAGACGATTTATCCACCAGGAAAAGGACTGGACGCTAGACAAGGTTCTCCAACAATATAGTCAACTCTTGGCAATTCCAATCTTCCTCACTGCTATTGCTAGTTTCTTTGCTTTCTTTGATAGCCTACGATTTACAGCCCTCTTGTGTGTGATTAGCATTGGAATCATTCTGCTTGCCAGTCTCCATATCATTACAAGACCAAGTCAAGCAAGTGAAACCGACTCCTTCTATCAATTATTCTTGTCTGTCCTTGTGAACGGAGTTATTATCCTCCTCTTCTTTGTAGCTGAAGTGGCACTGATTGGAGATTATCTTCGTATCTTGGCCTTTCTTTAAAATTCAATCCTGTCATCCTTGGCAGGATTTTTCTATTTCAAAAAAGCAAGTCGATTGACCTGCTTCTGCTTTACTCTTCTTGTGCTAATGCTTTAAAATCTTTGTCTAATATGGGTTGCACTTCTATTTGATTGGCGTCTAGCTGGTGGTAAAAAGATGGGGGTAATACCTCTAAGAATTTTGCATAGTCCAAGCGGGCAATGGCTTCATAGTCTTCTGGTTTAGAGCCGTCTCCTGTGATTTGAACCAAGTCAATCTCCCACTGGACTTCCTTATCCACCAATTGCTCAATATAGGCTGCAGGAACAAACGGTTCTCTCGGTAAAACTGTCTTGACTCCTTGAGCTAGATGGTAAACGCCATGCACTTTTCCTTCTCCATCCTGATAGAAGGAAACTCTCGCAAAGTAGGCATCTGTCTCTTGAACCGCACGCACACGCGCTTCAAACTGAGCCAAGCCATCTGCCTCTAAAAAGCTTTTCAAGTTCTCACGACTAAAGAAAATAGGATTAAAAATTCCTTGGCAAATCGTAAAACGAGCTACAGGGTCTGCTAGATAGGCTTGAATACTTGCTTGGAAATAAGCTTCAAAATCAAAACCATCTAGCCCTTCAATATCAGTCCCTGTATAAGCAAGCAAAGCATCTAAAAATGACTTGATAATCTGCCAGTCTGTCTTTGTTAGTAGGTCAGGAAGATCGACACGGTAAGCCTTTTGACCATCAGCATAACTGACCTTAAAAAGAAATTGTGATTGCCCCACTATCGCACACTCAATATACTCGAGACGATTAAGAGGCTGACGGAGATAGACTACATCATAGCTATGTGACTCCAAACCGTCTAGCAAGGCCAAGATCGACTTGGCATTCAAAATCTCTTGTTCTCCTAAAATGCTCTGTTTATTTGGAATAAAAAATGTTTTCGCCATAACTGGACTCCTTTGAAATCGTTTACATACAGTATACCTTATTTTTCTGAAAGATACAAAAACAAACTTTATATTCTTCGAAAATCTCTTCAAACCGCGTCAGCTTCGCCTTGCCGTAGATATATGTAACTGACTTCGTCAGTCTTATCTACAACCTCAAAGCAGTGCTTTGAGCAGCCTGCGGCTAGCTTCCTAGTTTGCTCTTTGATTTTCATTGAGTATTAGATTTTTGAGTACAAAGCATAGAAAAACAGCCCCTAAGGACTGTTTGATCTTATACAGTAGCTGCCTGATCCAAGCTTTCACCGATAGCGGCTAGGCGCTCAATCACTTCAGCTTGTGTCAATTCATTTTTTGAAACATAGCGGTTACGTGGGTGAACACGGCACTCGTGTGAGCATCCACGAAGGTACTTGTCTTCATTTTCTTCTGATGTCAAGATACGACGGTTACAGAAGGGATTTCCACAGTTGACATAACGTTCACATGGTGTTCCATCAAACCAGTCTTTCCCTACGATGGTTGGGTTGACATGGTTGACATCAACGGCGATACGCTCGTCAAATACGTACATTTTTCCATCCCAAAGCTCACCTTGAACTTCTGGATCTTTACCGTAAGTTGCGATTCCTCCGTGCAATTGGCCGACATCTTTGTAGCCTTCACGGACCATCCAGCCTGAGAATTTCTCACAGCGAACGCCACCTGTACAGTAAACCACGACACGCTTGTCCATGAATTTTTCCTTGTTATCACGGACCCATTGTGGTAACTCACGGAAGTTGCGAATATCTGGGCGAATAGCTCCACGGAAATGTCCTAGGTCGTACTCATAATCGTTACGTGTGTCAAGGACAACGGTATCTTTATCAAGAAGCGCTTCTTTGAACTCTTTTGGAGACAAGTAAGCACCTGTTGTTTCAAGTGGGTTGATGTCATTGTCAAAGTCGTTGTCTTCCAAACCAAGGTGGACAATTTCTTTCTTGTAGCGAACAAACATCTTCTTGAAGGCTTGTTCATTTTCTTCGTCAATCTTGAACCAAAGTTCTTCCATTCCTGGAAGGCTGTGAACGTAGTCCATGTATTTTTGAGTTGTTTCATAGTCACCTGAAACTGTTCCGTTAATTCCCTCGTCAGCGACTAGGATACGGCCTTTAAGGCCGATTGATTTACAGAAAGCCAAGTGGTCTGCAGCAAATTGCTCTGCATTTTCAATTGGAGTATAAAGGTAGTAAAGTAAGACACGAATATCTTTTGCCATAAGATTTGTTCTCTTTTCTATTCTTAAATTTTCTAAATTTTTTATTTATCCATACTAGTATACCTGCTTGAGAAAACGAATGCAATTTATTTGACTGGAAATTGTAGAGGGTTCTCGAAATTTCCTGAATGGTTAAAATAAGGACAAGAGAAAACATGGATATCTATATCCTTGTGCCAAAAAAACCACTGCCCTCCCCAGACCAACCTGAGGAAAGCAGTGATTCTTATTTTAGGAGTTAGGAATGAATACACGAAATCAATTTAGCTGATTATTTTTTGTTTTTCAAGAATTCATCGTATTGTTTTTGCATTTCGTTCAATACTTTTTCGTAGGCACCTTCAGATTTCAATTTTTCCATCAATTCTGGAATAGCTTTATCTGGGTCTACAGTACCAGTGTTGATAGCTGTATCAAATTGTTGCATTGTGTTAGCAATAGCTGAGATTTCAGATTTCACATTGTCAGTATTGAAGATAAATCCAAGCGCTGGAGATTCTTTAGCTTCTGCCAATTCTTTCTTAGAATTTTCGATTTGTTGGTCTGTAACGTTTTCGTTGATGTAAAGGATCCAGTTGTTACCAGTGTTCCATCCACCCATGTGAGTGTTTCCTTTGTAGCCATCAAGAACGCGAACACGGTTTTCTTTACCTTCAATTTTTTCCCAGTTCTTGCCTTCTGGACCGTAAACAAGACCGTTCAAGAGTTCTGGATTCGTATTCAAGAGGTTCAAGATTTCCATTGATTTTTCTTTGTTCTTAGAGTTGTTTGAGATGACAAAGTTAGCAACTTGTGTTGTTTGGTTTTTCTTGATGAAGTTAGTAATTGGTTTGATTTGGATATCTTTGTTGGCAACACGTGAAAGCAAGCTGTTACCGTAGTCAGCTGGTCCTACTGTTTCTTCACGAACGAACCAAGTATCTTGTTGAAGGTCAAAGGAAGTATCGCTTGTTGCGACGTCTTTTGGAATGTAGCCAGCTTCATAGAATTTGTGAAGAGTCTTCAAGTGTTCTTTGAAACGAGGCACTTCGTAACGGTTTACAACTTTAGTAGTATCGCCTTCAAGGTCGATAACGAATGGAAGACCGTTTGCTACTGGGTAGTCAAAGTTATCAGATGGGATGAAAACTTTACCAATAGCAAATGGTACTACGTCTGGAGCTTTTTCTTTAATTTGTTTCAAGACTGGCTCAAGAGTTTCGTAAGAAGTAACACCTGAAATATCGATACCATATTTAGCAAGGAGAGTTCCGTTGAAGGCAAAGTTTTGAGATGATGCAACGTTGGCTGCAACTGGAACAGCGTAAATCTTACCATTTACAGTATTACCCTTGATGTAAGCTGGGTCAAGTGCTTTGTAAAGGTCTTTACCTTCTTTTTTGTACAATTCTGTCAAGTCAGCGTAAGCACCTTTTTGAGCATTTACAATATAGTTATCTGCAAAGGCAATATCATAGTTTTCACCAGATGATGTGATAACTGACATTTTCTTACCATAGTCACCCCAGCCAAGGTATTGGATATCCAATTTGGCACCAACTTTTTCTTCAATGATTTTGTTGGCATTTGCTAACAATTCATCCAAGTTGTCTGGTTTGTCACCGATTTGGTACATTTTGATAACAGGTTTGTCACCTGAATCAGCAGCTTTTTTGCTGTTACCTGTCAAATTTCCACAAGCAGCAAGACCTGCAGCCAGAGCGACTACACTAGCAGATGCAAAAGCATATTTTTTCCAGTTTTTCATGATAAAAACTCCTTTTTTTATTTTTAAACTTATAAACAATGTAATGATCTTATACTCAATGAAAATCAAAGAGCAAACTAGAAAACTAGCCGCAGGCTGCTCAAAGCACTGCTTTGAGGTTGTAGATAAGACTGACGAAGTCAGTTACATATATCTACGGCAAGGCGACGTTGACACGGTTTGAATTTGATTTTCGAAGAGTATTAACTTCACACAAGGGAAGTTGGGAACTGAGAAATGTTATTTCTCAATAAGCACTATTCTTTCACACCACCGATAGTCAAACCTTTTACAAAGTAGCGTTGGAAAAATGGATACAAAATCGCGATTGGAAGGGTTGCAACCACAACCATGGCCATACGACCTGTTTCTTTCGGTAGAGCAACTCCCAGTTGACCAGTCAAGCCGACCGCTTTGGCAATGTAGTCCATATTTTGTTGGATTTGCATGAGCAAATATTGCAATGGATACAAGTTGTCACTCTTGATGTAAAGAAGGGCGTTGAACCAGTCATTCCAGAAACCAAGAGCTGTTAAGAGCGTGATGGTTGCGATACCTGGTAGTGACAATGGCAAACAGATTTGGAAGAAAATCCGGGCTTCACTGGCACCATCGATACGAGCCGATTCTAGAATGGCTTCTGGAATGGTCTTCTTGAAGAAGGAACGCATCAAGATGATGTTAAATGGTGAGAGAAGCATTGGAACAATCAAGGCCCAAACAGTATCCCCAAGCTGAAGCACACGAGTCACCATGATATAACCTGGTACCAAACCAGCGTTGAACAACATACTGAGCAGAACGAAGATGGTAAAAAATCTGCGATACTTAAAGGTTGTCCGTGAAATAGCGTAGGCATAGGTTGTTGTGATAAAGACATTTGTCAATGTCCCAACTACGGTTACAAAGACAGAGATGAAGAGGGCTTGTAGGATTTTATCCTTAAACTGTGCCAAAAACTCAAAACCGTCTAAGCCAAATTGGGATGGGAAGAAGCTATAGCCGTATTGGAGGAGGCTTTTCTCGTCTGTCACTGAAATAATGATAACGAATACAAAAGGTAGGATACAAGAGAGGGCAATCAAACCCGAAATGATACTGAAGAAGATATCTGCTTTCTTACTGAAGGAGTGAATGCCGACATTATCAATTTTTTCTTTTTTAATTTTCTTTTTTGCCATATTCTCCTCCTTTCTAGAACAAAGCTGAGTTTGGATCGACTCGTCTTGCAAGCAAGTTTGATAGGATAACCAGAATCAAACCAACAACGGATTGGTAAAGACCGGCTGCTGCAGCCATACCGATATCTGCTGTCTGAGTCAAACCATTAAAAACATATACGTCCAAAACGTTGGTTACATTGTAAAGCTGACCAGCATTGTGTGGGATTTGATAGAAGAGACCGAAGTCTGCGCGGAAGATATTTCCGACTGCAAGGATGGTCAATACAGTTACAAGCGGAGTCAACTGAGGAATGGTTACGTTGCGAATACGTTGCCACTTGCTAGCTCCGTCCACTGTCGCTGCTTCGTAGTAGGTTGGATCAATTCCCATGATCGTCGCATAGTACATGACACTGCTATATCCAAAACCTTTCCAAATACCTAGGAAAAGTAGGAGATAGGGCCAGATGCCCAGGTCAGCGTAGAAATTGACTTCTTTGAGACCAAGACTTTCCAATAGATGATTGAACACCCCTTTATCAATATTTAGGAAGGCATCTGTAAAGAAACTGATGATAACCCAAGACAAGAAGTAAGGGAACAACATAGAAGTTTGGAAAATCTTCACCATTCTCTTAGAACGGAGCTCGCTGAGGATAATGGCAATCCCTACAGATACAACTAAACCTAGAAAGATAAAGCCAAGATTGTAGAGGACAGTATTTCGTGTGATAATAAAGGCGTCTCTTGAACTAAATAAGAATCTGAAATTATCGAGTCCGACCCATTTACTATTTATGATACTATCTATGAAACCATTACTGGTCATGTGGTAGTCTTTGAAGGCAACCACGTTCCCAAATACTGGAATGTAAAAGAATAGAATCAACCAGAGTGCCCCTGGCAAAACCATCAAGAGAAAGATCCAGTTGTCTCTCAAGGTTTTTGAAAACTTATTCATAATTTCCTCCCTTTTTATTTTGATATCCATCTAAAAATTCTTTTTTAGACTTTTGATAACGATTACATTATTAGTATACTCCTATTTGCAGGTTAGGTTAAACTCCTAATTATAGAAAAAACTCCACAAATTATGTAGCAGATTTAAAACTTTATCACCACTATCAAACAAATGTCCTAAATCAATTGTTTATTTTATCTCTATTAGCCCAGTGATGGCGTCACTCTGTTATAAGCATCCAACAACGGGGTATACTGAAAAATCTCCAGACTAGGGAACTCAGCGATAGTTCCTAATCTGGAGATTTTTAATATGTTATTAGGCGTTTGCTTTCAACTTAGCAATAACCTCTTTAAGATTATCAATCAACTCTGCTTCAGTATGCTCAGAGCCTTTTTCATCTGCCAAGAACAAAACTGCTTTTTGAAGTTCTTCTTGAGAGTTTTCAAGGACATCCTTATCTGCTGTTTCAAGGTTTGAGTCTTTAAGAAGTTTACTTAATTCCTTGGCTAATTTCTTGAGTTTGATTTGCAGACTCATCTTTGACTGTTTGCAAGATATCACGTAAACCTTGCTCTGTCAAACTATCATCTGCAAAAGCTTTCTTAGCCTCTGCCAAAACCAGACGTGCTGAATCTGTGGTAGGATTCGATACACCTGTCAATGATCTCAAAAGATTTTCTAAGGTTTGAGTCTGCTTACTAATACTAGACTAAAATCAAAAAGCATTATATAACAGTGATATGAAATCAACTAAAGAAGAAATCCAAACTATCAAAACACTTTTAAAAGACTCTCGTACAGCTAAATATCATAAACGCCTTCAAATCGTTCTATAGTAAAATGAAACAAGAACAGGACAAATCGATTTCTAACAATGTTTTAGAAGTAGAGGTGTACTATTCTAGTTTCAATCCATTATATTTCGTCTGATGGGCAAATCTTATAAAGAGATTATAGAACTTTTATAGTAGTTTGAAATAAGATGTGAACAACTCTATCAGGAAAGTCAAATTAATTTATAGAAATATTTTAGCAGCCAAGGTGTACTGTTATAGATTCAATACACTATACTTGGTGGTTTAGCTCTCCTGTTTTCTCTTTTAGCTTTAACCAGCCATAAATGGTATTACGTGAGATTTGGAAAACGTGTGATGCTTCTGTTATACTACCTGTTCGCTCACAATAAGAGAGAACTTTTTTACGAAAATCTATTGAATATGCCATAAAAAGATTATACCACATTGTGTACTATTTTTGGTTCATTTTACTATATCACTTTGGACTATATCGGTCTAGTTATGTCTAAACGATTATAGCTGGATACTAAGAGAAATCAAAAAAGCACTAAGGGAGAACGTCCCAAAGTGCTTAATATCAAGGCCTCAAAGCCTGTCTTATTCAATAAAATATTACAACATCTTGTTGTAGAATTCAACGACAAGTGCTTCGTTGATTTCTGGGTTGATTTCGTCGCGTTCTGGCAAGCGAGTCAATGAACCTTCCAACTTTTCAGCGTCGAATGATACGAATGCTGGACGTCCAAGAGTAGCTTCTACTGCTTCAAGGATTGCTGGAACTTTCAATGATTTTTCACGAACTGAGATCACTTGACCTGGAGTTACGCGGTATGATGGGATATCAACGCGTTTCCCGTCAACAAGGATGTGACCGTGGTTTACGAATTGACGAGCTTGACGACGAGTAGTCGCGAGACCAAGACGGTAAACAACATTATCCAAACGACGTTCCAAAAGAAGCATAAAGTTGAAACCTAGGATTCCACCTTTGATTTTTGTAGCTTGTACGAACAAGTTACGGAATTGTTTTTCACCTACACCGTAAGTGAAACGAAGTTTTTGTTTTTCAGCCAATTGCAAACCGTATTCTGACAATTTAGAACGGTTGTTTGGTCCGTGTTGTCCTGGTACGTAGTTACGACGTGCCAATTCTTTACCTGTACCTGTAAGTGAAAGGCCAAGGCGACGAGCTTGTTTCCAAGATGGTCCTGTATAACGTGACATATGAATGTCCTCCTGATATAAATAATATTTCGGTGGAAATAGTCACTTAGAAAGCCCTGATTCGTGCAGATGCCCTTCGCCTAAACAGCCAAGGTTACTTATCATAAGACACCTGTTGACGAGCTTCATGCTTTCCTGCTGATATTTCACACAAAGTCCATTTTACCATGAATAGCTGGATTTGTAAAGGGGTTTTAGGCTTTATTTTCACTACCAGAGAGGTTGAGAACGAGGGTAAAGGTACTTCCTAGACCGTACTGGCTGCTGACTGTGATTTCCCCACCCAATTGATGGGCCAATTCACGCGCAATCGCAAGTCCTAATCCATGACCACCTGTCTTCATATTACGCGAAGTTTCGACACGATAAAGGCGTTTGAAAATATTTTCCAAATCCTCTGGGGCAATGCCCTGCCCTTCATCGGTCACACTGATTGAAAGCTGGTCCTTCTCCAGCTTAGCCACCACTTCCAGCTTGGTTCCTGGAGCAGAATATTTAAAAGCGTTATCGACCAGATTCACCAAGATACGAGAAAGCTTAGCATAATCTCCCTCAATCCGGGCAGACTCTGGGATTACCTGCAAGTGGACATCTCTTCTCTCCTGCTCAATCAAAAACTGAAATTCACTCATGCACTCAATTAAGAGCTTGTCCAGAAAAATACTGTCTTTACTGGTAGTTTCCACCTGATTTCTAGCTGTGTTTAGGGTCAAAAAATTCAACTCCTCAACCAGTTTATTGAGCCTCTCCGTCTGGCGTCCAATGGTTGCTAGATAATGAGCTTGCTCCGACTCCTTGATAATCCCATCCAAAATCCCTTCTACCGTCGCTTGGATCGAAGTGATAGGGGTCTTAATATCATGCGACAACTGGGCAATCATCAAGCCCTTTTCTCGTTCGCTTTCTTCCAAGGAATCAAAGCTTACCTGCAAATCATGGGACATCTCATTAAAAGTTTGCCCTAATTGCTGAAATTCTACAGGACCTTGAACCTCCAAATTTGAAGGAAAATCCTTGGCCGCTACCCGCTTGGCATGCTCCTTGAGTTTGCCCAACGACGTAAAGACTGGCAATAGGAGAAAGAGACTAATCCCAGCACCGACAAGGCTGGCAACGATGGTCATCCCAAGCAAAAAGTAAATCTCGCCTTTCGCAATCAGCATTTTTTGAACAGCCCAAAAAACAACCAAAATGGTTAAGAGGGTTGAAATAATATATCCAACCAAAATATAACTTTTTAGTTTCATGTTTGTCCTCTCGGTTTCTCTATCTTATATCCCAACCCCCAAACTGTCTTAATAGTGGGCGTTTGGTCACTACTATATTTTGCCAGCTCCTGTCGAAGAGCATGGATATGCACATTCAAGGTATTGGTGTCATCCACGTAGTCTTCTTTCCAGATCTTTTCATAGAGGTCTGTCTTGGAGAAAACTCGCTCTGGATTGCTAGCTAAAATCCACAGCAATTCAAATGATTTAACAGTTAAATCCAGCATTTCTTCTCCTATTTGAACTTCATGACTACTATGATTCATTTTTAGATTGCCAAGGGAAATCAGCTCTGTTTCGCCCCCACGATGAAGGCGGCGCAAAATATTGTGGACACGCAAAACCAGCTCACGTGGGCTAAAAGGCTTAGCAATAAAATCATCTGCTCCCAAGCTCAGGCCGTAAATCTTGTCCTGTTCACTGGTCTTAGCAGTAATAAATAGGAAAGGCTGCTCTGGTGATAAGTATTGAACCTCACTGATTAAATCATAACCATCCATCCGAGGCATCATGACATCTGTGATAATCAAATCAATCGGTTTTTTCTTGAACAGCTCTAGCGCTTCCAGTCCATCATGGGCTACCAAGACCTGATAACCTGCCTGAATTAAGTATCTCTGATGAATATCTGTGATTTCTACCTCGTCGTCAACGAGTAAAATTGTCTTTCCCATCTGTCTCTCCTTTGATAAAAACAGTGCTATACTGCTTTAAGTATAACACTATTTTTATTGTTTTACGATGATTTTAATCTGCTATTGAAAGAAAGTCCTGATTGCTGATTGAGTTGTTAAACTAATCTTAGTCAGCCCACTATCCATCATTTATTTCCTTAGCTGATTAGTTTTCTTCTTTTTTGTTTTTCAAACCTAGACCACCGAGTAAACCTGCAAGCGCAAGCCCAAGGAAACCAATACTTGCCATCGATGTTTGAGCCTCACCAGTATTTGGTAGCATAGCTTTATCCTCTGACATCATCGTATCAGACATCTTGTTAGCAGAAGCAGCCATGTTTTCACCTGCCATCGTGTTGGTAGAACTTGTCATGGTGTCAGCAGGCATGCTATCTGTAGTACCTGTAGCATGATTGTGATTCATCGGAGTCACGCCAGAACCAGAGTTAGAAGGTGATAATGAACCATTTGCTGTGTCTGATGTTTCTTTAACATTTATCTTAATAGTGACTTTTTTAGTTGCTACGATGTTGTCCAAATCTGGTTTACCGTCTTTGTTACCATAGACATTGACTGTAGCGCTGTAAGTTTGAGTACCGTTTGCTCGGAACTGGTCAATGAGCGCTTGTTTTTCTTTGCCAGCTACATTTCCGTCCAAGGCTACTTGATAGAAGTATTGACCTTTGGTCTTCACGTTTTCACCTAGTGGAGATAGGGCTGGGTTTTTAGCGTCACCGTTATCTGACCATGGTGCCTTGTCAGATGCCTTGAGCAAGAGACGAGTCAACATACCATCACCTGCGAAGAGTTCGTATGGAATCACATGGTTGACACCTGCTGTGAATGGACCTTCACCCTTGGCCTTTTCTAGGTAGGCTGCTGGAACATCGATACTGTCCTTAACGTTGTCTGCAACGGCTTTTTGAACTGTTTCTTTAGAAATTAAACCGTTTATGTTAATAGTGACTTTTTTAGTTGCTACGATGTTGTCCAAATCTGGTTTACCGTCTTTGTTACCATAGACATTGACTGTAGCGCTGTAAGTTTGAGTACCGTTTGCTCGGAACTGGTCAATGAGCGCTTGTTTTTCTTTGCCAGCTACATTTCCGTCCAAGGCTACTTGATAGAAGTATTGACCTTTGGTCTTCACGTTTTCACCTAGTGGAGATAGGGCTGGGTTTTTAGCGTCACCGTTATCTGACCATGGTGCCTTGTCAGATGCCTTGAGCAAGAGACGAGTCAACATACCATCACCTGCGAAGAGTTCGTATGGAATCACATGGTTGACACCTGCTGTGAATGGACCTTCACCCTTGGCCTTTTCTAGGTAGGCTGCTGGAACATCGATACTGTCCTTAACGTTGTCTGCAACGGCTTTTTGAACTGTTTCTTTAGAAATTAAACCGTTTATGTTAATAGTGACTTTTTTAGTTGCTACGATGTTGTCCAAATCTGGTTTACCGTCTTTGTTACCATAGACATTGACTGTAGCGCTGTAAGTTTGAGTACCGTTTGCTCGGAACTGGTCAATGAGCGCTTGTTTTTCTTTGCCAGCTACATTTCCGTCCAAGGCTACTTGATAGAAGTATTGACCTTTGGTCTTCACGTTTTCACCTAGTGGAGATAGGGCTGGGTTTTTAGCGTCACCGTTATCTGACCATGGTGCCTTGTCAGATGCCTTGAGCAAGAGACGAGTCAACATACCATCACCTGCGAAGAGTTCGTATGGAATCACATGGTTGACACCTGCTGTGAATGGACCTTCACCCTTGGCTTTTTCTAGGTAGGCTGCTGGAACATCGATACTGTCTTTAACGTTATCTTTAACAGCTTTTTCGACAGTTTCTTTAGCAACTAATCCATTGATGTTGATGTCTACATTTTTAGTAGCAACTAGATTAGTCAAGTCAGCTTTACCGTCTTTATTTCCGTAAACTTTAACAGTAGCTTTATAAGTTTGAGTACCATTAGCGCGAAGTTGATCAATTAAAGCTTGACCTTGTTTACCAACAGTATTGCCATTTAAGTCTACTTCATAGAAGTATTTCCCTTTTGTTAATCCTTCAAGAGGAGGTAAAGCAGGATTTTTAGCAGTACCATTGTCAGACCAAGGAGCATTATCCGAAGCTTTTAGTAATAGACGAGTTAACATACCATCACCAGCGAATAGTTCATAAGGAATTACTTGGTTTACACCGGCAGTGAAAGGACCTTTCCCTTCAGCTTTTTCAAGATAAGCAGCAGGAACATCGATGCTGTCTTTTGTATTTTCTTTCACTCCACCTTTTACTTGTTCAGGAGTAGTTTCTGCTGGACTTGCTTGTGTCCCATCCACATCAGCTGTATCTACAGTTTCTTTTAAGACATCTGTTAGCTCTGGATTTTTTTGAGCTTCTTCATCTTTTTCAAAAAGTGTATCCAGACTAGAAGGGCTTGTTTCCTCGCTCACTTCAGTTCTTTCTGTAGGTGTCGGAAGTGAATTCGTATTTCCAGTAACGCCCTCAGGTTTCGCTTGAGTGAGAACGGTGTCTCCTGGTTTTTCTGATAAGTCACCCTCTTTCGTTCCCGATGTCTCTTCAGGTAAGACTTGACCTGGGGTTGGATTGAGCCCATCGGCACGTACAGAACTTGGCTGACCAACTAGGACAAAGAAGCCACTAGCCACAACAACTGAGGCAACACCGACACTGAGACGGCGAATAGACCAACGAGTATATCTTTGATTTGGATTGAATTTCATAGGATTCTCCTTAGAGTCTTTCTTTATTTGATGACTCTAGTATAATCTCCTGAAATTAAAAAGGACTAAGAAAAAGTTAAAATTTTTCTTAAATCCCTCTTATAAAACACTTATATTAATTAAATCCATAAACAGATTTGGTGATTTGATAGACGACATTGGACAGTTTGCGATCTGGCAAGACAGAATGTTTGGTCAAACGGCTCAACATGGTCTTACGAATAGCCTGAAAGACTTCTGGATTTTTCTGCTGAATATAGGTCCACAATTGGCGTTTTTTTGCCAGATGCTCCGCTGTTCCAGATCGGTTGAGCAGGGTACTGGAAATCACCGTCGTGAGTTCAATATGATTCAGCAGATATTCTCGCATTTTGGGATGACTCACTTGGGACAAATCAAGTTGGTCTATCAAGAGTCGATTGACCTTGAGTTGCTGGTCAATGCACTTAATCATCACTTGCTCATTGACAGACTGGTCCTCACGCCCAATCAAATAACGATAGAAATCGACAGGCAGATAGTACATGGTCTTGACCTGCTGAAGGGGCGTAAAGACAAAGAGATTATCGACATAAAAAGTATGTTCAGGCAGTTAGAACTGGCTAGCACGCAACAAATCTGTCCGATAAATCAGCGAGTGCATCATGGTATACTGGCCTTTGGAGAAATTTCCGACCTGGTCCCAGCCAAAAATCTGCCGAACAGGCAAGACTGAATCGTAACTCATACTCTTCTTACGAGACTGCCCTTCCTTTTCATAGACAAAATTGGTCACAAAGACATCCACCTCTTGACCCTTGCTCTCAAGTTCTTGCAAGGTTTCAAGAATTTTCAAGTAGGCACGAGGATCCACCCAGTCATCACTGTCAACTACTTTAAAATAGCGCCCAGAAGCCTCTGCCAAGCCACGATTGACCGCACCGCCATGGCATTTATTTTCCTGATAGATGGCTCTAACGATATTAGGATACTTGCTAGCTAAACACTCAGCGATTTCCTGAGTCTGATCCTGAGACCCGTCATTGATAATCAAAATCCCAACTTGCTCACCACCAATCACTAGCGACTCCACACAGTAATGAAGATAGGCTGCTGCATTATAGCTAGAAATGGCGATAGACAATAACTTCATAATCTGCTCCTTTAGGGGACTGATTTTTTCTTATACTCTTCGAAAATCTCTTCAAACCGCGTCAACGTCGCCTTGCCGTATAGATGTTACTGACTTCGTCAGTTCTATCTGCAACCTCAAAACAGTGTTTTGAGCTGACTTCGTCAGTTCTATCCACAACCTCAAAACAGTGTTTTGAGCAGCCCGCAGCTAGTTTCCTAGTTTGATCTTTGATTTTCATTGAGTATTACTCTCTCTTGTCACTTCCTTCTATTTTACCATAAAGTCCAGCCTTTGAAGAACTTTTACTAGAAGACAAGGGGCTTCTGTCTCTATTTGCCATCTTGGGCATCAAAAAAGAGGGGTCATCCCTCTTTACGAATTCAATGCTACTAGGGTATCCAAATACTGGTTGTTGATGACTGCCAAAATATAGGTATCTGCTTTCAAGAGGTCATCTGGTCCAAATTCAACATCCAATGGGGAATTTTCCTGCTCTCGGAAACCCAAAATATTCAGATTGTATTTGCCACGGAGGTCTAATTTACTCAGACTTTGACCTGCCCAAGACTGAGGAATTTTCATCTCCACGATAGACACATTTTTATCCAACTGAAAGACATCAACACTATTATGGAAAAGAATGGTCTGTGCTAGAGACTGCCCCATTTCATACTCTGGCGAGATAACCGAGTCAGCTCCAATCTTTTCTAGCACTTTCTTAGCGGTCTGACTTTTGACCTTAGCAATAACAGTCGGTACCCCCAAACTCTTACAGTGCATAACCGCAAGCACACTCGACTCCAGATTTTCACCTGTCGCGACTACAACGGTATCGCAGGTATCAATCCCTGCTGATCTCAATAATTCTTCATCTGTGATGTCACCAATCACTCCACGCGCCAAAACTGGCTCAAACTGATTGATGCGCTCTGCGTGGTCATCAATAGCGATAATATTCATATCCTGCTTGGCTAGGGCAGCTAGGACACTGCTCCCAAAAATTCCCAAGCCCAAAATTCCAATCGTACGATCTGACATGCTCTTTCCTTTCTTAACCAATACTAATATCTGCTTTCATATAGTGAATCATATCTTTCTTTTCTGGATGGTAATCTGCCAAGCTAACAAACAAGGTCAAGGGACCAATTCGTCCCATAAACATAAGTGGCATGATAACACTGAGAGCCAATTTCCCAAGGTCAGGAGTCAGATTTGCCGTTACACCAACTGTACTAAGAGCTGAAATGGTTTCAAATATGAGGTGGATAAAGGGAGGATTGCCTTTGGCTGTTATCCCTAGCAGAATCAATCCTATCAAGAAGCTCATCAAAAAGATAATAAAGACACTAAAGGATTTTTGAACCGTTCGCGGCGCAATCGTTCGTCTCGCAACATTGGCATGAGGCAAGCCTAGAAGCTCACTTCGTGCAAAGACCAAGAGGACAAAAAATGTCGTAATCTTGAGTCCCCCAGCTGTTCCTCCAGGTGCCCCACCTAGAAACATCTGTAAGATATAAATCAAAAGAGTCACAGGATGAGCCTGAGTATAATCTATCGTAGAAAAGCCAGCTGTTCGCATCGTCACTGTTTGAAAAAAGCTAACTAAAACCTTATCGGCAACAGGGAGATTGCCAATCGTTCCAGCATTGTTCCACTCAAGAAAGAGAGTAGTTGCCGTTCCAAATAACAACAAACCTATAGTCAACAATAGTACAAGCTTCGTATGAAAGTGCAGACGTCCTTTTTTCTTTCTTCCTACATGACCAGCCAAATCAAACCAGACCATAAAACCAAGGCCGCCTGTAATAATCAAGCCTGCAATCACCAGATTGACCAGTAAATCGGTCTGAAAAGCAAATAAACTGGTGCTCCCTAAATTATCAAAACCGGCATTACAGAAGGCTGAGATCGCTAGAAAAATGGAACTAAAAAGACCACGTCCCCAGCCAAGTTGAGGAATAAGGCGAAAACTAAGCAAAATAGCTCCCAAGCTCTCAACCAAAAAGGTCGTGAGAAAAATAGAATAGACAAACTTTCTCAAAGATCGAGTTTCTCCATAACTAAAACTATCCTGAATAGTTGCACGGCTACGAAGACTAAGCTTTTGCTTGCTCTGGATATAGAAAACCCCAATAAAGGTCATGAGCCCTAGACCACCGATCTGAATCAAGAGCAAACAGATTATTTGGCCCCATATATTATAGGTGTGAGCTACTGGAAGGGTTGAGAGACCTGTCACACAGACTGCAGAGACAGCAGTGAAAAGATGATCAAAATAAGTCGCTCGTGAGCTTTCAACTTGGACAAAGGGCAAGCTCAAAAGAAGAGAGCCTAGTAAAATGACCAAGGCAAAACTCAAAAAAATACGACGGGCTGGCGATAAACGAGATAAGCCTAGCTCTATTTTTTCCTTAGATAATTTGAATAACATGTTTCCATTGTACCATAAAAAGTTCGAAATGACTTAGATAGGATAAGGCAAAATCTACTAACACCAAGCCTAAAAAATGCCACCTTTTTATTGATAGCTTAGGCAAGAACAATACTTGATAGATGTGACTATAGGTCAAAAAAGCAAGACAGGAGCTTTTAACGCCAGCTACTCTATATGCTTTTCAGGAGAAAATTTCTCTTTTTGATTATAGGCAATGAGAACCAAGGCATCGCTTAGAAAGCTAGTCACAGGTTGCTCAAAACACTGTTTTGAGGTTGCAGATAGAACTGACGAAGTCAGTAACATCTATACGGCAAGGTGAAGCTGACCTGGTTTGAAGAGATTTTCGAAGAGTATCATTTCATCTCACTCTAAATCTTACCAACATAAAACGCATAGTATCAAAGTTTTCATCACCTGATATGATACGTTTTTCTGATTTTAAAGATTTTTCCCAACCTCAACATGCCTAGGACAAGAGGAAGGTGACCTCGTTTAAACATATTTTTGAAAAGTATGAGCTAGACATTTTATGATAAAACAAATCCTTTGCCAGTACAACTAAAGGTGGTGAACACTTGCTAAACTCAGTTCTAGCGCCTTATTAAAAGCTTCCGAGCCCCAGTCACGACTGTCGTACTGGTCCAAGTCCGCTAGAGAATCTGCTGTGAACAACAATTCACCCCAGAGAACCCCACGCAATTGAGCTACTGCCGCAAGAGCAGAACACTCCATCTCCACAACAGCACAGCCTTCTTCCTTACGATAAGCCACCTTTTCAGCCGTTTCTCGGTAAAAACCGTCTGTCGTCCAGGTCATGACTTCTTCATAAGGAATCCCTCTGTCTTCCAAAACTTCCTCAATAGCAGCAATAGCCTCTGGCTGCATTTCCATATAACGACAAGGTGCCACATAGTGGTAACTGGCTCCCTCATCTCGCAAAGCGCGAACAGGGACTAGAAAGGCATTTTCCTCTATATCAGCTAGGACACCACAGGTCCCAGTAGAGATAATCTGCTCCACACCATAGCCAATCAACCAATCCATAAACTGGGCTGCTGGAGCTGAACCGACAGGAGCCTGAACCAGACAAATCTCCTCGTCCTTGTAGTTCACGACATAAACTGGATAGGTCTTGGTGGCAGAAACGAATTCGCCGACACAATCCGCCCCTACTTCCCTTGCATAGCGGTCAATCTCCTCACCTAAAAATGCATAAACACACTTCTTTGGCAACTGCAAGTCCAGCCCCTCGTGATTGGGCATGATAACCGCCTGAGGATTGTCATCAAACTCTAAAATAGGAATCGCATGTTTCTGAATCATAGCCTGCCTCCTCTAATTTTGTACTATTGTATCAAAAACTGACAAAGTGTCAAGGAGGAAGCTGATGAACTGGACAAAAAACAAGCCTACATCGTCAGCTGCCACAGTGGTTTGCGCAGCTATATCGCAGAGCCTATCCTCAAGCAAGCAGGATTTACCGTCCAAAACCTTGACGGCGCTTATTCACTATACAAAATGGCTAACCCAGAAGGAGTAGAATATGGAAACTAGTATCAGCATGGCTGACTTTTATGGAAAATACCAAAATGAAAATCTAGAACTTATCGATGTCCGTGAAGCACATGAATTCCAAGCAGGACATGCACCAGGTGCCAAAAATCTTCCATTAAGTACCTTAGAGCAAGGCTACAAAGAACTCAAACCTGACCATGAATACTATGTCATTTGTCAAGGAGGAGTCCGCTCTGCATCTACCTGCCAATTTCTCAGCTCCCAAGGCCTCACCGTTACCAACGTAGAAGGTGGTATGAATGCTTGGCCTGGTCAAGTAGAATAATCAAGAGGAGCTGGGCAAAAACTCAATTTCATGAGAAGATGAAGTAATACTCAATGAAAATTAAAGTGCAAACTAGGAAGTTAGCCGCAGGCTGCTCAAAACACTGTTTTAAGGTTGTGGATGGAACTGACGAAGTCAGCTCAAAACACTGTTTTGAGGTTGTGGATAGAACTGACGAAGTCAGTAACCATATCTACGGCAAGGTGAAGCTGACCTGGTTTGAAGAGATTTTCGAAGAGTATAAATCTCCCCATAATAAAACGCATATTACCAAGGTTCTTATGAACTGCACCCCAAAAGTTAGACAGAAAAAATCTAACTTTTGGGGGTCAGTACATTCAACACCTGATACTATGCGTTTTTTTAATTTTAAAGATTTTTTACAACTTCTTTTGACTCACATTAAACTATTCTAATAGTTAATAGACCTTTGCACATATCGTCTCAAAACATTCATTTATTTCCGTTTAATCAAGTATCGGATAGCCTTTTCTAGGCGTTCCTTTTGAGCTTCAGAATCATCTAGGGGCTGATTGATACATTCAGTAAGATTTTCGGTAATTATCATCTCAATCACGCGCTCTACACTAGATTTCACTGCTGTCAGTTGCGTCACAATATCAGCACAGTCACGATCTCCTTCAATCATCTTTTGAATCCCACACAACTGGCCCTCTGAACGTTTCAAACAAGTAATATACTTTGAATTTGTCAGTTCTTTTTCCTTGCTCGATTTTTCTTCATTATATCTCTAATCAGCTTCTTTGTCAAAATTCTCACGCAGTTCTGTTACCAAAGACCGTTCAAAAAGCAAACTAGCAATACTTATAACTTATTAAAAATTCCTAATTTTACCTTGCTAAACGAATACGGGTCACGATGCCATCTGAGTCTGTGATTTCCAATTGGATCGATGTCATCCATTTGATTGGTGCGTCAACTTCTTGTGCTCGTTGGGCAATCGTTAACAGTTCTTTTTTATGTGCGACTTCGATGACATAGTAGGCTAAACCTGGTAAGCCTTGCTTACGCGAAGCCAGACCTTTTCCTCCCCATTCGTTAACTGCTAAATGATGATGGTAATCTCCAGCCGCAATCCAACTAGCGCTAGGCACACTGAATTTATCCTCTAGCCCTAACACCTTTTGATAAAACTGGCTGGACTTTCGACTATCCTTGACGGAAAGATGAATATGCCCCATTCTCGTACCTTCTGCCAGGATAAAGGGCTCTACTCTTTCCCCCAACTCATAAATGTCCTGCGCCGCAAGAGCCTCTGTCACTCCGATAATGCGTCCATCTTCTCGAATATCCCATGTGGAAACTGGCTTATCTCGATAGAGTTCAATGCCATTTCCCTCCAAATCTTCCAAGTAAATAGCTTCACTGTAACCATGGTCTGCACCGCCGACAAGAGGAATCTGTAAATCTGTCAGGTGTTTCAAGACATCAGCCAAAGCCTTGCGTGTGGGTAAGAGAATGGCCAAATGGTAAAGACCATAATGTTCCCTCACTTCTCCGCTCTCTTGTGCTTGAATCAGCTGTACCAAGACTTTTCCACCAAGGCCTAGAATGGACTCTGTCTCAGTTTGAGATAAGATTTCTAAACCGATAACTTGCTGATAAAAGGCTGTTTGACTGGCCAAATCCTTTACATTTAAAACTGTCTCTGCCAAATAAATGTGACTCTTGTATTCATAGGTCATAAATGGTCCTCTTTTCTCGTTGTAATTATTGTTATTACAACTATTATATAATTTCCATCAAGAAAGTCAAGCCAGATAACTCAAAAATAACACCATTTCAGGATAAGATAAAGTAAATCATTTCATAATAAAACGCATATTATCAAACTTTTCATCACCTGACAATATGCATTATTTTAATTTAAAGACTTTTTGACCAGCTTTTTTATTTCACAACAAGTTCATAACGTGTCTTACTGGTGAAGGTTTGACCAGCTTTAAGAATGACTTGGTCTTTAAGGTCACTGTGAATGGCATCTGGTAAAGCTTGCGCTTCAAGAGCAATCCCATTGTGCTGTAGCATTGGCTGACCTCCTATGATGACACTTTCATCCACAAAGTTTGCTGTGTAGACCACAAAGCAAGGAGCTTCTGTCTTGAAAAGCAGGAAGCGACCTGAATTTTGGTCATAAAGGAATCCAGCATTGTCATGGCCTGCAGGAAGGGCAAATGGATGATCCAAACCTGATGCCAGCTGGATTTGCTCATCTTCTTCTGCAAAGATATCCTTCAACAAGGCACCATTGTAGATGTGTTTGACCACATCACGGTTGGCTTCTGGAGTTTTGGCAGGAACACCGTCAGGAGCGATTGAGTAAATGCCCTCTGTGTTTAGTTGGAAGACATGACGGTCAATCGTCTGCGTGAAATCACCAGACAAGTTGAAATAGCTGTGGTTGGTTGGATTGACCAGCGTATCCTGATCGGTCGTTACCTTGTAGCTGATTTCATAGGCACCAGTTTCTTCCAAGTGATAACTGATCCAAATCTTGAGATTTCCAGGGAACCCTCCTGTCCCATCTGTACGCTCTGTGTAGAGAGTCAAGCCATGATCGCTTACTTCTTCAACTTCAAACAAGCTGGAATCCCAACCAGTTGAACCACTGTGATTACAGTTGCTAGCATTATTAACCTCAAGGTCATAGGTCTTACCATTGAGCTCAAAGGTCGCACCTGCAATACGACCCGCTACAGGACCTACACTTGCTCCATGCTTGGGACTATTGCCTACATAACTATCAAAGTCATCAAATCCCAAGATAACATTGGCAAAATTTCCAGCCTTGTCAGGTGCGACATAGCGCAAGATGGTCGCACCATAAGTCATAACCTCAAGTTGGTAGCCACCGTCTGTCTCAAATCGATAGGCCAAGACATCCTCGCCCTCAACATTTCCAAATACACGCTCTGTGTATGCTTTCATTCTGTTCTCCTTTTACTATTTCTCTCAAGCAAACAAACCATAGAAAGCGTACTGACAATCTATGGTTTATCTGATAATTTACAAATCCTCTTGTCAAGAATTCATAAACACTGTCTTACTTTTGATATTCGTGAATTATGACACCTTGTACTACACGGTTTACTGTACCTGTAGGAGACGGTGTATCTGGTTTATTTTCTACCTTGAGTGAAGTCAATAGGGCAAAGAGTTGGGCATAAACGATGTAAGGGAAGACACGGTAAATATCATTCAAGACACCGCCACAACCAAGGGCCACTTCTTTGACATTTTCAAGACCAAAAGCTTGATCACTCAAAAGCACAACACGACGAGCAATCTGGTCACCAGCAACTTCACGAACCAAGTCCAAGTCGTACTTACGAGTGTAGTCCGTCGTTGTACCAAAGACCAAAACAACTGTATTGTCGTTGATAAGAGATTTTGGACCGTGACGGAAGCCAACTGGGCTTTCATACATGGTCGCAACTTGACCAGCAGTTAATTCCAAAATCTTGAGCTGAGCTTCATGAGCAAGTCCAAAGAAAGGACCAGCGCCTAGATAGATGACACGGTTAAAGTCTAAATCAACGAGCTCTTTGACATCTTCTGCCTTGTCTAAAACTTTACGGGCAAGACTAGATACAACTTCAAAACGTTCAGACTTAACAGCAAATTCTGTAGGATCAAAGACCAAGAGAGCTGTCAACATCATAGACGTAAAGCTAGAAGTCATGGCAAATCCAGCATCATTAGAGACAGCTGGTTGCAAGAGCAAGAGATTACGGTCATCACCGTGAGCTTGAAGAGCCAATTTACCATCTGCTGCACAAGTAATCGTCACTTGATAAAGCTCATCCACCAAGGATTTGGCCAAATCAACAGTCGCCACACTTTCAGGCGAGTTCCCACTACGAGCAAAAGACACAAGGACAGTTGCCACATCTTTTTTCAAATAGGTTGCTGGTTTGGCAACGATATCTGTTGTCGCAATAGCATTGAAATTCCATTTGCGTTCGTCATAGACTTCCTTAAAGTAAGGTAGCAAGGTATCTCCCACATAAGCAGAAGTCCCAGCACCTGTCAAGATAACCTTAATATAGTCATGTTTATCAGCGATTTCTTGTAGAAAGGCTGCAATTTCTTCACGTTTTGCTTGATAAAATTCAAAAGCTTCTCTCCATACATCAGGCTGTTGGTAGATTTCACGCGTAGTGATTTCTGCACCCAATTCGAGCAAGTCTTCTTTTGTATAATGTAGCATTGAGTTCCTCTTTTTCTATTAAATATGGGAATGGGAGTAAGCTCCATTCCCATGTATATTCTATATAAAATGCTCTAACGATTTTCACGTTGTCACATGAATTGAATCGAGTTCCAACTAAAATCTGTAGGAAACTAGCCGCAGGCTGCTCAAAGCACTGCTTTGAGGTTGCCGGATAAGACTGACGAAGTCAGCTCAAAACACCGTTTTGAGGTTGCCGGATAAGACTGACGAAGTCAGTAACATATACCTACGGCAAGGCGACGTTGACGTAGTTTGAAGAGATTTTCGAAGAGTATTATTCATCTTCGTCATCATCGAAGCCCGCTAACAGGTCATTAACTTTCACAATGCTTTCTGCAGCACGGCTCTTGTAGTCCGCATCTGCGCCTGTAAGGCTCGCATTGATAAATTCAATCACCATTGGAAGATTCATCCCTGCGTAAAGGTCAATATCACGACCTTCCATGATCAAGCGACTCACCACATTACAAGGTGTCCCACCGAGAAGATCCGCAAAGACTAGGAAATCATCCAATCCTTCAATAACAGCTTCAAATTTAGCAGTAAATTCTTCTGGGCCATCTTCTGGAAGAAGAGCTACTGTGTAAATGTTGTCTTGTGGGCCCATAATCATTTCTGTGCTACCTCTAAGCTCCTCACAGAAGCGACCATGGCTCACCAAAATTAATGATTTAGTCATAAGGAATTACATTCCAAGTGCAAAGTGACCAAGGGCAGAAAGAGCCAAAGCAAGTACGATAATAATACCGATAGCTTTAGTAGAGTTCATACCTTTTTTACCAAGCAACCAGAAGATAAAGGCAGTAAAGATTGCTGGAAGCAAACGTGGGAAGATTTGGTTCAAGATGTCTTGGAAATCAATCATCTTTTCACCGATTGGCAACTTGTAAGAAATTTCAAAGTTAATCACTGTTGCTACAAGAGCACCCATCATGAAGACACCAAGTACAGATGCAGCGTCAATCAAAGCTGTCAAGGTACTTTGCATGTTGTTGATAAGGTTAACCCCTTCTTTGTAAGCAAATTCCAACTGTTTCCAACGGAAGATGTCATACGCTACTGCAACTGCAATCCAAAGGAAGATCCCCCAAGGTTGGCCAGCGATAGCCATAGTTGCTGCGACTGACCCCATGATAGCAGGTACAAGTGAACCAAAGATTGTATCCCCAAGAGGAGCGAATGGTCCCATCAAACCTGTCTTGATACCGTTAACAGCGTCTTTTGAACCTACACCATCTTTTTCTTCCATGGCAAGGTCAAAACCAGCGATAATGGTATGGAAGAATGGTGAAGTATTGAAGAATTGAGTATGAACTTTCATCATTTCTTTCAATTCAGGAGTTCCATCACCATACATTTTACGCAACTGAGGCAAGATCATGTAAAGGTAACCAGAAGCTTGCATACGTTCGTAGTTCCAACCTAATTGGAAAGTAAACAAGCTACGTTTGTTGATTTGATTAAAATCTTCTTTTGTAAGTTTGTAATTAGAATTCGTCATCTTCGATTTCCCCACTTTCTGATGGTGTAGAAGGTGCTGCTACAGCTACTTTTTGGCTATTTTTGAAGTGAAGCACTGCAAGGAAAATACCTACGATAGAAATACCAATCATAGACAAACCTTTGAAGTTGTTCACGAAACCAATTTTTTCAGCAACTTCAGCAGGAAGAGTACCTACGATACCAGCAACAGCGCCACCAAGACCTGTTACATATGAGTAAAGAACAGTCAACATAGCTGTCAAACCAAATCCCATAGCAAGGTAGTGAAGGTTACGTTTAACTGGAAGGTAACGAAGCAAGATTGCAAATCCAAGACCTGGAAGCATACGTCCTGCGAGTGTCAAGCCATCTGCAACCCATTTGTAGGCTTCAACGAAGTCTACTACTGATTGTACAAAAGCACCACCAAAAGCAAGGGCAAAGAAGACTGGAAGGGCACGAGATAGAGCCCACGGAATCGCACCAAGCAAGTAGTTGCGTTCAATACCTTTATAGTCAAAGCGTTCGATTGCAGCATCCACACGGTGAGCGAAGAAGGTAGTAGTCATACGACCAAGAACGTCGAAGTAAGTCAAGAGAGCTGCTACTGGTACAGCGATTGTAGTAATTGCAAGCGGTGCATCAATTCCTTGTGAAACAGAGAAGGCTGTCGCAAGAACCGCACCAGAAGTTGCGTCGATACGAGAAGCACCACCGAAGGTACCAACCCCAAGAACGAACAGTTGCAAGTTACCACCGATAAGTAAACCAGTAGTCACATCTCCCATGATTAAACCAGTAATGAAACCAGCAAATACAGGGGAACCTGCAGATGAAACGATCGTCAACTCATCACAGATTTGATAAGCTGAGTACAAAGTGAGAAGTAAAATTTGCCACCATTGTATCATAACAATGACCTCCTAAAAAATTTTTTCCTATTTTAATAAGCTCAAAAAGTCTGAAATTGGATCATTTGGAACCATCTGAGCAGTAAGTTTAACACCTTTTTCTGCCAGTTTGTGGAAGTCTTCCACATCCTTGTCTACTACGTTGATAGAACGTGTAATAGAACGAGTTTCTGGTGTTTGAGACATATTCCCAACATTAAGGGTTTCAAGTGGTACACCTGCTTCTACCAAACCAAGGAAGCGGTCTGGTTTACGAGCCACGATAAAGAGACGTTGGCTATCGTATTTACCAGCAAGAATATTGGCTGCAGCTTTCTCAACTGGCAAAATACTCAATTTCACACCTGGTGGTGTCGCAAGTTTCAAACCACTCTTTTCAATATCGTTGTTGACAACTTCGTCGTCTACAACCATAATGCGTGAAACATTTAGTTTTCCAGCCCAAAGATTGGCTACTTGTCCGTGGATCAAACGTCCATCAATACGGCATCCTACAATTGTCATAAGTTTTCCCCCTTTATATGTTTTAGTGTAGGTTTACGAGTTAAATGAATCTCTTCTTTATATTGACCTTCTGTTTCAAAGATAATGATGCGGTTGGCACCTTCCTTGAGATAGCTATGAGGGATATAAAGTGAGAGAGTTGGGCCAACGTTCCAAAAACGTCCTAGATTCTGCCCATTGACAAAGGCAACTCCCTTACCAAACTCAGACAAGTCTAGGTAAGTATCTTTTGGCTCTTCGACTGTAAAGTCATAAGCGTAAAAGGCTGGTTGTCCTTGAGTCCATCCTTTTGAAAAATCAATTTTCTCAGGATTGTCTAGTGGGAGTGGATAGTGTTTCCAGTTTAGTAAGAAATGCAGATCCTTACAGACCCCTGTCCGAATTCCCTTACGTTGCGTATCCGCTAAGAACTTATGCCCATAGTTGACACGCCCCATATTTTCTATCAAGATATCTAACCTAGATAGCCCTTTCTTTTTACCTTGATAAAAAATATCTTCCCCAATCTCTGTCTGATATTGAGTTTTAACCCACTGACCATCGACATACAGCTGGGCCCTATCTCGACCATCAATGATACGAAGTCTTTCTTCTTCTGCATCCCAGTTTGTTTCTGTTCGATAAAGTAGGTAGCCATAACTTTGTCCCAGCTCCTCCATCTTTTGAGGATAGAGACTTTCTACAGGACTTGACAAGCTATCTAAGGTTTCAAACAAAGAAACTTTTTCAACTAGTGGAATAGCATCCAACTCCATACTCTCTTTGTAGAGTGGTTCCAACTGCGGATACTCTGAAAAATGTGTTGCCATCATCTTCTTGACTGCAAGATATTTAGCAGTTGGATTTCCTTCTTCATCCAGAAGGGCATCGTAATCATAAGACGTAACTTGTGGCAGGTCCAAAGTTCCTCGAGCTGAGCAACCATTCATGAAACCAAAGTTTGTACCACCGTGGAACATGTAAAGATTGATAGAGCCTTGTTCCAAAACCTCTCGAACTGCATCTGCCAATTCCTTAGGATCCCGTGTGATAATCGGTTCTTTCCAGCGATTGAACCAACCATCCCAGAACTCCATACACATGAGTGGCCATTTCTTACCATGTTCATCAAAGAATTCCTGCATCTGCGAAAAGTTGTAAGGTGCCTTAGAACCAAAGTTTCCTGTTACAAAGAGGTCCTCTTCAATTAAGGTTCCAGCTTTCAGAGTAGCTCGCCATGGACCATCTGATGTAAAGAGGGGACAGGTTACGCCACACTCTTCCATTAGCTGTCGAATCGCTCTCAGATAAGCCTTATCTTCTCCGTAAGAACCATACTCATTTTCAACCTGCATCATGAGAATATTGCCACCATTGTCCAACAAACGAGGCACCAGTCTTGGCAATAACTGATCATAGTAGCGACCAACTGCCTCGATATATGCTGGGTCGGATGAGCGAATTCGCATGTTCTTGGTCAAGAGCCAAGCTGGTAAGCCACCGAATTCCCATTCCGCACAGATAAATGGAGACGGACGCACAATTGCGTAGAGACCCAAATCCTGCGCTATTTGGAGAAATTTCTCTAAATCCAGATCACCTTCAAAATGAAACTCACCTTCACGAGGCTCGTGTAAATTCCAAGCAACATAAGTCTCTACCGTATTAAAACCAAGAGCCTTCAAGTTATAGAGCGAATGATACCAATCCTCTGGAGGAACCCTAAAATAATGAATGGCACCAGATAAAATCTTAAATGATTTTCCATCGAGATAGAAATCATCTCGTATCTCAAATCGTGTCATAAAACTACCTTCCGACCGCGAAAGTTTGCGCTTTCATTTGTTGTTATATTAATTATAAACCAATCTGTTTGAATTGTCAATAGAAATTGTCGGGATATTTACTGCATTTTTACTATTATACACACATTCAATTAGTTTCAAACATTTTTAGACCCATTTCAAACGCTCTTTAAATTCGGAATATAGGACCTAAAATAATTTTGTATAGAATACATTTATAAAATACGAGCAATCCCTATATCGCTTAATTTTTCAAACTATTATTCTAATTTTTTATTCAAAAGACTACTATTTTTTTCGCTTTTATGGTAAAATTTTCTATGGAGAAGGAAAATAGAGGTAAAAATATGGCAATTCCCAAATATCAATACATAAAAGACGAATTAAAAAATAAAATCATCTCTGGGCAGTTTAGCAGTGGAGATAAATTTTACACTGAAGCAGAACTCATTTCAATGTACGATGTCAGCTCTATCACAGTTGTTCGCGCCTTAAACGACCTTGCCAAAGATGGCTATATTGTCCGCCAACAAGGAAAAGGAACCTTCGTTTCACGTGCACGCAAACACAAGCTTGTAGAGTTTTCAGATATTGAACTCTTCAATGCTAAAGATGATAAGGTAACTGTTCTTTCAATTGAACGCGGAAACAAGCTTGTTTACTTGGAAAAATTGGGTCTACGCGGCGATCAATTCTACTACAAGATTGAACGTATCCGCGAATCAAACGGTGTCGTTTATATCTACCATACATCCTACATCCCAGAACAATATATCAACGCAAATTATCCAAACCTTGAATACTATAGTTCTATCTATAATCGTTTCAAGTTAGACTACCACATTCACATGAATGATGAACACTTTGAAGAAATCAACGAAATAGTCTTTCCAACTCCAGAACATGCGGCTTCAGTCCTCGGAGTCGATGAACAATTCCCTACTGTCCTACAAACTAAAATCACCAAACTCGAATCAACTGGCCAAGTTTTAGAATACAGTGAAACTTACAAACGATCTGATTACTACAAGATTAAATTTATCTCATGTGACCGTGATCACTAAGAAGAAAGCCTGAGCTAATCGCTTGGGCTTTTTCTATGCTTATTATACCACACCAAAAAGGTAGCGCTTACCTATTTTTGGAAAATTCTATAATTTGTGGAATATTTTATAGAAATAGAACCAAAAATTATACTAGATATATATACGTATTTTTTCCGACCAATCTGAAATCTTAAGTTTAAATTTTATATTTTTTTATACTTATTATAGTTTTTTGTCATCTCCTCTTGACTCTCGTTAATATAAGAAATAAAATAAAGGCGTTGATTTATATAATCGCTATCAATATAACAATGCAATCAGGAGGTTTTGCAATGAAACATGAAAAACAACAGCGTTTTTCTATTCGTAAATACGCTGTAGGAGCAGCTTCTGTTCTAATTGGATTTGCCTTCCAAGCACAGACTGTTGCAGCCGATGGAGTTACTCCTACTACTACAGAAAACCAACCGACCATCCATACGGTTTCTGATTCCCCTCAATCATCCGAAAATCGGACTGAGGAAACACCTAAAGCAGTGCTTCAACCAGAAGCTCCAAAAACTGTAGAAACAGAAACTCCAGCTACTGATAAGGTAGCTAGTCTTCCAAAAACAGAAGAAAAACCACAAGAGGAAGTTAGTTCAACTCCTAGTGATAAAGCAGAAGTGGTAACTCCAACTTCTGCTGAAAAAGAAACTGCTAATAAAAAGGCAGAAGAAGCTAGCCCTAAAAAGGAAGAAGCGAAAGAGGTTGATTCTAAAGAGTCAAATACAGACAAGACTGACAAGGATAAACCAGCTAAAAAAGATGAAGCGAAAGCAGAGGCTGACAAACCGGAAACAGAGGCAGGAAAGGAACGTGCTGCAACTGTAAATGAAAAACTAGCGAAAAAGAAAATTGTTTCTATTGATGCTGGACGTAAATATTTCTCACCAGAACAACTCAAGGAAATCATCGATAAAGCGAAACATTATGGCTACACTGATTTACACCTATTAGTCGGAAATGATGGACTCCGTTTCATGTTGGACGATATGAGCATCACAGCTAACGGCAAGACCTATGCCAGTGACGATGTCAAACGCGCCATTGAAAAAGGTACAAATGATTATTACAACGATCCAAACGGCAATCACTTAACAGAAAGTCAAATGACAGATCTGATTAACTATGCCAAAGATAAAGGTATCGGTCTCATTCCGACAGTAAATAGTCCTGGACACATGGATGCGATTCTCAATGCCATGAAAGAATTGGGAATCCAAAACCCTAACTTTAGCTATTTTGGGAAGAAATCAGCCCGTACTGTCGATCTTGACAACGAACAAGCTGTCGCTTTTACAAAAGCCCTTATCGACAAGTATGCTGCTTATTTCGCGAAAAAGACTGAAATCTTCAACATCGGACTTGATGAATATGCCAATGATGCGACAGATGCTAAAGGTTGGAGTGTGCTTCAAGCTGATAAATACTATCCAAACGAAGGCTACCCTGTAAAAGGCTATGAAAAATTTATTGCCTACGCCAATGACCTCGCTCGTATTGTAAAATCGCACGGTCTCAAACCAATGGCTTTTAACGACGGTATCTACTACAATAGCGACACAAGCTTTGGTAGTTTTGACAAAGACATCATCGTTTCTATGTGGACTGGTGGTTGGGGAGGCTACGATGTCGCTTCTTCTAAACTACTAGCTGAAAAAGGTCACCAAATCCTTAATACCAATGATGCTTGGTACTACGTTCTTGGACGAAACGCTGATGGCCAAGGCTGGTACAATCTCGATCAGGGGCTCAATGGTATTAAAAACACACCAATCACTTCTGTACCAAAAACAGAAGGAGCTGATATCCCAATCATCGGTGGTATGGTAGCTGCTTGGGCTGACACTCCATCTGCACGTTATTCACCATCACGCCTCTTCAAACTCATGCGTCATTTTGCAAATGCCAACGCTGAATACTTCGCAGCTGATTATGAATCTGCAGAGCAAGCACTTAACGAGGTACCAAAAGACCTGAACCGTTATACTGCAGAAAGCGTCACGGCCGTAAAAGAAGCTGAAAAAGCTATTCGCTCTCTCGATAGCAACCTTAGCCGTGCCCAACAAGATACGATTGATCAAGCCATTGCTAAACTTCAAGAAACTGTCAACAACTTGACCCTCACGCCTGAAGCTCTAAAAGAAGAAGAAGCTAAACGTGAGGTTGAAAAACTTGCCAAAAACAAGGTAATCTCAATCGATGCTGGACGCAAATACTTTACTCTGAACCAGCTCAAACGCATCGTAGACAAGGCCAGTGAGCTCGGATATTCTGATGTCCATCTCCTTCTAGGAAATGACGGACTTCGCTTTCTACTCGATGATATGACCATTACTGCCAACGGAAAAACCTATGCTAGTGATGACGTTAAAAAAGCTATTATCGAAGGAACTAAAGCTTACTACGACGATCCAAACGGTACTGCACTAACACAGGCAGAAGTAACAGAGCTAATTGAATACGCTAAATCTAAGGACATCGGTCTCATCCCAGCTATTAACAGTCCAGGTCACATGGATGCTATGCTGGTTGCCATGGAAAAATTAGGTATTAAAAATCCTCAAGCCCACTTTGATAAAGTTTCAAAAACAACTATGGACTTGAAAAACGAAGAAGCGATGAACTTTGTAAAAGCCCTCATCGGTAAATACATGGACTTCTTTGCAGGTAAAACAAAGATTTTCAACTTTGGTACTGACGAATACGCCAACGATGCGACTAGTGCCCAAGGCTGGTACTACCTCAAGTGGTATCAACTCTATGGCAAATTTGCCGAATATGCCAACACCCTCGCAGCTATGGCCAAAGAAAGAGGGCTTCAACCAATGGCCTTCAACGATGGCTTCTACTATGAAGACAAGGACGATGTTCAGTTTGACAAAGATGTCTTGATTTCTTACTGGTCTAAAGGCTGGTGGGGATATAACCTCGCATCACCTCAATACCTAGCAAGCAAAGGCTATAAATTCTTGAATACCAACGGTGACTGGTACTACATTCTTGGTCAAAAACCAGAAGATGGTGGTGGTTTCCTCAAGAAAGCTATTGAGAATACTGGAAAAACACCATTCAATCAACTAGCTTCTACCAAATATCCTGAAGTAGATCTTCCAACAGTCGGAAGTATGCTTTCAATCTGGGCAGATAGACCAAGCGCTGAGTACAAGGAAGAGGAAATCTTTGAACTCATGACTGCCTTTGCAGACCACAACAAAGACTACTTCCGTGCTAATTATAATGCTCTCCGCGAAGAATTAGCTAAAATTCCTACAAACTTAGAAGGATATAGTAAAGAAAGTCTTGAGGCCCTTGACGCAGCTAAAACAGCTCTAAATTACAACCTCAACCGTAATAAACAAGCTGAGCTTGACACACTTGTAGCCAACCTAAAAGCCGCTCTTCAAGGCCTCAAACCAGCTGCAACTCATTCAGGAAGCCTGGATGAAAATGAAGTGGCTGCCAATGTTGAAACCAGACCAGAACTCATCACAAGAACTGAAGAAATTCCATTTGAAGTTATCAAGAAAGAAAATCCTAACCTCCCAGCTGGTCAGGAAAATATTATCACAGCAGGAGTCAAAGGTGAACGAACTCATTACATCTCTGTACTCACTGAAAATGGAAAAACAACAGAAACAGTCCTTGATAGCCAGGTAACCAAAGAAGTTATAAACCAAGTGGTTGAAGTTGGCGCTCCTGTAACTCACAAGGGTGATGAAAGTGGTCTTGCACCAACTACTGAGGTAAAACCTAGACTGGATATCCAAGAAGAAGAAATTCCATTTACCACAGTGACTCGTGAAAATCCACTCTTACTCAAAGGAAAAACACAAGTCATTACTAAGGGCGTCAATGGACATCGTAGCAACTTCTACTCTGTGAGCACTTCTGCCGATGGTAAGGAAGTGAAAACACTTGTAAATAGTGTCGTAGCACAGGAAGCCGTTACTCAAATAGTCGAAGTCGGAACTATGGTAACACATGTAGGCGATGAAAACGGACAAGCCGCTATTGCTGAAGAAAAACCAAAACTAGAAATCCCAAGCCAACCAGCTCCATCAACTGCTCCTGCTGAGGAAAGCAAAGCTCTTCCTCAAGATCCAGCTCCTGTGGTAATAGAGAAAAAACTTCCTGAAACAGGAACTCACGATTCTGCAGGACTAGTAGTCGCAGGACTCATGGCCACACTAGCAGCCTATGGACTCACTAAAAGAAAAGAAGACTAAGTCTTTTCGATAAAAAATAAACAGCGAGATTGAAGCTCGCTGTTTATTTTTTAATTAATCACCTAGTCCAAGACGTTCAAAGATATCATCCACTCGTTTGGTGTAATAAACTGGGTTGAAGATTTCATCGATTTCTTCTTGAGTGAGACGTGATGTTACTTCTGAATCTGCCTCAAGAAGTGGTTTAAAGTCTACTTGGTTGTCCCAAGAGTAGGCTGTTTTTGGTTGCACCAAGTCATAGGCTTGCTCACGGGTCATGCCTTTTTCAATCAATGTCAACATAGCCCGTTGGCTAAAGATAAGACCAAAAGTCGAGTTCATGTTTCGGATCATATTTTCTGGGAAGACTGTCAAGTTCTTGACGATATTTCCAAAACGGTTGAGCATGTAGTCAATCAAAATGGTCGTATCTGGTGTGATGATACGCTCAGCTGATGAGTGGGAAATATCGCGTTCGTGCCAGAGAGCGACGTTTTCATAAGCCGTAATCATGTGACCACGAATGACACGCGCCAGACCAGTCATATTTTCAGAACCGATTGGGTTGCGTTTGTGAGGCATTGCTGAAGATCCTTTTTGCCCTTTAGCAAAGAACTCTTCTACTTCGCGTTGCTCAGATTTTTGTAGACCACGAATCTCAGTCGCCATACGTTCGATTGAAGTCGCAATGCTGGCAAGAACCGCAAAGTACTCAGCGTGAAGGTCACGAGGAAGGACTTGTGTAGAGATTTCTTGGGCACGGATGCCAAGTTTATCGCAGACATACTCCTCTACAAATGGTGGGATATTGGCAAAGTTCCCAACCGCACCAGAAATCTTACCAGCTTCTACACCAGCAGCTGCATGCTCGAAACGCTCGATATTGCGTTTCATTTCGCTGTACCAAGTTGCCAATTTAAGACCAAAGGTTGTCGGCTCAGCGTGCACACCATGAGTACGCCCCATCATGATGGTGAACTTGTGCTCCTTGGCCTTGTCAGCGATGATATTAGTGAAGTTTTCAAGGTCACGACGGATGATGTCGTTGGCCTGCTTGTAGAGGTAACCATAAGCAGTATCCACCACGTCGGTAGAAGTTAACCCATAGTGAACCCACTTGCGCTCTTCACCAAGAGTCTCAGAAACCGCACGCGTGAAAGCCACCACATCGTGGCGCGTCTCCTGCTCAATTTCCAAAATACGGTCGATGTCAAAGTCCGCCTTCTTGCGAATCAAAGCCACATCTTCCTTAGGGATTTCCCCCAACTCAGCCCATGCCTCGTCAGAGAGGATTTCCACCTCAAGCCAAGCACGGTATTTATTTTCTTCACTCCAAATATTCGCCATCTCAGGGCGAGAGTAACGGTTGATCATGTGTTAATTTTTCCTTTCTTCTTAAGCTGTTGGGAATAAGCTATCTAGGTAAACCAAGATTTCTACTCAAACTCCTCTTTTTCAATAAACACAGACGGGTAATGATCTAGTGTATTCAAATCCGTATCCAGCGGTACATCATAGATAGCTAAATAATTTTCGGGGTATTGTGCAGCTAGTTCTTCATATTTAGCTTGTACCTTATCTTGGTCAGCACTGGCATACAACACTTCAACAACTGCTCCAGTCCTATCCTTTTCAATAAATGTATTAACGATAATTTGTATCATAGACTTGTCCTAAAAATCAATCCCTTCCCCAAGCTCATCCACACTATCCGGTACATCACTAAACAAGGTCACATGTCCCATCTTGCGGTTGTGCTTCGCTTCTATTTTACCATACATGTGGAGGTGGGCGCTTGAATTTTCTGTCACATATTGCTCAGCAGCCTCGACATGCTGACCGAGGACATTAAGCATAACGGCTGGCGCATGGAGTTTGATGACTGGTAATGGTGCTCCGAGAACACCGAGAATATGGGTGTCAAACTGAGAGAAATCACAGGCTTCAATAGAATAGTGCCCAGAGTTATGTGGTCGTGGGGCGATTTCATTGACAATAACGTCATCATCAGTCGCAAACATTTCCACACAGAGAGTTCCAGACAAGTTGAGTTGTTCTGCGATTCGCACTGCCATAGCTTTAGCCTTGTCTACTAGACTTTCAGAAATGCGGGCTGGTACGATGGTCTTAGACAGGATATTGTTGCGGTGGATATTTTCCTGAACTGGGAAAAACGTCACCTCCTTGCCATTTCCTGACACGATGACAGAAATCTCAAGGTCAAAGTTGACAAATTCTTCCAAGACGCAGTCTGCTGAGTCTGCTAGCGCATAGGCTGCTTCCAAGTCTGCTTCTGAACGAATAACCTTTTGTCCATGACCATCGTAGCCACCAGTCGCAGTCTTGAGGACATAGTTTTTCGACAAGTCGATATCTGCCAAGTCTAGGCTAGAAGTCACGACCTTGTAGGGTGCCACAGTGACTTGAGCCTTGTTTGACAAAAAGTCCTTTTCAAAAATACGATTTTGCGAAATGCGGAGCAGATCTGTTCCTTGAGGGAGTTGTCCATCCTTGATAACGGCATCCAAACCGTCAGCGTCGACATTTTCAAACTCATAAGTGAGGACATCGCAACGGTCTGCCAACTGACGGAGGGCGTCCACATCGTTATAAGGTGCCACAATGATTTCCGCCACGCGAGAGGCCGGGCAATCCGCCGCAGGATCCAGCGCGATAACCTTGTGGCCCATGTAGATAGCAGAAATGGCCATCATCTGACCCAGTTGACCGCCACCGATAATTCCGATTGTTTTAGATGAGCTCATTTGACGACTCCTCTGCGATTTTTCCTTGTTCTTCAGCAAAGTTGGCAAGTGCATCCGCAATGGACTTATCTTCTACAGAGAGGAGACGGAGGGCAAAGAGAGCTGCGTTAGTCGCTCCAGCTTCACCGATAGCCATGGTCGCAACAGGCACCCCACCCGGCATCTGAACGATAGAATAGAGTGAATCCACTCCACTAAGAGCACGAGACTTGACTGGCACACCAATGACTGGAAGGGTTGTTTTGGCAGCTACCATGCCTGGCAAATGCGCTGCGCCACCAGCACCTGCGATGATGATCTTGATGCCACGACTACGGGCTTCTTCTGCATGTTTGAACATGAGGTCTGGTGTACGGTGTGCGGAAACAACTTTCTTTTCGTAGGCTACACCGAAGCGGTCTAGGACTTCTGCTGTTTTTTGCATGGTTGCCCAGTCGGATTTTGAGCCCATGATGATGGAAATTACTGGTTTCATTTCTTCTCCTTTTTCCTCTTTTTCAACAATCACCTTAGCTTGTGAGGGACGGCAGCAGCCACCAAAGGTGTCTCATGCCTAAATTGGAAACCCAAGGTCTTCCAATTTCCCTGAACGATTGGATTATCATCCAATCGTTCTTTCACAACGGCGGTGATTGTTCTATATTAGCTCGCTAACGCTCGCAAACCATACGATCATTAACGTATTTTGTGAATTTTTATTTTTCTTTTTGATAATGGTCTTAGGTGATGGAGGCGGAAGCAAACCTTCGGTTTCATTCCTAAACTTTGAGCCTACGGTCTCCAAGTTTCCCCCTGACCAGAACATTCACTGTTCTGGTCTTTTCACCACGACGACCATTATCGTGTTTGGCGACTACGGCGCGTTATTCTTATATCTTTACTTAATTGCCTTGCTTCCGATATCTGTTCGGTAGAAGAGTCCTTCTATTTTTTGTTGGTATAGTTCTTGGTAGATGCTGGCTTGGGCTTCTTTGACGGTATCTGCTGTGGTAACGAGCATATAAACTCGTCCGCCGTTTGAGAGCAGTGCTCTGCTATTTTCCGCAAACTTAGCCCCTGCATAGTAGGTGATGACATCGCCTTCTGTCTTGGCTGGCAACTCAACGCCCCTTTCATAGTCTAGCGGGTAGCCCTTGGATGCGACAACCACACCCAGAGTCACACCCTTGTCCGTCCACATGATATTTGGCTCCTTGCTATCCAGGATATCTGTGATATTTTGAGCAAAGTCAGAGGTCAAGCGAGGCAAGATAATCTGAGTTTCTGGATCTCCGAACCGAGCGTTGAACTCAATGACTTTCGGTCCATCAGCTGTCAGGATAAGCCCTGCGTAAAGAACTCCCAGATAAGGGCGACCTTCTTTAATCATCCCTTCTAGAACTGGCTTGACAATGGTGTCAACCGCTGTATCAACTACACTCTGTGGTAAGTGTGGAACTGGCGCATAGGCACCCATACCACCCGTGTTAGGCCCTTTGTCGCCATCGTAGGCACGTTTGTGGTCCTGAGCCGTTGGCATGATGTAGAACTTATCACCATTAACAAAGGCAAAGAGTGAAAATTCCTCTCCTTCAAGGAATTCCTCAATAACCACGCGCGCACCTGAGTCACCAAATTTATTGTCCAAAAGCATCTCATGAGCGGCTTCGACCGCTTGCTCAACCGTCTCAGCAACGACGACACCCTTCCCAAGCGCCAAGCCATCCGCCTTGACTACGATAGGCGCACCATGCTTTTCGATATAGGCCTTTGCTTCCTCGAAATCTGAAAATGTGCCATAGGCTGCTGTCGAAACACCATATTTGACCATGATTTCCTTGGCAAAATCCTTGGACCACTCCAGCTCCGCTGCAGCCCTAGTCGGACCAAAGGCCTTAAGCCCAGCTGCATGGAAATCATCCACGATACCAGCAGCAAGGGCATCATCTGGACCGATAAAGGTCCAAGCAACATCATTGGTCTTTGCGAAGTCAATCAATTTAGAATGTTCGGAAATAGAGATATTTACCAATTCCAAACCATCCAGAGTCATCCCATCATTCCCAGGAGCTACAAAGACTTTTTCCACGTCTTTTGATTCAAGTAACTTTTTAGCAATCGCATGCTCACGACCACCAGAACCGACAACAAGCAGTTTCATTCCTCAACCTCTTTTGCGAATTATTTACCAACATTATATCAAAAAAGTTCGTTTTAATCTTGTTTCAGTTAGCATTTTAAGCCAAAAAAGGAAAGAAACTGTTTTCTTCCCTTTTATCTTCTTAATGTCTAAAATGTCTCACACCTGTAAAGACCATAGTCAAGCCATATTTGTCTGCCGCTTCGATAGATTCTTGGTCACGATGATTACGTTTAATACTTTACCTTCAACATTCTTTTAATCTTACTGATATATAATGTTTTTCTCGTTATCGTCATTAAAACTAATAGACAGTAACTTTCTCAATCCATAGTGGACAACAAATTTTGTATGGATATTTACCGGCTTGTCAATATTATAATCTCGATATCTAAATTCAATATTTCCTGTATTCAACCTAATACCCAATACTCCTAATTGTACAAGTAAAGTTAACAATTCCAATAATTCGTCAGTATTACCTTGACGTTTTTGCATAAAATCGAATAACTTATGATAGGTAAACTCATATTTACCAAGTTCAGAAATTGATTTTAATAGCTTATCAACTTCATCAAATTTACCTGTTATCTTCAATTCATTAGATATTTCCTTGTAAAACCACTCTGAATATTCTTTTTCAACTCGTTGCATATTATTAAGAACAATTTTTTGATCCTCAGGAAATTTTTTCTTGTATATGTTAAAGAACGATACTATATCCCTAGGTCGACCAAAACTTCTAGACATCATATATTTAAATATTGTATCTTTTGTAGGAAAGAAATTCCTTCGTATCTCACTCAAAGGAAGATTATCATCAATACTTTTACTCATTTTATACAAAACCATCTTAATTAGAGGGCTATCTGAGGCAGCGGCATTAGATTCATACCAAATCAACTCTATTCCCCCAGATGTTATCGGCTTATTGACATCGCCTGATTTTCCAAATAATAGCTTAAGAATGTCACTTCTTAAAAGCAATACAATTTTTGAATTTCCTTCAATCTTTCTGTTGAGTGATTGGGCTCCATAAATCATAGAAATCATTAAATCTATAAATTCATCTAAATCCATGGTTTCTTCTAATCTATCCATATCATCAAAAAAAATAAAATATACTTTTGAAGACGCTTTTAAATAATTTAAAACCTCTGTTTCAATTTCCTTATATTTCTTAAAATATGGAGATTCAATACTAGTAGTTTTTTGTGTACTTCCAGAGCTAGAGTTTACCTGTAATTCCGCACCTAAATCAGATATTTTTGAGTTAAATTTCCCGCTATTTTTAATTTCCGTAGAATCTTCATTTATAAATTGTTGAACCTCTAAAAATTGTCGTGTCACTGATTCAATTAGTTTTTTTATTTTCCGCTTCCTATAAAATTGCCAAAAACGGGCATACTCATAATCTTTTTTTATTAAGTCAACAAACTGTTGCAAAAATACGTATCTCCAAAACAATGATTGTTCTTCCTTCTTAACAGAATCATACTTGAACTCTTTCAGTTTCTCATAGATATATTCATCATAGGAAACTATCTTACTAGACTGATTAGCATTACGTCTCATTTTTTCATTTAGGTATGAAGCTAATAAAGTCTTACCAGTACCTTTTCTGCCATAAATGATAAATTTCTTTTTTTTGCTTAGCTCTTTTTCATAAAAAGAATCTTCATCATAAAATAAATCTTGAAATTTAGGTTCTAACGATTCATCACTTCCATCAACATCTCCAAAATTAAAATCTTTTACTCTTACTTCATTTAATTTCATAATAACTCCTACCACATAATAAGAAAACTGGTGTGCCTAGTGACATAACTTCATCGATAACTCGATTACTGACACTAAAATTACCACACCAGTTTCTTAAATTAATTCTTAGAATGTAACTACATTCTACTTAATTATTCGTAAAATGTCAACTATAAAATATTATTTCAAGTAATTTTTCTTAATGTCTAAAATGTCTCACGCCTGTGAAGATCATGGTCAAGCCATATTTATCCGCAGCTTCGATGGATTCCTGATCACGGACCGATCCACCTGGCTGGATGATAGCCTTAATACCTGCTTTGGCAATCTCTTCCACATTATCCGCAAATGGGAAGAAGGCATCCGAAGCAAGCACAGCGCCGTCAAGGCGGTCTTTGGCTTGGTCAATGGCAATACGAACAGAAGCCACACGGTTAGTTTGACCAGGGCCAACACCAAGCGTCATGTGGTCATTGGTCACGATGATACCGTTTGATTTGACATACTTGATAGCCTTCCAAGCGAACTCAAGAGCTGTCGCTTCTGTCTCAGTTGGTTGGCGTTTGGTCACCACTTGCCAGTCAGCCGGGCTTTCTTTGACCACGTCTTGATTTTGAACAAGGAGCCCGCCAACCACACCTGTGTATTCTGCTTCCACTTCGCTAGCCTCTTGAGCATCAAATGGCAAGGCAAGGATACGCAAGTTTTTCTTTTTATTAGTCAAAATGGCTAGCGCTTCATCCGTATAGCTCGGTGCGATGATGATTTCAAGGAAAACGCCGTGCATCTTCTCAGCTGTCGCAGCATCCACCTCACGGTTAAGAACAACGATACCACCAAAGATAGACACTGGGTCAGACTCATAAGCATAATCCCAAGCCGTCTCGATGTCATCCGCCTGGCCGATACCACATGGATTCATATGCTTGAGAGCCACAACGGTTGGACGGTCTTTGAAGTCACGGATGATACGGATAGCAGCATCTGCATCACGGATATTATTAAATGACAATTCTTTCCCGTTGAGCTGTTTGGCTGAAGCAATGGAGTAGTCTGTAGGCAAAGCTTTCTGGTAAAAGTCCGCGTCTTGTTGAGGATTCTCACCGTAACGCATTGGTTGCTTGAGGTCATAAGTCAAAGTGAGTTTTTCAGGCTTGCTTTCACCCACTTGAGCTGTGAAGTATTCTGCAATCAAGGCGTCATGAGCCGCTGTGTGACGAAATACTTTGGCTGCTAAACGTTGGCGAGTTTCATAAGAGGTTTCGCCGTTTGCTGCCAATTCATCCAAAACCACAGCGTAGTCAGCAGGATCTACCACAACTGTAACACTGGCATGATTTTTCGCTGCTGAACGAAGCATAGACGGCCCACCAATATCGATATTTTCAACTGCATCAGCATAAGTCACATCTGGTTTAAGGATAGTTTCCTTAAATGGGTAAAGGTTGACCACCACAAGGTCAATGAGCTCAATCTTGTTGTCCTTAGCTGCTTCCAAGTGGCTATCCAAGTCACGACGAGCGAGAAGCCCTCCGTGGATATTTGGGTGGAGGGTCTTCACACGACCGTCCATCATTTCTGGGAAACCAGTCACATCATCGATAGCAATGGTATCCACCCCAGCATTATCAAGGGCAACCTTAGTTCCACCTGTTGAGATAATCTCCCAACCAAGTTTTTTGAGTTCTTGGGCAAATTCAACAATGCCCGCTTTGTCTGAGACGCTGATTAAGACGCGTTTAGTCATTATATTCTCCTTTTTAATCATTAGTTAAACACCAATTAAATGCAGTAACAGTAAAACAAGATAAGCAAAACCAAGGCTAAGCATACCTAAGATATTGATCCATTTTCTAGTCTGTGATTTGAACACTCTTATAAAAATTTGATAAATCAGTAAGCCTACACAGACACCTAGCGTATTTAAAGTCAAATCCGTTATATCTGTTATACCTATTGCTAAAATATACTGTAAGCACTCAAACAATAAACTAATCAAGAAACCTGTCCCGACTATTCTTAAACTAGATAAATTAGTTTTTATCAAAGGGAAACAAACACCTAATGGAATAAAGGAAATCAGATTAAATAACATTTCAGCAAAAACAATTTTTCCATCGACTATTAGTGGTTCTGAAAATGGAATCCAATTGATATACCTTGGAGCTAAGAAAAATGCTATAAATTCAGGATTTGTTTCAAACTTAAATAAGATTCCCCAAGTTAATAACATCAGATAGACATAAAATACATATCGAGTTGTTTTTTTAGATTCTAACATTACAAATACCTCCGTTTGAAGCCGTCTTCAACAAACACTGACTCCAATTTAAAATCAAAGATATCATATGAATCATCAAAAAGTCAATCTGTAAATAGAGCCTTCACTACTTCCGGATACAACCTGTACTCTGCTTCATGGATGCGAGCTTCAAATCTGTCAATGGTATCATCAGCTAGTCGTGGCACACGAACCTGTTTGATGACCTGGCCTGTATCCACACCCGAATCCACCCAGTGAATGGTCACACCAGACTGACCCACGCCAGCATTCCAAGCATCCTCAATCCCATGAGCTCCTGGAAATTCTGGCAAGTAGGCTGGATGAATGTTGACAATCCGACCTTCATAAGCCGACAATAAGGTTGGTCCAACGATTTTCATGTAGCCTGCTAGGCAAACCAAGTCAATCTGGTGTTCTTCCAAGAGTTCGACAAGGGCTGCTTCGTAGTCTGTCTTGCTCTCAAACTCCTTGAGTTCAAAAGCATAGGACAGAACGCCGAGCTGCTTTGCACGCTCAAGCACATAGGCATCACGATGGTCTGAAAAGACAAACTCCACTGGAAATTCTTCGGCAATCACCTGAAAATTTGAGCCATTACCAGAGGCAAAAACCGCTATTTTTTTCATTTGATAATGACACTTTCGTTTTCTTTCTTGACGATGCGACCAATTTCATAGACTGCTTCATCCAACAATTCTTTTACACGCTCTACATTTTCAGGGCTGACCGCCAACATAAGTCCCACACCCATATTGAAGATTTCAAACATTTCTTCGTGTTTAATCTGACCATATTTTTCAAGGGCTTTGAAAATTGGAAGCACTGGAACTTTGCTTTCATCAATTTCAGCAGCTAGGTCATCTGCAAACATACGAGGGACATTTTCGATAAAGCCACCACCTGTGATGTGGGCAATGCCGTTGACCAACTCTTCTTTGATGAGCGGCAAGACAGCCTTGACATAGATACGAGTCGGCTCAAGTAGAACTTCCTTAAGTTTCTTGCCTTCCAATTCTGGTAGGACTTCCTCACCTGTGTAATCCGCAAAGACACGACGAACCAAAGAGTAACCATTTGAGTGAATCCCACTTGAAGCAAGTCCGAGAAGAACATCTCCCTCTACCACCTTTGAACCGTCAATGATTTGAGATTTTTCAGCCACACCGACCGCAAAACCAGCCAAGTCATAGTCGTCTTCGCCGTACATGCCCGGCATTTCAGCCGTTTCCCCACCGATGAGGGCAGCACCAGCCTGCACACAACCTTCTGCCACACCAGCAACCACTTGTTCTAGCTTAGCTGGTTCATTCTTCCCTGTCGCTACGTAGTCGAGAAAATAGAGGGGTTCCGCACCTGCAGCAATGATGTCGTTGACACACATGGCCACACAGTCCTGCCCGATGGTATCGTGCTTGTCGTACTTGATAGCCAACATGAGCTTGGTTCCGACACCGTCAGTCCCTGAAATCAAGACGGGTTCTTTAACCCCAGTCTTGGAAAGGTCAAACATACCACCAAAGCCACCAAGAGCTCCCATGACACCTGCACGCTCCGTACGGGCCACGTGCTTTTTAATCCGTTCAACAACTTCATAACCCGCTTCAACATCCACACCCGACTGGGCATATGCATTTTTATTTGTCATTTGTTTTTTCCTTTTCTTTAATGGAGAATCTGTCGCCTACTTGTAAAAACTGGTCTTTTCTTCCAAACTTCTACGATAGTCTTCTTCGTAGTCATAGAGAGGCGTTGGGTAGTCACCGTCAAAGTAAGCGACACAGAGACCACCGTTCGGCGCATCTGTTTCGATACCAATCGACTCAATCAAGCTATCAATTGAAAGATAAGTCAGACTGTCCGCACCAATGATTTGGCGAGTTTCTTCGACCGTATGATTGGCTGCAATCAGCTCCTGACGGGTCTGGATATCAATCCCGTAGAAACATGGATACGCTAGTGCAGGACTTCCAATGGCAACGTGAACCTCAGTCGCACCCGCTTCTTTCAAGAGCTGAACGATACGACGAGAGGTTGTTCCACGTACAATGGAATCATCCACCATGACCACACGTTTGCCTTTGACAACACCCGAAACAGCAGACAGTTTCATCCGCACTCCTTGCTCCCGCAATTCTTGAGTCGGTTGGATAAAAGTTCGCTGGGTGTATTGGTTTTTGATCAGACCCATTTCATTTGGTAAGCCTGATTCTTCCGCAAATCCCATAGCCGCGCTTAGGGAAGAATTGGGCACACCAACTACAATATCTGCCTCATGCTTAAATTCTCGCGCCAATTGCGCTCCCATTCTCTTACGTGCCGTATGGACATTGACACCGTGGATATTAGAATCAGGGCGGGCAAAGTAGATATACTCCATAGAACAAATCGCCAACTGGGTATCATCTGTATAGCTGTCATACTGAATGCCCTCGTCATCAATGATCACAATCTCACCTGGCTTCAAATCACGAATCCACTCGGCACCAATGACCTCAAAAGCACAGGTTTCAGAGGAAACAACCACCGCTCCGTTGGCCATTTTCCCGATAGAAAGCGGACGAAAGCCATTAGGGTCAAGAGCCGCAATCAACTTGTCCTCAAACAGCAAGATATAGGCAAAACCACCTTTGACAAGGCTGAGCGCTTCCTTGATTTTGCCCATCAGGCTAGGATTATGACTGCGACGAATGAGGTGAGCCAAGATTTCAGAGTCCGAAGTCGCGCTGAAAATTGCTCCTCTTTGTTCCAGTTCTTTCTTGAGAGAGGCTGCATTGGTCAGATTCCCATTATGAGCCAAGCCAAACTGCATATCGTGAAAACGGAAGAGGAAGGGCTGGATGTTATCTACAGAAGCTTCGCCAGCAGTCGCATAACGCACATGCCCAATCGCACCAGCTCCTGTCAATTTATCCAAATTAGCTGGATTTCTGAAAACTTCTGATAAAAGCCCCATGTCACGATGGCGCTTCAGTTGTCCTTGATCGTTGGAGAGGATTCCTGCCCCCTCCTGACCACGGTGTTGAAGACTGTGGAGTCCAAAATAGGTCAACTTAGCAGCATCTGGATGTCCCCAAATACCGAAAACACCACATTCTTCATTAAGAGATTTTACTTCGTATGTCATTTTTTATACCTAATTTTCATTTGTAATCATCAAGAGCTAGATTTACATGACTTTTACATTACTGATACTATCTATTAGAAAATCTGTAAGTCTTATTTTCCAGTGAAATGTTTAACCGCTGATGCGAACAGGTGTTGGTCTTTATTGCCTGGGATATTTTGGAAAAGACCATCCTCATAACGTTCTGAGTGGCCCATCTTACCGATGATTTGACCATTCTTGCTGGTAATTCCTTCGATGGCATGGACAGAACCATTCGGATTGTACTTAGAATCCATACTTGGTTTACCGTTAAAGTCAACGTATTGGCTGAAAATTTGTCCATTGTCACGGAGCTCTGCAAATTCCTCAGCCGTCACGACAAACTTCCCTTCACCGTGCGAAACAGGAATAGCGTGGATATCGCCCACTTGCACACCAGCCAACCATGGTGAGTTGGTATTGGCAATGCGAGTTTCCACCATCTTGGCCACGTGTTGGTTGGCATCATTGTAGAAGAGGGTTGGACTAGTACTGTTAGCATCTTCAAAGTTTCCGTATGGTAGGAGACCCGATTTGACTAAGGCTTGGAATCCATTACAAATACCGATAATCAAGCCACCACGGGCGATAAAGCTATCAATAGCCACACGCACTTTTTCATTAAGCAGGATATTGACGATAAACTTAGCTGAACCATCTGGTTCATCCGCAGCCGAGAATCCACCGGCAAAGAAGAGAATATTAGTCTTGTCGATATTGTCAACCATAGTTTCAACTGACTTGACAATAGCTTCTTCATTCAAGGTCACGAATGGCACCAAATTGACCTCTGCACCTTCTTTTTCGAAGGCCTTAGCTGAATCATATTCTGAGTTGGTTCCTGGAAAGACTGGGATGTAAACCACAGGTTTTTCAACCTTTTCTTTGGCTTTAATCACAACATCTGATGCCACAGCTGGTACTTCTTCTAGTTCTTTCGCTTGGGTAAATTCTGTTGGGTAAACTTCTTCCAATGTCCCTTGAAATGCACTGTCAAGCTTGTGTCCATCTAGCTTCACACCGTTGACAGTCAGTGTAAAGTCTGCTTTCGTTTGTCCAATCTTCTCTACTCCAGCAATTTCTTCAGGAGATGTGAAGACAAAGCCGCCTAATTGAGCTGTCAAAGCTGTTTTAAGTTCAGGCAAGGTCACCTCTGCACCAATATAGTTTCCAAAGGTAGCAAGAGCCAAACTTTCAACTACACCACCGTATTTGACAGCTGATGCAGATGTCACTTTATGGTCAGCTTGGCTTGCTTCAAACTGAGCAAAATTTTTCTTAATCAAGTCAAAATCAATCTCTGCAGAGAGGGCTTGACCTGGGATGTAGTAGATATTTTCCCCAACAGCTTTAAATTCTGGAGAGAGCACCTTACGGCTATCTGCCGTCGTCACCCCAAAGGCAACCAAGGTTGGCGGAACGGTCAATTCTTCAAAGGTACCAGACATGGAGTCCTTACCACCGATAGATGGCAAGCCAAGTTGAATCTGAGCTTCAATAGAGCCTAGAAGGGCGGCTACTGGCTGACCAAAACGCTCTGCTTGCTTGTCCATCCGCTCGAAATATTCTTGGTAAGAGAAACGAGCCTTAGACCAGTTGGCACCAGCAGCCACCAAACGAGCAGTTGCTTCGATAACCGCGTAAGCAGCACCGTGGTATGGAGACCATTCAGCTACATATGGGTTGAAACCTTGAGCAATGACCGACGCAGTATGAGTCACACCGTGTTGAACTGGCAATTTCTGCACAGATGCCTCAGTTGGTGTGAGTTGGTAACGACCACCAAGTGAGTGATTAACCGTTGAGCGTCCAACAGAGCAGTCAAAGACAGTCTGTAATCCTTTTTGACTTGCATGGTTGAGGTCAGATAGAACCGTAAGGGTATCTGATTCCAGTGTTTCAGCAGATGTTTGACGCTCTTCTGGGAGTTTGACATCCTTGTCCACAACTTTGGCATCGACAACCACGCGCACACCATTGGTGTCAAGGAAACGACGCTCCAAGTCAACGATTGTCTCACCATTCCAGTGCATGACAAGATTTGGTTTTTCAGTTACTGTCGCCACCACAACAGCATCAATATTTTCTTTGTTACATTCGGCAACGAAGGCATCCACATCTTCAGGACGAACCACGACCGCCATCCGTTCTTGTGATTCAGAGATGGCAATTTCTGTACCATTCAAGCCCTGGTATTTAAGAGGCACCTTGTTGAGGTCGATTTCAAGACCGTCTGCCAATTCACCGATAGCCACACAGACGCCGCCTGCCCCAAAGTCATTGGACTTCTTGATCAGACGAGTGACATTGCCATTACGGAAGAGGCGCTGAATCTTGCGTTCTTCGATGGCATTTCCTTTTTGAACCTCAGCACCAGCAGTCTCTACAGACTCAACTGTTTGAACCTTAGAAGAGCCCGTCGCACCACCGACACCATCACGACCTGTTTTGCCTCCGAGAAGGATGATCACATCACCTGCTTCAGGTTTTTCACGGACAACATTGCCCTTGGGAGCCGCACCAACAACGGCACCAAGTTCCATACGTTTAGCTACAAAGCCTGGGTGGAAGTATTCACGAACGTAGGTTGTGGCAAGCCCAATCTGGTTACCATATGAAGAATAACCATGAGCTGCTGTTTTAGAAATGACTTGTTGTGGCAATTTCCCAGCACGAGTTTCCGAAATCGGTGCTGTAATATCACCAGCACCTGAAATACGCATGGCTTGGTAAACATAGGAACGGCCTGACAACGGATCACGAATAGCTCCACCGATACAGGTAGCCGCTCCACCAAATGGCTCAATTTCTGTTGGATGGTTGTGGGTTTCATTTTTAAACATGAGGAGCCAAGGTTCCTTGACACCATCAACATCCACTTCAATTTCAACTGAGCAGGCATTGATTTCGTCAGAGACTTCCATATCATCCAATCGTCCGTTAGCACGCTCATAACGACCGAAAATAGTCGCCATATCCATCAAGGTTTGTGGTTTTTCAGACCGACCTAACTCCTCGCGCATGGCAATATACTTGTCATAGGTTGACTGCAATTGCTTTTGAAATTTAGAAGCTGAAAAGTCGATGTGTTTCAACTCTGTCTCAAAAGTCGTATGACGGCAGTGGTCAGACCAGTAAGTGTCCAAAACCTTAAGTTCAGTCTCAGTTGGCACGCGCCCGATTGACTTAAAGTAGTCTTGGATAAAGAGCAAATCATCCACTTCCATGGCCATCCCTTGTTCGGCCTTGTAGCGAGCAAAATCTTCTGCTGTATAGCTTTCAAAGAAAGTCAATTTTGGAATGGTCTTGTCTGACTCTGAAAACTCCTGCTTGGCAATCCCTGTCGTGATATCCTTGAAACGAGAATCAACTGGATTGAGCAGGTAGTTTTTGACAGCTTTCAACTCAGTCGCATCAATATCTTTATTCACCAAGTAAAGTTGGGCTGTGTTGACTGTCACGTCACTCGAACTTCCCAACAAAAGCAAGGCTTCCTGTGACGAAGCTGCACGCTGGTCAAACTGCCCTGGCAGACTTTCAATGGCAAAGAAAGCATAGTTAGCAAGATCCGCCTGCACAGATACTTCATCTAAAACATGGTCGGTTACCTGCTCAGAGAAAATGTGCTTCTCTGCAGGTGCAAACAAGTCCTCAACCAAGTCAAATACATCATATACTTGCACAATACGAATACTTTTCAAGCTTGATAGTCCCAAGTTGTGCTGGAGTTCTCTAACCAAACTCTCTGACTTGACCTGAAAATCAGCCTTTTTTTCAACAAAAATACGTTTATCCATCAATTCTTATTCCTTTATTTCAGCTCTTGCAATATTCCCAAACAGCCTTGAGGTTGTTATTTTAAACCCTGCAACTTTTCCCAGACAATTTCGTAAACATCGGTTAGTTCACCTAGTTCTCTACAGAGTGAAAAGGTCTGGGGAACCTTTTCAGCCTGAGTCCTTTTAGTTGAGAGACGAAGGTTTTCCATTGCAAACAGATTATTTCAATTCCTGCAACTTTTCCCAAACAATCTCATAAACGTCGGTTAGTTCTCCCAATCCTCTACGGAAAACATCCTTATCCATGTGGTTGCCATCAGCATCCCACAAGCGGCAGTTATCTGGTGAAAATTCGTCTGCCAAGATAATCTTGCCATCCTTATCAAAACCGAACTCTAGCTTAAAGTCAATCAATTTAAGCCCAATCTCAGCAAACCAGACTTTCAATAGTTCATTGATACGACGCGTTTCTTCCTTCAAGTAGGCAATCTGCTGGTCATCCGCAATCTGTAGGAATTTCACATGTTCATCATTGATAAATGGATCATCCAAATCATCATTTTTGTAGTAAAATTCGACAATCGGAGTCTCCAAGGCGATTCCCTCATCCACACCAAAACGTTTTGAAAAGGAACCAGCAGTATAGTTGCGGAGCACGACTTCCAAAGGAATAATCTTAACTTTTTTATTGAGTTGTTCCGTGTCTGAAAGTTTCTCCACAAAGTGAGTCGCCACACCAGCCGCATTTAATTTCTCAAAAATAAAAGATGAGATCTGATTATTCAAGACTCCCTTACCTGCAACCTGCTCCTTCTTGACACCGTTGAAAGCAGTCGCCTGGTCCTTGTAAGTTGAAATAATAAGATTTTCATCCTCAGTTGTATAGATATCTTTAGCTTTTCCCGAATAGATCAATTGTTTTGACATTTTAAAGTTCGCCTTTCGTATTACTTGAGCACATTTTACCACAAAAAACCAAAAAACACAAGAATTTAACCGAATAAATGGCAGATGTTTTTCAAAAATTGTAAAGAAAAAACTGCAAGAAGAATCTTTCTCACAGTTTAAAAATTATTTAACTCTAAAAACACGAACATTACTCTTTGTTCAAAAATTGATCTAAATAATAACGTAGGTAACTTTTCTTGCCCGTAATCATCTGCAAGCGGCCTTCCACCCCGTACCTAAGTTTTTCAGCCTGCTCCGAAGTTAGATTAGTCTCCGCCTCGATTTTAAAGAAATTCCCTTTCTCAGTCTTAGTAGCTGTCGCATCAATACTTGTAATAGTAGAATCTAGGAAAAGTTGATTCCCGGCATCATGAGTCGTAGTATAGCGAACAGAATCACCGACCTTGATTCTTGCTACATCTTTTGAACTTAGATAAGCTGTGAGTTTGGCTTTCCCTTCTCTTTCCAAAGATGGATAAAGTTGGGCTAGTAGGGTACCTTCTGCAACCATGCTAGAATCACTGGTCTCAGGATTAAGATGAAGCACCCCATCCTCACTCGCCGTAATTTTCCCCTTGTCTAAAAGATTTCCCTGTACCTTCTTACCTGACTCTGCCTCCAAGATTTTCTGGGCTAGAAGGGTCAATTCCTGACCAACCTTTGCCAAGTGTTGGGATTTAAGGGATTCCAATTGACTGCTTAACCCTGACGCATAGGCTTGCTGGGTACCTGAACCTGCATACTGGACACGGTAAGTAGCAAGACTAGATTCTAACTGAGAAATCTGTGCTTCAACCTGTGCAACTGCCTGAACCTTAGTTTGGGGATTTTCCTCACCCTGAGACTTGTAGGACTGGTAAAGAGAGTAGGCTAGATTCTGACCGGCCAAGGAAGCACCTGTTTCAATAGCTGACTTAGCTGTCTGGTAATCGCGAATTTTAGCCTCTGTTTGACTGATGAGGTTGCCGATTTCGGCTTGGGTTTGGCTAGCTGCTGCATTCTGGGACGCGATGGTCTCATTTTGTTGCGATGTACTAGCCCTAAGACTGCCTGCTTGACTGATGTAGTCGCGAAAGGTGGCTTGGTAGCCAAACTTATCCTCCTCTGGAAAGTGGTTCTCCCCTCCTTGCAGGCTCTTTTGCAGATACTCCAATTGCTTTTTTTGATCCTTTAGCATGTCCAACTGACTGGCATAGGACTCCGCTTGGACACCCTCTGCCCCTTCTTGGTATTGAACCAAAAGATCCCCCTTCTTAACCAGCTTATTTTCTTCCAAATGATTGACAAGAATACGATTGTTGCTAGTTGACTGGATATTTGCAAGGATACGACTAGGTTCGACAGTAGCTCTAGTGGACAAACTCATCTCCTTCTCTGCAACAGTTGCAAAGCCAAGTAAAAACACGAGCAGAAGGGCCATGGGTACAATCACACTACTGGAAAAATTATGGTAACGACGATTATAAAACTCCGCACTTTCTAAAAATTCTGGTTTCATCCTCTCCTCTTTCTAGCTATTGACCAAATGGGCGTAAAAGCCACCCTGTGCAAGCAAATCAGCATGCTTTCCTTCTTCGACAATCTTGCCCTGATCCAAGACAACTACCTTCTCTGTCCGCTCAGCAATAGTCAAGCGGTGAGCAATGAAAATCAAGGTCTTGTCCAAAGCCATGAGATTATCGACAATCCGCTTCTCTGTCAAAATATCCAAACTGCTAGTCGCCTCATCCAAAATCAAGACCGGCGCATCTGTCAAGAGAGCACGCGCCAAAGCGATTCTCTGACGTTGACCACCTGAAATTCCTGCCCCATCCGAAGTCAATTCTGTCTGGTAATTCAGTGGCATGCGCTCGATATCCTCTCGAATCTCTGCCAATTCGACCGCCCGTAAGATATCTTCCTGTGTCGTCCCCCCCTTGGCTCCCAAAAGAAGATTCTCCAAAATCGTTCCGTTAAAGACATAGGGCTGTTGAGGCAGATAGTTGATGTACTGGCGCAGGGCTTTTTTATCAATCTGATTGAGATTGACACTACCCAGACTAATCTCCCCTTGACTTGGGTCGTAAAAATTAACCATCATCTTGGCCAAAGTCGTCTTACCTGACCCTGAAATCCCCACAAAAGCCACCTTAGACCCTTGGGGAACGGTTAAATTGATATCCGACAAGACGTCTCGACCATAGCCATACTTGTAATGAACCTGCTTGAAGGTCATATCTCCCTTCATCAAGCTCAAATCCTCAACTGTTTTCTTTTCCTCAAACTCAGAAGCTACTAGATACACTTCATTTAGACGGTTATTGGCAACCTGCGCTGTCTGAAGCTTGGTTTGCAGATTGATGATATTTTCCAAAGGATTGGTAAAGTAAACCAGCAAGGTATTATAGGTAATCAACTGCCCCAAACTCATCTTGCCATCCATGACCAGAACAGCCCCCATCCAGAGAATGCCGACATTAAGCAAGAGATGGGCAACCTTTTTCAGAGCCTTTTGCTGACTCTCTGCTCGACTATAGGTAAAGGATTTCTTCAGATAATCCACAAATTCCTTGTCAATTTTTTGGTAACGCTGACTTTCACTGGTCAAGGACTTGATAGTCTCAATACCGTTGATGTCCTCAATGATAGAAGAAGACAGAACCGCATTGGCTTCCATGGTATCCCGATTCATCTTTTCAAACGGCTTCATAAAGGCAAAGATAATCACTGTGTAGATAGGAAGCGCCAATAAAGTCATGAAAAAGAGATTGGTATTTTGTGAAAATAGAACAAGGGAAATAATGACAACCGTTGACACATCTAGGAAAATCGAAAGGATGGTCGAAGCCAGCGCATCGATGATACTGTTAGCATCTGTAAAACGAGACACGATCTCCCCTGTCCTGCGTGTCGCAAAGAAGGATATAGGGAGGTGAAAAACATGCTTGATATAGGACAAAATCACGTCAATCGACAAGCGTTGCCCCAAAACAAGCAAGAGATACTCCTGAGCGTAAGACAAGATTTGCTGGAGGATGTAGACGATGACTAGCCCAATAGAAATAATCCCTAGTGTCGAACGCATCTGATCTGGCACATAGGTATCAATGATAGACTGCAGATAATAAGAACCCACAATGTTAATCACGGTTACCAAGAGTGTTGCCAAAACGATATTGGCAATCAAGCCACGCTGCTTCACTAATATAGGGATAAAAGAGAGCAGACCATTTTTTTGTTCCTTATGAGGCTTATAGTCTGGACTAGGTGCCATAAAAAGAGTCACTCCTGTCCATTCTTCCTCAAAACGCTCACGTGGCAGTTTAGTCAACTTCACCCCGGGATCTGGATCGGCAATATGAATGCTATCCTTATCCTGCCCAGTCACCACATAGTAGTGGAGCAATTTCCCTTCCTTAAGCACATGGGCAACAAAAGGAAAAGTCAAATCCGGCAAGTCAAAAAGCGTCATATCCGCCTTAATGGCTCGCGTCTCAAAACCAATCTCCTCTGCCACCTTGACCAAGCCCAAAGCCGTCGTCCCATCCATGGTCGTCTTAGCCAATTCTCGCAAGTGAGCCAAAAAATAATAACTACCATAGTAGCCAAAAACCATGGCTAATGAAGCTACACCGCAGTCCATCTGATCCACTTGCGGACGATAGTGACGTTTCCCAAATTTCATATTCATCTCCTTTTCCCTAATACTCAATGAAAATCAAAGAGCAAACTAGGAAACTAGCCGCAGGTTGCTCAAAACACTGTTTTGAGGTTGTAGATAGGACTGACGAAGTCAGTCACATATATACGGCAAGGCGACGTTGACGTGGTTTGAATTTGATTTTCGAAGAGTATAAACTCATCTGATAACAACTATCTTACCCCAATCACTAAACAAAAACTGGACTTCCTTCCCAAATGAGCCTATCTCCCTCCCAACTGCACTTTTTGGATAAAAAAATAGGCAGAACAAGAGTCCTGCCCACTAAAAATATGCTATTGAAAGGAAAATGATTTTTTACTGACACCCTAGGCAAGCTTGAAACAAATAAATCATTGATAGTAACACTTACGACATCCTCTTTATTACTTCAATTTCTAATGTCTCTGCTATTTCTAAGCTACCTATGGTATGATCTATCCCTAGTCAGAATAGATAACACCGTTCTAAATTACGATTCATAGTTACTCCTTTTTTGACTCGTTACTATAAGACTCCTCTTTACATGCGCAAAATAATTTTGATTCAGATTCATCATTTATAGTTTTGATTATTTTTTAACAGATTTTTCTGTTTTCTTCTCCGAAGACTTTAAAAATTTTTTCTAATTAAATCATCCATATAAGGACCAAATATACCAACTACTAAACCAATAATAAAACTTTTAAAATCCATAATTACCACCAACATGTCGCTTCATAGGCCACACCTCCAAGTATAGCTCCTCCCGCAGCACCAGTTGCTGCACCTTGCCATGTTCTTGTTTTAATTCCTAGCTGAAGACCTCGTGCTACTCCTCCTCCAACACCTGCTTTGGCAAAATCTCCCCAATTGCATCCGCCACCTTCAACTCAAGCAAGCATCTCAGTATCCATAATTTCAAATTGTGACATCTTTTTTGTATTCATAACGAATACCTCTTTTTTATTTTTAATATTTGTCTTGTTACAAACTTGACAAGTTTAGTATAACAGTATCTATTAATTTTTTTCATCCAAATCTTGAATTGGCATCGAAACGTCTTGAATTAGCTTTTTTGTTTCAAAATCATCTCTATTTTTAAAAAAGATGTTTTCTAATCACTTTTTTACTATTAGACTTCCTGCAAAACTAGAATCCTAGTTCATGATTGATAATACCAGCAATCAAATTCATTCGTAATCCGAAGCGTTTACGATGATTTCGATAGGTTGTTGAAAACATTTTAAACGTTTTTACTTTGGCAAAGATGTTCTCAACCTTGCTTCTCTCCTTAGATAGCGCATGGTTACAGGCTTTATCTTCAACTGTTAGCGGCTTGAGTTTGCTGGATTTACGTGGAGTTTGTGCTTGAGGATATATCTTCATGAGCCCTTGATAACCACTGTCAGCCAAGATTTTACCAGCTTGTCCGATATTTCTCATTTCTAAAAACCATCTACTTCCGTTGACTTGGAACTCCGATTGCTATTTTCCTTGAATGATTTTAACCACATCGCCTACGTTTTGGAGTTGGTCAATTTCTTCATCGCTGATTTCGATACTAAATTCATCTTCCAGAGTCAAGATAAACTCCATCAAGTCAACAGAATCCGCATCCAAATCGTCTTTCAGACTCAAGGATTCTGTCACGACAAAGTCCTCTCCCTGTCGCTCTTGGATAATGGTCACAATACGGTCAAAAATTTCTTTTTCTGTCATCTCTTTTATTCTCCTGAAAATTCACGCGCAGTCTGGGCAACCACGTCTGTTTCTAGCATGGTACGGATCTGACGAATCGTACTATAAACAGCCTTGGCATCGCTTGAGCCATGAGTCTTGACAACAGGTGCCTTAACACCAAACAAGACCGCTCCACCAACATCTGAATAATTGAGCTGTTTTTTCAAACCACTGAGGCTGTCCTTGAGAAGGAGGGCACCTAGTTTCGCTCGAAGACCACCACCTGTAATAGCTGTCTTGAGCAAGCCCATGATTCCCATAGCTGTCCCTTCGATGGATTTGAGCACAGCGTTTCCCGTGAAACCATCTGCCACAACAACATCTGCAACGCCATTCATCAAATCACGCGCTTCCACGTTTCCGATAAAGTTCAAACTTTCATCAGCCGCCAGTAATTCATAAGTTTCCTTACGAAGCGGGTCGCCCTTGCTACTCTCTGTTCCGTTGTTGAGCAAACCAACGCGTGGTTGCGCAATGCCACGGACATTTTTAGCATAGAAGGAACCTAGAACCGCATATTGATGGAGGTGCTGGGCTGTATTTTCTGCATTGGCACCAAGGTCTAGCATGTCAAAACCTTTTCCATCAACGGTAGGCAAGGTAGACATGAGTCCAGGACGGTCGATATTCTTGATACGACCCACGATGAAGAATCCTGCTGCCAACAAGGCACCTGTATTCCCAGCCGAAAGGACAGCGTCTGCTTCACCATCTTTGACAGCCTTGGCTGCCAATACCATACTGGCATTTTTCTTATTCCTAATAGCTCTCGTAGGTTCATCATCCGAATCAATCTTCTCATCCGTATGGATAATGCTGACGCGCTCTGTCGCTGTCAGATATTGCTTGATTTTAGCTTCATCTCCGTAAAGTTGAACCTCGATATCTGAAAAGTCAGATAGGGCTTGATTGACACCCTCAACAATGGCCTGAGGTGCGTAATCGCCCCCCATGGCATCTACTGCGATTTTTTTCATTTCTTTTCCTCTTTTAGTAATTGTCCCCAGTCTGCTAGGGAATCAATAAATTTCTTTGATTTTAGGTGAATCCCAACGTACTCTTCATATAATTGATCCATAAATTGGCGTAGCTCTTGCTTGATTCCAGGCTTGAGCGAAATGGTCTCCAAAGTCTCAAAATCAATAGCTTGAAATTGATTGAGCAGATAGGGGATATTGGGATTGAGATGACAACGTCTCTTATCCTCATGATAATGCTCTGGACAGAGGCAGGCTCCATATTTGAAAGAAAAGTCAAAAGCCTGACCAACCCGATGGCAGAAGACACACTCATTAAAATTGAGGCTGATTCCAAATCGAGTCAAAATTTGAATTTCAAAAATATTGGTCAAAACCTGATAATCCAAGCCTGCTTCCATCAACTCCAAAGTCTTTTGCAAAAAAGCAAACAAGGGAGCATCCTGCTGATTGTCCTGCAAACTAGCATCTGCAAGAGCTGCCACATAGGTCGCATAGGCCATGACAAAGAGGTCACTATTAATCTTGGGAAAAGTCATGACCTCATGATAGTCTTCGATGTAACTGAGTCCGTCATCATTGATTCGCAAGAGAAATCGTGCCAGCACCAAGGGCTGAATAACAGGCGCCAGCTTAGACTGACCAGCGTGTTTGACAAAAAACATGCATTTGCCAACCTGCTCTGTAAAAATTTTGACAAGCTTGTCATCCTCACGAAAATTGCGATTGTAAAGCACCAAGCCTTGACTCGTGATAGACTGAATCATGCTTCTCTCATATACTCCTCAAGTCGTTTCATGGCTTCTTTGATAGTCTCCATGCTGGCTGCATAAGATAGGCGGACGTAGCCTTCCCCGTAACGTCCAAAGGCTGCACCAGGGATAAAGGCAACGGCCTTCTTCTGAGCAAAATCCTTCAGAAAAGCAAAGGAGTCTTGATTGTAGCCCGCTGGAATTTTAGCAAAAATATAGAAGGCACCGTCTGGTTTGATAATCTCAAAACCAAGAGCAGTCATTTTTTCGATGATATAGTCCCGACGCTGGATATATTCCTTCTTCATGGGCTCCGCATCATTTTTACCAGCCGTCAAGGCTTCTACCGCAGCATGTTGCGCCATGGTATTTGCGGCAGTGACCAAGTATTGGTGACTCTTGATTAACTGGGCTGTGAAGGCCGCAGGAGCGAAAATCAGCCCCAAACGCCAACCTGTCATGGCATGCGATTTAGACAAACCATTGATAATAATAGCCTGGTCTCTCAACATCGTTCCTAGAGACACATGGGCTTCGCCTGTGTAGGTCAATTCTGAGTAAACCTCATCACAGACAACAAAAATTTCGTACTTGCGTAAAACAGCTGCCAAGGCCTCTAACTGCTCTCGACTGTAGGTAATTCCTGTCGGATTGGCTGGATAGTTGAGAATAACCGCCTTGAGCTTATCACCCTGCTCCAAAATGGCCTTCTCCAACATCTCAGGAGTCAAGACAAAACCATTTTCAGTCGTATCAATCTCAACAATTTCTGCCCCAACTAAGTTAACAATCGGTTCATAGCCTGGATAAGCAGGAGCTGGCAAAAGTACCTTGTCTCCCTCTTCCAAAATAGCCGTCAAAGTCGCAGATAAAGCCTCTGTCGCCCCAATTGTAACCAAGATTTCATTTTCAGGAGCATAGTCCAGTTGGTACTTTTCCTTAACAAAGTCACTGGCTGCCTGACGTAGAGTCAGCAGACCACTCATCCCTGTATAGTAGGATTGGTTCTGATCAATCGCTCGCTTGCCCGCCTCCTTGACATGGTCTGGCGTTGTAAAATCAGGTTCCCCCAAGGTCAAACGCAAGACCCCAGGAATCTCCGAAATAGCCTGGTCAAACTGACGAATCAACGAAACTTGAATTTTATCTAACTGTTTATTAAAGCGCTTAGTTAAGTCCATAGATACCTCCTACTTTCAAAACGTATCTCTATTATACTACAAAAGCCCCCCGACCGCAAAAATACATTAGAGAATAGCTTTCCACTTTCTATTTTACTTTTCCTGTTTATAGGTCTATAATGGTAATAGATTTTATTTGGAGGTTTTTATGTCATTTCTATCAAAAAATGGAGCAGGTATCTTGGCCTGCCTTCTCATTTCTATCGTATCTTGGTACTTAGGAGGATTCTTCCCTGTGATTGGCGCGCCCGTTTTTGCCATTTTCATAGGCATGCTCCTACATCCCTTTCTCTCGTCATATAAACAACTGGATGCTGGTTTGACCTTTAGTTCCAAGAAGTTGCTCCAATATGCCGTTGTCTTGCTTGGTTTTGGTCTCAATATCTCGCAGGTCTTCGCAGTTGGCCAATCTTCACTCCCTGTCATCCTGTCCACTATCTCAATAGCTCTGATTATTGCCTACCTCTTCCAGCGTTTCTTTGCACTGGATACAAAACTGGCTACCTTGGTTGGAGTAGGTTCTTCTATCTGTGGGGGTTCTGCCATTGCAGCGACAGCGCCCGTTATTGATGCTAAGGAAAAGGAAGTAGCCCAAGCCATTTCCGTTATCTTTTTCTTCAATGTCTTGGCTGCGCTCATCTTTCCAACCCTCGGCACCTGGCTTCATCTATCCAATGAAGGCTTCGCCCTCTTTGCAGGGACTGCGGTCAACGACACTTCCTCTGTAACGGCTGCCGCCAGCGCTTGGGACAGTCTTTACCAAAGCAATACCCTCGAGTCTGCAACCATTGTTAAACTCACACGTACTTTGGCCATTATCCCTATCACGCTCTTTCTATCCTACTGGCAAAGTCGCCAACAAGAAAACAAGCAAAGCCTACAACTGAAAAAAGTCTTCCCACTTTTTATCCTTTACTTTATCCTTGCATCGCTCCTAACCACCCTTCTGACCTCTCTCGGTGTGTCTAGTAGTTTCTTTACCCCTCTCAAACAACTCTCTAAATTCCTCATTGTCATGGCCATGAGTGCTATCGGTCTCAAAACCAATCTGGTCGCTATGGTCAAATCCAGTGGAAAATCCATTCTTCTTGGAGCCATCTGCTGGATTGCCATCATCCTCACCACTCTTGGTATGCAGACCCTTATCGGCATTTTCTAATACTCTTCGAAAATCTCTTCAAACCACGTCAACGTCGCCTTGCCGTATATATGTTACTGACTTCGTCAGTTCTATCTGCAACCTCAAAACGGTGTTTTGAGCAGCCCGCGGCTAGTTTCCTAGTTTGCTCTTTGATTTTCATTGAGTATAACACAAAAGGTAGCCCATCAGCTACCTTTTTCTTATGCTTCCTCAATCAAGCGAGTATGTTCTCTCTTGATACAGCGATTCATCACGATATCATCACATCCACCATCACGCAAAATCTCTTTTGCTTCTAAACTTTCAAGTCCTAGCTGTGCCCAAAAAATCTTGGCATCAGCTTTGAAAAAATCACGCGCCACATCGGGCAGAAATTCACTGCGACGATAAACATTGACAATATCTACAGGAAAAGGAATTTCAGCGAGGCTAGCATAAGCCTTTTCACCCAAGATTTCGCCACCTGCCGACTTGGGATTGACTGGGATGATTTTATAGCCCCGAGCCTGCATTTCCTTTGTCACTCGATTGCTGGTTGTTTCTTCACGGTCAGACAAACCCACCACAGCAAGGGTTTTACTCGTTGCGAGATACTGACGAATCACGCCATCACTTGGATTGATAACTTCTTGACTCATAGAAATCCTCCTTTTTCATCAGTATAGCACATTTTGAAAAGGTTTGCAGAATTCTACTACAAAAAAGGAGGACTAGCCCCCTTTTTATTTAGCCTCGTACCAGGTTGCCCCTTCATTCTCATCTGCGATAAGAGGAACACTGAGTTGAATGGCTTCTTCCATGGTTTGTTTCACCAATTTTTTCATCTCTACCAATTCAGATTTAGGCACTTCAAGGACGATTTCATCGTGCACTTGTAACAGCATCTTAGTCTGATAACCACCTGCAACCAAGGCTTTATCCAGCTGAATCATGGCAATCTTGAGAATATCTGCTGCCGAACCCTGGATAGGTGAGTTGATAGCAGTTCGCTCCGCAAAACCACGAATATTGAAGTTGCGCGAATTGATATCTGGCAACTCACGGCGACGCTTAAAGAGGGTCTCTACATAGCCCTTATCACGCGCCTCCCGCACCACTTCATCCATGTAGTTTTTAATACCTGGAAAACGTTCAAAGTAGGTATCAATGTAGGCTTTGGCTTCCTTACGACTAATTCCCAAATTATTAGACAAGCCAAAGTCTGAAATCCCATAAACCACTCCAAAGTTAACTGCCTTGGCATTGCGACGGTCGTTTGCAGTCACATCATCAGGACGCTCAATGCCAAAGACCCGCATGGCTGTCGAAGTATGGATATCTGCCCCCTCTTGGAAGGCCTTAATCAAGTGCTCATCCTTAGAAATATGCGCCAAAACGCGCAATTCAATCTGTGAATAGTCAGAGCTGAGTAGCACACTATCCTCCCACTCTGGCACAAAAGCCTTCCGAATCAAGCGCCCCTGTTCCAATCGGGCAGGAATATTTTGCAAGTTTGGATCCACACTAGACAAACGCCCGGTTTGGGTCAAATCCTGCACATAGCGAGTATGAATCTTTCCATCAGCCAAAATCCAGTCCTGCAAGCCAATTACATAAGTAGATTGAATCTTAGCAATTTGACGGTAATCCAGGATTTTCTTAACAATCGGAGCAATAGGAGCGAGACGCTCCAAAACATCCACTGCTGTCGAATAACCTGTCTTGGTTTTCTTAGTGTATTCTAGAGGAAGTCCCAATTTCTCAAAGAGAAGCACGCCCAACTGCTTAGGCGAGTTGACATTAAACTCCTCACCAGCCAGCTCGTAAATCTCTTGAGTCAGTTTTTCAATGACAAGCTCATTTTCAGCCTGCATCTCAAGCAAGGTCTCTTTCTTGACCATAATCCCAGCAATTTCCATCTTGGCAAGGACAAAAGCCAGAGGTTGCTCCATATCATAAAGAAGCTCTAATTGCCCATTTTCGCTGAGTTTTTCAAGTAAAATAGGCTCTGTTTCTACCAAAACAGCAAGTTTACAAGCTAAGTGTTCCAAGAATTTCTCACGTTCAGGAATGGCCTTTTTAACACCCTTACCGTAGAAAGTTTCATCATCAACCAAGTAAGTCTGACCATAAAGACTAGCGATGGTCGCAATTTCATTGTCCTCCACAGTCGAAAGGAGGTATTTAGCCAAACGGATGTCAAAAGCAGGCGCCTGCAAATCCACACCAAAACGTTGCAAAAGAACTTTAACCTTCTTAAAGTCATAAACTCTCAGAGATGTTTTTTCTAAGAAATCCTTGAAAATCGGGTCTTGCAACAGCTCAAGCTTGTCTGTGGCATAGAGCTTATCCCCACAAGACCAGGCAAATCCAACCAAATTATCCGTATGGTAATTCTCACCAAAAAGCTCAAAGTGGAAGATAGACTCTTCACTCAGCATATCTTGACTGATTTGGTCAACAATAGTAAAATCCAAACCCTCAGCCACATCAGCTGACGACACATTTAAAGCCTGCTTGAGCTGTTTGAATCCCATCTCATCGTAAAATTTCCCAAGATTTTCAACATCTGGACCACTATAGACCAAGTCCTCTAAACCAATCGCAATCGGTGCCTTGGTATCAATGGTCGCTAGTGTTTTAGACAAAAAGGCCTGTTCCTTGTCATTGATGAGATTTTCCTTCATCTTAGAAGTCTTCATTCCATCAATATTTTCATAAATCCCCTCAAGCGAACCATGCTCCAGCAAGAGCTTAATACCCGTCTTTTCACCGACTTTGGTCACCCCAGGGATATTATCCGACTTATCACCCATGAGCGCCTTGAGATCGATAAACTGAGCTGGTGTGAGGCCCATTTCTTCCATGAGGTAATCTGGCGTAAAGGCCTCAAACTCAGCCACACCTTTCTTGGAAATTTCAACCACCGTATGCTCATCCGTCAGCTGAATCAAATCCTTGTCCCCACTGACAATGGTAATATCAAAACCATCCTGCTCTGCTAGCTTATCCAGCGTCCCAATGATGTCATCCGCCTCATACTGAGCCAGCTCATAGTGACGAATCCCCATATGATCCAGCAACTCACGAATGAAAGGAAATTGCTCACGAAACTCATCAGGAGTCTTGGCCCGACCACCCTTATAGTCCGCATACATCTCTGTCCGGAAGGTCGTCTTTCCCGCATCAAAAGCCACCAAAATATGACTCGGCTCAACCCGCTCCAACAAATGACTCAACATCAACTGAAAACCATAAATCGCATTGGTATGCAAACCAGCCGCATTCTTAAAACGGTCCAACTGCTGATACAGCGCAAAAAACGCCCGAAAAGCTACAGAAGACCCATCAATCAATAATAATTTTTTCTTATCCATACACCCATTATAAAGGAAAGAATCAAAAAATACCATTGGGAAGAGCTAGAGCAAGTATTTTTCAAACTTTTTCCGAATAAATAGATAGAGCCAGAGAATTTAGTAAACCTAGATTTAAAAATGTGCTATAATATAGTATATTGAATCTATAATAGTACACCTTGACTGCTAAAATATTTCTATAAATTAATTTGACTTTCCTGATAGAGTTATTCACATCTTATTTCAACTCACTATAGAAGGAGGAATAGGAGGATTCTCAGACATCCGGGCATCAGCCCAACTAATGATTTGATTGCTAAGAAAATATTCAGCAATCCAGAAATCACTTGTCAATTTATTCGCGATATGCTGGACTTGCCAGCAAAAAATGTGACCATTTTGGAGGGAAGCGATATTCACGTATTACTCTCCATGCCTTACTCGGTGCAGGATTTTTATACCAGTATAGACGTCTTGGCGGAGTTGGATAACGGTACTCAAGTAATTATTGAGATTCAAGTCCATCATCAGAATTTTTTCATCAATCACTTGTGGGCTTACCTGTGCAGTCAGGTTAATCAAAATCTTGAAAAAATTCGTCAGCGAGAAGGTGATACTCACTAGAGCTACAAACACATCGCTCCTGTTTACGCCATTGCTATCGTGGATAGTAATTATTTCTCAGATGACCTGGCTTTTCATAGCTTTAGTATGCGCGAAGACACAACAGGTGAGGTATTGGCGATTACCAACAATGGACAGGAAAACCATCTGGTTAAGATGGCATTCTTGGAATTAAAAAATACAGAGAAACCAGCAAAGACAAGGTTCGCAAGCCATGGTTGGAGTTTTTCGGCAACAAGCCCTTTACCCAGCAACCTGAGCGAGCCATCAGCCAAGCAGACCAACTGCTGGACTACAAGAGCTGGTCCGAGGAGGACAGGAAAATGTTTAGTCAACTACATATGCGAGAAGAACAAGTCTTGTTAGCACAGGACTATCCCTTGGAAACTGCTAGGGCTGAAGGCCTTGAACAAGGACTAGAGCGTGGGAAAGTTGAAGGAAGGGAAGAAAGGAAACTTTTTGCCTTCCTAGACATAGTACGCCAAGGTCTTCTGACTTCTGAGGTTGCCAGCCAGCAATTAGGTATGTCAGTATCTGAATTTGAGGCACTGTTGTAAAATGGCTCCATAATATCCATAGTGGGTAAATCCCCTATGGATATTATGGAGCCTATTTTGTGTAGAAAAAAAGTCCCATATGACCTATAATGAAAAGCGACAAAACAACTCATTAGAAAGAATCATATGGAACAATTACATTTTATCACAAAATTACTAGACATTAAAGACCCTAATATCCAGATTTTAGACATCATCAATAAGGATACACACAAGGAAATCATCGCCAAACTGGACTACGACGCCCCATCTTGCCCTGAGTGCGGAAGTCAATTGAAGAAATATGACTTTCAAAAACCTTCTAAAATTCCTTATCTTGAAACGACTGGTATGCCTACTAGAATTCTCCTTAGAAAGCGTCGATTCAAGTGCTATCACTGTTCAAAAATGATGGTCGCTGAAACTTATGATGACGTACAGTCATATTTCTTCTCTTTTTATTATATCACAGTTTTAAATCTAGCTTTACTAGATTCACCGCTACTATCTATTTATTCGGAAAAAAGACGAAAAAACCTGAGAATCATCTCAGGCTTGGTCATTAAATTTTTTTCTCAATATCGAAAAGTGGAGAAAGTGGTCGTTTTTCATGAATACGTACGATAGCATCCCCTAGGAGATGAGCGATTGAAATCTGCTCAATCTTATCAATCAAACGCTCTTCTGGCAGATAGATGGTATCCAAAACAACCAATTTCTTAATAGCTGATTTTTGGATATTGTCCGTAGCAGGACCAGAAAGAACTGGGTGCGTACAGCTTGCATAGACTTCAACAGCACCAGCTTCCGCAAGAGCATCTGCCGCATGACAAATCGTTCCAGCGGTATCAATCATATCATCAATCAAGATACAAGTCTTGCCTTCAACCTTACCGATGATGTTCATAACTTCACTAGTATTCATCTTATCAACGCTACGACGTTTATCAATAATAGCGATAGATGTTTTCAAAAATTCTGCCAACTTACGAGCACGAGTCACCCCTCCATGGTCCGGGCTGACAACCACATAGTCAGAACCAACCATACCACGACGCTCAAAATAATCTGCAATCAGAGGAGCACCCATCAAATGATCCACAGGAATATCAAAGAATCCTTGAATTTGCGCAGCATGCAAGTCGATGGTCAATAAACGATCCACTCCAGCTACTTCAAGCATATTTGCGACAAGTTTTGAAGTGATTGGCTCACGCGCTCTCGCCTTTCTATCCTGACGTGCATACCCATAGTAAGGCATGACAACATTGACAGATTCTGCACTCGCACGCTTCAAAGCATCTACCATAATCAAAATTTCAAGCAGATTGTCATTTACAGGCGAACTAGTTGATTGTAGGATAAAGACGTGTTTCCCACGGATTGATTCTTCAATGTTGACCTGAATCTCTCCATCTGAAAATTGGCGAACACTTGATTTCCCCAACTCTATCCCAATCTCCTGCGCTACACGTTCTGCCAATTCTTTATTAGAAGAAAGGGCAAACAGCTTTAAATCAGAAAAAGACATGATTTCCTCCGGTATATATGTATAACTTGTGCTTTTCACAAGATTTTCCATCTACCATTGTAGCGCTTTTTGCACTATTTTTCAATCAAAAATAAAAGAAGGGCACCATATTTGTACCCTTGCATCATTCTTTTGAAAAATATTCTAGGTCATCAACTCATTGTGTTTCTCAACAAAGCAATAAGCATGATAAAAACCATAGAGAGCAATAGCCGTAACCACTGGAATCGCTAAAGGCAACTCTGTTTCCAACTCCACAAAAGGAGAGTTAAACAAGAAGTGAGTTCCCAAGGCTAAACCTAGAAAAATAAGGCCCTGTTTCTTGCCAACCTTCTGTCCTTTATAGGCTCTGTAAAGCAAGTAAACACCTACTACAGCTAGACCTGAAAAAGTCCAGTGAGAGGCAATTCCTGAGATGATACGCTCTAAAATTCGCGAAATAGTAAAGTCAAAGCCCTCTGGCAAATCCGTACGAATATAACCAATATCCTCAATCATTTGGAATCCCAAACCGGAAGCAATTCCAAGTAAAAACAAAGATTTTAATTTTCGCACAGGAATCAAAGCCAAAACAAAAACAAGTGGCAATAATTTCAAGGGTTCTTCTACCAAAGGAGCCACAATAGCACTTTCAAAGGCATTTAAAAATGTACTATCTGGGAAAAGAACCCCCAGTAAAATCATGGATATAAGTATTAGCAAAACTAGACAACCAGCCTGAAAGGAACATCCCTCCCAATAAAGACAGAATCAAAACCTTCTTTGGCAATTCCCATTTTTTCCCAATACGGAAGAGAAAATAAAGAGCCGGAATCATGTAAAAGAGAGCTAGAAAGATAGAAACTCCCATTAGTCCATATTCCGCACCTGACCTCGAACCGTCCGTATAGTAGATGGTTTCATACTGTAAACCAATACATAGCAATAAAATACTGCTTTTCTTCATACACTTTCTTTCTAAATGAAGTATTTATAATTCTACGACTGCCATACTTCCTGTATCAACATTGTAAATGGCACCAGAGATAATGACATCGTCTGGTATTAGGGGAGACTCGATAAGCAGTTGCATATCCTCGCGTACACTCTCTTCTATATCTTGGAAGGGCAAGAAGTCCTGGTCTGACACATCGACACCCAATTCTTCCTTCAAATACTCCTGAAAAGGTTCATTTTCAAAGGTCTGAGCACCACAGTCTGTATGATGCAATACCACAATTTCTCTTGTCCCCATTTGTTGCTGGGAAATAACTAGAGAACGAATCATATCCTCAGTCACTCGACCACCTGCATTCCGCAAAATATGAGCATCCCCAAGTGCCAAACCTAGAGCTTGCGCAACGTGCAAACGTGAGTCCATACAGGTCACAATGGCTACTCTGGTTTTAGGTTTAAGTGGCAGATTTAACTGCCCATGTAGGGCAACATAAGCCTGATTGGCTTGCATAAACTGTTCAAAATACGACACGATTCCCTCCTTGAAAATTTGATAGTCAAATATTTCTCCTATCTTATCATTTTTAAGAGAATTTGTCACGGATTATGCAAAGACCTTTTTCAAGACTTCCTGAATCGTGGTCACGCCAATGACCTGAATTTCCTTAGGCAGAGTGATTCCTGTCAAGGAATTCTTAGGTACATAAATCTTAGTAAAGCCCAGTTTAGCAGCTTCGTTGATGCGTTGCTCAATACGATTCACGCGCCGAATCTCTCCTGTCAAGCCCAGTTCTCCGACAAAACATTCCTGAGGATTAGTTGGCTTGTCTTTGTAGCTCGAAGCAATAGCAACTGCAACAGCCAAGTCAATCGCAGGTTCATCCAATTTAACACCACCAGCAGATTTGAGATAGGCATCCTGATTTTGCAAGAGAAGCCCTGCCCGTTTTTCCAAAACAGCCATAATCAAGCTAGCACGGTTAAAATCAAGTCCTGTCGTAGTACGCTTGGCATTTCCAAACATGGTCGGTGTTACCAAAGCCTGAACCTCCGCCAAAATCGGACGCGTCCCTTCCATGGTTACAACGATGGAGGAACCAGTCGCCCCATCCAAACGCTCTTCTAGGAAAACTTGACTCGGATTGAGTACCTCAACCAAGCCGCCCGACTGCATCTCAAAAATCCCAATCTCATTAGTGGAACCAAAACGATTTTTGACCGCTCTCAAAATACGAAAGGTGTGGTGACGCTCCCCTTCAAAGTAAAGCACCGTATCCACCATATGCTCCAACATACGAGGCCCAGCCAAGGTTCCTTCTTTGGTCACATGACCTACGATAAAGATGGCAATGTTATTGGTCTTGGCCAACTGCATGAGTTCAGCGGTCACTTCACGCACCTGAGAAACAGACCCCTGCACCCCTGAAATCTCAGGAGACATGATGGTCTGGATGGAATCAATAATGAGAAAGTCTGGCTGGATACGCTCCACTTCTGCACGAACACTCTGCATATTGGTCTCTGCATAGAGATAAAACTCACTATCAATATCACCTAAGCGCTCTGCACGTAGTTTAATCTGCTGGGCAGACTCCTCCCCACTGACATAGAGAACTGTCCCCACTTGGGACAACTGGGTTGAGACTTGTAGGAGAAGAGTTGATTTCCCAATCCCAGGATCCCCACCGATGAGGACGAGACTTCCTGGTACCACTCCGCCTCCAAGCACACGGTTGAATTCCTCCATCTCCGTCTTGGTTCGATTGACATTGATGGAAGTCACCTCAGCTAGTTTCATGGGCTTGGTTTTCTCACCTGTCAAGGACACACGCGCATTCTTAACTTCGGCAACCTCAACCTCTTCCACAAAAGAAGACCAAGACCCACAGTTGGGGCAACGTCCCAGATATTTAGGGGAATTATACCCACAATTTTGACATACAAATGTCGCTTTTTTCTTTGCGATGACAAACCTCTTTCTATATCTCTAACTCACACTCAATCACTTGGCAAAAATCAATCTTCTCATTTGGCACAAACTGGCGCATGAGCATTCGATGAGCAACAACTACCACAGTCTGATGTTCTCGATACTTAGACATACATTCTAGAAACCGAGACTTCATTTCCGTAGCTGTCTCATATTGAATAGGACTATTAGGAAGCAACTCCCCCTTGTTTTCTAAAAACAGTCTTCTAGCTGTTTCAAAGTTTTCTATTCCTGTTTTATAGACCTGCCATTCATGTAATAAAGGCTCTACTCTTAAAGGAAAACCCGTAGCACAGACCACATACGAAGCCGTTTCTAAAGCTCTTGTGACTGCAGAAGATACGATTATTTCAGCTGACGAGAGTAAAGGATTTTTGCTCAATTTCTGGACTTGCTGCCGTCCCATCTCAGACAAGGGTGCCAAATCTATCCCAAATCCTATATAAGAACGCTCCTCTAACTCACGGTAATCTGGCTCCCCATGACGTACAAAGATAATCTTCATTCTAGTGCCCTGTCGATCCAAATCCACCAGTTCGAACGCCATCAGCCGCATCTCCATCTGCAATTAAGAAAGTAGCAAAAACAGCCTGGACAATACGCTCCCCAACTTCAAGAACAACCTCTTGGTCTGTGATATTCTTCATCTGCGCAAAAATATGCCCTTCATTTCCAGGATTTCCATAATAATCCCCATCAATGACCCCAACTGAGTTAATTAAAACCAAGCCCTTCTTACGAGGATTTGAAGAACGATCATAGAGGTAGAGAACCTCAGTCGGCTGCATATAAGCCTTAACCCCTGTCGGAACCAAGACAATCTCTCCTGGCGCAACAACTGTACGCACAGCAACCTTTAAGTCGTAACCAGCCGCATGCGCTGTCTCACGCTTGGGCAATAAATTTTCATCTGTAAAACTCGAAACCAATTCAAAACCACGAATTTTCATAATTTTCTCTTTTCTATTATCATTTATTCTAGATTATTCTATCTTATTTATTCGGAAAAAGCACAAAAAAAGAGCACACAATTCAAATCGCTTAGGGCTGCTGGATTCCTCCCCTGACCCGCTTCACGCAGAACTGTTGCTCCACTATTTATTATATCACATTCCTATTCATTTTAAAAGCAAAATTATTTTTTCCGTCTATTTCTAAAAAAATCCTGCATGATAGCTGCGCATTCATCTTCCAAAATTCCTATTTCAACCTCCACACGATGATTGAGACGCTCATCTGTCAAGATATTGTACAAACTCCCAGCAGCGCCAAATTTCTGGTTTTTAGCCCCATAGACCACATTTGGAATGCGGGCAAGCCCAATCGCTCCACTACACATGACACAAGGTTCAATGGTCACAAAAAGTGTGCAATCCAGCAAGCGCCAGCTCTCCTCACTCAAGTTCGCATCCTCTATAGCCATAATTTCCGCATGCATAACCGCTCGCTGTAATTCCTCACGCGCATTATGCCCACGACCAATGATTTCCCCATCTTTGACAATCACACAACCAATTGGAATTTCACCGTGTTCAAGAGCAATCTCAGCCTCTCTCAAAGCCTCCCTCATAAAGACTTCTTTTTCTTCAAGCGTATAATACATCTCTTTTCTCTTTTCCTACTTATCGATTTTATTATTATATCATGAATCCCAACACAAAAAAAGCCACCGAATGCGGTGACTCTATAGGGAGATTATTATGAAAAAGAAAAGTTTAGGATATTTGTTACAACAAGTTAGGAGGTCTTCTTGTAACCGTCTATAGTATACCCGACCTATCTTAAACAAATCTTAAAAATCTCTTAGGACCAAACACTTTCTAAAATATTTGTTTGTTCACGACCAGGACCTACTGAGAAAGTAGAAATACGAACGCCAACCAATTCACTCACACGACGAACATAGTTACGCGCATTCTCAGGAAGATCTTCCAAATTGCGAACTCCGGTAATATCTTCTGACCAACCTGGCAACTCTTCATAGATAGGCTTGCAACGTTTCAATTGCTCAAGACTAGCTGGATAGTAGTCAATACGTTGACCGTCAAGATCATAGGCCACACAGATTTTCACAGTATCCAAACCGCTCAAAACATCAATAGAGTTCAAAGAAAGGTTAGTAATACCAGAAACACGACGGCTATGACGCATCACAACTGAGTCAAACCAACCTACACGACGTGGACGACCAGTTGTTGTACCATACTCATGACCCACTTCACGGATACGTTCTCCCACTTCATCAAACAACTCAGTTGGGAAAGGACCATCTCCTACACGACTCGTATAAGCTTTACATACACCTACAACCTTGTCAATCTTGCTTGGACCGACACCAGAACCAATTGTCACACCACCAGCTACAGGGTTTGATGACGTAACAAATGGATAAGTACCTTGGTCGATATCTAGCATAACACCTTGTGCACCTTCAAAAAGCACACGTTTGCCATTATCAAGCGCATCATTCAAGATAACAGATGTATCTATCACGTATTTCTTGATTTGTTGACCATATTCGTAATATTCTTCAAAAATATCATCGAAAACAATCGCTTTACTGTCATACAATTTTTCAAAAAGACGATTCTTTTCAGCAAGGTTACGTTCTAAACGCTCACGGAAAATATCTTTATCTAAAAGATCTGCAATACGAATTCCAACACGAGCAGCCTTGTCCATATAAGCTGGACCAATTCCCTTAATTGTCGTACCAATCTTATTGTCGCCCTTAGCTTCTTCTTGCAAGCGATCCAACTCGATATGATAAGGCAAAATAACATGCGCACGATCAGAAATACGCAAGTTATCAGTTGTTACACCTTCCTCATGAAGATAGCTCAACTCTTTTACAAGAGATTTAGGATTTACAACCATACCATTCCCAATGACAGATATTTTTTCAGGGAAGAAAATCCCAGATGGAATCAAGTGCAACTTAAATTTCTTACCGTCAATCACAATCGTGTGACCAGCATTATCACCACCTTGGTAACGTGCAATCACTTCTGCATTCGCTGAAAGGAAGTCTGTAATCTTCCCTTTACCTTCATCACCCCATTGGGTACCTACAACAACAACTGAAGTCATAATCTTGTCTGAGCCCTCAGGCTCTTCCTTTCTCACATACATGGCAGGACTCTCACCTGCAATTATATCTTACAATTTATTATAATAAAAAATCGCCTTTTTATCAAGAAGAAACAATAGAAAGATTTGCTATTTCCAACTATTAAAAAATGATTTAGAAAAATTACTAGCTATTTACTATCATCTTTCCATAAAAGAGTAAATTAGTTCGGAAATTTACTAAAATTACCTCAACAAGAAATAAAACCCCGATTCATTACCAATTTTTCAAGATACAAACGATAAGCAACACGATAATGGTAAACGATAAAATCCCTACGACAACCAATGCCATATCTCACTAAATAATAAATTAAAAATTTAAAATGAACATGTTCCCAGTCAAAATTATCACCAAATGTAGGACCATACTCTTCTTCAATACTATCATAGAAATTAGCCATCTGCTCATAAATTTTTTGTAACATAATCAAATACTCCTTTTCTTTTTTATAAACTTATTCTAACAAAAAATTTTACACATTCACTATCAATTCCTGAATTGTTAAAATACCAGCCTCAACAAGATAAAAATAGGAAAAGTTGACAAAATAGAAACAAATTTGCTACCTAAATTTCAAACGATTAAAGTTCTAAAAAGACCGCCTTAAAACTTTTGGGTAAATCCTATTAGAACTATAAATATTTATATATATGTATTATGGTTCTGATTTTCTAGTATAAAAAAATTCAAACTAGAATTCTTCTTAGAAAAGGCCGTTTTAAGTGCTATCATTGCTCAAAAATGGAGGTCGCTGAGACTTCTATCGTCAAGAAGAATCATCAAATTCCTTGTATCATCAACCAAAAGATTGATCAGAAGCTAATTGAAAAGACTTCTATGACCGACATTGATCGTCAGTTGTCTATTTCAACTTCAACTGTCATTCGCAAGATCAATGATTTTCACTTTGAGCATGATTTTTCGCGTCTTCCTGAGATTATGTCCTAGGACGTTGAAACAGTCTGGGGAGTGACTGTTTCAATCGGGAGATAGAGATGAGCTTTATTGCTCAGGACTTTGATAAGCTCAATATCATAACTGTTCTTGAGAGCAGAACACAAGCCATCATCCGAAATCCCATGAATACAAGGCTATCAAGCGATACTGAAAGCTCATTCAACAAGATAGTCAGAAACTGAGTGATAAACGATTTTATCGCCCTACTTTTCGTATGCACTTGACTAATAAAGAAATTCTAGATAAACTTTTGAGCTATTCCGAAGACTTGAAACACCACTATAATCTCTATCAGCTCTTGCTTTTCCACCCTGTTTAAAACCTTCCTCAAAGATAAAGAGAAAATCGTCAACGCCCTTCAATTACCTTATTCCAACGCCAAACTGGAAGCCACCAATAATCTCATCAAACTTATCAAGCACAATGCCTTTGGTTTTAGGAACTTTGAAAACTTCAAAAAAGAAAGGACGAAATTTGTCCTTTCTAGATCTTCGCTTTCTTCAACCCACTACAGTTGACAAAGAACCGAAAAATGTCTCGCCTCTAATATAGTCAATTGAAACAAGAGCAGGACAAAAGAGCCTCGTAAAAGGTATGGCAACGTGGTAATACCTTTTTGAGGTTCTTTTTGATATGAGCCCATGTTTTCTCAATAGGATTGTACTCAGGTGAGTAGGGAGGAAGAGGTAAAAGTTTATGCCCAAACTCTTCACACAAGAGTTCTAACTTACCCATTCTATGGAATCTTGCATTATCCATAATATAGTAGATTGAAACTAGAATAGTACACCTCTACTTCTAAAACATTGTTAGAATTCGATTTTACTGTCCTGATCGATTTGTCCTATTCTTATTTCATTTTGCTATAACACGAAATAGATTATTATTACATAACAAAAAAGAGGTCTAAACCTCTTAACTAAATTACTCCGCCAGTAGGACTCGAACCTACGACATCATGATTAACAGTCATGCGCTACTACCAACTGAGCTATGGCGGATTAAAGCTAAGCGACTTCCCTATCTCACAGGGGGCAACCCCCAACTACTTCCGGCGTTC
>ERZ1023213.13-NODE-13-length-73676-cov-67.754934_pt1 | contig 73676 bp, 63 predicted proteins | sample MGYA00380447_ERZ1023213 | MGnify/ENA primary metagenome ERZ1023213 (study PRJEB33173, sample SAMEA4830394) | metagenome | study: EMG produced TPA metagenomics assembly of the PRJEB25223 data set...
AATAGGCTCCATAATATCTATAGTGGATTTACCCACTACAAATATTATAGAGCCGTTTTTTTGATGAGGAAAGAATGGTGGCATTCAAGAGACTCTTTAAGAGAGTTACGGGTTTTAAACTATTAAGCCTTCTCCAATTGCAAGAGGGCTTCAATCTCTGCCAGGGTGCTAGCTTGCGAAATGGCTCCACGGAGTTTGGCAGCGCCAGATGTTCCACGGAGATAGTGAGGAGCGAGGCCGCGGAATTCACGAACTGCGACGTTTTCTCCTTTGAGGTCAATCAATCGTTTCAAGTGTTCGTAGGCGATCTTCATCTTGTCTTCAAAGGTCAAATCAGGTAGGATTTCTCCTGTTTCAAAGTAATGGTTGATTTGGTTGAAGAGGTAAGGATTTCCCATGGCAGCTCGGCCAATCATGACTGCGTCAGCACCAACTTCTTCGATGCGTTGCTTGGCTTCTTGGACAGTACGGATATCACCGTTGGCGATGAATGGAATCTTGGTTAGAGCTTGGGCAACCTTGTAAAGGGTCTCAAGGTCTGCGTGGCCAGTATACATTTGTTCACGGGTACGGCCATGCATGGCGAGGGCAGAAACACCTGCAGCCTCAGCAGCGAGGGCATTTTCTACTGCAAGAGATGGGTCCGCCCAGCCGGTACGCATTTTGACAGTAAGTGGGATATCAAGGACAGACTGGACCTTGTTGATGATAGAGTAGATCTTGTCAGGATCCTTGAGCCACATAGCACCAGCTTCGTTCTTCACGATTTTGTTGACAGGGCAGCCCATGTTGATATCGACGATATCGGTCTTGGTGTTTTCTTGGATGAATTCTGCTGCGCGTGCTAGGCTGTCTTCATCGCTACCAAAAAGTTGGATAGAGACAGGGTTTTCGCCCTCATCGATATGAAGCATGTGCAGGGTTTTTTCGTTGTTGTATTGGATTCCCTTGTCAGAGACCATTTCCATTACAACGAGTCCAGCTCCGAGCTCTTTTGCGATGGTACGAAAGGCTGAGTTGGTCACGCCAGCCATAGGCGCTAAAACGGTACGATTGGGAATCTCAACATTGCCAATCATAAAAGGTGTATTAAGATTTGTCACGAATGAGTTCCTCCAGGTCCTTTTCATCAAAGTTGTAAGTAGTTTGGCAGAATTGACAAGTGATTTCTGCACCGTGGTCTTCCTCTTTCATTTCCTGTAAGTCTGAGCTTGGAAGGCTGGCAAGAGCGTTCATAAAGCGTTCATGGCTACAGTCACATTGGAAACGGATTTCTTCTTCAGAAAGACGCTTGTAGGCTTCGTTCCCGTAGATAGCCTTGAGGAGGGCTTCGATATGGTCGTCGCTTTCGAGAAGAGTAGAGATAGCTGGCATTTCTTGGATGCGTTTTTCAAAGCGAGCAATCTCTTCTTTCTTGGCTCCTGGCAAGACTTGAACTAGGAAACCACCTGCAACCTTGACCTTGTCTTCCTCGTCCAAAAGGACATTGAGGCCGACCGCTGAAGGCGTTTGTTGGCTTTCAGTAAGGTAAAAGGCAAGGTCTTCACCGATTTCTCCAGAGATGAGGGGAGTTATAGAGTTGTAAGGATTTCCAGTACCGTAGTCTGTGATAACGAGGAATTGACCATTTCCAACAAAAGGTCCGACTAGGACTTCACCAGTCGCAGTCTTTTTGATGTCAACACCAGGATTTTGAACATAGCCTTTGACGTTCCCCTTGGTATCAGCGACGGTGATAATAGCACCTAGAGAGCTAGATCCCAACACCTTAACTGTAAGTTTGGTATTTCCTTTTTCATTGGCTGCGAGAATCTGGCTAGCGATAAGAGTTCGACCAAGCGCTACAGTTGAGCTAGCTTGGGTTTGATGTTTTTCTTGAGCAGTGCGGACGGTTTCAGTGCTATCAAGGACAAAAGCACGAAAGGCTCCGCTTTCTGATATAGTTTTAATAATTTTATCCATAGCTACTATTTTAGCATAAAAATGCCCAAAGGGGGAGCCGTGTGTTTACTGATTTTCAGGATAATGGACCAGGAAATCAGCATGAAAATAAAAAGAGAAACAGATTATTTCAGCATTTGTAAGATTTATGCTATGCTTAAGGTAGAAAATGAAAGGGGTAACAAATGTATTTAGGAGATTTGATGGAGAAAGCCGAGTGTGGTCAATTTTCAGTCCTTTCCTTTCTATTACAAGAGTCTCAGACGACCGTCAAGGCTGTAATGGAAGAAACAGGATTTTCAAAAGCAACCCTAACCAAATATGTCACCCTGCTCAATGACAAGGCTTTGGATAGTGGCTTAGAGCTGACTATTCACTCAGAAGATGAAAATCTGCGTCTGTCTATCGGTGCAGCTACCAAGGGGAGAGATATTCGGAGCTTGTTTTTGGAGAGTGCTGTTAAATACCAGATTTTGGTTTATCTTCTCTACCACCAACAGTTTTTAGCCCATCAGCTGGCTCAAGAATTGGTGATTAGCGAGGCTACGCTTGGTCGTCACTTGGCTGGTTTAAATCAGATTTTGTCAGAATTTGATTTATCCATCCAAAATGGACGTTGGCGAGGTCCAGAACATCAGATTCGCTATTTCTATTTCTGTCTTTTCCGAAAGGTCTGGTCGAGTCAGGAATGGGAAGGTCACATGCAGAAACCAGAGAGAAAACAGGAGATTGCCAATTTAGAGGAAATCTGCGGTGCAAGTTTGTCTGCGGGGCAGAAATTGGACTTGGTTCTCTGGACTCACATCAGTCAACAACGTCTTCGGGTTAATGCTTGTCAGTTTCAAGTCATAGAAGAGAAAATGCGAGGGTATTTTGACAATATCTTTTATCTTCGTTTGCTGAGAAAGGTTCCGTCCTTTTTTGCTGGGCAACATATTCCACTAGGAGTTGAGGATGGTGAGATGATGATATTCTTCTCTTTTCTCCTATCTCATCGCATTCTTCCTCTTCATACTATGGAGTATATTCTTGGTTTTGGAGGGCAGTTGGCAGATTTACTGACGCAATTGATTCAAGAAATGAAGAAGGAGGAACTATTGGGGGATTATACAGAGGACCATGTCACCTATGAACTCAGTCAGCTTTGTGCTCAAGTCTATCTCTATAAGGGCTATATTTTACAGGATCGCTACAAGTACCAGTTAGAGAATCGTCATCCATATTTACTGATGGAACATGATTTTAAAGAGACAGCAGAGGAGATTTTTCATGCTCTACCTGCTTTTCAACAGGGGACAGATTTAGATAAGAAGATTCTCTGGGAATGGCTCCAGTTAATCGAATATATGGCTGAAAACGGTGGCCAGCATATGCGGATTGGTCTGGATTTGACATCTGGTTTTCTTGTCTTTTCAAGGATGGCAGCCATTTTGAAACGGTATTTGGAATACAATCGTTTTATTACCATTGAAGCTTATGACCCTAGTCGGCATTATGATTTGCTGGTTACCAATAACCCGATTCATAAGAAGGAACAGACCCCAGTTTATTATTTAAAAAACGACTTGGATATGGAAGATTTGGCAGGGATTCGTCAGTTATTATTCACTTAAAAGGCTTGGTTAATCCAGGTCTTTTTTGTGAAATTCACACAATCTCCTCACATTTTTTTAAAAATTAAAAAAAGTTGATAAACAAGAAAGCGCTTTATTTTGTATACTAGTAAGTGTAAAGAGGAAACACCTCAAGATCTTTATCAGGAGGACAGTACATGTCACAAGAAAAATACATCATGGCCATTGACCAGGGAACTACAAGTTCTCGTGCCATCATTTTCAACAAAAAAGGGGAAAAGGTTAGCTCGAGTCAAAAAGAGTTTACCCAGATTTTCCCTCAGGCAGGTTGGGTTGAGCACAATGCCAATGAAATTTGGAACTCTGTTCAGTCAGTTATTGCGGGTGCTTTCATCGAAAGTGGTGTCAAGCCAAATCAAATCGAGGCAATCGGGATTACCAACCAACGTGAAACAACGGTTGTCTGGGATAAGAAAACAGGACTTCCTATCTACAATGCTATCGTTTGGCAGTCACGCCAGACAGCACCTTTGGCTGAGCAACTAAAAAGCCAAGGTTATGTGGAAAAATTCCATGAAAAGACTGGTTTGATTATTGATGCTTACTTCTCTGCTACCAAGGTTCGTTGGATTTTGGATCATGTAGAAGGTGCTCAAGAGCGAGCAGAAAAAGGGGAATTGCTCTTTGGTACTATCGATACTTGGTTGGTTTGGAAATTGACTGACGGTGCGGCTCACGTGACTGACTACTCAAATGCAGCTCGTACCATGCTTTATAACATTAAAGAACTCAAATGGGATGATGAGATTTTGGAAATCCTTAACATTCCGAAGGCTATACTTCCAGAAGTTCGTTCTAACTCCGAAATCTACGGCAAGACAGCTCCATTCCATTTCTACGGTGGAGAGGTGCCAATCTCAGGTATGGCTGGGGACCAACAAGCAGCCCTCTTTGGACAGTTGGCTTTTGAGCCAGGTATGGTTAAGAATACTTATGGAACAGGCTCTTTCATCATCATGAATACTGGGGAAGAGATGCAGTTGTCTGAAAACAACCTCTTGACAACCATTGGTTACGGAATCAACGGTAAGGTTTATTATGCCTTGGAAGGTTCTATCTTCATCGCAGGAAGTGCTATTCAGTGGCTTCGTGACGGTCTTCGCATGGTTGAAAATTCACCAGAATCTGAAAAATACGCTCGTGATTCTCACAACAACGATGAAGTTTATGTCGTTCCAGCCTTTACAGGTCTAGGCGCTCCATACTGGAACCAAAATGCTCGTGGTTCCGTCTTTGGTTTGACTCGTGGAACAAGCAAAGAAGACTTTATCAAGGCGACTTTGCAATCTATTGCTTATCAAGTGCGTGACATCATCGACACTATGCAAGTGGATACTCAGACTGCCATTCAAGTACTGAAGGTGGATGGTGGTGCAGCCATGAACAACTTCCTCATGCAGTTCCAGGCGGATATTTTAGGCATTGACATTGCACGTGCTAAAAACTTGGAAACAACAGCTCTAGGAGCGGCCTTCCTAGCAGGTTTATCAGTAGGGTACTGGAAAGACTTGGACGAGTTGAAACTCTTGAACGAGACAGGAGAACTCTTTGAGCCATCTATGAACGAATCTCGCAAGGAACAACTCTACAAGGGCTGGAAGAAGGCTGTGAAAGCAACTCAAGTCTTTGCGGAAGTAGACGACTAATACTGGCAGAATAAAGCGATTTATTTAGAAAGTGTGTAAATATGGAATTTTCAAAGAAAACACGTGAATTGTCAATTAAAAAAATGCAGGAACGCACCCTGGACCTCTTGATTATCGGTGGAGGAATCACAGGAGCTGGTGTAGCCTTGCAGGCGGCAGCTAGCGGTCTTGAGACTGGTTTGATTGAAATGCAAGACTTTGCAGAAGGAACATCTAGTCGTTCAACAAAATTGGTTCACGGAGGACTTCGTTACCTCAAACAATTTGACGTAGAAGTGGTCTCAGATACGGTTTCTGAACGTGCAGTGGTTCAACAAATCGCTCCACACATTCCAAAACCAGACCCAATGCTCTTACCAGTTTACGATGAAGATGGAGCAACCTTTAGCCTCTTCCGTCTTAAAGTAGCCATGGACTTGTACGATCTCTTGGCAGGTGTTAGCAACACACCAACTGCGAACAAGGTTTTGAGCAAGAAAGAAGTCTTGGAACGCCAGCCAAACTTGAAGAAGGAAGGCTTGGTAGGAGGTGGAGTGTATCTTGACTTCCGTAACAACGATGCGCGTCTCGTGATTGAAAACATCAAACGTGCCAACCAAGACGGTGCCCTCATTGCCAACCACGTGAAGGCAGAAGGCTTCCTCTTTGACGAAAGTGGCAAGATTACAGGTGTTGTAGCTCGTGATCTTTTAACAGACCAAGTATTTGAAATCAAGGCTCGTCTGGTTATTAATACAACAGGTCCTTGGAGTGATAAAGTACGTAATTTGTCTAATAAGGGAACGCAATTCTCACAAATGCGCCCAACTAAGGGAGTTCACTTGGTAGTGGATTCAAGCAAAATTAAGGTTTCACAGCCAGTTTACTTTGACACAGGTTTGGGTGACGGTCGTATGGTCTTTGTTCTCCCACGTGAAAACAAGACTTACTTTGGTACAACTGATACAGACTACACAGGTGATTTGGAGCATCCAAAAGTAACTCAAGAAGATGTAGATTATCTACTTGGCATTGTCAACAACCGCTTTCGAGAATCCAACATCACCATTGATGATATCGAAAGCAGCTGGGCAGGTCTTCGTCCATTGATTGCAGGGAACAGTGCCTCTGACTATAATGGTGGAAATAACGGTACCATCAGTGATGAAAGCTTTGACAACTTGATTGCGACTGTTGAATCTTATCTCTCCAAAGAAAAAACACGTGAAGATGTTGAGTCTGCTGTCAGCAAGCTTGAAAGTAGCACATCTGAGAAACATTTGGATCCATCTGCAGTTTCTCGTGGGTCTAGCTTGGACCGTGATGACAATGGTCTTTTGACTCTTGCTGGTGGTAAAATCACAGACTACCGTAAGATGGCTGAAGGAGCTATGGAGCGCGTGGTTGACATCCTCAAAGCAGAATTTGACCGTAGCTTTAAATTGATCAATTCTAAAACTTACCCTGTTTCAGGTGGAGAATTGAACCCAGCAAATGTGGATTCAGAAATCGAAGCCTTTGCGCAACTTGGAGTTTCACGTGGTTTGGATAGCAAGGAAGCTCATTACCTAGCAAATCTTTACGGTTCAAATGCACCGAAGGTCTTTGCACTTGCTCACAGCTTGGAACAAGCGCCAGGTCTTAGCTTGGCAGACACCTTGTCCCTTCACTATGCAATGCGCAATGAGTTGACTCTTAGCCCAGTGGACTTCCTTCTTCGTCGTACCAATCACATGCTCTTTATGCGTGATAGCTTGGATAGTATCGTTGAGCCAGTTTTGGATGAAATGGGACGATTCTATGACTGGACAGAAGAAGAAAAAGCAACTTACCGTGCTGATATAAAAGCAGCTCTTGCTCAAAACGACTTAGCAGAATTAAAAAATTAAGAAAAAATAAAAGAGGTGGAGGGTAGCAATCCTTGTCGCCCGCCCCTTTTTTAATGGAGACAGAAAAATGATGAGTGAATTATTTGGAGAATTTTTAGGGACTTTAATCCTGATTCTTCTAGGAAATGGTGTTGTTGCAGGTGTGGTTCTTCCAAAAACCAAGAGCAACAGTGCGGGTTGGATTGTGATTACTATGGGTTGGGGGATTGCAGTTGCGGTTGCAGTATTTGTATCTGGAAAACTCAGTCCAGCTCATTTAAATCCAGCTGTGACAATTGGTGTAGCTTTAAAAGGTGACTTGCCTTGGGCTTCCGTTTTGCCTTATATCTTAGCCCAGTTCGCAGGGGCTATGCTGGGTCAGATTTTGGTTTGGTTGCAATTCAAACCGCATTATGAGGTAGAAGAAAATGCAGGCAATATCCTGGCAACCTTCAGTACTGGACCAGCCATCAAGGATACTGTATCAAACTTGATTAGCGAAATCCTTGGAACCTTTATTTTGGTGTTGACAATCTTTTCTTTGGGTCTTTACGATTTTCAGGCAGGTATCGGAACCTTTGCAGTGGGAACTTTGATTGTCGGTATCGGTCTATCACTAGGTGGGACAACAGGTTATGCCTTGAACCCAGCTCGTGACCTTGGACCTCGTATCATGCACAGCATCTTGCCAATTCCAAACAAGGGAGACGGAGACTGGTCTTACGCTTGGATTCCTGTTGTAGGCCCTGTTATCGGAGCAGCCTTGGCCGTGCTTGTATTCTCACTTTTTTAGTTTAGAAAATAACTATTATTGCTAGAGCTTGAGATGGAAATCTCAGGCTTTTTTCTTTTGAAATAGACATAGAAAAACCGCATAATCCTTAAAATAAGCTGAAATCTATTGGAAACATACGGTAAACAATTGAAAAAATACTATATAAAGTGGTACAATGGTAGAAAAATAAGCTAGTAAGAATCACTCTTATTTTAGCGAAAAATTACAGAAATGAATGGTTTTTCTTGATGAAACAGAGAAAAGAATTGTACCTCTTTCTTGGTCGGACAGCCTTGTATTTTCTTATCTTTCTAGGGCTGCTTTACTTCTTTAGCTATCTTGGTCAGGGTCAAGGAAGCTTTATCTATAATGAATTTTAACTTGAAGGAGAATCCCTATTGTGTCAAATAAACCAATAGCAGATATGATTGAAACCATTGAGCATTTTGCTCAGACACAGCCTAGCTATCCTGTCTATAATGTTTTGGGGCAGGAACACACTTATGGCGATTTAAAGGCTGATTCGGATAGTTTGGCTGCAGTCATTGACCAACTAGGCTTGCCTGAGAAGTCTCCTGTGGTTGTTTTTGGTGGCCAAGAATATGAAATGTTGGCAACCTTTGTAGCGCTGACTAAGTCAGGTCATGCCTACATTCCAATTGATAGCCATTCGGCCTTGGAGCGAGTTTCAGCTATTTTAGAAGTAGCAGAGCCAAGCTTGATTATTGCCATTTCAGCCTTTCCCTTGGAGCAGGTTTCTACACCAATGATAAATCTAGCTCAGGTTCAAGAAGCCTTTGTTCAAGGGAATAACTATGAAATCACGCATCCAGTCAAGGGAGATGATAATTACTACATTATCTTTACTTCTGGTACGACTGGTAAGCCTAAGGGAGTGCAGATTTCACATGATAATCTCCTCAGCTTTACAAACTGGATGATTACGGATAAGGAATTTGCGACACCGAGTCGTCCGCAAATGCTGGCACAGCCACCTTATTCTTTTGATTTGTCTGTCATGTATTGGGCACCGACCTTGGCACTTGGTGGTACGCTTTTCACTCTTCCTTCAGTCATCACTCAGGACTTTAAGCAACTCTTTGCGGCTATCTTTTCATTGCCAATCGCTATCTGGACATCAACACCATCCTTTGCAGATATGGCCATGTTGTCTGAATACTTCAACAGTGAGAAAATGCCTGGAATCACGCATTTCTACTTTGATGGTGAAGAATTGACGGTCAAAACAGCTCAAAAACTGCGCGAGCGTTTCCCAAATGCCCGTATCATCAATGCTTACGGCCCAACAGAAGCGACAGTAGCTCTGTCAGCAGTTGCCGTGACAGACGAGATGTTAGCGACTCTCAAACGCCTACCAATCGGCTATACCAAGGCTGATTCTCCAACCTTTATCATTGACGAGGAAGGAAATAAACTGCCAAATGGCGAACAGGGAGAAATCATTGTTTCTGGGCCAGCTGTTTCAAAAGGTTATATGAACAATCCTGAAAAAACAGCAGAAGCCTTCTTTGAGTTTGAAGGTCTGCCAGCCTATCACACAGGCGATGTGGGAACCATGACAGATGAGGGCTTGCTTCTCTACGGCGGACGCATGGACTTCCAGATTAAGTTTAACGGTTACCGCATTGAGTTAGAAGATGTCTCTCAAAACCTCAACAAGTCTCGCTTTATCGAATCTGCTGTCGCAGTACCGCGCTATAACAAGGACCACAAGGTACAAAATCTATTGGCTTATGTCATCTTAAAAGACGGTGTTCGTGAGCAGTTTGAGCGAGATATCGATATTACCAAGGCCATCAAGGAAGACCTGACAGACATCATGATGTCCTATATGATGCCATCTAAATTCCTTTACCGAGACAGTTTGCCACTAACTCCAAATGGAAAGATTGACATCAAAGGATTGATTAACGAGGTGAATAAGAGATGATGGAGTTTTTTCAACAGCTTCCTCATTTAGAGCCATATGGCAATCCTCAGTATTTTGTTTATGTGATTGCTGCAACCTTGCCCATCTTTATAGGCCTCTTTTTCAAGAAACGCTTTGCCTGGTATGAAGTGTTGGTAAGTCTCTTCTTTATTGTCACCATGTTGGTGGGTGGAAAGACCAATCAACTAGCTGCCTTGGGTATTTACCTTTGCTGGGAAATATTGCTCCTGCTTTTCTACAAGCATTATCGAAAAAGCAAGGATGGCAAGTGGGTCTTCTACTTAGTTAGTTTTCTGTCCCTACTTCCGATTATCTTTGTCAAGGTGCAACCAGCTATCAATGGAACGCAGTCTTTGCTTGGGTTCTTGGGAATTTCTTACCTGACCTTTCGTTCGGTTGGAATTGTCATCGAGCTGAGAGATGGAGTGATTAAGGATTTTACCCTCTGGGAATTCCTCCGTTTCCTTCTCTTCATGCCAACTTTCTCGAGTGGTCCAATCGATCGCTTTAAGCGATTTAATGAAAATTATCAGGCCATTCCTGAGCGAGATGAGTTGATGGATATGCTGGATGAATCTGTCCGCTATATCATGCGGGGCTTTTTGTATAAGTTTATCCTCGCTCATGTTTTAGGAGAGACCTTACTACCTCCTCTGAAGAATTTAGCCTTGCAGTCAGGTGGCTTCTTTAATCTCTATGCCTTGGCAGTTATGTATACTTTTGGTCTGGAGCTCTTCTTTGACTTTGCAGGTTATTCTATGTTTGCTTTGGCCATCTCAAACTTGATGGGAATCCGTAGCCCTATCAACTTTAACAAGCCCTTTTTATCAAGGGATTTAAAGGAGTTTTGGAATCGCTGGCATATGAGTCTGTCCTTCTGGTTCCGTGACTTTGTCTTTATGCGAATGGTGATGGTGTTAACCAGAAAGAAAGTCTTTAAAAATCGTAATGTAACCTCAAGCATGGCCTACATTGTAAATATGCTGATTATGGGATTTTGGCATGGCGTGACCTGGTACTATATCGCCTATGGACTCTTTCATGGATTAGGCTTGGTCATCAATGATGCCTGGGTTCGCAAGAAAAAAACGCTCAATAAGGAACGGAAAAAAGCAGGGAAGGCTGCCCTACCTGAGAATCGCTGGATTCAGTTGCTTGGTATGGTTGTCACTTTCCATGTTGTCATGTTGTCATTCTTAATCTTTTCTGGATTCTTGAATAATCTATGGTTTAAAAAATAAAAGGAAATAAAATATGGATATCAAATCAGAAGTTATTGAAATTATTGATGAGTTGTTTATGGAAGATGTTTCTGACATGATGGATGAAGATCTTTTTGATGCAGGTGTCTTGGATAGTATGGGAACGGTTGAGTTGATTGTGGAGATTGAGAACCGTTTTGACATTCGTGTCCCTGTAACAGAGTTTGGTCGTGACGACTGGAATACAGCTAATAAAATCATAGCTGGTATTGTGGAGCTACAAAATGCTTAAACGCTTATGGATGATCTTCGGACCGGTCTTGATCGCTGGTTTGTTGGTTTTTCTGCTCATTTTCTTTTATCCTACTGAGATGCATCATAATCTAGGAGCTGAAAAGCGTTCAGCAGTGGCTACTACTATCGATAGTTTTAAGGAGCGAAGTCAAAAAGTCAGAGCACTATCTGATCCAAATGTGCGTTTTGTTCCCTTCTTTGGCTCTAGTGAATGGCTTCGTTTTGACGGTGCTCATCCTGCGGTATTAGCTGAGAAATACAATCGTTCCTACCGTCCTTATCTTTTAGGACAGGGGGGAGCTGCATCGCTTAACCAATATTTTGGAATGCAACAGATGTTACCACAGCTGGAGAATAAACAAGTTGTGTATGTTATCTCACCTCAGTGGTTCAGTAAAAATGGCTATGATCCAGCAGCCTTCCAGCAGTATTTTAATGGAGACCAGTTGACTAGTTTTCTGAAACATCAATCTGGGGATCAGGCTAGTCAATATGCAGCGACTCGCTTACTGCAACAGTTCCCAAACGTAGCTATGAAGGATCTGGTTCAGAAGTTGGCAAGTAAAGGAGAATTGTCGACAGCAGACAATGAAATGATTGAATTATTGGCTCGTTTTAATGAACGCCAAGCCTCCTTTTTTGGTCAGTTTTCGGTTAGAGGCTATGTTAACTACGATAAGCATGTAGCTAAGTATTTAAAAATCTTGCCAGACCAGTTTTCTTATCAAGCAATAGAAGATGTTGTCAAAGCAGATGCTGAAAAAAATACTTCCAATAATGAGATGGGAATGGAAAATTATTTCTATAATGAGCAGATCAAGAAGGATTTGAAGAAATTAAAGGATTCTCAGAAAAGCTTTACCTATCTCAAGTCGCCAGAGTATAATGACTTGCAGTTGGTTTTAACACAGTTTTCTAAATCTAAGGTAAACCCGATTTTTATCATTCCACCTGTTAATAAAAAATGGATGGACTATGCTGGTCTACGAGAGGATATGTACCAACAAACGGTGCAGAAGATTCGCTACCAGTTAGAAAGTCAAGGTTTTACCAATATAGCAGATTTTTCTAAGGACGGCGGGGAGCCTTTCTTTATGAAGGACACCATTCACCTTGGTTGGTTGGGTTGGTTGGCTTTTGACAAGGCAGTTGATCCTTTCCTATCCAATCCCACACCAGCTCCGACTTACCATCTGAATGAGCGCTTTTTCAGCAAAGATTGGGCGACTTATGATGGAGATGTCAAAGAATTTCAATAGATAATATAATATAGAAGAGTTCAAGAATGAAACTAGTTTTCACGTTTTTTCTTGACTCTTTTTTTGCTTGTGATATAATTAACTGGTAAACAAAATGTCAAAGAATAGTATTTTTCTCTTAAAAAAGAGAAGTCTAAAAGGAAAGGAGTCAGATATGAGACAGCTAGCAAAGGATATCAATGCTTTTTTGAATGAGGTGATTTTGCAGGCGGAAAATCAGCATGAAATCCTAATAGGTCATTGCACTAGCGAGGTGGCCCTGACCAATACTCAGGAGCATATCCTTATGCTCTTGTCAGAGGAATCTTTAACAAATTCAGAATTGGCCCGTCGTCTCAATGTCAGTCAGGCGGCAGTTACCAAGGCCATTAAGTCTTTGGTCAAGGAAGGGATGTTGGAAACATCTAAAGATTCTAAAGATGCGCGTGTGATTTTTTATCAGTTGACTGACTTGGCTCGTCCAATCGCTGAGGAGCACCACCATCACCATGAGCATACACTTTTAACCTATGAACAAGTGGCGACTCAGTTTACTCCAAATGAACAAAAAGTGATTCAGCGGTTTTTGACTGCTTTAGTAGGAGAAATCAAATAATGAGATATATTACGGTAGAGGATTTGTCCTTCTATTATGATAAGGAGCCTGTTCTTGAACATATCAATTATAGTGTTGATAGTGGGGAATTTGTTACCTTGACTGGGGAAAATGGAGCGGCTAAGACGACGCTCATCAAGGCTAGTCTTGGAATTCTGCAACCACGCATTGGAAAGGTGGCTATTTCAAAGACAAATACGCAAGGTAAGAAATTGAGAATAGCCTATCTTCCTCAACAAATTGCCAGTTTTAATGCTGGTTTTCCAAGTACGGTCTATGAATTTGTCAAGTCGGGTCGCTATCCGAGAAAAGGCTGGTTCCGTCGTTTGAATGCTCATGATGAGGAGCATATCAAGGCTAGTCTGGACTCAGTTGGCATGTGGGAACATCGAGACAAACGCTTGGGGTCTCTATCTGGGGGACAAAAGCAGCGAGCGGTAATTGCGCGTATGTTTGCTTCTGACCCTGATGTGTTTATCCTAGACGAGCCGACAACGGGGATGGATGCAGGAAGTAAAAATGAATTTTACGAACTCATGCACCACAGCGCCCATCATCATGGCAAGGCTGTTTTGATGATTACCCATGACCCTGAAGAAGTTAAGGATTATGCGGATCGCAATATTCATCTAGTCCGTAACCAAGACTCGCCATGGCGTTGTTTCAATGTTCATGAGAATGGCCAGGAGGTGGGCCATGCTTAGTTTATTATCTTACGACTTTATACAACGCGCCTTTTTGGCGGTTATTGCTATGAGTCTTTTCTCACCGGTATTGGGAACCTTCCTCATCTTGCGTCGTCAGAGTTTGATGAGTGATACCCTTAGCCACGTCTCACTTTCAGGTGTAGCCTTTGGTCTGGTTTTGGGGATTTCTCCAACTGTTTCTACTATTGCCATTGTCTTGATTGCGGCGGTCTTTCTGGAGTATCTCCGTACGGTTTACAAGAGCTTTATGGAAATCGGGACAGCTATCCTCATGTCAACAGGTCTGGCTGTTTCTCTGATTGTCATGAGCAAGGGTAAAAGCTCGAGTTCAATGAGTTTGGACCAATATCTCTTTGGTTCGATCGTGACTATCAGTGAAGAACAGGTCATTTCCCTCTTTGTCATTGCGGCGGTTGTTTTGATTTTGACCTTTCTCTTTCTTCGTCCTATGTATATCTTAACTTTTGACGAAGATACGGCCTTTGTGGATGGCTTGCCAGTTCGTACCATGTCCATTCTTTTTAACATGGTGACAGGGGTGGCTATTGCCCTTATGATTCCTGCAGCAGGAGCTCTTCTGGTATCGACCATTATGGTCTTGCCAGCTAGTATTGCCCTGCGTCTGGGGAAAAACTTTAAATCGGTGATGCTGCTTGCCAGTGCGATTGGCTTTTTGGGAATGGTAGCAGGACTTTACATTTCCTACTATGCAGAAACACCTGCAAGTGCAAGTATTACCATTATTTTTGTAACTGTCTTTATACTAATCAGTTTAGTAAGACGTTTTATCAAATAGGAGACGAACGTGAAAAAAATTAGCTTATTACTAGCCAGTCTATGTGCCTTGTTTTTAGTGGCTTGTTCCAATCAAAAACAGGCAGATGGTAAACTCAATATCGTGACAACCTTTTACCCTGTCTATGAATTTACCAAGCAAGTCGCAGGAGATACGGCTAATGTAGAACTCCTAATCGGTGCTGGGACAGAACCTCATGAATACGAACCATCTGCCAAGGCAGTTGCCAAAATCCAAGATGCAGATACCTTCGTTTATGAAAATGAAAACATGGAAACATGGGTACCTAAATTGCTAGATACCTTGGATAAGAAAAAAGTGAAAACCATCAAGGCGACAGGCGATATGTTGCTCTTGCCAGGTGGCAAGGAAGAAGAGGGAGACCATGACCATGGAGAAGAAGGTCATCACCATGAGTTTGACCCCCATGTTTGGTTATCACCAGTTCGTGCCATTAAACTAGTAGAGCACATCCGCGACAGCTTGTCAGCAGATTATCCTGATAAAAAAGAGACCTTTGAGAAGAATGCAGCTGCCTATATCGAAAAATTGCAAGCCTTGGATAAGGCTTACGCAGAAGGCTTGTCTCAAGCAAAACAAAAGAGCTTTGTGACTCAACACGCAGCCTTTAACTATCTTGCCTTGGACTATGGACTCAAACAAGTCGCAATCTCAGGACTTTCTCCAGATGCAGAGCCATCAGCTGCTCGCTTGGCAGAATTGACAGAGTATGTCAAGAAAAATAAAATCGCCTATATCTATTTTGAAGAAAATGCCTCACAAGCCCTTGCTAACACACTTTCAAAAGAAGCAGGTGTCAAAACTGATGTCCTCAATCCTTTAGAAAGTCTGACAGAAGAGGACACCAAGGCTGGAGAAAACTACATTTCCGTGATGGAGAAAAACCTCAAGGCTTTGAAACAAACAACAGACCAAGAAGGCCCAGCAATCGAGCCTGAAAAGGCAGAGGATACCAAGACAGTCCAAAATGGTTACTTCGAGGATGCAGCTGTCAAGGACCGCACCTTGAGTGACTATGCAGGTAACTGGCAATCAGTTTATCCTTTCCTTGAAGACGGCACGTTTGACCAAGTCTTTGACTACAAGGCTAAGTTGACTGGTAAGATGACCCAGGCTGAGTACAAGGCTTACTATACAAAAGGCTATCAGACAGATGTGACTAAGATTAACATTACTGATAATACTATGGAATTTGTTCAAGGTGGACAAAGCAAGAAATACACTTACAAGTATGTCGGTAAGAAAATTTTGACTTACAAGAAAGGCAATCGTGGCGTGCGTTTCCTCTTTGAAGCCACAGATGCTGACGCTGGACAATTCAAATATGTTCAGTTTAGTGACCACAATGTTGCCCCAGTTAAGGCAGAACATTTCCATATCTTTTTTGGAGGTACAAGCCAAGAAGCTCTATTTGAAGAAATGGATAATTGGCCAACCTACTACCCAGATAACCTATCTGGCCAAGAAATCGCCCAAGAAATGTTGGCGCATTAATGAGAAATCGACTAGTTCATAAGAGCTAGTCGGTTTTTGGGTACTAGATGGCTAACTTCATTATAGACTTTTCAGAACTAAGGAACTTTAAAAAAATAAATAAAACTCTTGAAATATCTGGACTTATATGCTAGAATGTAGTTAGTGTATAAGGTTCATTAGAACACCAAAGCCCCTAACTATGGCCGTAGTTAAGGGCTTTTTTGACGTATCTTAGCGATTTAACGGGTGTTTATAGGCTAGTCAGTCGGTCTACTCCTTACTATCTATCCATCTGCAGACGAAATACAAGATAATTCCAGCTATAACATCCGCTATAATAGTAAGAGCGAGCTCTATGATAAGGCTCATTAGTTTCACCTCCTCTCACGAACCCATAGGAACGTAATCGGTAACCGATGACAAAAGTATTATACCACACTAAATTTAGATCATCAACCTCACTTAATGCTTGAACTATTGTAGATTATATGCTAAAATGTAGTTAATTGATAAGGTTCATTAGAACACCAAAGCCCCTAACTATGGCCGTAGTTAAGGGCTTTTTTGACGTATCTTAGCGATTTAACGGGTGTTTATAGGCTAGTCAGTCGGTCTACTCCTTACTATCTATCCATCTGCAGACGAAATACAAGATAATTCCAGCTATAACATCCGCTATAATAGTAAGAGCGAGCTCTATGATAAGGCTCATTAGTTTCACCTCCTCTCACGAACCCATAGGAACGTAATCGGTAACCGATGACAAAAATAGTATACCACAATACATTTAGATCATCAAGGTCACTTAATTCTTGAAATATAGGGTCTAGGCGACAAAGTCTTTAAAATCAGAAAAACGCATAATATCAGGTGTGCAAAAACTTGATACTATGCGTTTTATTGTGGGAAGGTTTACTCCATTTTCTCCTGAAATTGAGTTTTTGTCCAGCCTCTGTTTTTAGGGTTGCTGAGAAAATAATGTCATGTGGTGAATATTTGTAAATCAGTCAGCAGACAGAACGAATACTCTTCGAAAATCTCTTCACATCATGTCAGCTTCGTCTTTCCGTATATATGTGACTGACTTCATCAGTTCTATCTACAACCTCAAAACAGTGTTTCGAGCTGACTTCATCAGTTTTCAAATCTGTACTTTGAGCAAGCTGAGACTAGCTTCCTATTTGATTTTCATTGAATATCAGAAACCCATTCTCCATCAAATAATTCGACTGCGTCTAATAATTTTTGGTCTGGCAAGGTGTCAGAAATAAAGGTTGTGTATTTGGAGAGGGGATTAATTTTAAAAAATCCAGTCTTGTAAAATTTAGAACTATCAATCAGTAAGATGGTTTCATGGGCTTTGTCAATAATATTCTTTTTTGAAATAGCTTGGCTGAGAGAAGCTTCATAAACATATTGGTCATCAATACCTCTTGCTGAACAAAATGCTAAATCGATATTAAAATGATCTAATAAAGAATTTTCCTTATCATAGTTGACCACGGAACAGGATTGATGTTTGACCTCGCCAGATGTGATAAAGATTTTGGAGCTATCTTTAACAGTTTCAGATAGGGTTTGTGCAGTATGTAAACCATTTGTAAAAATAATCAAATTATCAAGTTCAGAAAGATAGGGACAGAGTTCGTAGACAGTAGTACTGGAATCCAGATAGATACACATACCAGACCGAATAAAGTCTTTAGCGAGACTAGCGATTAGTCTTTTTTGCCTAGTACTTTCTCCTTCCCGTATTTGATGAGAAAGTTCAATTGTGTTCATAGAGGACAGGGTCACGTATCCGTGCTTTCTTTTGATAAGACCTTGATTTTCTAAGAAAATTAAATCACGACGTAAGGTACTTGTGCTGGAGAAAGTGATTTCTGCCAGCTCTTTTACGGCAATTCTTTTTTTCTTTTTAATAATTTCAATCAATTCAAGTACACGTTCATCTTTTATCATAAGCTCCTCCTAATTTATCATTTCAACTATATTATAGCACAAATTGGAGGAATTTGAATTATTTTTATGAATATTGGGTTAACATTTGAACATTATTCAAGTAAGCGTTCACATATTGAAAAAATAAAACGTGGGGATTATAATAAAGTTAATCAAGGACGAAGAGAGAAGAAAAATGGAAGCGGTTTTAGCAATAGATTTAGGTGCGACTTCTGGAAGAGCAATCGTTGGTTACCTTTCTGAAAATAAACTAGTAATGGAAGAAATAAATCGCTTTTCTAATCTACCTATTAGAGTAAAAGGGCATTTATCTTGGGATATTGACTTTCTACTAGCTAAAATTCTTGAAAGTATCCGCTTGGCTAATACTAGTTACAAGATTTTATCTATCGGTATTGACACATGGGGAGTTGATTTTGGACTGATTGATAATGAAGGTAAGCTGTTATCACAACCTGTTCATTATCGTGATGAAAGAACAAAGGGAGTGTTAAAGGAAATATCTGAAATGACTGAATTAGAAAAACTGTATTCAGAGACAGGAAATCAGATTATGGAGATAAATACCTTGTTTCAACTCTTTAAGGCACGTCAAGAATCTCCTGACTCTTTCTATAAGACCAATAAGATTCTTTTAATGCCAGATTTGTTTAATTATCTCTTGACAGGTAAGTTTGCTACAGAAAAAAGCATTGCTTCAACAACTCAATTATTTGATCCTAGGAGTCAAAATTGGAATCAGAATATCTTAAAACTATTTGAATTGGATTCATCTTTACTTCCTGAAATTGTTTCAGAGGGAAATGTTCTTGGAAGGATAAAAGAGGAGTATGGTTTATGCGATATTCCTGTTGTGAATGTTTGTAGTCATGATACAGCAAGCGCGATTGTCTCAGTACCTAAGACAGAAGGTAGTTTATTTATTTCATCAGGTACTTGGTCTTTGGTTGGAGTGGAACTTACTTCACCGATTCTTACTACCGAATCCTTCAGTTATGGATTTACAAATGAAGTCGGTAAAGATGGAGTGATTACATTTCTGAAGAATTGTACAGGGTTGTGGATCATAGAGGAACTAAGACGTTCATTTGAACGAAGAGGGAAAGCCTATTCTTTTGATGATATTAGGACAATGGTGGAGAAAGAAAAAGAAAATCTTCCTCTGATTGATACTGAATCAACTGAATTTGCAACAGAATCTGATATGCACAAGACTTTGACAGAATATCTAGCTTATCATCATGAAACTAGAGAGTGGACAGATGGACAACTATTTAAGATTGTTTATGAAAGCCTAGCTGAAACGTATAGGAAAGCGATAGAGTTACTAGAAGAACTAACTCATAAGGTTTATAAGAGGATATATGTGATTGGAGGAGGTGCTAGAGCCAGTTACTTTAACCAAATGATTGCTGATAGAACTGGTAAAGAGGTTCTTACAGGTTCGACTGAGGGTACAGCTGTGGGGAATATTGTTGTGCAGCTCATAGCTATGGGACAATTAAAAGGGATGGAAGAGGCTCACCATGTTATTGAGGAGTTTCTACAATTAGAGAGTTATTACTTCCAAAAGAATTAAAAAGATTGAGAGTTTGTAAATTTGCCTCCCTCCCCCTTCTTAGCTTTTGTGCAGGAAGGGGGGATAATTGGTGAATTGAAAAATATTTAGTGTTTTGATATGAGGAGGACAAGGATGTCAGATGTAAAACAAGAATTAATTAAATATGGTAAGAAGCTAGTAGAAACAGATTTGACGAAAGGAACAGGTGGGAATCTCAGCGTTTTCGATCGTGAAAAACAATTGATGGCAATTACCCCGTCGGGTATTGATTTCTTTGAAATCAAAGAATCCGATATTGTAGTGATGGATATTAATGGAAATGTTGTAGAGGGAGAACGCTTGCCATCTAGCGAATGGTATATGCATTTGATTCAATATCAAACTCGTGATGATATCGATGCAATTATCCATGCTCATACAACTTATGCAACAGTATTAGCTTGTCTCAGAGAACCACTTCCAGCGAGTCATTATATGATTGCAGTGGCAGGGAAAGATGTTCGGGTAGCTGAGTATGCAACATATGGCACGAAAGAATTGGCTGTGAATGCAGCTAAAGCAATGGAAGGTCGTAGAGCAGTTTTACTAGCGAATCATGGAATTTTAGCAGGTGCACAAAATTTATTGAATGCATTTAATATTGTTGAAGAAGTTGAATATTGTGCAAAAATTTATTGTTTAGCTAAGAATTTTGGAGAGCCAGTAGTTCTTCCTGATGAGGAGATGGAATTGATGGCAGAAAAATTTAAAACATACGGTCAGAGAAAATAGGGAGGATATTAATGTTAAAACATATACCGAAAAATATTTCTCCAGATTTATTGAAGACTTTAATGGAAATGGGACATGGAGATGAAATAGTATTAGCTGACGCGAATTACCCTTCCGTCTCATGTGCGAATAAATTAATTCGTTGTGATGGTGTAAATATTCCAGAATTATTAGATTCCATTCTGTATTTAATGCCATTAGATAGTTACGTCGATAGTTCAATTCAGTTTATGAACGTTGTTTCGGGTGATGATATTCCTAAGATATGGGGTACCTATAGACAGATGATTGAAGGTCATGGTACAGATCTTAAAACGATTACTTATCTTAGAAGAGAAGACTTTTATGAACGTAGTAAGAAAGCTTATGCTATTGTTGCTACAGGAGAAACTTCACTTTATGCTAATATTATCCTTAAGAAAGGAGTAGTTGTTGAAAGAGAAAATGTTTAATAGAGGAATTTTAGTTGCCAGTCATGGTAATTTTGCTAGCGGAGCTCTCATGACCGCAGAAATGTTTGTTGGTGAGACAACAAATGATAGAGTTAGGACATTAGGTTTGATGCCTGGAGAGAATATTGTAGAGTTTGAGCATTATTTTAAAAATCAAGTGGATGAACTGTTAGACTCAAATCAAGAGGTTATCGTTTTGACTGACTTGATTGGAGGAAGTCCTAATAATGTTGCTTTGTCACGGTTTTTAAATTTGGATTCAGTTGATATTGTAACAGGGTTTAATATCCCTCTCCTAGTGGAATTAATATCAAATTATGATTCAAAAATCAATTTAGAAGAAATTGTTCACAATGCTCAAAATAGTTTGTTTAATGTTAAACAACAACTTAACGTAGAGGAGGAAGAAGATTTATGTCTATAGAGTTTGTTCGTATTGATGACCGTCTGGTACATGGTCAAGTTGTCACTACGTGGCTAAAAAAGTATGATATTGAGCAAGTTATCATTGTTAATGATCGCATCTCAGAAGATAAAACACGACAATCTATTTTAAAGATTTCTGCACCAGTAGGTTTAAAAATTGTTTTCTTTAGTGTAAAACGGTTTGTGGAAGTTTTAAACTCTGTGCCAATAAAAAAGAGAACAATGCTGATATATACAAATCCAAAAGATGTGTATGATTCTATTGAAGGAAATTTAAAATTGGAGTACCTCAATGTAGGACAGATGAGTAAAACGGAGGAAAATGAAAAGGTAACGGGAGGTGTAGCTCTAGGTGAAGAAGACAAATATTATTTTAAGAAAATAGTTGATAAGGGAACGAGAGTTGAAATTCAAATGGTTCCTAATGATAAAGTTACAATGTTGGAAAAATTTTTATAAAAATAATTTAAGGAGGTACAGTATATGCTATTCACACAAGCATTACTGGTAACATTAGTTGGGATTATTGCCACTATTGACTATAATGGACCGTTATTTATGATTCACCGTCCGTTAGTTACAAGTGCAATGGTTGGCTTAGTCTTAGGAGATTTCACCCAAGGTGTTCTTATTGGTTCAGCTCTTGAATTAACTTGGCTCGGTGTAACAGGTATTGGAGGTTACACTCCACCAGATACTATTTCAGGTGCGATTATTGGTACTGCATTTGGTATTTTATCTGGTCAAGGAGAAACTGCTGGTATCGCTATAGCAGTTCCAATTGCAGTTGCTACCCAACAGTTGGATGTTCTTGCAAAAACTTTAGATGTTTATTTTGTGAAAAAAGCTGATAATGATGCTAAAAACGGAGATTATTCAAAGATCGGTTTTTATCATTATTCAAGTTTAGTTTTAATCACGTTATTTAAAATTGTACCAATTTTCCTAGCTATTATGCTTGGAGGGGAATATGTGGCAGACTTGTTTGCTAAGGTTCCACCAATCGTTATGCAGGGACTTAACTCTGCAGGTGCTTTACTACCTTCAATTGGTTTTGGTATGCTTTTAAATATGATGCTCAAGAAAAATATGTGGGTATTCTTGTTGATTGGATTCATTTGTTCTGTGTATGGAGGAATGTCAACCATTGGGATCTCACTAGTTGGTATTGCGGTAGCATACTTCTACGATATGATTGGAAGTAAACCACAAGAAACAACTTCAAGTAGTGATGTTGAGGAGGATCTTGATCTATGATGAATAATAAAGTAACTAAAGTTGAACTTAAAAAAGTTTTCAAACGAAGTTTTATGTATGGTTCTTCATGGAACTATGAGAGAATGCAGAACCTAGGTTTTCTATATACAATTCTTCCAGTATTGAAAAAACTATACCCAGACAAAGATTCAGCTTCTCCTGCAATGAAACGTCACCTTGAGTTTTTCAATACTCATCAAACAGCGGCACCATTTATTCTTGGAGTTACTTCCGCTATGGAAGAACAAGAAGGAAATGAAGGTGCAGCTTCAATTACTGGTATTAAAGTTGGCTTGATGGGGCCACTGGCTGGTCTAGGAGATAGTTTGTTCTGGCTGACACTAGTTCCTATCTGTTTTAGTATTGGTGCGTCTTATTCTAAAGACGGCGGTGCTTTAGGTATCTTTATCGCCTTAATATTGTTTAATATTATTAATATTCCTGTTAAATATTTCGGTTTGAAATATGGGTATACTAAGGGTTCTAGTCTTATCCAAGAAAATAATACAAAAGGAACATTGAATCGCGTTACGAGTATGGCGACAGCATTAGGGCTAGTACTAGTGGGTGGTTTGATTCCATCAATGGTTGGTATTAATTTTGGATTAGAATTTAAGCAGGGGGAACTTGTTATTTCTGTTCAAGAAATGATTACAAAATTAATTCCAGGATTTATCCCTATGGCTTTGACTTTATTAATGTGTAAATTAATTAGAAAAGGAAAGAATCCGGTTGTACTAATCTTTAGTGTTATGGCTATTGGAGTTATCCTAGTTGTTTTAGGAATTTTGAAGTAGTAGAAAGTGTGGAGGTGGTATTTGGGATATCACCTCCATTTTGGAAGAGAGGTAAAGAGTGAAATTATGGTATAAGAAAGCTGCCTCAAATTGGAATGAAGCCTTGCCGATTGGGAACGGTCATTTAGGTGGTATGATTTATGGTTCAGCTACAAAAGAATGTATTCAACTAAACGATGAGACTATTTGGTATAGAGGAAAGTCAGATAGAAATAATCCAGACTCACTATTGCATCTTAAAAAAATTCGGGAATATCTTTTAGATGGAGAAATTCAGAAAGCCGAAGAATTGATAAAGTTAACAATGTTTGCTACCCCAAGAGATCAAAGCCACTATGAATTACTTGGGGAACTTTACATTGAGCATATAGATATTCAGTCTTGTGCTCTTTCATTGTATGAAAGAGAGCTAGATTTAGATACAGCTATTTCTAATGTTGTGTTTGAGCCTAATAGTTGTAATTTACAAATAAAAAGAGAATATTTTACGAGTTTTAATAAGAATATTTTATGTTGCCGTATAGTGTCATCAGTTCAAAACACATTAAATTTAAACATTAATTTGGGTAGAAATAAACGGTTTAATGACGAAGTATCTAAACTGGATTCAAGTACAATTTTAATGTCGGCCTCTGCTGGAGGTAGAAAAGGTGTTCAGTTTAAAGTAGTATGTCATTCTAAGGTTACGGATGGTGAAGTAAGTGTATTGGGAGAGACAATAGTTATTCGGAATGCTACAGAGGTATTTCTTTATCTCAAATCAATGACGGATTATTGGGGAAATATAGATATTTCTTCTCTTCAGGGAGAATTTAGTAGTATTGATTACTTTACAGAAAAAGATGAACATGTAAAAAAATATCAGGAGCAATTTAATAGAGTTGATTTTAAACTAGACTATAGTAAAGATTGTCTTAGCATTCCAACGAATCTACTTCTTGAAAACACTAAAAAGTATAGTAACTACTTGACTAACTTGTTATTTCATTATGGAAGATATCTGTTAATATCGTCTAGTCAACCGAATGGTTTACCTGCCAATCTTCAAGGAATATGGTGTGATGAATTAAATCCAATTTGGGGTTCTAAATATACGATTAATATTAATACTCAAATGAATTATTGGATGGTAGGTCCATGTGATTTACCAGAAGTAGAATATCCATTATTTGATATGCTCGAAAGAATGAGAGAACCGGGAAGACTAACCGCTAAGAAAATGTATGGAGCTAGAGGTTTTACAGCACATCATAATACGGATGGTTTTGGCGATACGGCTCCCCAATCTCATGCCATGGGGGCTGCAATTTGGGTATTAACTATTCCATGGTTATGTACTCATATTTGGGAGCACTATTTATATTTCCAAGATGAGCGTATTCTTACGGAACATTTTGAAATGATAAAAGAAGCATTTCTTTTCTTTGAAGATTATTTATTTGAGGTGGATGGCTACTTGATGACAGGTCCAAGTGTCTCACCGGAAAATAAATATCGCTTAAAAAATGGTATTGAAGGAAATGCTTGTCTATCATCTACAATTGATAATCAAATTCTAAGATATTTTTGTGATTCATGCATTGGCATTGCAAAACAATTAGGAGACAATTCGGATTTTATTAGTCGTGTGAAGGAGTTAAAAAAGAAACTACCTAAAACAAAAATAGGTAGTAATGGGCAAATCCAAGAATGGTTAGAAGATTATGAAGAAGTAGAGCCTGGGCATAGACACATTTCACCTCTATTTGGGCTTTATCCTTATAATGAGATTGATATTCATAAAACTCCGGAATTAGCAGAAGCAGCTAAAATCACTATCAATAGGAGATTATCAAACGCTAACTTTTTATCTTCACAGGAGAGGGAGCAAGCGATTAATAATTGGTTAGTAAGTGGTTTGCATGCTAGTACACAAACAGGTTGGAGTGCTGCATGGCTGATTCATTTTTTTGCGAGACTATATCAAGGTGAACCTGCTTATAACCAGATTAATGGTTTGTTAAATAATGCGACTCTTGGCAATTTATTTCTTGACCATCCACCATTTCAAATTGATGGTAATTTAGGTTTGGTGAGTGGAATTTGTGAATTATTAGTACAGAGCCATCATAATTGGTTATCACTAATTCCAGCTTTACCTTCTGCTTGGTCAGAAGGAGAAGTGAAAGGTTTCAGAGTAAGAGGAGGATATAAGGTATCGTTTGCTTGGAAAAATGGGGATATAACATTCCTAAAATTGGAAGGAGGAAACAAAGATCAAAAAGTAAGAGTAAGAATATATGGCAAAAATACTGATGTACAAAATATTGAATTGGTATTTAATTCAGAAAAAATTATTGAGTTAAATTTTTAGGTATAAGTCATGAATAAAGAAAAAATAAAAAGAAAATTAATCACAATACTGTTTGTATGTATTGGGATGTTATGTTTTGGATTGTTAGCAGGAGTTAAGGCTGATAATCGTGTTCAAATGAGAACGACGATTAATAATGAATCGCCATTGTTGCTTTCTCCGTTGTATGGCAATGATAATGGTAACGGATTATGGTGGGGGAACACATTGAAGGGAGCATGGGAAGCTATTCCTGAAGATGTAAAACCATATGCAGCGATTGAACTTCATCCTGCAAAAGTTTGTAAACCAACAAGTTGTATTCCACGAGATACGAAAGAATTGAGAGAATGGTATGTCAAGATGTTGGAGGAAGCTCAAAGTCTAAACATTCCAGTTTTCTTGGTTATTATGTCGGCTGGGGAGCGTAATACAGTTCCTCCAGAGTGGTTAGATGAACAATTCCAAAAGTATAGTGTGTTAAAAGGTGTTTTAAATATTGAGAATTATTGGATTTACAATAACCAGTTAGCTCCGCATAGTGCTAAATATTTGGAAGTTTGTGCCAAATATGGAGCGCATTTTATCTGGCATGATCATGAAAAATGGTTCTGGGAAACTATTATGAATGATCCGACATTCTTTGAAGCGAGTCAAAAATATCATAAAAATTTGGTGTTGGCAACTAAAAATACGCCAATAAGAGATGATGCGGGTACAGATTCTATCGTTAGTGGATTTTGGTTGAGTGGCTTATGTGATAACTGGGGCTCATCAACAGATACATGGAAATGGTGGGAAAAACATTATACAAACACATTTGAAACTGGAAGAGCTAGGGATATGAGATCCTATGCATCGGAACCAGAATCAATGATTGCTATGGAAATGATGAATGTATATACTGGGGGAGGCACAGTTTATAATTTCGAATGTGCCGCGTATACATTTATGACAAATGATGTACCAACTCCAGCATTTACTAAAGGTATTATTCCTTTCTTTAGACATGCTATACAAAATCCAGCTCCAAGTAAGGAAGAAGTTGTAAATAGAACAAAAGCTGTATTTTGGAATGGAGAAGGTAGGATTAGTTCATTAAACGGATTTTATCAAGGACTTTATTCGAATGATGAAACAATGCCTTTATATAATAATGGGAGATATCATATTCTTCCTGTAATACATGAGAAAATTGATAAGGAAAAGATTTCATCTATATTCCCTAATGCAAAAATTTTGACTAAAAATAGTGAGGAATTGTCTAGTAAAGTCAACTATTTAAACTCGCTTTATCCAAAACTTTATGAAGGAGATGGGTATGCTCAGCGTGTAGGTAATTCCTGGTATATTTATAATAGTAATGCTAACATCAATAAAAATCAGCAAGTAATGTTGCCTATGTATACTAATAATACAAAGTCGTTATCGTTAGATTTGACGCCTCATACTTACGCTGTTGTTAAAGAAAATCCAAATAATTTACATATTTTATTGAACAATTACAGGACAGATAAGACAGCTATGTGGGCATTATCAGGAAATTTTGATGCATCAAAAAGTTGGAAGAAAGAAGAATTAGAGTTAGCGAACTGGATAAGCAAAAATTATTCCATCAATCCTGTAGATAATGACTTTAGGACAACAACACTTACATTAAAAGGGCATACTGGTCATAAACCTCAGATAAATATAAGTGGCGATAAAAATCATTATACTTATACAGAAAATTGGGATGAGAATACCCATGTTTATACCATTACGGTTAATCATAATGGAATGGTAGAGATGTCTATAAATACTGAGGGGACAGGCCCAGTCTCTTTCCCAACACCAGATAAATTTAATGATGGTAATTTGAATATAGCATATGCAAAACCAACAACACAAAGTTCTGTAGATTACAATGGAGACTCTAATAGAGCTGTGGATGGTAACAGAAATGGTAATTTTAACTCTGGTTCGGTAACACACACTAGGGCAGATAATCCCTCTTGGTGGGAAGTCGATTTGAAAAAAATGGATAAAGTTGGGCTTGTTAAAATTTATAATCGCACAGATGCTGAGACTCAACGACTATCTAATTTTGATGTGATTCTATATGACAATAATAGAAACGAAGTTGCTAAGAAACATGTTAATAGCTTGTCGGGTGAATCTGTTAGTCTAGATTTCAAAGAAAAAGGAGCAAGGTATATTAAAGTTAAATTACTAACGAGTGGAGTGCCTTTGAGTTTAGCAGAAGTAGAGGTTTTTAGAGAATCAGATGGTAAGCAATCTGAAGAGGATATAGATAAAATAACAGAAGATAAAGTAGTCTCTACAAATAAGGTAGCTACTCAAAGTTCAACCAATTATGAGGGTGTAGCTGCTTTAGCAGTTGATGGTAATAAAGATGGAGATTACGGACATCATTCGGTGACTCATACTAAGGCAGATTCTAACGCTTGGTGGCAGGTCGATCTGGGAGAAGAGTTTACGGTTTCTAAAGTTGATATTTATAATAGAACAGATGCCGAACCTCAGCGTTTATCTAATTTTGATGTTATTTTTCTATCTTCATCAGGAGAAGAAGTTTTTAGAAGACATTTTGATAAAGTAGTTGATGGTTTGTTATCTTTAAAAGTACCTTCTGTAGGGGCTAAGCTAGTCAAAATAGAATTAAAATCAGCAGCTATTCCGTTAAGTTTAGCGGAAGTTGAAGTCTATGGTTCAAAGAGAACTCCGAAGAAACTTTCTAATATTGCATTAACCAAAGAAACTCGACAGAGTTCAACGGATTACAATGGTTTTTCTCGTCTAGCAGTTGATGGAAATAAAAACGGAGATTATGGTCATCATTCAGTGACTCATACCAAAGGAGATTCTCCTTCATGGTGGGAGATAGATTTAGCACAAACCGAAGAATTAGAAAAGTTAATTATTTATAATAGAACAGATGCTGAAATTCAGAGATTATCAAATTTTGATATTATTATATATGATTCAAATAATCATGAAGTTTTTAAACAACATATTGACAGTTTAGAAAGCAATAATCTATCCATAGACTTAAAAGGGCTGAAGGGAAAAAAGGTTAGAATTTCTTTGAGAAACGCAGGAATTCCTTTAAGTTTGGCAGAGGTAGAGGTTTATACTTATAAGTAATTTTAAAAATTATCATCGGTAGTATGAAAGAAACAGAAAAATAAGAGGAAAATAGTATGATTCAACATCCACGTATTGGGATTCGTCCGACTATTGATGGTCGTCGTCAAGGTGTACGCGAATCACTTGAAGTGCAAACAATGAACATGGCTAAAAGTGTGGCAGATTTGATTTCAAGCACATTGAAATATCCAGATGGGGAATCTGTGGAATGCGTGATTTCTCCATCTACCATTGGTCGTGTTCCAGAGGCTGCAGCTTCCCATGAGTTGTTTAAAAAATCAAATGTTTGCGCAACAATTACAGTTACACCATGCTGGTGTTATGGTAGTGAAACTATGGATATGTCTCCAGATATTCCTCATGCTATTTGGGGATTTAATGGGACAGAACGCCCAGGAGCTGTCTATCTTGCAGCTGTACTAGCTTCACATGCTCAAAAAGGGATTCCAGCCTTTGGGATTTATGGTAGAGACGTCCAGGAAGCTAGTGATACAGATATTCCAGAAGATGTCAAAGAAAAACTTTTACGTTATGCGCGGGCAGCTCTTGCAACTGGCTTGATGAGAGACACTGCTTACCTATCAATGGGTAGTGTTTCGATGGGGATTGGTGGTTCTATTGTAAATCCGGATTTCTTCCAAGAATACTTAGGAATGCGAAATGAATCGGTAGATATGACGGAGTTCACGCGCCGTATGGACCGTGGTATTTACGACCCTGAAGAGTTCGAACGTGCGCTCAAATGGGTGAAAGAAAACGTAAAAGAAGGATTCGACCATAACCGTGAAGACCTTGTTTTAAGCCGTGAAGAAAAAGATAGACAATGGGAATTTGTTATTAAGATGTTCATGATTGGACGTGACTTAATGGTTGGTAACCCAAGACTTGCTGAACTTGGTTTTGAGGAAGAAGCAGTTGGTCACCATGCTTTAGTAGCTGGTTTCCAAGGTCAACGTCAGTGGACAGACCATTTTCCAAATGGGGACTTTATGGAAACTTTCCTCAATACTCAGTTTGACTGGAATGGTATTCGAAAACCATTTGTATTTGCTACAGAGAATGATTCACTAAATGGTGTGTCTATGCTCTTTAATTATCTATTAACAAATACTCCACAAATCTTTGCTGATGTGCGTACTTATTGGAGTCCAGAGGCTGTTGAACGTGTAACGGGACATACTTTAGAGGGTTGTGCTGCAGCTGGCTTCTTACATCTAATCAACTCTGGTTCTTGTACATTGGATGGTACAGGGCAAGCTACTCGAGATGGCAAACCTGTTATGAAACCATTCTGGGAGTTGGAAGAAAGTGAAGTGCAGGCTATGCTTGAAAATACAGACTTCCCACCAGCAAACCGCGAATACTTCCGTGGAGGAGGATTCTCAACTCGTTTCTTGACGAAGGGGGATATGCCAGTAACAATGGTACGTCTCAATCTTCTAAAAGGGGTTGGTCCAGTGCTACAAATTGCAGAAGGTTACACACTTGAACTTCCTGAAGATGTTCACCATACTTTAGATAATCGTACAGATTCAGGATGGCCAACTACTTGGTTTGCTCCACGTTTGACAGGAAAAGGTGCTTTCAAGTCTGTCTATGACGTCATGAATAATTGGGGAGCTAATCACGGAGCCATAACATATGGACACATTGGAGCAGACTTGATTACCTTGGCTTCTATGTTGAGAATTCCTGTCAATATGCATAATGTACCTGAGGAAGATATCTTTAGACCTAAAAATTGGTCCTTATTTGGAACAGAAGATCTAGAATCAGCAGACTATCGTGCATGTCAGTTGTTGGGACCACTACATAAATAAAACTTGTTTATATAGGAGGTGAACTTACGTCCCTCCTATCCTTTTAAAAAGATTTGTTAAACAATTCACAAATAATTGAAAACGAATACAAAAAGTAATATAATGATGTTAAATAGATAGCGCGGAGGCGCAGGAGGAAAATTATATGGCTATATTTTATGTTCCGGCAGTCAACCTTATTGGAAAAGGTGTTGTAAATGAAGTGGGTCCTTATATCAAGGAACTTGGCTATAAAAAGGCACTTTTGGTGACAGATAAGTACATCGAAGGCAGTGATATTTTACCTAAGACTTTAAAACCACTGGATACAGAAGGAATAGAATATGTCATCTTTAGCGATGTAGAGCCAAACCCTACTTGTAAAAATGTCACAGATGGGGTAGCTGCTTTGCAAGAACATGGCTGTGACTTTATCATCAGTCTTGGCGGGGGTTCTCCACAGGATGCAGCTAGTTGTATTTCTATCATGGCTACAAATGGTGGAAAACCACAGGATTATGAAGGGCTTCATAAGTCTGCTAAAAAAGGCTTGCCAGTTGTGGCTATCAATACAACGGCAGGTACATCAGCAGAAATTACCATTAACTATGTGATTACTGATGAAGAACGCAAGGTTAAGATGGTAATGGTTGACAAGAATAGCCTTGCCTTGATTTCTGTCAATGACCCTGAACTCATGCTTTCCAAACCTAAAGGCCTGACTGCTGCTACTGGTATGGATGCTCTGACTCATGCTGTTGAAGCTTTGGTAACACCTGGTGCTTATGATGTAACCAAGAAACTGTCTATTGGTGCTATTGAGCTTATCAAGGAATATCTTCCTCGTGCTGTAGAAAATGGACATGATATTGAAGCGCGTGAAGGTATGGTCAATGCCATCTTCCTTGGTGGTATGAGCTTTAATAATGCTGGTCTTGGTTATGTTCACTCAATGGCTCACCAACTCGGTGCAGTATATAATTTGCCACATGGTGTTTGCTGTGCCATGTTGCTACCAGTTATAGAACGTGAAAATGCTAAACGTGTACCAGAAGCTTTCCGCAATGTTGCCAAAGCCTTGGGACTTCATGTAGAAGGTAAATCAGATCAAGAATGTGCCGATTATGCGATTGCTGAGATTGAGAAGCTTTCTGAGACAGTAGGTATTCCTAAGAAACTGACTGAACTTGGTATTGAAGAAAAAGATTTCGACTTTGAATACCTTTCTAAGAATGCCTTGATTGATGCCTGCGCACCAGGAAATCCATTTATGCCAACCTTAGAAGAAACGATTGCCTTTTATAAAGAGTTATTTTAGCAAGAGATTGGACGACAATAGGACAATTCACCTCTAATTATTGACATTTCAGGAAAAATCGCAGTAAAAACGGCACAGCCTTCTTTAAATGTGCTATAATACTAGAAAAATACTTGTGGAGGTTCCATTATGGCAATATTTTTCATGATTTTTCTGATTGTTTGTGTGCTCCTATTGGTGATAGTCACACTGAGTACAGTTTATGTGGTTCGTCAGCAGTCGGTGGCGATTATTGAACGCTTTGGGAAATACCAAAAGGTTGCTAATAGCGGTATTCATATTCGCTTGCCTTTTGGGATTGACTCGATTGCAGCACGGATTCAGTTGCGCTTGTTGCAAAGTGATATTGTGGTTGAGACTAAGACCAAGGACAATGTGTTCGTTATGATGAATGTAGCGACTCAGTACCGTGTCAACGAGCAGAGCGTGACAGATGCTTACTATAAACTCATACGTCCAGAATCTCAGATTAAATCTTATATCGAAGATGCTCTTCGCTCTTCTGTTCCAAAATTAACCTTGGATGAATTGTTTGAGAAAAAAGATGAGATTGCCCTTGAAGTTCAACACCAAGTAGCAGAAGAAATGACCACTTACGGCTACATTATCGTGAAAACCTTGATTACCAAAGTCGAACCGGATGCAGAAGTTAAGCAATCCATGAATGAAATCAATGCGGCGCAACGTAAGCGGGTCGCAGCACAAGAATTGGCGGAAGCTGACAAGATTAAAATTGTCACTGCAGCTGAAGCAGAAGCAGAAAAAGACCGCCTTCATGGTGTGGGGATTGCCCAACAACGTAAGGCGATTGTGGATGGATTGGCAGAGTCTATCACCGAACTCAAGGAAGCCAATGTTGGCATGACAGAAGAACAAATCATGTCTATCCTCTTGACCAACCAGTATTTGGATACCTTGAATACCTTTGCCTCTAAAGGAAATCAAACCATCTTTTTACCAAATACGCCAAATGGTGTGGATGATATCCGAACACAAATCTTGTCAGCCCTTCGCGCTGAGAAGAAATAATAGACTAATACTCTTCGAAAATCTCTTCAAACCACGTCAGCGTCGCCTTGCCGTATATTTGAGCTGACTTCGTCAGTTCTATCTGAAACCTCAAAACAGTGTTTTGAGCTGACTTCGTCAGTCTTATCTACTACCTCAAAACGGTGTTTTGAGCAACCTGTGGCTAGTTTCCTAGTTTGCTATTTGATTTTCATTGAGTACAAAGAGCTTGGCAACAGGCTCTTTTTGTATTGCGTTTATTAAGAAAAACAAAAAACATAGATATACATTTAACTAAAAATTATTGTATGTTACCTCCCTTAATTAGGAATGATAAGGGAATAACTAGAAAGATTTGTGAATACAAACTATTTCTGATATACAAAATATACAGTAATAATGAATGATGGGAGATGGGATGAAAGAATTTCAATTTGAGAGAAAGCAGCGTTTTTCTTTGAGGAAATATGCAATAGGAGCTTGTTCGGTCTTGCTAGGAACGAGTTTATTTTTTGCTGGTATGGGTGATCAGCCTGTACAGGATACAGAAACGAGTTCAGCACTAATTTCAAGTCATTATTTGGATGAGCAGGATTTATCTGAAAAGCTGAAATCTGAGTTGCAATGGTTTGAATTAGAAAACAAGCTTTTGAACTTATGGGAGCATTAGGTTACTATGAAGGATTTGTTCCTTATGTTTCAAATCAATACAAAAACCAAGCTGAAGAAGAAGGCAAACCGCTATCTGATAAATATATTTTCGAAAAAATCTTAGGAAAAACATATGCAGCCTTCAAAAAAGATCAAATTAATGAGCGTGTCGAGAAATTAGGTAAGTTAAAACCTATTACAATAAATTACAACGGAAAATCAGAAGTAATTGATAGTAAAGAAAAATTACAAGAGCTTATGAATAAAGCCGTTAAAGACGAAGTGGCTCAAATATAGTAAAATGAAATAAGAACAGGACGAATCGATCAGGACAGTCAAATCGATTTCTAAAAATGTTTTAGAAGTAGAGGTGTACTATTCTAGTTTCAATATACTATAAAATCAGGCAATACCACGGCTAAAAAGTTTGAGTTTATCGAAACACCAGTGCAAAAACTGAAAAAATCGATTTATAAAGCTCATCTCAAAGATTCAGATGACTTTAGACCAGAAACATCCACACAAATCTTTTTGAAAGCTGTTTGAAGCTTTGTCCTTGCTTTCTTAGTTCATAGATCTGAACTTTATCTTCATAACTCAATTTCATAATAAAACACCCCAAAAGTTAGATTTATTCTGTCTAACTTTTGGGGTGCAGTTCATTAATCGGTCGATTTTCTTTGGTAGAAACAGTTGCCTGATTAAGTTGCAAGTCGATAGACGGCTTCGGCATAAATATCCATAGCACGGTACAAATCTTCTAGAACGGCACATTCATTTGCCTGATGTTCTGTCTGCTTCGCTCCTGGGAATAAGGCGCCGAAGGCTACACAATTTGGCATGGTGCGAGCAAAAGTGGCACCACCGGATGAAATAGCAGGACTGTTATCGCCAGTCTTTTCTTGGTAGATTTGCATCAGTGTGCTAACGAGTTTACTGTCTTTTGCGACGTATAGAGGCGCTAGATAGTCAAACTCTTCGTAGCGGAGTTGGTAGTTTTGTGCACATCTTGTAAGCAACTCTACTAGTTCTTCCTTGTCAGCTAAGACAGGAGTCCGAATGTCAATACGGATTTCAGAACGTTCATGATTGATCATGAGACCTGCGACATTAAAGGATAGGTGACCAGAAGGTTCATCTGCTATATCACCAAAGATTTGTCTTCCTGTGCCGTCTTGACCTGCTTGTGTTGCAAGAAAACTGAGAGCAGGGTGTTCTTGGAGAGAAGCAAGAATGGTAGCTAGTCGGATGACAGCATTGATACCTTGACTAGCATCCTTAGCATGCTTTGGCACTCCGAGAACCGTTACGGTTTGTTCAGTGGTTTGGTAATCATAACCAGTTTCTTTGAGACCGTTACAAACCTGTTCATAGAGGGGACCTTGGTAGTTGGCCTTGTCTGGTACAACGTTAAAGGCGTCTCCTACTTCAAGCTCTAGTTGATCCGATCCAGGGCCATGAAGTTTGACCTGTAGAAGCCCTTTTTCAGCATAGGTCAGAGGAAAAGATGAGTCAGGTGCAAAGCCCATACTGGCCTGTTCTTCGATGGTATTGTAGCGTGCCATGCAGCGCCAGAGGGTTTCCTCATCGGTACCAAAGATAAAGCGTACGCGCTTTTTGAACTGAATACCTTGGTCCAGTAAGCTTTTTACTGCATAGAGAGCTGCGAGCGAAGGGCCTTTATCATCTTGGACACCACGTCCGAATACCCAGCCGTCTTTGATAGTTGCTTCAAATGGCGGTGTCTGCCAATCTGCTTCATCACCTGATGGAACAACATCCAAATGACAGAGAATGGCCAGAAGCTCTGCTCCCTGACCGATTTCTGCATATCCGTAATAACCTTTAGGGTCAAGATAGGTAGTGAAACCTATGTCTCGACAAATCTCTAAAGTTTTTTCTAGGACATCTTGGATTGCTTGTCCAAAAGGTGTTCCATTTTCTCCTTCATTGAGTACTGAAGGATAGGAAATCAAGGTTTTTAATGATATAAGAAATTCATCTTTAACTTGATTTGTTATATCTATTTTCATGGAATCACCTCACTCACTATTTTATAGGAATGGAAGGAAGGTTCCAAGGAGAAGAAGGGCGATGGTCACTACAATAATAGCGACTACGAGTTTGCCCATGAATTTCCACCAAGTACCAATGTTGATACGTCCAAGTGCAAGAGCTCCCATCACAATACCAGATGTTGGTGCAATCAAGTTCAAGACACCTGAAGCAGATTGGTAAGCAGTGATAATCAAGCTAGGACGGACATTTACAAATTCTCCAAGTGGAGCCATGATACCCATAGTTGCGCTGGCAAGACCAGATGAAGATGGGATCAAGAATGACATAGGTAGATAGAAGATATAAGTTACAACGATAAAGACTTGTGAAGATAGACCGCTCAAGCCTTCTTTACCCCAGTTGAGGATTGTATCGGTAATCATACCGTCGTTCATGATAACTTGAATACCACGAGCAATCGCTACGATCAAGGCAACACTGAGCAAGTCAGCAGCACCATTCATGAAGGAAGAGATAATCTTATCTTCTTTAAGACCATAAATAACACCAATCAGGATACCCATAAAGGCAAAGAGCATTGCGCCTTCTGGGAAGTACCAAGTACCTAGTGCAGAAGTAGATGAACCGACAATATTACCAATAACTGGAAGACCAGTCAACCAAGCATTAAAGTCATCAAAAATGGTAACGCCAAGGTCTGTCCATGGAATGAAGCTCAATACCATCAAGATGAATGTCAACACAAATAAGAAGAGAACTGATTTTTGTTTGCTGCTAAGTGTAGATTCTACAGATGAAGATTCTTCTACGTTAAAGTGTTTCAAATCTTCTTTGCGAGTACTATAAACCAGTGACTTAGTCGGATCTTTTTGAATCTTATCCGCATAACGGTAAACAAACCAAGTACTAAGAGCAGTCAAGGTAACCCAGAAGATCAGACGAAGTACGATACCGTCCCCTGTACCAACTCCCGCAGTCGCTGAAGCAATACCTGTCGCAAATGGATTCAGAGTAGATGCCAAACAGCCGATTTGAGAACCGAGCAAAATAATTGCAACACCAGTCAGGCTATCAAAACCAACGGCCATCATAACTGGCACAAGGAGTGGATAGAAGGCCATTGTTTCTTCCCCCATACCATAAGTTGTACCACCGAGGGCAAACAAAGGCATCAGTACCAAAATTAACATTTTTTCGCGGCCCTTATACTTCTTCACGATAGAGGCAATCCCTACGTCAAGAGCACCAGTTTTGTTGACAATGCCAAGGAAACCCCCAACCATAAGGATGAAGAAGGCTACATCAATCGCTGCGCTCGTTTCTTTAATGAGCGAACCTTCCTCTGGATGAGTACCTAGCATAGCCCGAATCGGTGCCATGAGGACATCCCAAATCCCTTGTGGATTTTGAGGCTGAGTCTCGTAAATACCTTCTATAAAGGCCCCCGCAGGGATAAACCAAGTTAGCACTGCCATAATAGCAATGATTATCAATAATACGGTGTAAGATGAAGGCATCTTAAACCCTTTTTTAGCTTTTTCACTCATTTGTTTTTCCTCCTGATGTCTAACAAAGTGTAAAAAACCAACTACTTTCTTAAATAAACATTCAAGAAAACGCTTTCTATTTATATTTGTTTTACCATATTAAAGTCTAAAAAACTAATATCTTTTGAAATATTGTACATGTTTTCAAGAATAATTTCTAATTTGATATAAAGATACTAGAAATAGAATACATCTTATTAGTAAAACAACTTATCCTTTTTCAATAATTGTTCCGCTTTCAGATTCAATCAAGGCGCCTAGATTTTCAAGGGAAGTAATAACTGCTTTTCCTTCTGGACGACCATTGACAAAAGCGATAGCTGCTTCTACTTTTGGAAGCATGCTACCTGGTGCAAACTGATCTTGTTTGATATATTCTTCCAGCTGGGCAACATTCACATGTTCCAATTTTTCCTGGTTTGGCTTGTTGTAGTTAACAAATACATAATCTACACCTGTCAAAATGATGAAGAGGTCTGCATCAACCAATTCTGCCAAACGTTGGGAAGCGAAGTCTTTATCAATAACCGCTTCGACACCAGTCAAATGTCCATTGTTTTCTTTGACGACGGGAATACCGCCACCACCTGCAGCTACGACGACTTGACCATTATTTAAAAGAGTACGGATGGTTTCAATTTCTTTGATGTCAACAGGTTTTGGTGAGGCAACGACCTTACGCCAGCCACGGCCAGCATCTTCCTTGAAAGTCGCTCCGCTTTTTTCGGCTTCTGCTTTTGCTTCTTCTTCTGAATAGAAAGGACCGATTGGTTTACTCAAGTTAACAAAAGCTGGATCATTTTTATCTACGACAACTTGCGTTACAACAGAGGCAACATTTTTTTCGATGCCTTCATCCAAGAGAGCATTTTGCAAAGCATTTTTCAACCAGAAACCGATGCTACCTTCTGTCATAGCGACAAGTGAGTCGAGTGGGAAGGCAGGGTTCTTTTCAGAGTCTGATGCCAAATGTTGGAGCAAGAGATTCCCAACTTGAGGTCCATTACCGTGAGTGATAATCAGATCATCTCCATTTTTAATCAATTTTACAAGATGCTTAGCTGTTTCAACTAAAGCTTCTTGTTGAGCCTTTGCTGATGGGTCAGAAGAAAGAATCGCATTTCCTCCCAAAGCTACTACAATTTTACGATTTGCCATAAATTCTCCTTTATCACACTCAATAGAATGCGTTTAGATTTCAATTTAATGATTTTTCACATATTTTATAAGAAATAATAGATTACCATTACATAAAAGAGGACCGGACTAAAGCTATTAGTCGCAGCCCTCATAGCTGTTGGTAGACGGTTTATTATCTAAAATTATACTTTAGGAATATAAAGGTTACCAAGTGTAGCAGCCATAACAGCTTTGATAGTGTGCATACGGTTTTCTGCTTGATCGAAGTGGCGAGCGTACTTGCTGCGGAAGACTTCGTCTGTTACTTCCATTTCTTCTACACCAAATTTTTCAGCAACGTCTTTACCATAAACAGTGTGAGTATCGTGGAATGCTGGCAAGCAGTGTAGGAAGATCAAGTTTTCATTGCCTGCTTTTTTAACTAAGTCCATATTGACTTGGTAAGGTTTAAGAAGAGCTACACGTTCTGCGAATTTGTCTTCTTCACCCATTGATACCCAAACGTCTGTGTAAAGAACGTCTGCATCTTTAACTGCTTCATCAGCATCTTCAGTGATGAGAACATGTGCGCCACTTTCTTTAGCAAATCCTTCTGCCAATTCAACGATTTCTTTTTCTGGGAAGAGTTCTTTTGGTGAGAAGATGTGAACATTGACACCAAGGATAGCACCTGTTACGAGCAAGCTGTTGGCAACGTTGTTACGTCCATCACCACAGTATACCAATGTCAAGCCTTCCAAGCGACCGAAGTTTTCTTGAACAGTCAAGTAGTCAGCGAGCATTTGAGTTGGGTGCCATTCGTCAGTTAGACCGTTCCATACTGGAACGCCTGAGAATTCTGCCAATTCTTCAACCATACGTTGGCTGAATCCGCGGAATTCAATCCCGTCAAACATACGTCCCAATACTTTAGCAGTATCTTCAGTAGATTCTTTTTTACCCAACTGAATATCATTTGCTCCGAGGTATTCTGGGTGAGCACCAAGGTCGATAGCCGCAGTTGTAAAGGCTGCACGAGTACGAGTAGATGTTTTTTCAAATAGGAGAGCGATATTCTTGCCAGCAAGGTAGTGGTGTTGAATATTGCGTTTTTTCAAATCTTTCAAGTGAGCTGAAAGACCAATAAGGTATTCTAACTCTGCACGGGTAAAGTCTTTTTCTGCTAAGAAGCTGCGTCCTTGGAATACTGAATTTGTCATTTTATTATTTCCTCTTTCTATTTTTTACATTTTCTATTGACGAATGCCGAACAGCGATTACACTTCTTCACGTTCAAATGGCATAGACATACAACGAGGTCCACCACGGCCCCGAACCAATTCACTTCCGCGAATCTTAATCAAGCGAAGCCCGTATTCTTCCAAAATCTTATTGGTCACGGTATTGCGGTCATAAACAACTACCACACCAGGTGCGATGGTCAAAGTGTTAGAACCGTCGTTCCATTGTTCACGCGCAGCTGCTACGATATTGCCACCACCGCAACGAATCAAATGAACTTTTTCTACACCAAGGTTTTGAGCAAGAAGTTCAGCTAAGTCACCTTTCTCTTCAACGATTTTAAGTTTTTCGTTTTCGTAAGTAACTGAGTAAACGTGAAGGTCGCCTTCGATTTCTGGGTGAATAGTGAACTTGTCATAGTCTACCATAGTGAAGACAGTATCCAAGTGCATGAATTTACGGTTGTTAGCAAATTCAAAGGCCAAAACTTTCTTGAAGCCAACATTTTTCTTGAAGATGTTGACCAAAAGTTTTTCGATAGAAGCTGCGTCTGTACGTTGAGAGATACCTACTGCAAGGACGTCTTTAGAAAGAACTAGCTCGTCTCCACCTTCGATACGCGTATCTTCTTCACGGTTGTAGACCAAATCCACTTTTCCGCCATAGATTGGGTGGTATTTGAAGATATACTTACCGTAGAGTGTTTCACGGTTACGAGTGTCTGCAAACATGTGGTTAAGCGATACGGCGTTTCCAATTGTTGCAAATGGGTCGCGAGTGAAATAGAGGTTTGGCATCGGGTCAATTGCAAATGGATAATCTGATTCAACTAAGTCAGTTAGATCTTTAGCTTCGTCAGGAATTTCTGGCAATTCAACTTTTTGAATCCCAGCCATTGTTTTTTCAACCAATTCTTGGTTGTCCTTGATGCCGTGAAGCAATTCACGAATAGCAACCTTGGTTTGACGATCACGGATGTTGGCTTCGTCTAAGTATTCCTCGATAAATTGATCGCGGATTTCTGGAGAGGTCAATGATTCAGCAGCGAGTTGTTCTAGGTAGAGAACCTCAATTCCTTCATCGCGAAGAGCTTGGGCAAATGCATCATGTTCTTTTTGAGCATCTTCCAAGAAAGGAATATCATCAAAAAGAAGCCTTTCAAGATAGTCCGGCAACAAGTTTTCTAACTCCTTGCCTGGACGGTGCAACATAACTTTTTTCAGTTTCCCAATTTCTGAGAAGACCTGAATTGGATGAGAAGACATGTATTTTCCTCCTTAAAAATTTTGACTTGGCACCATTTTGGGTACCGCTTACATGTATGTTATAACGCAATTCCTAGGTAATGTCAATGGCTATAATTTCTCGGAAAATAATATAAATTATGATGTTTAGCACAATTTTATGTTATTATACATAACATAGGATAGAATACATAGATACAAATGCATAAACTTCTATAAAAAGGATATAAAATTTTTTTAAAAAATTTTTCAAAAAATATACAAATGACCAAAAAGTGTCCAATTATCATCTGGTTATCACTTGGATCTGTATAAAGAGAAATGTTTGTGTGAAAGGATAAAAAGATGCAACATTCTTTTGAAGATAGATTTTGGAGAAGCATTTCTTGTTCAATTGTACAAATTATAGAATCTTTTCTTAGTATTTAGGAAGAGATAATTATCTTATTGACCCTCTTTTTATTTTTTGTTATAGTCGACGAGGTGATAGCTTAGAATAATCACTTATTCACAATCTGTGGAAAAGTCTGGAGAGTGAATGGTCTTCACACAATGACCTGAAAGAAGCCTGAGAATAATTATGGAGAGTAGCATTCTGAGAGGTGTTAGCAGAACCATATGACAGAGCTGTTTGAAGAGGGAATATTGAGGAGAAAAATCCTGAGCCTACCAGTTGGAGTTGGAAAGAGCTGGCTGTTAGATCATGGTTTATTATCCACAACCTGTGGATAACCTTGTGAACAAGAGAAGTTGCTAAAGAAGGAGATATATAACGATGAAGAAAATCAAACCGCATGGACCGTTACCAAGTCAGACTCAGCTAGCTTATCTGGGAGATGAACTAGCAGCTTTTATCCACTTCGGTCCTAATACCTTTTATGACCAAGAATGGGGGACTGGACAGGAGGATCCTGAGCGCTTTAACCCGAGTCAGTTGGATGCGCGTGAGTGGGTTCGTGTGCTCAAGGAAACGGGCTTCAAAAAGTTGATTTTGGTGGTCAAGCACCACGATGGCTTTGTCCTTTATCCGACAGCTCACACAGATTATTCGGTTAAGGTCAGTCCTTGGAGGAGAGGAAAGGGCGACTTGCTCCTTGAAGTATCCCAAGCTGCCACAGAGTTTGATATGGATATGGGGGTCTACCTGTCACCGTGGGATGCCCATAGTCCCCTCTATCATGTGGACCGAGAAGCGGACTACAATGCCTATTATCTGGCTCAGTTGAAGGAAATCTTATCAAATCCTAACTATGGGAATGCTGGTAAGTTCGCTGAGGTTTGGATGGATGGTGCCAGAGGAGAGGGTGCGCAAAAGGTTAATTATGAATTTAAAAAATGGTTTGAAACCATTCGTGACCTGCAGGGCGATTGCTTGATTTTTTCAACAGAAGGCACCAGTATCCGCTGGATTGGCAATGAACGAGGGTATGCAGGTGATCCACTGTGGCAAAAGGTGAATCCTGATAAACTAGGAACAGAAGCAGAGCTGAACTATCTTCAGCACGGGGATCCCTCGGGCACGATTTTTTCAATCGGAGAGGCAGATGTTTCCATCCGTCCAGGCTGGTTCTACCATGAGGATCAGGATCCTAAGTCTCTCGAGGAGTTGGTCGAAATCTACTTTCACTCAGTAGGGCGAGGAACTCCACTCTTGCTTAATATTCCGCCGAATCAAGCTGGGCTCTTTGATGCAAAGGATATTGAACGACTTTATGAATTTGCGACCTATCGCAATGAGCTCTATAAAGAAGATTTGGCTCTGGGAGCTGAGGTATCTGGTCCAGCTCTTTCCGCAGACTTTGCTTGTCGCCATTTGACAGACGGCCTTGAGACCAGCTCTTGGGCAAACGATGCAGCCTTGCCCATCCAGTTAGAACTCGACTTAGGTTCTCCTAAAACTTTTGATGTAATTGAGTTAAGAGAAGATTTGAAGCTAGGGCAACGAATCGCTGCTTTCCATGTGCAAGTAGAGGTGGATGGTGTCTGGCAGGAATTTGGCAGGGGCTTCACAGTTGGTCATAAGCGCCTCTTGCGAGGTCCGCTAGTAGAGGCACAGAAGGTGCGCGTGATGATTACCGAAGCACAATCTATGCCTCTACTGACCAAGATTTCCCTTTATAAAACTCCTGGGTTATCAAAAAAAGAAGTTGTTCAGGAACTAGCATTTGCAGAAAAAAGCCTAGCTGTGGCAAAGGGAGAGACTCTTCATTTTAGGATTGAACGTAGTGAAAGTAGCTCCTCTTTAGAGGCTAAGATTTCGATTCAACCGGGGACAGGTGTCCATGGTGTCGCCTATCAGGACGAGATTTATGTCCTTGCGTTTCAAGCTGGTGAGACTGAAAAAAGGCTGACGCTACCAACCTTGTATTTCGCAGGAGATAAAACCTTGGATTTCTATCTGAACCTAACGGTGGATGGTCAGCTTGTGGATCAACTTCAAGTCCAAGTTTCATAAAAGAAGAACCTTTGCGCGATGCAAAGGTTCTTTTGGTTATTAGTGATTTGGTAGCCAGCTGAGGGTGAAAGTTAGTTGTTCAGCTTTTAGGAGGTCTTGGTGTTGAATAGTTGATACGAGTGTTTTGTCCAGTCGGCATTCTTTGACAAAGTTAAAATGGCTGTGGTTTTGCTCAGTATGAATATCTAGCCATTTATTTTCTTTAGCTAGGTAGACTCGTAGATGGTCAAAGAGAGGAATTCCGAGATCATAGCTTGGTTTTCCTGGACAGGTTGGATAAAATCCGAGAGCTGACCAGATGTACCAAGCAGAGAGACTACCATTGTCTTCATCTCCAGGATAGGCTTCCCAACTTGGGTGAAAAGCTTTCTGACGGAGCGTCTTGATAAGAAGGGCAGTGTAGTCAGGGTAATCGCTGTAGCGGAAGAGATAAGGAATGTGGAAACTAGGCTGGTTGGAAATAGCTATTTGTCCAAAAGGAGCAGTAGCCATCTCGCTCATTTCGTGAATTTCGTAACCATAGCCTGTTGTTTCAAAGAGGGGAGCATCTTGACAGGCTTTCAAAAGATAGTTGCTAAAGGTTTCTTTTCCACCCATCAGTTGGATTAAGCCAGGGATGTCGTGGAGAACGCCTAAAGTAGCTTGAATGGCAGAGCATTCAGCGTAGTCTCGCCCCCAACTATAAGGAGAGAAGTCAGGGTGAAAGTTTCCTTGATTGTCTCGTGCTCGCATGTAACCTGTCTCAGCGTCAAATAGCTGGCGGTAATTTTGTGAAGCAGCCTTGTAGGTTTCAGCGATTTCTATGTTCTCTAGTTTTTTGGCACAGCTAGCGATACAAAAGTCACTATAGGCATAGTCTAGAGTATGGCTAACACTTTCGTGGTGGTCGGTAGAGAGGTAACCTAGTTCTTGGTATTGGGCTAGTCCGTGGCGGCCATTGATTCCGAGAGGGTCGGCTTTGCTGGCTGTTTCGAGCATGGCTTGGAAGAGTTCTCCTTCTAGGTCAGGGGCCACGTCCTTGCAGGTGCTATCTGCGATAATACCGTCTAAAAGTGTACCTGGCATCATACCCCGTTCATCTGGAGCCAGCCATTTTGGAAGGAAACCAGTATCGCGGTAGCTATTGAGGAAACCTTCTAAAAAGCGTTGATAGTGCTCCGGTATGATAAGGGCAAAGAGGGGGAAGGTGGTGCGGAAGGTATCCCAGAAACCATTGTTGCTAAAGAGGACACCAGGCTTGACAGTACCAGTAGCCAGATCCATGTGGATGGCTTGCCCTGACTCATCAACCTCATAAAAAGTCTGTGGGAAGAGGAAGAGTCTGTAGAGGCAGTGGTCAAAGAAGGTTCGGTCAGCCTCTCCTGTCTCTATAATGTCAAAACGATGGAGGAGATTTTCCCAATCCGCTTGGGCACTTGTTTTACAGCTATCAAAATCTTCTTGAGGTAGATTGATTAGAGCTTGAGAAGGAGAGATGAAAGAAGTGGCTAGTTGCATCTCGGTTTGACTACTTGCTAAGTCAATTCGCCAGTCTCCAGCTTCTTGGCTGATAGCAAGAATATCCGTGTTCATTTGCAGGGCAGTGAAGAGCATCAGTGGATTTTTATTGGTCTCTGTTTTCCCTTCTTGTCTGAGAGCCAGAGTCCGCTTATCTACCTGCTCAACTGTTAGTTCATCTGCTGCGTGAAGATAGAGGGAGAGGGCTTTGCCTTGCTTTTGCTTCAAACGAATAGAAGCACCATAGCAAGTCGGTGTGAGCTGGGTTTCAATTTGATAGCGCAGGGAAAAGAGCTTCAAATAGTGAGGCTGGAAGCAAGCTTTATCTATATCATAAGAAGACTGGCGGTGAAAGAGGCTGTCTCCCCCCAGTTGACTGGTGACAGGTGTCAGAAGGAGCCAAGAGTAGTCCCCAATCCAAGGACTGGGCTGGTGAGTTAATCGAATCCCCTGAAAGATAGGCAGATGCGGATCAAAAAACCAAGATCCATCCTGGTCACTGGTCTGGGGCACAAAATAATTCATCCCAAAAGGCACGCCTGTGTATGGCAGGGTATTTCCCCGAGAGAAGGCATGCTTGCTAGCAGTACCAAAGCGGGTATCGATGGTTTCAAGTAGTGGTTTCATAGTCTTTCCTTTAGCTGTTTTTCTACATTATATCAGAAAAAGAGGGCCTTTAGAAAAGGAGTTTCAAAAATAACTATTTTGTAGAAAAATGACTATCATTTGTGTATGTATTTTCTGTCTCAAAAGCTATATACTGAACATGAAACTTGTTTGAAAGAGGGAATTGCACGATGATTTATTCGAAAGAAATTGTTAGAGAATGGCTAGATGAAGTAGCAGAGCGGGCTAAGGACCATCCAGAGTGGGTGGATGTTTTCGAGCGTTGCTACACCGATACCTTGGACAATACGGTTGAAATCTTAGAAGATGGTTCAACTTTTGTCTTGACTGGGGATATTCCTGCCATGTGGCTTCGAGATTCGACAGCCCAACTCAGACCCTACCTTCATGTAGCTAAAAGAGATGCCCTCCTGCGTCAGACCATTGCAGGTTTGGTCAAACGTCAGATGACCTTGGTACTCAAGGATCCCTATGCTAACTCCTTCAACATTGAGAAGAACTGGAAAGGGCACCACGAGACTGACCACACAGACCTTAACGGCTGGATCTGGGAGCGCAAGTATGAGGTGGATTCACTTTGCTATCCTTTGCAGTTGTCTTATCTCCTCTGGAAAGAAACTGGCGAGACTAGTCAGTTTGATGAGACTTTTGTCGCAGCGACTAAGGAAATTCTTCATCTGTGGACGGTAGAACAAGATCATAAGAACTCTCCTTATCGTTTTGTCCGAGATACGGACCGCAAGGAAGACACCTTGGTAAATGATGGCTTTGGACCTGATTTTGCAGTGACAGGAATGACTTGGTCAGCCTTTCGTCCGAGCGATGACTGCTGTCAGTATAGTTACTTGATTCCGTCAAATATGTTTGCTGTAGTAGTCTTGGGTTATGTGCAAGAAATCTTCGCAGCATTAAACCTAGCTGATAGCCAGAGTGTTATTGCTGATGCCAAGCGTCTTCAGGATGAAATCCAAGAAGGAATCGAAAACTACGCTTACACCACCAACAGCAAGGGCGAAAAGATTTACGCTTTTGAAGTAGATGGCCTAGGAAATGCCAGCATCATGGATGATCCGAATGTGCCAAGTCTACTAGCTGCGCCCTATCTGGGCTACTGTTCGATCGATGATGAAGTGTATCAAGCCACTCGCCGTACCATTCTGAGCTCTGAAAATTCATACTTCTACCAAGGAGAATACGCTAGCGGTCTTGGAAGTTCTCATACCTTCTATCGCTATATCTGGCCAATCGCCCTTTCTATCCAAGGATTGACAACAAGAGATAAGGCAGAGAAAAAATTCTTGCTGGATCAGCTGGTTGCCTGCGATGGTGGTACAGGTGTCATGCACGAAAGCTTCCACGTAGATGATCCGATCCTCTACTCTCGTGAATGGTTCTCCTGGGCTAACATGATGTTCTGTGAGTTGGTCTTGGATTACTTGGATATTCGCTAAGGGGCTCGCTTTAGCTCAACCGATTCTTATCAGAATCACAAGTTTACATTTAAAACGTTAAAATTTAAATTTAGAATGAGGTTTTACTTCATGGAAAATGTTGTTGTACATATTATCTCACATAGTCACTGGGACCGTGAGTGGTACTTGCCTTTTGAAAGCCATCGTATGCAGTTGGTGGAATTGTTTGACAATCTCTTTGATCTCTTTGAAAATGACCCTGAGTTCAAGAGTTTCCACTTGGATGGACAAACTATTGTCCTTGATGACTACTTACAAATTCGCCCTGAAAATCGCGACAAGGTCCAACGCTACATTGACGAGGGCAAGCTTAAAATTGGTCCCTTTTACATCTTGCAGGATGATTATTTGATCTCCAGTGAAGCCAATGTCCGCAATACCTTGATTGGTCAACAAGAAGCTGCCAAATGGGGTAAATCAACCCAGATTGGCTACTTTCCAGATACCTTTGGAAATATGGGACAAGCTCCTCAAATCCTTCAAAAATCAGGTATTCACGTGGCAGCCTTTGGTCGTGGTGTGAAGCCGATTGGATTTGACAACCAAGTCCTTGAAGATGAGCGGTTTACATCCCAGTTTTCAGAAATGTACTGGCAGGGTGTGGATGGTAGTCGTGTTTTAGGTATTCTCTTTGCCAACTGGTACAGTAATGGGAATGAAATCCCAGTTGACAAAGATGAGGCCTTGACCTTCTGGAAACAAAAATTGTCAGATGTGCGTGCCTACGCTTCGACCAACCAATGGTTGATGATGAACGGCTGTGACCACCAGCCTGTACAGAAAAATCTGAGCGAAGCCATTCGTGTGGCAAATGAACTCTTCCCGGATGTAATCTTTGTTCATAGTTCTTTTGATGAATATGTTCAAGCTGTAGAAGGTGCGCTTCCTGAACACTTATCAACTGTTACAGGCGAGTTGACCAGTCAGGAAACAGATGGCTGGTACACACTTGCCAACACTTCTTCATCCCGCATTTACCTAAAACAAGCCTTCCAAGAAAATAGCAACCTCCTAGAGCAAGTGGTAGAACCCTTGACTATTATCACTGGTGGACACAACCACAAGGACCAGTTGACCTATGCTTGGAAAACACTTTTGCAGAATGCGCCACATGATAGTATCTGTGGCTGTAGCGTGGACGAAGTTCACCGCGAGATGGAAACGCGTTTTGCCAAGGTCAACCAAGTAGGAAACTTTGTTAAAAGTAACTTGCTCAACGAGTGGAAGGGTAAAATTGCTACGGATAAGGCTCAAAGTGACTATCTCTTTACTGTCATTAACACAGGCTTGCATGATAAGGTCGATACTGTCAGCACAGTGATTGATGTGGCGACTTGTGATTTCAAGGAATTGCACCCAACAGAAGGCTACAAAAAGATGGCTGCTCTTATCTTGCCAAGTTACCGTGTGGAGGACTTGGATGGTCGTCCTGTAGAGGCTACAATCGAAGACCTCGGAGCTAATTTTGAGTACGATTTACCAAAAGACAAGTTCCGCCAAGCTCGTATTGCTCGACAAGTGCGCGTGACCATTCCAGTTCACCTAGCGCCGCTTTCTTGGACAACCTTCCAATTGCTGGAAGGAAAACAAGAACACCGTGAGGGTATTTACCAAAACGGAGTGATTGATACACCATTCGTAACGGTGAGTGTGGATGACAATATCACAGTCTATGACAAGACAACTCACGAAGCCTATGAAGACTTTATCCGCTTCGAAGACCGGGGTGACATCGGAAACGAGTATATCTATTTCCAACCAAAAGGAACAGAGCCAATCTTTGCAGAGCTTAAGGGCCACGAGGTCTTGGAAAACACAGATCGCTATGCTAAAATCTTGCTCAAACATGAATTGACCGTGCCTGTCAGTGCGGATGAAAAGCTAGAAGAAGAGCAACAAGGTATCATCGAGTTTATGAAGCGTGAGGCTGGACGGTCAGAAGAATTGACAAACATTCCTCTGGAAACTGAGTTGACTGTCTTCGTTGACAATCCACAAATCCGCTTCAAGACTCGCTTTACTAACACTGCCAAGGATCACCGTATCCGTCTCTTGGTCAAGACTCATAACACGCGTCCAAGCAATGATTCTGAAAGTATCTATGAGGTGGTGACACGACCAAACAAACCAGCTGCTTCATGGGAAAATCCTGAAAATCCTCAACACCAACAAGCTTTTGTCAGTCTGTATGACGATGAAAAAGGGGTGACTGTATCCAATAAGGGATTGAATGAATACGAAATCCTTGGGGATAACACCATTGCCGTGACCATTTTGCGTGCATCAGGTGAGCTAGGTGACTGGGGCTACTTCCCAACGCCAGAAGCACAATGCTTGCGTGAGTTTGAAGTCGAGTTTGCACTTGAATGCCACCAAGCCCAAGAACGCTTTTCAGCTTTCCGTCGTGCCAAAGCCTTGCAGACACCGTTTACCAGCCTTCAGCTTGCTAGACAGGAAGGAAGCGTGGTTGCGACTGGTAGCCTCTTGAGCCATTCTGTTCTCAGCATACCGCAAGTTTGTCCAACAGCCTTTAAAGTGGCGGAAAATGAAGAAGGCTATGTCTTCCGTTACTATAATATGAGTCAAGAAAATGTGCACATATCAGAACATCAACAAACCATTCTTGACTTACTTGAGCGACCATATCCAGTTCATTCAGGACCATTGGATCCACAAGAGATTCGTACAGAATTCATCAAAAAAGAAGAAATTTAATTTCAAAAAGTAAACATCAAAAGAAAGGAGGGGCGAAAAAGTAAGAACTAACTGCTGATTCGCCCCTTTTTATGGTAAAAACAATGACCATTGCAACGATTGATATCGGAGGGACTGGGATTAAGTTTGCCAGTCTGACTCCTGATGGGAAAATACTGGATAAGACAAGTATTTCAACGCCTGAAAACTTGGAGGATTTACTAGCGTGGCTAGATCAACGCTTGTCAGAACAGGATTACAGTGGGATTGCTATGAGCGTTCCAGGTGCAGTCAATCAAGAGACAGGTGTGATTGATGGCTTCAGTGCGGTGCCCTACATCCATGGCTTTTCTTGGTATGAGGCGCTTAGCTCTTATCAGCTACCTGTCCATTTAGAAAATGATGCCAACTGCGTTGGACTCAGTGAACTACTAGCTCATCCAGATCTTGAAAATGCAGCCTGTGTCGTGATTGGGACAGGGATTGGCGGAGCCATGATTATCAATGGTAGACTTCATCGAGGTCGCCACGGCTTGGGTGGAGAATTTGGCTACATGACAACCCTTGCCCCTGCTGAAAAACTTAATAACTGGTCGCAACTAGCATCAACTGGGAATATGGTACGATACGTGATTGAAAAATCTGGTCATACTGATTGGGACGGTCGCAAGATTTACCAAGAGGCCGCAGCTGGTAATGCTCTTTGTCAAGAAGCCATTGAGCGCATGAACCGCAATCTGGCGCAAGGCTTGCTCAATATCCAGTATCTCATCGATCCAGATGTCATCAGTCTGGGTGGCTCTATCAGTCAAAATCCAGATTTTATCCAAGATGTCAAGAAGGCTGTTGATAACTTTGTCGATACCTACGAAGAATACACGGTCGCACCAGTTATTCAGGCCTGCACCTATCACGCAGATGCCAATCTCTACGGTGCTCTTGTCAACTGGCTACAGGAGGAAAAGCAATGGTAAGATTTACAGGACTTAGTCCCAAACAAACGCAAGCTATTGAGGTTTTAAAAGGTCATATTTCTCTACCAGATGTGGAAGTGGCTGTCACTCAGTCTGACCAAGCCTCTATCTCTATCGAGGGTGAGGAAGGTCACTATCAATTGACCTACCGCAAACCTCACCAACTTTATCGTGCCTTATCCTTGTTGGTAACAGTTCTAGCAGAAGCTGATAAAGTAGAGATTGAGGAACAAGCAGCTTACGAAGATTTGGCTTACATGGTTGACTGTTCTCGAAATGCGGTGCTGAATGTGGCTTCTGCCAAGCAGATGATTGAGGTCTTGGCTCTCATGGGCTACTCAACCTTTGAACTTTACATGGAAGACACTTACCAGATTGAAGGGCAGCCTTACTTTGGCTATTTCCGTGGAGCTTATTCAGCAGAGGAGTTGCAGGAAATCGAAGCCTATGCTCAACAGTTTGACATGACCTTTGTACCATGCATCCAGACCTTGGCCCACTTGTCGGCCTTTGTCAAATGGGGTGTCAAGGAAGTGCAGGAGCTCCGTGATGTAGAGGACATTCTTCTCATTGGCGAAGAAAAGGTTTATGACCTGATTGATGGCATGTTTGCCACGTTGTCTAAACTGAAGACTCGCAAGGTCAATATCGGGATGGACGAAGCCCACTTGGTTGGTTTGGGACGCTACCTGATTTTGAACGGTGTTGTGGATCGTAGTCTCCTCATGTGCCAACACTTGGAGCGCGTGCTGGATATTGCTGACAAATATGGTTTCCACTGCCAGATGTGGAGTGATATGTTCTTCAAACTCATGTCAGCGGATGGCCAGTACGACCGTGATGTGGAAATTCCAGAGGAAACTCGTGTCTACCTAGACCGTCTCAAAGACCGTGTGACTCTGGTTTACTGGGATTATTATCAGGATAGCGAGGAAAAATACAACCGTAATTTCCGCAATCATCACAAGATTAGCCATGACCTAGCATTTGCAGGGGGAGCTTGGAAGTGGATTGGCTTTACACCTCACAACCATTTTAGCCGTCTAGTGGCTATCGAGGCTAATAAAGCCTGCCGTGCCAATCAGATTAAAGAAGTCATCGTAACGGGTTGGGGAGACAATGGTGGTGAAACTGCCCAGTTCTCTATCCTACCAAGCTTGCAAATCTGGGCAGAACTCAGCTATCGCAATGACCTAGATGGTTTGTCTGCGCACTTCAAGACCAATACTGGTCTAACGGTTGAGGATTTTATGCAGATTGACCTTGCCAACCTCTTACCAGACCTACCAGGCAATCTCAGCGGTATCAATCCCAACCGCTATGTTTTTTATCAGGATATTCTTTGTCCGATTCTTGATCAACACATGACACCTGAACAGGACAAACCGCACTTCGCTCAGGCTGCTGAGACGCTTGCTAACATTAAAGAAAAAGCTGGAAACTATGCTTATCTCTTTGAAACTCAGGCCCAGTTGAATGCTATTTTAAGTAGCAAAGTAGATGTGGGACGACGCATTCGTCAGGCCTACCAAGCGGATGATAAAGAAAGTTTACAACAAATCGCCAGACAAGAATTACCAGAACTTAGAAGCCAAATTGAAGACTTCCATGCCCTCTTTAGCCACCAATGGCTGAAAGAAAACAAGGTCTTTGGTTTGGATACAGTTGACATCCGTATGGGCGGACTCTTGCAACGCATCAAACGAGCAGAAAGTCGTATCGAGGTTTATCTGGCTGGCCAGCTTGACCGCATCGACGAGCTGGAAGTTGAAATCCTACCATTTACTGACTTCTACGCAGACAAGGATTTCGCAGCAACTACAGCTAACCAGTGGCATACCATTGCGACAGCTTCGACGATTTATACGACTTAATACTCTTCGAAAATCTCTTCAAACCACGTCAGCTTCCATCTACAACCTCAAAACAGTGTTTTGAGCAGCCTGCAGCTAGCTTCCTAGTTTGCTCTTTGATTTTCATTGAGTATAAAAACAAGAACACCTTGCTTGGCGCAGGGTGTTTCGCGTGAAACAGAAGAATTATCTGGTTTCAAATGCTACAGTTAGACAAACTTATGATAAAATAGCAGAAAGTGAATGTTTCCTAAGAGCAATTCTATCGATGAGCAATTGGAGGTATTATGCTACACTTAAAATTAGTAAAACAAGAAATAGAAGCTGAAAAGCCAGCATCTGTAGAAGCTTGGGTCATTTCCGTCAAATTTAAAAAAGGTTGCTACCGACATATATAGATTCCAAAAACAAAAACGTTAGCGAAACTAGCAGATGTGATTTTATGGAGTTTTGATTTTGCAAATGATCATGCTCACGCATTTTTCATGGATAATGTTGAGTGGAGTCATGCAGATTCTTACTTTTTTAGCTTTGTTAGTGACGATGTTGAAGAACGTTACACAGAAAATGTCTATCTGGATAGCCTAAGTGTCAAACAAAAATTTAAGTTTATTTTCGACTTCGGTGATGAATGGCGTTTTGAATGCCAAGTGCTGAGAGAAATCGAGACAGAGGACGAAGAAGCTTATCTCGTACGTTCGGTTGGAACGTCGCCAGAACAATATCCAGATTATGATGGTTTTGACTATGAAGAATGGTAAAATTGAAATCTAAAAAATCTACTATATTTAAAAAATACGACTATGTCCATTTAGAATATTTAAGGCATGGAGTCGGAATTTTTGCTGAAATTGAGATAATTGGAGATAAATTTTTCAGCAGTATTGAAATAAGTTGGGCGACGGTAAATAATTATTATGCTATTTTTCAATATAGATTTCATTTCAAACAAGTATTGACAGAGTCTAATCTTCAATTATTTATTTCTGATAATATCAAAAACTTGAGTAAAAAAGATTACATTAATTGGTATATTCTGGATGATGAGGACGATAAGCTTTATTATCTAGCTATTGATCAGATGACAAATGAATTTCCTTCTTTAATATGTCAACATTACATAACTACGTTTTTATATAGCAAAAATGGGAAAATGAATAAATTAATTAATCTAACAGTTGCTTTTCGAAAAGACAAAGTTGATATAGATAAAATATACTTCGGGGATATTAGTTATAGTCTATATAATAAAAAAGGCAATTACTATATTTCAAATAGTTTTAATGATAGTGATTATGTTCTATACTCAGGAAAAGATTTCATTCCTAGATTTAGTATTTTAGGGTCTATATCGCAATATGGGAACGAGCTCTATTACTTATTATTTGGAGAGCGAGAGCTTCACATTTTTGAAAGAGATTTTTCGAAATATGTATCAGGAAGAAAGAACATAATGTTTAATAAGAATTTTTTAAACTTTTTGAAAAAGATACAAAGCCTGTCGGAGTCAGAAAACAGAATAGATATTTCTAATTTTAAAAAAGACTTTGAAGATTCTTGGACTATATTTGTATCAAATGACGAAGTTCAGCTAGAAAATTTATTTCATAAAAATTTGTCATATTATCGAAATGTAATTAAAGAAAATTATTCCTATTTGAATATGCTTACAGAGATAAATTACACAAAGACAAATACCATAAGTTCTATCGTTGCTACGATAGCCTCCATCATTGCTACCATTATATCTGTTATTGCACTCCTAAAGTGATATAATCAGTTAAAATTCAGTTATTTTTCTAAAACAAAAAGAAAAAGCCTTTGAAATGTTGGTTTCAAGGGCTTTTAGTTTACTCAATTATTTAACTTCTGTAATGGTTAAGTATTTTCTATTTTAGCTGTTATAAACCTTATTGTATCAATGTTTGTTGATAGTTGCTTAATAAAAGGTAGAGTAGTTATTGCTTTAGTTCGGCAATCTTATCGAGATAAAGATTGACAGCTTCTAACTTTCTTTGCGGTGCCAACTCGGCGTATGTATCCATTGTTGTTGAAATTGATTTATGTCCCATTCTAACTTGGAGTTCTTTCCAATTTGTTCCAGCATTAAGCAGCATAGAAGCATGAGTATGTCGGAATAAATGGAAACCATAGTTTGGTAATCCAAGACCTACTAACCTTTTCTTAAGAGTTGTTCTCTCGTTTCTATCAAACATATAGTTGCCATAGATTGTAGGGAAAATCAGTTTTGTTCTATGTCTGTTGTGCAATTCGAGATACTTGTTCATTTCATTGTGGAAATCTCTGAGTTTTTCTATTATGGGGAGAGGGAGAGGGACAGAGCGATTTCCTGCATCAGTTTTTGGTGTAGCTTTACAGATGACTTCCCCTTTTGTACCATCTTTTTTATTTGCGTTTTTCCACATCAATGTTTTACTGACGTTAATAGAAGAATTTTCAAAATCTAGGTCATCAATCGTCAATGCAAGTAGTTCATTTATTCGCAAAGCGGAGGCTAGTAAAGTATTACAAATTAGCTTAAATCTACGATTGGCTCTATTGTTATCTAAACTTTCAAGATAATTAAGCCATATTACAAGACTATCATCATGTAATACCATGATGCGTTGCCTATTTGATTTTGGCTTAGGTGGTATCTTAACAGAGCTAACAGGATTAGTGGTTAGCCCATAGTTTGTAATTCCATAATCAAAAATATCTTTCAACTTATGGATAACAGCACCAAAATCTTTAGCACTACCTTTATCAGCACGCGTTACACCAGATTCAATGGAGTCTTTTGATTTCTTTGCCAAATCATTTAACCAAAGCTGGATATCCGCAGATTCAATTTTATCTGGTTTGTAATCTCCAAATTTAGGGATAATATAATTATCAAGATAACCTCTTACTCTGTTCAGAGTATTATGCGAGTTGACCCATGTCTTATATGATTTAAACCATTCTTCAGCTAAATCTTCAAGTGTATTAATGACGATAACTTTTTCTCGTGTTGAGCCATTGTTTTCAAATTCTAGTCGTGCTTGAATGATTGCTCTATCTAACTGTTTTAGTGTCTTGGCTGTAATGGTAGTAGTGACTTGTTTACCAGTTTTTACATCTTTTCCTAGAAATGCACCTTTTAAGGTGTATGATATGGACTTATCATTTTTGATTTTTTTAATTATCTTTTTTCCGTTATGGATAATGAATTCTATTTTCATGGTTGCCTTTCTTCATGGATATTGAAGTAGGCTAAAATAGTTACCACTCTTTCTTTTAGATAAAACTATTTTAGCACAAATTCTCAAAATTAGTGTTGTAAGAAACCAATAATATCATCTAGTAGGTAGAAGACAGTTCGAGTTCCCTCTATTGGAGGTTCTAACCTTTTTAGTCCCTTTTTTTCCCAAGTTTTCAGTGTGTTTGGAGAAATGTTTAGCTGTTTCAGCAACTCTCGTTGCTGAATTATCTCTAGTGGTCTGCTTTGTTCTTTGATTTTAATGAGCTTGATAAGTGTTTGCAGTAACTGTTCAATTTGTTCTAACTTTTCGTTATTCATCGTTGTCTTTCTCCTCTGTCTTGGTAGTCTGTAACCGATTTGGGTTATGTCGTCGTGAATCTAGGTACTTGGCGAAGAAATATGTACGTTCAATGATAAGTCCTAATAAATTGGTATTGTTTGCTCGGGCATACCAGACCAATTCTTCAAATTCGGTAAAGTCGTTCTCTTCGATAATATCGACTACTTCATGGATAAAATCCGAGGAGTTCATCTCCATTAAGAATTTTTCCAAATTAAAGCCACAACCGACTTCAATATCCTCAATGTTGTAGGGACTCTTATCTGGATTTTCCGCATGAGTAAAGTAATCAAATAAGCCAGTAGGAGACATAACTACTTCTACATGTGCTGGACCGTTTAATTTATCGCTAATGATGTTTGATACCTGTGAATAGCTTTTCAGTGAATCAAAGAAGAAAGCACCGTGTTTGTGCGATTTCTTGAACTCTCCTGTCTGTCTATTAACGTCACGATCATGCCAAGGACTAAGAATAAAAGGAATATGGAGTTCCTCTAAGATATTCAAGTAGTTCTCTGGTGCGCTTTCCTCGTAGAAGAGAAACGTCCATTTGGTTGAGCGCTGTTCTTTTGCCATAGGCAGTTACCTCATTTCTTTTGGGTTCTATTACTAAGGAGAAATGACAGGTCAGATGCAAAGTTTTTTGAAAAAATTGAATTTTTTGTGATTACTGATTATTGACCTATTGGGGGTCGTAGTAACCCCAATAGGTCATGATAGATAAGAACATAAAAAGGGGGCTGTCTGGCTTTTGCTTAACGCAAGCCACAGCCCCAAGGAATTAACGCTTTTGAGCAATAAACCACAAATGGTTATGAACTCGAACAGGAGAAGAGAAATAATAGTCTGTGTGTTGGCTGACAATCTCTTCTTTCAGTTGTACTTCCATATCCTTTAGGATTTTTTGCCCCTGTTGGTCTCTAGGAACTTTTAGAAATATAGTAATGGCATCTTTTCGTATATCTACGATACACTTGCGTACAGCTCGGTTAAACCCGTTATGGATTGGATTGATAGTGGTAACGGTCTGGTGTTCAAAGTTACTTGTCTTCTGTACTCGTTCACGCTGGAAAAGGAAGTGTCTTAATAAGAAGGTACGATAGACAGATTGACAGTAATTCCAAAAACTATCTGTTTTCAATCGTTGTATTATCTCTGCCCCGGCCAATAATAAGGCAAGTAGTAGAAAAACAAGAGCAAATCTATGGCAAACGGAACTAATGAAATCCGTGGTACTTTTGACCGTATCTAGATTGACAAATGTGATGTTGGTTAATTGAACAGAAAGAAAATTGAATAAGCAACCAAATGCAGAGCAGATAGGAGCAAATAGAAGTAAGTATAGTATGAGATTGAAACTTCTCATAAAGTAGGTTTTAGTGGTCATAAAATACCTCGCTTAGTGTAGTAGGTTGGACAGAGTAGGGGCAGAACTTGGTAGGGGTGTTCATTGTCGATAACTTGAATGATGCCTGTTCCATGTCCTGTTGGAATGACAATACCCTCTGGGTCTAGGTCTGGAAATAAGAATTGAGTGGTTTTATGATTGATATTTCCAATTTGTATCAATACGTTTAGTTGTTCCCTTACGGATATAGGAATGGTATTGTGGTCAAAACGCTGGCTTACCAAAAATAGATGGATTTTTGTAGCACGTCCTAACAAGGCAATTTGTGAGAGTAGGGAGAAAAAGGCTTCTTTGATATTCTTATTGACTCCCTCTGACAGAGCGAGGACTTCATCAATAACAATAGTTAGATGGGTAAATTGATGATTGGGATTATCATACAAGATAGCTTGTCGATTCTGAATGAGAGTTGCACACTGACTTAATTGTTCATTGACCTGTGAGACAAAATCTGATTTTGAACGGTTTTCAACAGGGTGTATAACAGCAACGTGATTTTCCCTTGCCCATCGACTTGGGGTATCAAATTTAGGGTCAATGATAATCAAGTCAGACATATGCTTCAGTACACTCAAGAAGTAAGTGAGAGCGTACGATTTCCCAGAACCTGAATTTCCAGCAATAGCCCAATGATTAACCTTATCTAAATTGAGTTCAAAATGCTTCATGATAGGGATTTTCCTCTGTGGCAAGCTAGCTGAAAACTTATCCAAATCTGGAATGGCTAAACGTTCTGAAATTCCCTTTTTCCAAGGGAAAAATAATCCACGTTGAGTGTGTAAGTCATCTGTTTCTAGAGGGACAAAATAGGTAGCGTTTTGTTTTAGAAGCGTATATTGTGGGTAAAGTGAAGCATTTGCAATCAGAAAGATTTTCTTGTACAAGTCATCATCTAGGATATAAGCACACGGTAGGCGAGGGACAAAGATAAAGCCGTCTTCTTGAATAATAATATTAAAAGAATTGGTGTAGCTGGTTTCTCCCTGCATTAAAGCCCCCAGAGCCATGTTTAGGCTCTGGAGCAGGTAAGATTGCAGGAAAGATTGGTTCAGCACATCACGAGATTGTGAAGTCATTACCGAACCTCCTTGATACCATTTGCTTTGAAGTAAACGTTATATTTTACTTCACAGGCTTGTAGGGTGTCAAATTGAATCATGGATTGAAAAACTGGAAGCTCAATCGTATCTTCAAATTTCACCTGGAAAGGGTCTTGCTCTTCCTGTACAAACCATGCTTTATAGGCAACGATTTCTCCAGTTGGTTTTCCTTCTTCAAACCGTTGTTGTGGTTCAAGTTCGGTACTAAGTGAGTAAATTGGTTGTTTTTGACTGATAATTTTATCAGCCAATGTAGTTGTATAACCACCTTTTGTGGTTTTCATTTTGAACGCCATAGGGCTGTTCCTCCTTTATTATTGAGAAATAATATGAATGCGACTTGCTCGGTTTTGGTCGTGAGCTGGACGTAGTTGCTCTAGTTATGTATCACTTCCTTATTACTAAGGAGAATGAGACAACCAAACTCAAAGTTATTTGGTGAATTTTTAATTTTTTTATAAAAAATCCAGTGACAGAGACACTGGATTTGAGGTATTAGCGATAACTTTTTAATAAAGGAGCTAATTTTTTTAGTGCTTTACAATAATGAGATTTGACAGTTACATCACTCATTTTTTGGTAATGTTCAGTGATATAGCGATCCGTTTCTTTATAGCTTGAACCTTGTTCTGCTATCATTTCAACAATTTTACTGTCAATTGCTGATAAGGTTTCTTTAGCTTTATGAATAGCCTGTTTTAACTCCTCTCGGATTAAAGCTTCTTCGGGATTCAAATCAGAACTTGCAACTACTTCATAGCGTTCACGCCGTTTTCCGTCATTACGAGATATGTATTCTTCCATGCTTCGTTTATGGTGGTAACGATCACAGCGTTCTTTGACTTTATTGCTCATAATGATGAGCTCCTTTCCCGTCCTGGGACAGAAGGAAACAAAATGAGCAAATATTGAACGCTGAGTATGTCAAAAAGCACATCAAAGAAACAGCGAAACAATTCTATGCAAGATATGACCTTTATCGTCATATCATCATATTTGTTTCAATCTGTCCTTTGATGGCCATTAATTTGGACTATTAAAATTTTTATTAAGAGTTTTTCTTGATAAGTCTATTAAACCAGATTTTTTACTTGTTGTAGTTAGTAAAAATGGTAGAATTTATTTATAAAATCTACCAACATTGGAGAGTGCTTATGAATTTTGAAAAAATGAATGATTTAATTATTTCTGAAAGAATTCTAAATGCCAGAAAATCACGGAAATTAACGCAAGAAGATTTTTGTGATGAATTTTCGGAAAAGGTAAGTTTAGATAAATTTCGATTATCAAATTTGGAAAATGGAAAACGGAATAAAAAGAAAACCCCCCATTTTTTAACGGAGGCTTACATAGAATTTTATTCCGAGCTGTTAGGTGTTTCAAATGAGGAATTTCTTTTTGGAAATTTAGAAGATAAGAAAAGTTTGATCAAATTAATTTTGTTGAATATTTTTATGAATGCTGATTCACAGGCATATAGAACATATACACCTCAAGTCGAACAGACACCTATATTTGACATTGATATAGCTTCTGATAAAGAATTTTTTAGATTTAGAAAGTGGTACAGACATGAATCTTTCAGATATGAAAACGTACAGAGAAAAGGTGGCTGGTGTTTTGAAAGAAATAGATTCATTCTTTTACAGTGAAAGATTTGCTTCCTTCTATATTTCTTTAATGGACGGCAGGAGTATATTTTCAGAGCAATCCTCTATTTTATTAAGAATATTATTAGGGAATTTTGATTTTGCTTGTGATTTTCTTAAGAGAGAAAGCAATTCTGAAATTATTAGGTGTAATGGGGTAGACTTAAGAAAACCTAATGTAGAGTATTTTTATATTGACAACTATCTGAATGCTTTAGGTAATTTTTCTGCTAGTGTTACTGACTGGAAAGAGACATCATTTATTTTATTTATAAATGCATTTAATGAATTTTTAGAATTGCATTTAGAATTATTTGTGGATTTTTTCTCAAAAAATGTTTTTAACAAGAGCTTGAAACAGCTTTCTAATGATTATATCAATACATTATTTTCTGGAAAAGAATTTACGGAGTTATTAAATAATATTTATCTAAGAGACCAATTCTTAATGGAGCGTATGATTGGTCATAATTTCTCTAGAGCGATGATTCAAAAATTTTCATTAGTAAAAGAAAATTCAATCAAATTAAAAAAAATAGGTAGAACTTATCCAACAACTGTAAAGAAGTTAGAAGATTTCTATAAGTTAGACCACTTAAGAAATCAACGAGAGATATATGCTTTAGATAAATATCTATATGACTTTGAAAATATGACAGTATTGTTTGCGAATAGCGGACAAAAATATAATAGTGGAGGATTATTTCTGCCCTCATATTTTGACATTATTTCGCTTAAATAATGATATAATAAAATGAGTGTTAATTTTTTTGATAGATAGCTATTATTACTATAATTAAGGAGTAAAATTTGAAAGCAATAGAATTATTTGCTGGTGCAGGAGGTTTAGCACTTGGTATTGAAAAAGCAGGCTTTGATACAATTGGATTAGTAGAGTTTGACAGTGCTGCAGCAGCAACGTTAAAATACAACCGTCCAAGTTGGAACATTATAATGATGATATAGCAAATATTTCTAAACTAGATTTGGAAGAGTATTTTTCAATAAAAAAAGGTGAGTTAGATTTACTAAGTGGTGGTGCGCCCTGTCAGTCTTTTTCTTATGCAGGAAAACGATTAGGCTTAGAGGATACACGAGGAACATTGTTCTACCACTATGCTGTTTTTTTGGAAAAGTTACAACCTAAAATGTTTCTTTTTGAAAACGTCAAATGCTTGACTAGTCATGACAAAGGAAAAACTTACGAAACAATTTTGAATGTTTTTGAATCGGAAGGCTATACTGTACAATCAAAAGTTTTGAATGCTTGGGATTATGGTGTTGCTCAAAAGCGAGAACGAATGATCATGGTTGGAATCTGTAATGATTTAGCAAGTAGAACTTCTTTTGAATATCCAGAGGCACATAATTATAAACCTGTATTACGAGATGTTTTGATGGATTGTCCATCAAGTCAAGGAATGCAATACTCAGAGCAAAAGAGAAAAATATTTGAATTAGTGCCTCCAGGGGGATATTGGAGAGATATTCCAGAGGACATTGCAAAAGAATATATGAAATCGACTTGGGATATGGGAGGAGGTCGTACAGGAATTTTACGACGAATGAGTCTTGATGAACCGTCGTTGACTGTCCTGACATCTCCAACTCAAAAACAGACGGAACGTTGCCATCCTTTGGAAGCACGTCCGTTTACTGTTCGTGAGAATGCTCGAATTCAGAGTTTCCCAGATTCTTGGGAATTTCAAGGTAGTATAGGAAATCAATACAAGCAAGTCGGGAATGCTGTTCCTGTTAATCTAGCTTATGAAGTAGGAGTGAAAATAAAAGAAAGTTTGGAGGCGTTATAAATGTGGAAGCTATCATTTATTAGTGAAAAAGATGTTCAATTGACGATAGATAAATACAGAGAGAAACTACAATCCTTTGATTTGAAACGATTTAATAAGAATATTGTTGACCCAATAAAATTGATTTTTGATAAATCTGTTTATAGAAGTTCGTGGGAACAAATTATAAGTAATGAGATCTTTAGACAACGTGATAAATCAAATAATAACGATATTGGCTATTTTCATCAAACTATTTTCAAATATATTGAACACTGTCGAGTTCCGAATAATGGAGAAGATGGTGGTTGGGATGTCATTTTTGAAAATACAAATGGGATAATAATGCCTGATGGTTCTCGAGTCAGTCGTGTATATGTGGAAATGAAAAATAAGCATAATACAATGAATTCGGCTTCTTCTGGTAAAACTTTTATTAAAATTCAAAACCAATTATTACAAGATGACGATTGTGAGTGTTTTTTAGTTAAAGCAATTGCGAAAAATTCTCAAAATATCAAATGGGAGCCAAAAGTTGATGGTCAAAAAATGGGTCATAAATATATAAGACGTGTTAGTTTAGACCAATTTTATTCACTTGTGACGGGGCAGAAAGATGCCTTATATAATATGTGTATGGTTTTGCCAGAAGTTATTAATAAGGCTGTATCAGAATTAGATTCTTCAACTATTCCAAATGATACAGTATTTAATGAAATTAGAGACATTGCTGCTGAACAAAACTATGATTCCGAAGATTTATCTATTGCAATGGCTTTCTATTTACTAGGTTTTTCTAGTTATTTGGGATTTGAATGATATTAGCAAATCCAATAATAGCTGAGTAGTTTGGTACAATAAAATTAGCATAAATACAAATAGAATTTTTACTGAAAAGTGGAAATTCTATTAATTATATTTTGAGAGGAAATGGTTAAATGAATAAGCCTACAGTTTTTTTCAGTCACTCTAGTTTAGATAAAGAAATCGCCAAGTCTTTAAAAGATAAGCTCATTGAGTACACTGGAGGAACAGTTCAGATTTTTGTTTCAAGTGATGGTGAAAGTATACCATTTGGGAAAAATTGGTTGTCAACTATTGAGCGTGGTCTTGAAGAGTCTCGAATTATGTTTTTGCTCGTGACTCCAAATTCAATAAATAATTTATGGTTATCTTTTGAAGCAGGCTTCGGATATTCTAAAAATATAAGAGTTATACCACTGTGCTTTAAAGTGAGTGTTTCTGATTTGAAATATCCTTTGGGAATGTTACAGGGATATGATTTACAATCTGCTGATAGTTTTAATAATATTATCTCTATTTTAAATTCGGAGTTTGACTACTCTCATAAGTTAGCTTTTACGGAATCCGACTTTTCAGAAATAAGTTCTATTGGGATTACAGATGATGTTAATCAAGAGTTTGCTAAAATAGTAAAGGAAGTGACGTGGTATAAGAATTTTCAACCTAGTATAATTGAGAGTTTAAAGGGGGAGGAGCTAACGCTTTATAATAAGATTTGTTCGGGACTTCTTTATCCTACCGAAGAATTTTTACAAGAAAATCAAGTTAAATATTCTATTGTTAGTAGAAACAGGGATTCCGTCAGCTTGAATTTTTATGGAATATTTTTAACGTTTAGTCTTCCAAAGGAAGAAGAAACAGAAGGTTTCTATTATACTTTTATAAAAATAGAAATGAGTCCACATAAAATTAATGTTGGAATGAATTTATTGAAAAGATATTTTAGCAGAGTATTATGCTACTCTTCTATAGATATTGTAGTCAATATTCACTTGCCTTATAACTTTAAAGCTAAACCTCAAGATGTATCAGCCCTTCTAATGGATGAGCATGAATTTCAAGCAGTTATTAATTGTGATGCATTTACTTGGCGAAATATTCAATTCAGTTTTTCCGAAACCTGGAGTATAGAAGTCGAAAAACAAAGATTTTCTTTGAAATCTGCCATTGAAACGGAGAAGTTGGATGGTCAAAACTTGCAAGACTTAATTGCGAAATTGATTCAATTAAAGATTTTGTATATCGATGATTCGCTCTTTCCAGACCAAATAGCATTTCGAAAAAACAAGGAGAAAACCATAAAAGATATAGAACAAGCTATTAAGAAAAGAGAAAATGAAATTGCGAGGGAGCTCCGTTCCAGATTTTAGTTGAGAATCTACTTTGAGTTGTAAATGCAAAAATCAAAAACCCTGCTATCGAAATGATAGCAGGGTTTAACTTCAATATCCAAATGATATATTATCTAAAAAGGTAGAGTTTTTATTGATTTGTAGCACAATGTAATGAATTTCGAAAAATCAAAAATCGCTTCAAATCAATATTTTGACGTCCATTGACGTGTACTGAAACCCTTACTTCACTTCTGTAAACACAACGTGTTTGCGAAGTTTTGGTGAGTATTTCTTCAATTGAAGGCGGTCTGGAGTGTTACGTTTGTTTTTAGAAGTAAGGTACAAGCGTTCACCAGATTCTTTGTGTTCAAGTGTAATATTTACGCGCATGGTATCTCCCTTCTATTATTCAGCTGATGCAGCTTTAGTGATTTTACGTCCTTTGTAGTATCCTTTAAGTGATACACGGTGAGAACGTGAGTAATCTCCAGTAGTTTCGTCAAAGTTTACAGATGGAGCTGTTACTTTGTAGTGTGTACGACGTTTGTTTTTCTTCGCTTTTGAAGTGCGACGTGCAGGTACTGCCATTTTGATTTCTCCTTTAGGTATTTATATTCGATTCAATCTACTGATTTTCATCAACCATACTAGGATAACACATTTTTTTTGTAAAGTAAAGTTACTTGACAAAAAAAGATGAAAAAATTCTCCTGTCCGACTTGTCAGACAGGAGAAGATGTTAAATATCAATCTCAAATGGTTCGTCAATGGTTTCTGATACGTATTTTCCGTCTTTCTTCCGTTGCTTGACACACTCTGTGAGGAGATATTCGATTTGCCCATTGACTGAACGAAAGTCGTCTTCTGCCCATGATGCGAGTGCAGCGTATAACTTTGTTGAGAGTCGAAGGGGGATCTGCTTTTTTTTAGCTTCAGCCATCTTTAGTAAAGACTTCCTGTGTTGACAATTGGTTGTGCATCATGATTGCCACAAAGAACGACAAGGAGATTTGAAACCATGGCAGCTTTTCGTTCTTCGTCAAGTTCTACCAATTCCCCTTCATTGAGCCGTTCTAGTGCCATTTCAACCATTCCTACAGCACCATCTACAATCATCTTCCGTGCATCAATAATGGCAGATGCTTGTTGGCGTTGAAGCATAACGGCAGCAATTTCTGGAGCATAAGCTAGGTAAGTGATACGTGCTTCAAGGATTTCCAAGCCAGCATCTTCTACGCGACTTTGAATTTCCTCACGAATACGGTTAGCAACAATTTCGCTAGAGCCACGGAGACTACCTTCATCTGCTTGCCCGTCACCCGTAGTATCCACATTAGGAGACACATCGTAAGGGTAGATACGGACAATATTGCGGAGGGCGCTATCACATTGCAATGAAAGATATTCTTTGTAGTTATCAACGTTGAAGACTGCCTTAGCGGTATCGAGAACTCTCCAAGTTACCGCGATACCGATTTCTACAGGGTTTCCTAAGCAATCATTGATTTTTTGACGAGAATTGCTCAAGGTCATGACTTTGAGGGAAATGTGTTTCTTGCCAATTTCAAGATTTACATCATTGCCATTTGATGATTTAGCTCCTAAAAAAGGAGATTTTGTGCTAACATCACCACTTTGTCCAAGTCGAGTGTGGTTTGCAGGGTTGACTGCTACGCTGAAGGGATTGACAAAGTAAAAGCCAGGTTCTTTGATGGTACCTGTATAGTTACCAAAGAGTGTCAGAACCAGAGCTTCTTGAGGTTTGACAACTTTTAAACCAGCATGAGTTAGCGCTGCAATTACGATTAGTAAAGGTCCGATAATAATTCCAAAAATGTTTTCCGAACCAACACCCATTATAAATATAAAGACACCAAGTACGAGCGTCAATTCAATGAGAATCAATGTGAATACACCATTTGGTTTTGAATTGATGAGTTTTTCAGTCATAAGAATGACCTCCTGTTATTTGATATCTAAATGATATCACTTTAATTTATAAAGTCAATAGAAAGTTGAAAAATAATCACTAAAAAGTTTCAGCCCAATAATTTCTTTTAAAAGGTGAGATTATATTGTGCTCAAATACTCTTTTATTCTTATAACTTTTACACTATAATTGTAGTTAGAAAGGAAGAGAAATGTTTGATTATAGAGCACTAGTTATTTTGATGACTTTGATGGATCATTGTGAGCTATCATTATATGAGTTATCTGTTAAGGTGAGCTTACCTATAAAGGAAGTCAAAGAAGGAATAGATTATTTAGTGCCTTATCTAGCTAATAAGGGGATAGTGCTGGATAAAAAGCAAGGTCGCTATAGTTTATCAAATCGTACGAAGCAGTCTTTGACAGATATTATTAAGTCGGATGAATTGGTTTTACCAAAGTCGACTCGCTTAGCTTTAATCTATCTTTACACTTTTTGCCGATTAGATTTTATATCGAATAATCATTACCAAGACTTTTTGAAAGTAAGTAAGAATACAACCTTATCTGATATTCAATCATTAAGAAAGATTATGTTAGATAATGATTTGGAGCTAGGGTACAGTAGAGCAAAAGGTTATACTTTACACGGTTCAGAGTGGAATAAGCACCGTTTAGCTTTTCAAATGGTTAGTGAGTTGCTGGAATCCTCCATAGGGATTTGGGGTTTGGATTATGTTTTATCCAGTTGGGGGTATTCATTAACTTATGATTTGATTGATCAGGTAGTTAAAGATTATTATGAGAAGCTACAGCTAGTACCTATTGTTAATCAATTAAAAGTTTGCCTTTTCGGTTTAGTATTCATTCTGTGTAGGTATCAAAGGGATGTTGAAAGAGTATGTCTTTCAGAGACATTAGTATCTCCTGTTATTCAAGATATAACCACTATTTTATTGGATACAGTGGTTGATTTGGGAATTATAGATACGGTGTTTTCTGAGGATGATTATCGCTATATCACAGTTTTATTATCAAGTTGCTTTGAAGGTGAAGTAGATGTTGCTCCAGTTTACTTTAATCAATTAACAGAGGCTATTATAAGTAGAATGGAAGATATTTCTTTGTTACATTTTAAACAAAGGGAAGGATTGAGAGAAAATCTTCGCCGCCACCTTATACCGGCTTACTATAGATTAAAGTTCGGCCTACCTAGTTCAAATGAATATGTATTGCATGTTAAAGAACATTATCCTGATTTATTTGAATTAGTCAAAGATTCTTTGATGCCCTTGATGGACGCTATTGACAATCCCATACCTGATAGTGAAACAGCATATTTTGTTATCCATTTCGGAGGTTATTTAAAGAAAGCAGATACTTTGCCTCAAAAATGGTATAAAGCAGCAATCATTTGTCCTAATGGTGTTAGTTCTTCATTGATGTTAAAAGAGAATCTATTAGCATTATTTCCTCAAATTGAGTTTATAGGAACCTCAAAGATTGATGATTTACAGGTGAAAGCTAGTAGTGACTATGATATGGTTTTTTCTACCATAAAGGTGGAGACAGAAAAGCCAAATTATCTAGTTTCGGTTATGATGACTGAAGAGCAAGCAATACAACTAGTAGAACTAGTGTTAAAAGATTTTCCGAATTTAGAGTATGGAGATTTTGAGATTGAACAAATCCTGAATATTGTCAAAAGATATGGAATTATTACACAAGAATTGGAATTAAGATTGGCGTTAAAGAATTATCTTTATCAAAAAAATGATAGAAAGGAAATTGTACCAGTGCTAGAACAACTTATTACCAAAGAAACCTATCAGGTTAGTTCGCAAAAATTAGGATGGAAGGAGGCGATTCGTTTAGCAGCTAAACCGCTTTTGGATCAAGATAAGATAACGGAGAACTACCCTGAGGCAATGATTCAAAAAGTAGAAGAGTTTGGGCCTTTTATTAATTTAGGGAAGGGAGTAGCAATTCCTCACGCTCGGCCAGATGAAGGTGTGAATGAAATAGGAATGTCAATGTTAGTTTTGGAAGAACCGATTTATTTATTGGATAATCCAGAACAAGAGGTAAGATTGTTGATTTGTATTGCAGCCATTGATAATGAGAGTCATTTAAAGGCTTTGTCACATTTAACAACAATTTTAAGAGATAAAAATCATGTTCAAACTTTAATATCATCAAAAAACTATGATGACATTAAAATGATAATTAAACAGGAGGATTAGATAATGTTAAAAATTGGTACAGCTTGTGGTTCAGGATTAGGTTCAAGTTTTATGGTACAGATGAATATTGAATCTGTATTGAGTGATTTGAATGTTTCGGATGTAGAAGTTGAACATTATGATTTAGGTGGAGCAGATCCAAATGCAGCTGATATTTGGATTGTTGGTCGTGATCTAGCTGATTCAGCTAGTCATCTTGGAGATGTTCGTATCTTAAATAGTATTATTGATATGGATGAACTACGAGAATTAATTACTAAACTTTGTGAAGAAAAAGGACTTATATAGGAGGCTAGCGTTATGATGAAGTTCATATTGGATATTGTTAGTACACCAGCTATTTTAGTAGCTTTAATTGCAATTTTAGGATTAGTTCTTCAGAAGAAGAAATTACCTGATATTATTAAAGGTGGAATTAAGACCTTTGTTGGTTTCTTAGTTGTATCTGGTGGTGCAGGAATTGTACAAAATTCTTTAAATCCATTTGGTACCATGTTTGAGCATGCTTTTCATTTATCTGGCGTTGTGCCGAATAATGAAGCAATTGTAGCTGTAGCTTTAACAACATATGGCTCAGCTACTGCACTGATTATGTTTGCAGGCATGGTGTTCAATATCTTAATCGCTCGTTTTACTCGATTTAAATATATTTTTTTAACAGGGCACCACACTCTATATATGGCATGTATGATTGCGGTCATTTTATCAGTTGCTGGCTTTACTAGCTTGCCTCTTATCTTACTAGGAGGATTAGCACTCGGTATTATTATGAGTATTTCCCCAGCATTTGTTCAAAAATATATGGTTCAATTAACTGGAAATGACAAGGTGGCTTTAGGTCATTTCAGTTCTTTGGGATATTGGTTGAGTGGTTTTACTGGTAGCCTTATCGGTGACAAATCAAAATCAACAGAGGACATTAAATTTCCAAAGAGTTTAGCTTTTTTACGTGATAGTACTGTTAGTATCACTTTATCCATGGCAGTTATTTACATTATTGTAGCTATCTTTGCAGGGTCAGAATATATAGAAAAAGAAATCAGTAGTGGTACAAGTGGTCTAGTTTATGCTTTACAATTAGCAGGTCAATTTGCAGCAGGGGTATTTGTTATTTTAGCAGGTGTTCGCCTTATTTTGGGCGAAATTGTTCCAGCCTTTAAAGGTATTTCAGAGCGTCTTGTACCTAATTCAAAACCTGCTTTGGATTGTCCGATTGTTTATACTTATGCACCCAATGCAGTTCTAATTGGATTTATCTCTAGTTTTGTTGGTGGTTTAGTAAGTATGGCAATTATGATTGCTTCAGGAACGGTTGTTATCTTACCAGGTGTTGTGCCTCATTTCTTCTGTGGAGCGACTGCAGGTGTCATTGGGAATGCATCTGGTGGTGTTCGTGGAGCCACTATTGGAGCATTTTTACAAGGTATTTTAATCAGTTTTCTTCCAGTCTTTTTAATGCCAGTTTTGGGAGGACTTGGTTTCCAAGGATCAACTTTCTCAGATGCAGATTTTGGTCTATCAGGAATTATTTTAGGAATGTTAAATCAATTTGGCTCACAAGCAGGCATTGTGATTGGTCTTGTTCTTATTCTAGCAGTTATGTTTGGAGTATCCTTTATTAAAAAGCCGTCTGCAAAGGAGGAATAAGGGATGATTTTAAGTAAAAATAGAGAAGATGAGTTAAGAAAATTTGCGACTAACATCCGATTAAATACTCTTAGAACATTGAATCATCTTGGATTCGGACATTACGGAGGAAGTCTGTCTATCGTAGAAGTTTTAGCAGTGCTTTATGGTGAAATAATGCCAATGACTCCAGAAACATTTGCAGCACGAGATAGAGATTATTTCATATTATCAAAAGGTCATGGAGGACCAGCTCTATACAGTACACTCTATTTGAATGGTTTCTTTGACAAAGAATTCTTATATTCTTTAAATACAAATGGAACCAAATTACCGTCTCATCCTGATAGAAATCTAACGCCAGGCATAGATATGACAACGGGCTCTTTAGGACAAGGAATTAGTGTTGCAACTGGACTTGCATATGGTCAGAGAATAAGAAAGAGTCCCTTTTATACTTATGCTATTGTTGGAGATGGTGAGTTAAATGAGGGACAATGTTGGGAGGCTATACAGTTTGCTTCTCATCAACAGTTATCCAACTTAATTGTATTTGTTGATGATAACAAAAAACAATTAGATGGTTTTACAAAGGATATTTGTAATCCAGGTGATTTCGTAGAAAAATTTTCAGCATTTGGATTTGAATCCATTAGGGTCAAGGGTTCAGATATTAGAGAAATTTATGAAGGGATTGTCCAATTAAAACAGTCAAATAATTCATCACCTAAGTGCATTGTATTAGATACTATTAAAGGTCAAGGGGTTCAAGAGCTGGAAGAAATGAAATCCAATCATCATCTTCGCCCTACTGTAGAGGAGAGACAAATGTTAACTTCAGTTGTAGAAAGATTAAGTCAGGAATTGGAGGAAACAGAATGATGAGAAGTACGAAAGAATTACGGCATGTATATAGAGACTTCCTTTTAGAGGCTAATCAAAGTTCTTCTGATATAGTAGTCTTAGAAGCCGATCTGTCAAGTTCGATGGCTACTCATAATCTTGAAAAGGACTTTGGAGACCGTTATGTGAATGTTGGGATTATGGAAGCAGAAATGGTCGGCCTTGCAGCAGGCTTGTCTATTCAGGGGTTTAGACCTTATCTTCATACATTTGGTCCTTTTTCTTCACGAAGGGTATTTGATCAATTATTTATTTCTCTTGGATACGCACAATTGGATGCCACTGTGATTGGATCAGATGCAGGAGTAACTGCAGAAATGAATGGTGGGACACATATGCCATTTGAAGAAGTTGGATTGTTACGTTTAATTCCTAAATCGATCATTTTTGAAGCAACTGATGATATCCAATTTCGTGAAATATTGAACCAGACATTAGACTTAAAAGGACTAAAATATATTCGAACAATTAGAAAAGCTCCAGTTCCTGTGTATCAAGGTGGAGAAGATTTTTCTAAGGGCTACATTGAGTTAAGGCATGGTGAAGATCTTGTAATCGTTGCTTCTGGTATAATGGTTGCTCCAAGTATTCGAGTTGCAGATGAACTGTCTAAATTAGGTTATTCAGTAGGTGTGATAGATTTATTTAGAATCAAACCGATACCAGAACAGATAAAAACAATGTTAAGTGGAAAAACTATATTTACTGTAGAAAACCACAATCAGATAGGTGGAATTGGCAGTTCTTTATGTGAATTATTCTCTGATGATGGAATGACAAAAATTCATCGGATGGGTGTTCAAGAAAGATTCGGTCAAGTAGGGAAAATGGATTATCTTCTTAATGAGTATGGTTTGAGTGAATCGAATATAAAAGAGAAGGTTCTAGAAATTTATAATGCAAGATAGATGTTAAATACACTTATCTGAAAGAATTTCTGTAAAAATTACAGTACGTTATTTAAAGAAAGCGGATTAAAAAGCATATTCTGGTCATCAGAAAGTGCACTAATCCGCTTTGTTGTTTTTAATTTTAAATATTTCACATGTGTATAGAATTTTCTGAAAATTCAAGAATTTTATTCTGTTCATTGCCTTTAAATTGTGCTATAATAGTAAAAACTGAAATGGGAGGGATAAGATGACTGAATTAGATAAACGTCACCGCAGTAGCATCTATGACAGCATGGTTAAATCACCTAACCGTGCTATGCTTCGTGCGACTGGTATGACAGATAAGGACTTTGAAACATCGATTGTGGGAGTGATTTCGACTTGGGCGGAAAATACACCATGTAACATTCACTTGCATGATTTCGGGAAACTGGCTAAAGAAGGTGTCAAATCTGCAGGCGCTTGGCCTGTACAGTTTGGAACCATTACCGTAGCGGACGGGATCGCTATGGGAACGCCTGGTATGCGTTTCTCTCTAACATCTCGTGACATCATCGCGGACTCCATCGAGGCGGCTATGAGTGGTCACAACGTGGATGCCTTCGTCGCTATCGGTGGCTGTGACAAGAACATGCCTGGATCTATGATTGCTATTGCTAATATGGATATCCCAGCTATTTTCGCCTATGGTGGAACTATTGCACCGGGAAATCTTGATGGTAAAGATATCGACTTGGTTTCTGTCTTTGAAGGTATCGGAAAATGGAACCACGGTGACATGACAGCTGAGGACGTGAAACGTCTTGAATGTAATGCCTGCCCTGGCCCTGGTGGTTGTGGTGGTATGTATACTGCTAATACCATGGCAACTGCTATCGAAGTTCTAGGGATGAGTTTGCCAGGGTCATCCTCTCACCCAGCTGAATCAGCTGATAAGAAAGAAGATATCGAAGCAGCAGGACGTGCTGTTGTTAAGATGTTGGAACTTGGTCTCAAACCATCAGATATCTTGACTCGTGAAGCCTTTGAAGATGCTATTACTGTAACGATGGCTCTCGGTGGTTCTACAAACGCCACTCTTCACTTGCTCGCCATTGCCCATGCCGCAAATGTTGACTTGTCACTTGAGGACTTCAATACGATTCAAGAACGTGTGCCTCACTTGGCCGACTTGAAACCATCTGGTCAGTATGTCTTCCAAGACCTCTACGAAGTCGGTGGTGTCCCTGCGGTTATGAAGTACTTGTTGGCAAATGGTTTCCTTCACGGAGATCGCATCACATGTACTGGTAAGACTGTAGCTGAAAACTTGGCTGACTTTGCAGACTTGACTCCAGGCCAAAAAGTTATCATGCCACTTGAAAATCCAAAACGTGCGGATGGTCCGCTTATCATCTTGAACGGGAACCTTGCTCCTGACGGTGCAGTTGCCAAGGTATCAGGTGTTAAAGTGCGTCGTCACGTTGGGCCAGCTAAGGTCTTTGACTCAGAAGAAGATGCGATTCAGGCCGTCCTGACAGATGAAATCATTGATGGCGATGTAGTCGTTGTTCGTTTTGTTGGACCTAAAGGTGGTCCTGGTATGCCTGAGATGCTGTCACTTTCTTCAATGATTGTTGGTAAAGGTCAGGGAGATAAGGTGGCCCTCTTGACGGACGGACGTTTCTCTGGTGGTACTTATGGTCTGGTTGTTGGACATATCGCTCCTGAAGCTCAGGATGGTGGACCAATTGCCTATCTCCGTACCGGCGATATCGTTACGGTTGACCAAGATACCAAAGAAATTTCCATGGCCGTATCCGAAGAAGAACTTGAAAAACGCAAGGCAGAAACAACCTTGCCACCACTTTACAGCCGTGGTGTCCTCGGTAAATATGCCCATATCGTATCATCTGCTTCACGCGGAGCCGTGACAGACTTCTGGAATATGGACAAGTCAGGTAAAAAATAAACTCATACTTGAAAATCTCTTCAAATCACGTCAACGTCGCCTTGCCGTAGGTATGGTTACTGACTTCGTCAGTTCTATCCACAACCTCAAA